>Ga0316187_10000479_pt1 | contig 31266 bp, 36 predicted proteins | sample CroRivburrow1_MG_FD_204927 | JGI IMG/M metagenome (GOLD analysis project Ga0316187, IMG submission 204927) | Coastal sediment microbial communities from Maine, United States - Cross River worm burrow 1 | ecosystem: Environmental > Aquatic > Marine > Coastal > Sediment | place: USA: Maine... | reverse complement strand
CTCCATCCACAACCCTGCCTACCTCAACATTTTTGCTGGATGAGAAAGCATGAAGAGTAAAAAGCCAGAACAACAAGAACTTGCCATCGCGTTATATTACGATGAGGAGAATGCACCAAGGATGACGGCAAAAGGCGAAGGCGATATTGCCCGCCAAATACTGGCTATTGCTGAAGAGCATAATATCCCGCTGGAAGATGACCCCGAGCTTGCAGCCTTGTTAGCTCAGATCCCTTTGGGTGATGAAATTCCTGATGCACTCTACCATGCAGTGGCTGAAGTTATTGCATTTGCCTATGTTGTGGCAGGCAAATTCCCACCGGGATACAACCCAAGCAAAACCTAAGCAACCTATACCTCATTTCAAGTCGCATCATACAACGCATTTATTACAGATTATTAAAATCTGTTCCACAAAAAACGGGGGCATGATCGCCCCCGCTTTTTGGTACTTAATGATACAACCGCTTATTGACGCAACTCAACCCTGCGGTTTTCAGCACGACCAGCTGAAGTATCATTTGTTGCTGTTGGCTGCTCTTCACCAAAACCTTTTGCCTTAAGGTTTGATGCTTTTACTCCCTTCGATACCAAATATTGACGCACTGAATCAGCCCGCTGTTGCGACAACGTTTTGTTGTATGCAGCAGCGCCTCTGCTATCAGTATGACCAGCAATTGTAACCTTTACATCTGGACGTTTTTTCAATGACCTGGCTACATCATTTAAAACAGTCTTGGCTCCTGGTTTAAGTACAGCAGAATTATTCTCGAAATTAACGCCTTTAAGCACTACAGGTTCAGCACATCCTTTAGAATCAACTTTCACTCCTGTAGCCGTCCCTGGGCAACGGTCTTTGCTATCTACAACACCATCACCATCTGAATCCAGCTCACAGCCATTACGGTCAACCTTTGCGCCACGAGGTGTGCCTGGACATTTATCTTTACTGTCTAAAACGCCATCACCATCTGAATCCTTCTCTTTTGGTTTTTTCTTCTCGCAACCATGCCTATCTACCTTGGCACCTTTTGGTGTGCCTGGGCAGCGATCTTTGCTGTCCACAACGCCATCGCCATCTGAGTCCAGCTCACAGCCATCGGTATCTACTTTTGCGCCAGCAGGAGTACCTGGGCATTTATCTTTATCATCTGCTACACCATCTCCATCCGCATCTGCAACCTTGTCGCCACATTCAGGACGCATCTCGTCCGTTGGCCAGCGATCCTTCCAGCATTCACCAAATGAATTTTTTACCACTTCACCCTTTGAATCAATCCAGTAAGCTGCCTGTGCAGTGCCAAGCAGCCCCATGCTAAACGCGATACATAGCGCAAAGCCTAATATCCTTTTGCCTTGCTGATGATGTTTCATGATATCTCTCCCGGAACTTATTGTAATTTAAACGGACGCCTTCCAACTGAAGTATAGCCATGCATGACATTTTTTTCAGCTAAAAAAAGGGGGGCTTAAAATTTAATATAAGAGTAAACAGGGTGGGAGGGGTAATGCAATCTACCGAATGAGATAATACTGGATTTTATTGACGCATCTTTAACCCGTTTCTTTCATTCCATGCAGCATAACTATTAGGTTGGCTTCGTTACTACCCAGTCCTAGCTCTTCAACCAAACGCTCAGCTGTAGCACCATGGCGAACCATCTGTATTGCTTCACCGTACGAACCATCATTCTGTTCTTGGGTTTCCATATGATCCTGACGAACCTGAAGAGCGCGGCTATTTTGCTCAAGCTGATTCAACCGTTTATTGCCTCCAGCAACACTTGCACAGAGAGCAGATAAATTTGACGACAGGGTGTTAATCTGAGCTTGGGCTTGGGTGAGTTGAATGCTTTGCTTTCTTACAAATGATATAAGCACCCACAACAAGATGCTGACAAACGCTAATGCCACACAACCAGCTATCAGCCAAGTTGTATCTGTTGTATCAAGCATAATCATCTACCCTTGGGTGTCCGTCAGGCTTATTATTTTCCTGCTTGTCCTGTTGCTCATTCTGCTTATCTTCTGGTGGTTTTGGGCGCCTACGGGGCTTGGGCCGCTCACCGGGTTTGGTCGGCCATATTGGATTAATTGGGTTTGTCTCACCAATATCAGGCATTTATGATCACCATTGGGAGCATTCATCCATAAGCTCTAGTTATGCAGCTATTAGAACATTCCTACTTCAGCCCACTCTTCCTCAGTGAGCAGTTTATTTAAGTCCACAACAATTAGTAGGTCTTCATTTCTTGTTGCAACGCCCTGAATATAGCGTGAACTCTCTTCATTGCCAACATTCGGCGCACTGTCTACCTCGGAGGCACGTAGCTCTACCACCTCGGCGACACTGTCAACCAAAATGCCGACAACCTGTTTATCTGATTCAATAATGACGACACGACTTGAATCATCTATTTCTGTCGTTGCCAATCCAAATCGGGTTCTTGTATCAATTACAGTGACCACATTACCGCGCAAGTTAATGATCCCGAGCACATACATCGGCGCCCCTGGAACAGGAGCAATCTCTGATACACGCAACACTTCCTGAACTTGCATCACATTGATGCCATAGGTTTCATCTTGAAGTCTAAATGTCACCAATTGTATTACCGGGTCATTTGCATAACTCTCGGCTGTGGCATCTGTCATAGTTCACCTCAATATTCTTATAGTTTCACTGTCAAAAACCGGACGCAGATAACGCACGGCATCTATATTCAAGCATCATTCATGCCTATTTTCTGGCACAGATGCTGCTTTAATTGGGTTGATCATTGTCTGCAGTACATCCAAATCCAGTATAATGCAAAGCTGATCTGGCAAAGTACCAGCCATCCATGCACGGTTTTCATGCCTGCATGACCAATGAATATCACCTGGCTCTACCGTAATAGGGCTAAGCAGTTTGTCACACATCAGTCCCCATTTACCATCGCCAAAAATAAGCACGTGGTTTGGCGTTACGGTTTGCTCCTCTACTGCTGATAATTTCCCTGGCATCACCAATCTTGCCACATCAACAACGCCAACTTTATACCCCCGGTGCTCTAATATACCTCTATGCCATTCCGGCTGCCCCAAAAGATGCGTTGTGCTTGTCTCTTGTTTGCCCGCAATACTATCCAATTCGCTCAATGCTATTGCTAAGTGTAGCCCATTGATATCAAATAGCAGGCATTGAAATCGCTCTTTTGCCCAGTGCGGTATAACCGGCTGAGGCTTCTTTTCTACCCCCTCATTCTCCAAAACCTGATGAATAGTCTCTGCCGACTGTTCCACCTTAGATTCTGTAACAGACTCAGGTATTTCAACGGCCTCCTGTGTCTGAATAACAGGTAAAGCCACCACTTCTTTAACCGGCTCCTGATACTCTTCTACTTCACTCAAAAGAGCCTGTAAATACTCAGAGACTATTTTATCTGGCTCACTGAGCTGCAGAGCTTCCTTATTTTGTTGCGTTTTCATCCTGCGGCTCCAGCCTTGGGATGAGGCTGTTCCATTTGTTGAAGGGTTTCCAAGAGCGTTGCATATGCCGTAATGCCTCTGGCTCGCGGGTCAAATATAGCAGGGGGTATGCCTGCACGACTTGCTTCACGAAACAGGGTATCAACAGGAATAACACCGTCCCACAACTCATTCGGCCAGCTTTCACGCAATGTTCTAAGACTGGAGATCGATGCCCTTGTGCGTTTATCAAAAAAAGTAGGGACGATAATATAAGACAGATCTGTCTTGCGGGACTTCAATACCATTTTTAGCGTATTGAGCATCCGCTCTAAACCTTTGAGTGCTAAAAACTCTGTCTGCACGGGAATAATGAGGCACTGACATGCCGCCAATGCATTAACCATTAGCACGCCGAGCATGGGGGGACAATCAATCAACACATAATCATATTGATCAGATAGCTTATCCAGCGCATTCTTGAGTATTAAGCCCATACCTTCCAGCCTGCCTGCTTGGCGATCCAGTGTTGCCAGTGCCATTGATGCAGGTAGCAGATCCAACCCTTCAGTCCCTGTTTCACAGATAAGCGAAGCAGGATCGATAGGCTGCTTTTCAGCCACAGCCTGAAACAGTGAATAGGTACTTGCTTCAAGTGCATCAGGATCATATCGAAAATAGCTGGTTAACGAACCATGTGGATCAATATCCACAAGTAACGTTCTAAAACCCCACGCAGAAAGCAGTCCACCCAGACTAACAACGGTTGTCGTTTTTCCTACACCACCTTTTTGATTAGCAACCGTCCAGACTTTCACAACTTAACCTCGGCAGGCTCTACAATTTTACGACCTGCCTTCTGTCCCTTTCCAGCCATAATCAATAAAGAGACGCGACGGTTTTTCTGTCGCCCATCAGGCGTAGTATTATCAGCTGCCGGGCGGTGTTCAGCATAACCAATGGCTGCCAACCGCTCAGGATCTATGCCCAAGCGGGAAAATATATGTACGACACTTGCAGCACGTGATGCAGACAATTCCCAATTGGAAGGAAACATGGCATTTTTTATGGGTATATTATCCGTATGCCCTTCAACATTTATAACGTTAGGCAAAGGCTTAAGAATAGCTGCAATAGAGCGCATGACTTTAAGTGCTTTATATGAAATGCGGGCTGTACCACTACCAAACAACATCTTGCTTTTTATTTCAACTTCAATCCAGTGCTTGGTTTGCGTTACTTCGACAAGATCCCGGTCAATATAATCTGACATAGAATCTTGAATATCAGCAGCAATGGAGGACAAATCCTCCCCATCCAATTCGGCTGTATCTTGTATGTCAGAGGGAACCGGTTGGGCCGTTTCTAGCTCTGCGGATTCAATGAGAGGCTTTATAATCGCTGTCTGAGCATTTTCCTCACTATAAGGGCTTGGTTCAGATGGCTTTAAACTGGTTGCCACATCACCAATTTGAATGGGACTTATCTTTTCTGCTTTGGGTTGAAATGCCCCTACCAGGGTATTAGACAGCACACGATATTTACCTTCATTAACAGATGATATTGAGTACATCACAACAAAAAATGCAAATAACAAGGTAATAAAATCCGCATACGACACTAACCACCGATCGCGATTGACTGGCTCTTCATGTCGTTTTCTTCGTCTCATATCATTTGCAATTAGTGACTACATACTACAAATAAAACGGCAAGACTCATGCCATCAATTACTTTCATCTAATATAGCCAAACAGCTTTGACTCTATATTTCTTGGATTTTCACCTTCAGCAATCGAAATAATCCCCTCTATAACCATTTCCCGATATTGACTGCGGCTAATTGCATGCGCCCTTAGCTTGCTGCCAAATGGCAAAAAAAACAGGTTTGCCAAGCCAACACCATAAATAGTGGCAACAAAAGCAGTTGCAATGCCACTACCCAACTTACTTGGGTCTGCCAGATTTTGCATGACATGAATCAGACCCATAACTGCGCCAATAATGCCGATTGTAGGTGCATAACCACCCATTCCTTCAAACACCTTTGCCGCAGCCAAATCATGGTATTCCTGGTTATCCAGCTCAACCTCAAGAATAGATCTTATGACCTCTGGCTCACTGCCATCAACCAGCAACTGCATGCCTTTGCGCATGAACAGATCTGATTCAGTCTCTGCAATTGTTTCCAGTCCTAATAATCCTTCTTTACGGGCTACATCACTCCAATAGATGATTTTTTTTATTGCTGCCCCAGTATTGATTTTTGGCGGAACAAAAACATGTCCGGCTAACCGTAATGCATGCACAAAATCACGTATTGGGGTTTGTAAAAGAATCGCACCAACCGTACCACCAACCACGATCACCAATGCAGATCCATTAATCAATGCATCAAGTTGCCCACCCTCAAGGGCATTGCCACCAATGATGGCAGCAAACCCCAGAATGACACCGATAATGCTCAGTACATCCATGTCAAACCGCCTTTACAAGCGCTGAACTTATTTGGTTAATGGGAAGAACCTGATCTGACAATCCCGCCTTTTGAACAGCTTGCGGCATGCCAAAAACCACGCAGCTGGCTTCATCTTGAGACCACACGGATGAACCATTTGATTTAAGCAACCGAGCGCCTTCTAACCCATCAGCTCCCATGCCTGTCAAAACAACAGCAAGTACACCTTTGCGATAAGTATTTGCCAAAGAACTAAATGTAATATCTACACTTGGCTTGTATGTTTGACTAGCATTTGCCTCTTGAATGCGCACTAATGATCTCGATCTTCCCTGTCGTTCAACTGTCATTTGAGTGCCACCCGGTGCCAACAGCGCTACTCCAGGTTCTAAAAGATCACCGTCGACTGCCTGCTTAACAGTAATATGAGACTGTGCGTTCAATCTTTCTGCAAAGGCTGGGGTGAAGTTTGCTGGCATATGAACAACAAGCAAAACCGGAAGCGGAAAGTCAGCTGGCAAGCTGGTTAGTATCGTCTGTAATGCAACTGGTCCACCTGTAGATGCTCCAATAGCAACTAATTGATAGCACGCTTTACCAGCAGATTGTTTTTGAGTTGGAGCTGCAACATCCGTTGCTTTTACTGAGTGGCATTGCTGTTGTGTATAAGGGCGTTTAGCCAGAGTAAAAATACGCTCTGCTAAAATGCCACCTGCCGCCTCGCGGCCACCTGGCATGCTCCCAAAATCTTTTGATAGAAAATCTACAGCACCCGCTTCCAACGCATCCAATGTTGCTGTCGCTCCCTCCTTGGTTAAAGATGAAAGCATTAAAATGGCAGTCGGTGAGGATGACATTATGCGTTTGACGGCTGTTATACCATCCATAACCGGCATCTCTACATCCATAGTAATAACATCAGGATGTAAATGACGTGCTGCCCGCACCGCTTTTAATCCATCGTTTGCTTCGCCAATGACTTCAACACCTTCAACCTTATTAAGCATTTCAATGAGGCGTTTACGAAAAAAGTCCGAATCATCAACAACCAACACCCGTATTTTTGAACTCAATGTCATAGGCCTAGCCAGTAAGCTACAAACGAAACAATAGATGCCCGTATTACTTATAACTTACAATCAATTCGATGATGATTAAAATCTATGTGCATATTTTTGCATGAGCCCTGGCACATCCAATATTAAAGCAATCTTGCCATCACCTGTAATAGTTGCACCTGCCATACCTTCAAGCCCTTGTAATAAAGCACCCAATGGTTTTATTACAACCTCTTCCTGACCCACCAGATAATCCACCACAAGACCGATATGTACACCACCTGAAGAGACCACTACCACATGTCCACCACCTTCCCCGCGCGGTGCATTAGGATCTGAAACCAGCCAGTCATGTAAATTGAAAAGAGGTAACGCGCGATCTCTAACACGAATAGTCAACTGACCATCAACCACGTTAGTTCGAGCATCATCCATATTAAATATTTCAACTACATTGGATAATGGAAGCGCAAAAGGCTGCGTGCCAAGCACCACCATTAATGTCGGCAGGATAGCGAGTGTTAAAGGTAATTTAACAATTATGGTACTGCCTTTACCCAACACTGAATCAACATCAACCGTGCCATTCATCTGCGCAATGCGTGTTTTAACAACATCCATGCCCACACCGCGTCCTGAGACATCAGAAATTTCTGTTTTTGTCGAAAAACCTGGATGAAAAATCAGGTTAAAACAATCTCGTTCTTCCAGGCGAGCAGCAGCATCTTCATCCATAATGCCCTTCTCAACCGCTTTTGCACGTAAAACCTCAGCGTCCATTCCTTTACCATCATCAGCTATGGAGAGCATTATATGGTCGCCTTCCTGAGAGGCTGATAATTTTACAGTGCCTTTGCGGGGCTTGCCTGCGGCTTCCCGCTCACTGGGCAACTCAATACCATGATCTACAGCATTGCGAACAAGATGAACCAGTGGATCTGCCAATGCTTCAACAAGGTTCTTATCAAGATCGGTATCCTCTCCGATCATTTCCAAATCAATTTCTTTTTTCAGGTTGCGCGCCAAATCACGTACCACACGCGGAAAGCGCCCAAATACCTTTTTGACAGGCTGCATACGGGTTTTCATAACAGCCAGCTGCAAGTCAGATGTAACAACATCCAAATTACCAACCGCCACCGCCACAGGGCCTTCACCAATATGCGTTTTCAATGTGGCCAGTCTGTTACGAACCAAGACAAGCTCACCCACCATATTCATAATGTCATCAAGTCTTGAGGTATCAACACGTACTGTTGTCTCACCAGTGGGAGCTGCTTTTTTCGGAGCAGGGGCAGCTTTAGATTTAGCTGTCGGTACTGGTTTTGCTGGTTTTGCTGGTTTTTCAGGTGCGGGAGTAGGAGCCTTTACCGGCTCAGATTCAGCAGTGGGTTCCTCAGCTTTATTAGGTGGTGCTGGCTTTTCCTCCACGGCTGGGGATGGGACACCTCCATGTTTACCTTTCCCATGGAGTTGGTCCAGCAAAGCATCAAACTCACCCTCTGAAATTTCATCACCTTCTGCTTTCGGCTCTTCTGCCTTTACTTCTTCTGTAGCTTCACTCTCTACAGCTTGCGATGCTGTAGCACCAATAGGTTTGCCCGTACCATGCAGTTGATCAAGTAAAGCATCAAACTCATCTTCAGTAATATCACCATCACCAGATGGTGGTGCAGCTGCTGGAGCTTCAGGCTCCGTTGTTTTATTAACTTCAGGAACACCACCATGTTTTCCTTCACCATGCAATTGATCAAGTAACGCATCAAATTCGTCTTCGCTAATTTCATCACTTGCCGTTCCTGGTTCAGGTGGCTCTACCGGCGGCTCTGGTTTTACTTCAGGTTCGGGGTCAGGTTCAGGCTCAGCAGCCACTTCTGGAGCAGCAGGTTCAGTAACCGCTTCATCTTGCGGCATTGCAAATAATCTTAATTTTTCTAGTAGCTCAGGGTCAGCGCCTTCTGGCTGATCACCTGCATGTACACATTCAAACATCCTGTTGACTTCATCCACCACCTGCAAAACAGAATCCATTAGCTCAGGATCAACTGCCCTATCGCCTTGGCGTAAAATATTGAATACATCCTCTGCTCGGTGGCAAACAGCGACTAAGGCATCAATTCCAAGAAAACCTGCACCACCTTTAATGGTGTGGAATCCGCGAAAAACAGAGTTGAGCAGCTCAAGATCATCCGGAGATTGCTCGAGATCAACCAGCTCCTCACTCAATCGCTCTTGAATCTCACCTGCTTCAACCAAAAAGTCCTGTAGGATTTCATCGTCAGTATCTAGCGTCATAACTAAAATCCTAGACTGGACAGTAAGTCATCCACATCATCCTGATTGCTTAGCATATCTCCCTGTTCAATATTTGGCACAGCAGGCCCTTCCATTGCGACCTCTTCTTTCTTGGTTTCCTGCATCCTTGCTGTACCAGAGATAGCCACTAAACGTACCAGCTTCTCTTCTACCTCTTGGATTAGCGCAATCACACGACGAATAATCTGTCCAGTTAGATCCTGATAACCTTGTGCAAGAAGCACTTCTGATAAATTCTCATTGAGTATCTTTGAATGACTATTGGCTAAGGTCAAAAATTCACCAATCTCATCACTCAGGGCACGAAAATCTGCCAACTCCATTTGGCGGCCCCGAAAACGTTCCCATTCAGCTGCAAGTTTATTGGAACCTTTTGACAGCTCTTCTGCGACTGGCATGCTCTCTTCTACAGCCTTGAGTGTTGTATTGGCAGCATTTTCAGTCATTTCAATCACATACGCCAGCCGTTCTGTCGCATCCGGCATCTCATGCTGAACAGCCTGCAGCACCTTCTCATCCATGGCAAAGCCAATAATGGCTTCATGTAATTCTCGCGTTAAACGACCAACTTCCTGAAATATATCTGTCCCAATATTTTCAGGAAAACTCATGATAATACGAGTAGCTTCAGTATCGTCACCCGCCTCTAGAGAAGCGACCAAGGCCCGCGCCTGGGTCAGGCGCTCACTCTCAATGATGGTTTCTTCCATCCATATTCCCCTTACTTAACCTGCAACGCGATCAAAGATTTTACTAATCTTCTCTTCCAACGTTCCTGCTGTGAATGGCTTAATTACATAGCCATTTACACCAGCTTCAGCTGCTTGAATAATTTGTTCTCGTTTAGTTTCAGCAGTAACCATAAGCACTGGGAGATTGGCAAGTTTGGGATCTGCCCGCACCGCCTTTAATAGATCAATTCCAGTCATGCCTGGCATATTCCAATCACTCACCAGAAAATCAAAATTACCAGATTGCAACATGGGTAGTGCTGTAAGGCCATCATCAGCTTCATGCGTGTTGGTGAACCCGAGATCCCGCAGCAAGTTCTTAATAATCCGCCGCATTGTGGAAAAATCATCCACAACCAGAATCTTCATGTTCTTATCCACTATTACCTCCAAACTCAACAAAATATTTGATCATTACTCTTCCTCAGTATCTGCCAGCCACTCTTCCAGACGGGAGCGTAAACGCAATGCCGCTTGGCTATGGATCTGACACACACGGGATTCACTGACACCAAGTATTTGACCGATCTCTCTTAGATTTAACTCTTCATCGTAATAGAGCGCCATGACTAACCGCTCTCGCTCTGGCAGACCTGCTATCTCTTTAGCCAAGGCCTCTTTAAATGCATCTTTTTGCAAGCCATCAAAAGGCCCTGCATGCACGCCACCTGCCTGCCCTCGCATCACATCACCAACTGCTGCCAGCTCATCAAGGCTAAAAATTCGGCAGCCAGAGGCATCCTGAAGTATCGCGTGATACTCTTTTAGATTCATTCCCAGCTCTTCTGCCACCTCTACATCACGCGCATCACGTCCATATTCATTCTCAATGGTGCGCATAGCTTCTGCTACAACACGCGCTTTTCGATGTACTGATCTTGGCGTCCAGTCACTCCGCCGAATCTCGTCCAGCATTGCACCTCTAATGCGAATGCCCGCATAGGTCTCAAAACTTGCTCCCTGACTTGGATCGTAATTTCGGCTGGCCTCAAGCAGGCCAATCATGCCCGCTTGAATCAAATCATCTGCCTGAACATTGGGTGGCAATCTGTTCATTAAATGATAAGCAATGCGCTTAACCAGTGGCGCATGCTGATTAACCAGCTCCTCAAAATTATGTTGCTGCATAGCTGAATACGCTGCCAGACCGCTCACAGTTATGTCTCCCCGTTGTAACTTGCATATTGAATCAGCCTCTCAACAAAAAACTGAAGATGCCCATTGGCGCCAGCAGGCACAGGCCAATTATCGGCCTTTTTTGCTAAATTCTTAAATGCCTGTGAAGCAGGGCTGCGAGGAAAGGCCTGTACTACTGTTTTTTGGCTCTTCACCGCTTTCCTTAAACTCTCATCAAATGGGATGCTCCCCATATAGTTAAGCATGACATCAAGATACCGCTCAGTCACTCTATACAGTTTATTATAGAGATCCTTTCCCTCTTGTGTACTACGAACCATATTTGAAAGAATCCGAAAACGGTTAACACCATATTCTCGATTCAGTAGTTTAATCAAAGCATAGGCATCTGTGATCGATGCAGGTTCATCACATACCACCACAATCAGCTCCTGTGCCGCCCTGCTAAAGCTGACTACAGTATCAGAAATGCCCGCAGCAGTATCTACCACAAGCACATCAATATCATTACTGATTTCGCTGAAGGCATTAATCAATCCAGCATGTTCTGCTGCACTTAATTCAGCCATTTTTTGAATTCCGGATGAAGCAGGCACCACTCGTACACCCGCAGGGCCTTCCAGAACCACTTCACTCAAGCTTCTCTCACCACGCAACACATGGGAAAGATCGTACTCTGGATGCAAACCCAGAGCGATATCAATGTTCGCCAGCCCAAGATCCGCATCCAGTATCATGACTCTTTTACCCATATCCGCCAGTGCAACAGCAAGATTGATAGAGACATTTGTTTTGCCTACCCCGCCTTTACCTCCTGTCACAGCGATAACCCGTATGGGACGAGGCTTTACCATTTGGCGTAGGCCTGAGGCCTGATCAGTTGTGACATCAGACATGAGCATGAACCCTGGTGCCTCCTAATGCGAGTGCTAAATATCCATCATCTTGGGGTTCGGTCATCTCCTGGCTAAGTGCAACTGCGCGACTCACTAGTGAATGTGGTCGTGCAAGTTGCAAATCCTCGGGTACCTTTTGGCCATCTGTGGTAAATGCAACTGGCAGCCCACTATGAAGCACGGCAGAAAGTATGCCACCTATCGAGGCTGCCTCATCCATTTTAGTCAAAATACAGGCATCCAGCCGTACGGCAGAAAATGCTTTTATAGCTTGCTCCAATGATGCTTGTTGAGTTGTGGCTGGCAGAGCCAAAAAACTACGCACAGGTTGATTGCCTGCTTTAAGCATAGACAGTTGCTCGCTAAGTTGTACATCCCGTTGACTCATACCCGCAGTATCAATCAGGATTAACCGCTTGCTACAAAATGCATTCAGGGCACTGTTAAGCTCCTCTACAGTACCCGCAGAACGTACAGGTACATCCAGGATGCGCGCATAAGTATTAAGCTGCTCACGTGCGCCAATCCGAAAATTATCAGTAGTAATCAATGCCACATTGTGAGAACCATGACGAAGACAGAAGCGAGCGGCCAATTTAGCAACAGTCGTCGTCTTTCCAACCCCTGTCGGCCCAATAACCGCAATGGCTCCACCCTGCTCCAGGATATCTTCACCTGCGATGGGCAGCTCGCTCGCCAAGCTATAAATCGCCTTGCGCCAAGCTTGATCAATATTACCAACCTCATCCAGCTTACTAACAACATCACGGCAAATATCGGGGCTTAATCCAATATTCATAAGACGCCGTAATAGTTCTTGGGTATTTGGTTTGTGCTCACCCATGTTGTGCCACGTCAGCTCTGATAGCTCATTTTCCATCATACGGCGCAACGCCTGCATCTCCTGACGCATTTCAACCAGTATGGGCTCCTGGCTCAACTCTACCTGGGGTTTTGATGGCTCTTTCGGCTGATCTACTATTTTTTGTTTTGGCTCTGACTTTGGCGAAGGCTGAGATTCAACTGCCGCCCTCTTTTTTTGTAAATCAGCAACAATAGCAGGCGGGGTGCCGGGAGAGGATTCTACCGGAGCAGGGGCTGGGGTTGGCGTTGGAGCATCAATAGCTGCAGCCACCACAGAAGATTCGTCATAATCGATGGCAGCAACCAATTCAACACCGCCTTCCACTGATTTATTCGATAGAATTACAGCGTCCGGCCCAAGTGTTTTACGTACCTTTTGAATTGCCTGCCGTATATCCTTCGCAAAAAAACGGTTTATCTTCATTGCTTGCGATTCCTCACAAAAAGATAGTTATTTGCAATACACATAGGTTGCACCAATAACTACCTTTAAATAAATTTATACATCTGCATTGGCCTTGCCTATCGTTGCAACCACCTTAATCTGGCGATTGTCTGGAATCTCATTGTATGAGAGCACCTTCATAGTCAAGCCGCTCTGCTTCACAAACTGAGACATCCAAGGACGGATTGGTGCAGCCACAAGCAAGATACTCTCTTGACCTGTTGTCTCTTGATGACTGGCTGTTTCAGCAAGCGCCTGTTGCATTCGCTCAGCCAGCCCAGGCTCAAAGCCTGCGGCCCCTTCTGTTGAGGCCTGCAAAGTATTCTGCAAGATTTGTTCCAACCCAGGATCTAGAACAGCTACAGGAATTTCTTCATTAGGACCAATGAGTTGCTGCATTATTGAGCGTGACAGAGAGACGCGTACTGCTGCCGTAAGTGCGTCAGTATCTTGACCTCGTGGAGCATATTCCGCCAATGTTTCGGCAATTGTACGGATATCCCTGACGGGTATATTTTCAGCCAACAGATTTTGCAGCACCTTCAAGACCTGCCCTAAAGACAAGGTTTTAGGCACCAGATCTTCAACCAGTTTTGGCGCATTCTGCGCCAATGTATCTAATAACTGTTGCACCTCTTCATGCCCCAGCAGCTCATAGGCATGATTCTGTAGAATTTCACTCAAGTGAGTCGCAACTACGGTACTGGCATCAACAACGGTATACCCTAAGGTTTGCGCATGATCACGCTGCCCCGGCTCTATCCAGACTGCATCCAGGCCAAAAGTTGGATCCTTGCCAGGAATGCCTTGCAAGGTGCCAAACACCTGCCCTGGGTTAATGGCAAGATCACGGTCTGGGTGGATCTCTGCCTCCCCAATGGCCACTCCATGCAGAGAGATGCGGTAAGCATTTGGTGAAAGATCCAAATTGTCACGGATGTGCACCGGCTGAATAAGAAATCCAAGCTCTTGAGAGAGTTTCTTTCGCACACCTTTGATGCGACTCATCAGCTGACCACCCTGATTACGATCCACCAGAGGAATCAATCGGTACCCGACTTCAAGACCAATAATATCTACCGGTTGTACATCATCCCAACTCAGCTCTTTCTGTTGAGGGGCCACCTCCTCTTGTACCGGTGGTGGCGGTGGCTGTTCTGCCTCTCTCTTTTGGCGCTGTATTATCATCCAGGCACCAGCACCCAAAGCTGCGGCCAAGCTCAGAAAAGCCAGATTTGGCATGCCGGGAATAATGCCCATCAGCGTTAAAATACCTGCTGTTACGGCCAATGGTTTAGGGTCATCAAACAGCTGGGTTACAACCTGACCACCCATGTCCTGCTTGCCTGCAACGCGAGTTACAATAATAGCTGTAGAGGTGGAGAGCAGCAGAGATGGAATCTGCGCAACCAATCCATCACCAATTGTCAGCAATACATAAAAACGCAGTGCTGTTGAAAAATCCAGATCATGCTGAAGCATGCCAACGCCCAATCCACCCAGCATATTGATAAACAGGATAAGAATACCGGCAACCGCATCACCCCTCACAAATTTACTGGCACCATCCATAGCACCATAAAAGGAAGCCTCTTTGGCAACATCTTCACGCTTTGTCCGGGCTTCATCTTGATCAATCATGCCAGAGTTTAAGTCAGCATCAATGGCCATCTGTTTGCCAGGCATTGCATCCAATGTAAAACGTGCGCTCACTTCAGAAACACGTCCTGCACCTTTGGTGACAACAACAAAATTGATAATAACCAAGATAAAAAACACCACCAAGCCCACGGCATAGTTGCCGCCAATTACAAACGAGCCAAAAGCTTCAATTACCTTGCCAGCAGCGTCACCTCCATTATGCCCTTCTAATAGAACCACACGAGTGGAAGCCACATTCAACGCCAGACGCAACAGCGTAGCAACCAGCAACAGTCCGGGAAAGACACCAAAATCAAGTGGACGAAGAGTGTACACAACGACTAAAAGTACAATAAGCGATAGTGCAATGTTGAAGGTAAAGAACACATCCAATGCAATTGGCGGCAGCGGCAGTACCACCATGCCCAATATCATCATGAGGATGATAGGGGCACCAATGCCGCGCGCACCGACCCGTTTTACAGAATCCAATAGAGCTACAGCGTTCATTGCTTGCTAATCCTAACTAATGAATTGCTCATTTTGTAATAACCCAGCCTCAAGAAAACATTAGTCATGTTGATACTCTTCCGGGACTGAAAAATCATTAGGCTCTTGAGGTATTTCACCACCATCTTTGCGGTAGATCTTAAGTTGGAATACATAGGCTAACAGTTTCGCAACTGCCAGATAGAGACCAGCAGGAATAGGGTGATCCAGCTCCGTACTAAAATAGATCGCACGAGCCAGCATGGGCGACTCTATAAGTGGAACCTCATTCTCATTTGCAATCTTTCTAATATTAGTAGCGACCAGATCCTTGCCTTTGGCAATAACCTTGGGAGCCGCCATGCTGTCTTGGTCATATTTTAGCGCAACAGCATAATGCGTTGGGTTTGTCACAACCACATCAGCCTTTGGCACTTCACCCATCATTCGGCGCTGTGCCATTTCACGCTGCAAGGTTCGAATACGTCCCTTCACTTCAGGGCGTCCTTCTGTATTTTTCATCTCATCACGCACTTCCTGCCTAGTCATGCGCATTTGACGCTTATGCTCCCATAGCTGAAACGGCACATCCATTAGCGCGATCAGAATAAGCGTAGAAGCAAGGATAATAAAAGAGCTGCCAACCAGCGCCCTAACCTCTGTCAATGCCGATGAAATATCCATTTTGCTAAGACCGATAATTTCATATATTGAAAACCAGAGTACAGCACCAGCAACACCAGCAATAAATATAAATTTCAGTAGCGCCTTAACAAGCTCCATCAACCCTTTTAAAGAGAAAACCCGTTTCATACCAGAAATGGGATTGAGCTTGTCAAACTTTGGGGCAAGCGCCTGCATACTAAATGCCATCCCACCCAATGAAACAGAGGCGAGAATCGCAATAACCATCAAAATAAGAAAAAAGGGAGCCAGCATCCACAAGGCATCTTGAATTGCATTTGATAAGTGATGCAACATAGCCACAGGCTCATACAGGTCTTCCCTGCTAACAGAGAAGTTATTTGTCATAACACCTCGAAAACCATCTTCAAACTGACTGCTCATTGTTGCCAACGAAATAGCACCTGCCAAAGTGACAGCCATGGTGTTCAGTTCTCTTGAACGCGCAACTTGCCCCTTCTTTTTGGCATCGTCCAATTTTTTTGCTGTGGGCTCTTCTGTTTTTTCCTGGCCATCTTTGTTTTCAGCCATAGCTCACCTCACAATTCGCATATGGCGAATAATGACTTGAAAACCTTCATTCATCAGATCGCTAAAATTGTGTAACACATCAGGTACAGTTACCCACATAATCAAAAAACCGACCATCATGGTCATGGGAAAACCTACAGCAAATATATTAAGCTGTGGCGCCGCACGCGTAATTATGCCCATACCCAAATTAATTATAAGTAACGCAGTAACAACGGGAAGAGCCATTAAAAGGCCACCTGAAAAAACCCGTCCAGCCCAGATAACAATATCCCACGCTGTATTTCTCGACAGGCCATCAACAGCTACTGGCATAGTTTTAAAACTATCAACAACCAACTCAATGAGAATCAAATGACCGTTAAGAGCCAGAAAAAGAAGTGTGACTAAAATCAGGTAGAATTGTGATACCACTGGCACCTGAACGCCGTTTTGGGGATCCATCATCGAAGCAAAACCCAGTCCCATGCTATAGGCCATAACCTGACCGGCAAAAACCAGGGCTGCAAATACCAACTGCAAAATAAATCCCATTAACACACCAATGGCGATCTGTTGGAAAGCGATTAACAGCGCTTCATGGCTGAATGTTTCAACCACCGGTACCGGTGGTAACACTGGCATTACAACCCAAGTGATCAGCACTACCAAAGCAGCACGCCAACGGGCAGGAACCTGGCGGCCAGACAAGATGGGAGCAGCCACAAAAACAGAGCCAATACGCATTAATGGCCAGAGAAAACCGGCCAAATAAGATGCAATTGCTGTTTCAGAAAATATCATTTACTTAGCCAATCTGATTAACTTATTTTCGGCTTATCCTATTAACGATGGAATGCTATGTATTAGCTGTTCTGTATAACCTGTTAACACTCTTAATAACCATGGGCCAGTCATCATTAAAACAAGCACAACAACCATAAGCTTGGGCACAAAGCTCAAAGTCATTTCATTAATTTGTGTGGCCGCCTGAAACATGGCAATCAATAAACCAATAGCCAAAGCGGAAAGTAAGATAGGCGCAGCAAGTAATGTAATTACTTCGAGGGCCTGCTGACCAACATTAATAACAATATCTGCATCCATCACATTACTCTCATATCAATCATCAACCGTATGTTACTGGTCGCTGTTGCCAGTTCTGGTTGATAATCATTTAGCTATGTATAAAAACTTGATGCCAAGGTACCCAGCACTAATGCCCATCCATCAACCAAAACAAAAAGCATGATTTTAAAAGGCAGGGATATAATCAGTGGCGAGAGCATCATCATGCCCATTGACATCAACACGCTAGCCACCACTAAATCAATAATTAGAAATGGTATGAAAAGTAAAAAACCAATCTGAAAGGCTGTCTTTAATTCGCTGGTGGCAAAAGCAGGCATTAAAAGAGAAAATGGTGTCTGTTCAGGTGATTCAATCTCTTCATGTCCCGCAATATCTGCAAACAATTTCAAGTCATCATCCCGTGTTTGGGCTAACATAAATTCGCGAAGTGGTACTTGAGCTTTTTCAAGTGCACTTGCACTGGAAATTTCTTCATTTAAATAAGGTTGCAGCGCTACTGTATTTATTTCATCGAATACAGGGGCCATTATAAAAAATGTCAAAAACAGAGCCAGCCCTATTAGTATTTGATTTGATGGGGTTTGGGCTGTACCTAATGCCTGGCGCAATATGCCTAAAACGATAACAATTCGTGCAAATGAGGTCATCATCATGAGAGCGCCTGGCAAAAGACTCATTGCTGTCATGAAAAGCAGGATTTGTATGGTCAATGAGTAACTTTGCCCACCATCCTCTGCGGTCGTCACTGTCACTGCCTCTAACCCAGGTGCAGCCTGACCAATAACTGGAAACAATAACAGTAGAAAAAGCAGTTTCACGACTGCTTCTCCTTTAATGCAGCATCCAACTGTTCTTCAAATTTATTATTATCACCCGTGCCAGCACTCCACTCTTCCTTTGATAGTACATGCAGTGTTTGCACCCGCCCAGGTGATACACCAACTAACAGACGTGTCTCTCCAACTTGTAGCAGCACTGCACGTTCTCGTGTACCAAGTGAAACACCGCCAACAATAGTAACAACCCCTTTTCCTATATTAGGAAGCCCACCAAAACGACGCAAAAACCAAGCTAAACCAATAATCAGCGCAAGTACAAAAACCAGTCCAACCGCTGTGTTAGCTAAATGTCCACTATCAAGAGGAAGTGTGGCAAGGCGCGCAGGCGCTTCACTCTCAGTCTCAACAGCAACCAGAGAAGATGGCAGTATCAAAAAAAGAGAGACCAGAATACGGTTCATTGCAATCTCTTAACTCTATCTGCTGGACTGATCACATCTGTTAGCCGTATCCCAAACTTTTCATTTACAACGACCACTTCTCCCTGAGCAATCAAGGTTCCATTAACCAGGACATCCATTGGCTCTCCAGCCAACCTATCCAACTCAACAACAGAACCCTGGTTAAGTTGAAGAAGGTTGCGAATATTTATTCGAGTACGGCCAATTTCCATAGATATGGTCACTGGTACATCCAGAAGAGCCTCCAGATTCACATCTACATTACCCTGTGTTGTTGCATCTGACTCCAGCTCCTGGAACTGTGCAGACTCCGCTTCTACTTCAGCTGAGTCACTACCTTCATCAGTATCACCTGACTCTTCGAGCGCAGCAGCCCACTCGTCAGCTAATGCTTCATTCGGATCAGAATTTTCATCATTCATCATAATTCCCCACTATGGATCGTGGCTTAACCCTTAACAATTTCTAACGCAGACCTTACTTTTGGCTGTTTATTCCACTCACTGATTTTTATGGCATAACAACCTTCTGAGATGCCAAGCCGCCCTTTAAATACCGGCACTTCTGCAGCACAAACATCCAATAAATCAGGAATATCTATAGGAATAACATCGCCCACCTCAAGCCCTGCAAGTTCTTTCACACTAATTTCTGCCTGGCCTAAAACACTGACCAGTTCAACTTCAGCTTCAAAAAACTGCTCTTTTAGTGCAACCTCCCAACGATCATCACGCTCCCCTCTGTCACTTTGAACGCCTGCATCTAATAGTTCACGAATAGGCTCCAACATCGAATATGGCATGGTGACATAAAGATCCCCACCCCCTGTTTCCAAATCAATATGAAAGGTTGTTACAACAACAACCTCTGTTGGACTAACAATATTTGCAAATTGGGGGTTAACTTCAGATCCAACATATTCAAACTTTAGATCCATTACCAACTTCCAGGCTTCCTGAAGATCTTTAAAAACTAGATCCAACAGCAACTGAACAACTCTAAGCTCTGTAGGTGTAAATTCTCGGCCTTCGATTTTGGTATGAAATCGCCCTGTACCACCAAAATAATTATCCACTACACAAAACACTAATTTTGGATCAAGCACACACAATGCCTGCCCGCGTAAAGGAGGCACCTTCACAATATTCAAACTGGTAGGAACAAACAGACTATGTACAAACTCAGAAAACTTTAGCATCTGTATACCTGATACAGATATATCTGCAGTACGACGCAACATGCCAAATAGGCTGGTACGAAAATGACGCGCAAAGCGCTCATTTATCATCTCTAGGGTTGGAAGACGACCACGAACAATACGATCTTGGCTGCCAAAATCATAATTCGAAAGGCCACCTTCAGCGGCATCATTCTCTGTATCTACATCACCACTATCGACACCATGCAGTAAGGCATCAATTTCATCTTGCGAAAGGAGATCGTTTGCGCTCATTGTTTTTTATTGCAGTACAAAGCTAGTGAAAAATACAGCCTCTACACTACCGGGGCCGCCTTGTTCATCTATAATTCGCTGTAGCTCTTCAAGCAGATCTGCCTGTAACTTCTCTTTTCCCTCCAGGCTTACTAACTCGGATGCTGTTCGACTTCCAAATAATTTTAAAAAATGATGGCGAATCATAGGGTCATTGTGCTTTAGAAAATCAACCAACTCTTGGCTATGCATTAATGCCTGAACACCAATTTGAAGCATCTTGGCTTTTCGCTTGCCATCAGGTGATAAGTTAACAACAAACACAGGTTTAAAATTCTGGTATACAGCTGGTCCTTTTTCCTCTTCTGCCGCCTCTTCACCATCCTGCGCCACCACTTCTTCACTCTTATTTTCATCTGAAGGTGCAAATATGAAATAGGCTGCACCTACACCTATACCAATAAGCAACAGCACACCAAGTACGATAATAAGGATTTTCTTCCAGGGTGCTGGTGCTTTCTCAACACCAAGATCCAGCTCATCATCAAGTGATTGATCGTTCATTATGTATACACCTTCTTAATATTTACACTAGGAAATGCAATAATCATGCCTCTACATGGGGTAGCATAATTATGCTTATAATTCATAACGTTATAATGCAGCAGTAAGGTGATGCCAGAGTATTGACTAATCAAGCATAGACAAAACGGCAAAATTCCGACGGTACAACAGGGGCAGCCACCCTCTTCCACATACATATACTATAGATGCAAAAAGTGCCGGAAACGCCTATAAGGCATGATGTGGATAAGAATGTGAATAAATTCTACAGCTTAGAAGGGGCGGTTGGGTACGTATGCAGGGTGTAACTGATTTTCCAGGTTTAATTTAATGCTCAGAGAAAAGCACAGTGAGATCTACACGCTATGAATACAAGAGATTCGAATAGATTCTGGCCAATATGGGTTATTTAATCAGACTTATACACCAGCAATAAGCTTTTGAGTTAACACCGTATTATCATCATTATCGTGAAAACTATTCAGTAGGCGATGCAGATCGGCATGCAGCTCATCATCCAAATCATTAAACATCACACCCGCCTGCCCTGGAGCGCTGTGCATCACCATGGCATCTATGCTACATGGCTTATGCTCACCATTTTTATGCAGATAAAAAGAGGCTTTAACCAGTGCATTAACTGGCAATTCCACGCAGCCCGTTTTAATAAACATACCACCAAGGCCAACATTCATGGTGCGCCCTTGAACCAGCCCTAGAGCCTGATACGTTACAACAACATCCAATGTAACCGGCTTACGTAATGCGTAACGATGCTCCATTTTGCTTCTCCTTACTAAAGATTGCCAAGACATCCCAATATTTGCGACTGCAATATTATTTTTATTCCTAGCCATGACCCTCTACTCCCTTCTCACTAGGCCATTTGTATATTTTAGTAAATTTTTGAGATTTTGCTCTCATTTACATATAAACATTCCTAAACAACCTAATTTCACACTAAGATTCAGGTAGAATCCCGCCCCATGAACAAACAAACTACCATTGATATCACACAGGCTGTGACACCCGGATTTTTTCGGCGTTTAGGCGCTATATGCTATGACGGTTTACTGCTTCTTGCGCTTCTTATGGTTGCAACATCTCTTGTTATCATGCCTCTTGGACTAGAGGCTGGAGACACCTCTGTAGGCCGTAACCCGCTGTTCCAATTTGTTGTTTTTGGCTTAATACCACCCTTTTTTTTCTCATGGTTCTGGATTAAAGGGGGGCAAACACTGGGCATGCGGGCATGGCGACTACAAGCCATACGTAATGATGGAAAACCTCTAACATGGCGTGATGCCCTGCTTCGGTATTTTTCTGCCCTGCTCTCTTGGGCTATTGCAGGCGTGGGATTTCTTTGGATTCTAGTGGATCACGATAAACTTGCCTGGCATGACCGGCTCTCAAAAACACGCTTGGTACTAACAACAAAGCGCGCCAAAAAGGCAAAATAACCGCTAGTCAATACCAGCTAATTTACTTTTGAACTCAAGAATAGCGCAGCGCCAAATAACAGCAATCCTGGGAAAGATGCAGCAAACAGGGCATTCAAATCATAGACAACAGCCATATATGAAAAGGCCTTGCTCATCAGGAAAAACCCACTGCCTACCATCGCCCCCATAAAAATCCGCTGCCCAATCCCAGAGCTACGCAGCTGCCCGAATACAAAAGGCAATGAGAGATAAAGCATTACCAGCGTCACCAGCGGGGTAACCATCTTGCCCCAGAAAGCCACCTCATAGGTTTTTGCATCCTGTCCATTGGCATGTAAAAAACTAATATATTTATAAAGCCCCCAAGCTGGCAGGATATTGGGGTTAAGCGAAACCACATTCAATAAGCCAGGATCCAGCATCGAATCCCATTTTGCATGATCTATTGTGCGGCTCTGCACTCCATCATCAGTAAATTGACTCTGCCGGATATCCTGTAGAAGCCATTGGTTATCCTCATATTTTGCTGTCATGGCATGAGTGGAAAACTGCAACTGCTTCTCTTCATCATATTCATATATATAGATGTCTTCGAGTCGCGACCCAGGCAGAATATTTCGGATATTAATATAGGCATTGCCATCCCTTGCCCAAAAACCATACTTGGTTTTAAGCGTGACCTGCTTCGCCATCGCTTGCGAACGCATAGTTTGAGCATACTCCTCTGTTTCAGGGGCAATAATTTCCCCAAAAAACAGAGCAACCACCAACATCAGCGCACCCGCTTGCAACACTGAGAAGACAATACGCGTATAAGAGACACCCGCTGCCCGCATTGCAATGAGTTCAGAGTTATTGGCCATTCCCCCCAGCCCAATCAAGCTTCCCAGCAAAGCAGCCATGGGAGAAACCTCATAAGCAAAGCGTGGTAGCGTCAACAATACGAAGAGAAAGGCATCTCCTACCTGATATCGCCCTTCACCAACATCACTCAATTCATCCATTAATGTGAGGAAACCTAACAGCGTCAGCAGCACCATCATGACCACCACAGTGCCCAGAATGACTGCCCGCCCAATATAGATATCCAGAATCTTCATGCTGTACGCCTCGCCAGCCACCGCCGTTTTAAGGCCCAGGCCCACATTGAGTCTCTCAGCACCAGTGGAAGAGCTAAACCCAGCATCAGAGTATGCACCCACCAACGCCCCATCCATTCTGGGGTAATACCATCCATCATCCAGGATCCTGAAACACCCAGCAGGTTGAAGAAGGTAAAGTAGACAAGAAAAGCAATAAACAGCCGGCCATAAACCCCTTGACGTGGAGATGAGCGACTCAATGGCACACTCACCAGCGTAAAGACAACAACAGCCAGAGGAAATGCCAGGCGATATTGAAACTCTGCCCGGTCTTTTATGTTATCTGAGTTCATTAACTCTTCTGAAGACAACGACTTGCGCCTAAATTTTGCTGTAGTTGCATCTTCATCAACAATCCGCACAGCATACTTCTCAAACTCACTAACCGAATAATCAGCCTGACCGACAACGCCCTGGTAGCGAAAACCGCGCTTTAGCACAATATAACGATCCCCGGTCTTTTCATCCTCGTGCTGATACCCCTCTTCCGCAGTAATCAACCCCACCTTTCCATGCTGGCGGTTTTGCACAAAAATATTATGCATGCGGTTATCCAACAACATCTCCTCAACATAAAAGACCAAATCACCTCTACTGAACTCAGTAAACCTACCTGCCGCCATACTGGTGACATTAGCCCCTGACTTCTGCACATGCCTGATCTCTTCAATATATTGATTGGCCCAAGGCAAAACCGATAACGTGAGCCATGCAACAAGTGCAGCCAGCGGCAACATTGAGTAAAGAAAAGCACGGTAGATGCGCGTTACACTGAGCCCACAGGATGACATGGCTGTCATCTCATTATCTCTATACATTCGGCCCAGGGTGTAGAGGATGGAAAAGAAATAGGCAGCCGGCAGCAAAACCCCAATCACGCGCAGCACCTCTAGTCCCAGCAGCTCCATAATGACACCGCTGGTCAAAGTACCCATGGCGACACGTGCAAGATTTGTAATAAAAGCGTGTCCCACCAAAATCAATAACAACACGGTTAATATAGTGAACAACCCCTTTAAGGTTTCACTCAATAGATATCGATCAATAATAGAAAACATAAAAAACGGGTGGTTGATTCTTGTAGATTTCCTGGTTTGAAGGCATCCTAACGAAAAACCACCGATGTGAGAACATAATTCAGCCAAAATCCTACAAGCAACCATACTTAACAGGATTTAGGATCAATTAAATTGAGGAGTTCAGATGAACTACAACGCCAAAGCGGGTGACCCATCCAAGCAACGCACCCCTTGCTTGGTGCTGGGAGTATTTTCCAAGCGCAAGCTTTCAGATGAAGCTACAACACTCGACCAAGCCAGCAAAGGCTTTCTGACCAACATCCTTAAAAAAGGAGATATGGATGGTGAATCAGGCCAGGCACTCATGCTGTACAACGTACCTGGTACACTTTGCGAGCGTGTGCTCCTCATTGGTTGCGGCACGCAGAAGGATTACAACCGAGCCAAGCACAACGAAGCCATTGGCAAGGCCACATCCGAGTTAAATGGCGGTCATACTATAGAAGCCATCTTCTGCCTCCCTGCGCTGAAAGCCACAGAGACTGACCTCTACACCCAGCTCCGCGACGCTGTTATCAAAAGCACCGAGCAAACCTACCGTTTTGATCAGTGCAAAAGCATCGTCACCCCCCCCAAACGACCTCTAAAAAAACTGACGCTGCTGATTATTGACCGAAAAGATCTAAAAGCAGCACAAAAAGCCGTAACACACGGACAGGCTATGGCTAACGGCATCAGCTTGGCTAAAGACCTGGGCAACCTGCCCGGCAACATCTGCACTCCCAGCTACCTGGCTGACCAGGCACGTCGACTGGGGCGCAAATCACGCAAGCTAAAGATCAAAATCCTGGAAGAGAAACAGATGGAAGCCCTGAAAATGGGGGCGCTGCTATCCGTTTCACGTGGTAGTCGGCAACCTGCCAAATTGATCGTCATGGAATACCACGGTGGCCCAGCAAGAAGCAAACCTGTCGTATTGGTAGGCAAGGGTCTCACCTTTGACGCTGGCGGCATCTCCATCAAACCACATCCAGGCATGGATGAGATGAAATACGACATGTGCGGCGGTGCCAGCGTTATCGGCACCCTATCCGCCTGTGTGGATCTTGAGCTACCCATCAATGTTGTCGGCATTGTACCCGCTTCTGAAAACCTACCTGATGGCGATGCCAACAAACCCGGTGACATTGTCACCAGCATGTCAGGCCAAACCATTGAGATATTAAATACCGATGCTGAAGGCCGGCTGATACTCTGTGATGCACTCACATACTCTGAACGATTTAATCCTGCCATTGTGATCGATGTGGCCACCCTCACCGGTGCCTGCGTTATTGCACTGGGCAGTCACGCTATAGGGCTACTGAGCAACGACGATACACTAGCAGATGAGATATTACAGGCTGGCATTAGTGGCGACGATAAAGCCTGGCGGTTACCACTTTGGGATGAGTATCAAAAACAGCTGGACAGCAACTTTGCAGATATGGCCAATATTGGTGGCAAAGGCGGTGGCACCATCACCGCAGCATGCTTTCTCTCACGCTACACCAAAAAACAGAAGTGGGCGCATCTTGATATCGCAGGTTCTGCCTGGAATTCTGGAGCCAAAAAAGGCTCCACTGGTCGCCCTGTCTCCCTGCTGACCCAGCTGCTGCTCAAGCGCAGCAAACAGATAACTTAACAATGACAAAGGTTAGCTTCTACATACTGCCTGATGGCGCGCGCAGTAACCGCTTTACCCTGGCCTGCCGCCTTGCTGATAAAGCCTATCAGCAAGGCCATCGGGTCTTTGTACATACCAACTCAATGGATGAGGCGCGGCATATGGATCGCCTGTTATGGACATTTCGTGATGGCAGCTTTATCCCACACGGACTCCTTGGAAAAGCAAACCCAGACCACACTCCCGTGTTGATTGGTCACGGTGAAGATGCTGAAAATGAGCATGACATCCTGATCAACCTCAGCTTGCAGACTCCTGATTTTTTCAGTCGTTTTGAACGTGTTGCAGAACCTATTGATCAGGATGCAGAGATACGCAAAACCGGACGCACCCGTTACCGCTTCTATAAGGATCGTGGATACCCATTAGAGACACACAACATCAATGACTGACCACGACAGCAAACCTGCAGATACCTCAATACTACATAATGACGTAGACCCAAATGGCATCCCCATCTTAAATGATGTTGTGGAAGAGAGAGACGGGACTGAACAACAACTGAGAGACACTGAATGCACCACAGCAGTTTCAAACGTCCCTGACTCAACAGCTAGTGGATCAACCATTCAACCAACAGAAATTGATCGCCTGAAAGCGACACTAAAGCAGGAGCTCAGCGATGAATTAAACAAACTAATTCAATCTACTCTTGCAAACACAGCAGAGGAGATTTCATCCCAGTTAGGGGAGATCATAGAGAACAAACTCTCTGATGCACTCCAAAAACAGATGGGGGAGATGCTTAAAGCCGCCTTGGAAGAGCGTTTTAAAAATAATAATTCTTTTTAAGCAAATGGCTGCTATCTATATGCAGCCTGATTAGGTTAATAAATCACTCATCATTACCACTCGCCCTGGAGTGGTAGTGATTTTATATTCCGTAACCTAGCAACTGATCACTTAATTTCCACAGAACATTATTGAGCCACGCTCTGTCATCACCTTACAGGCATAAGACGAAGCATTCTGAGAAGTAACTTCAGACTTAATTGATTGGCCAGCATTGCAAACAGCTGACACAAGAGCGAGGGCAATTAAACAGGTATGGATTAATTTTTTCATAACAATACTTCCTTTAACTTTGCTTCAGTAATTCTTAAATATTAACTACAGATATATCTTCCATCAGCAAAATTCCTATTACAATCCACAACCATATGGCAAACATGACTAATGGCAAAACATTGATTTATAAAGCGCATTAAACGTGCTGAATTATGAAATTGGGGAAAATAGTTCATGAAAGCAATGCTTTGTTATCCTGTGAAATGAGCAATTTATATTTAATAAATTAGCTATAAAATTAACGGGAGTTAAAACCAAAAGCCAACTGACGATCTAATCAATGCAGCAAAAATAACAGTGAGTTGAAGTATGGCAATACTGCCATAGGTATAAATCAAAATTATTAAATAACTTTCAATTTAGAATTTAGAAGTAAGATGGTGTGATTGCCTATCATTAGGCCCCAGACTGGGAGATAGGCAACACGAATAAGAAAGGACTAAAAACATTTGCCTATGAAATGGCAAAACATTACAACAGGAACTCTATGCTCCACACCTTTAACAGCTCAAGTACAGCTATACACTTGCAGTTCCCTTGAGATACATTTAGCTCCCAACAGCAACAAACTCATTTCTTGTTGAGCCACAGTCAGGACATTCCCAATCGTCCGGGAGATCTTCCAGAGTTGTTCCTGGCTCAATACCAAATTCAGGCATGCCTTTTGCCTCATCATAGATATAACCACAGGTCATGCATTTCCACTTCTTCATCAGAGTATCCTCAATAATTGATGGCATATAAAAATTTTAGCGTAATTTATCTTGACAAACCCACGCTTAACAGCCAGCATATAAACATATTTGTTGCTGTGTCGTCAACACTTTTCATCTCTCTTTGCATGAAGGAGACCACATGCTTGTCATCTCAAATCGTATACCTGTTGCCCCTGATTGGCACAAAGCCTTTGAAGAGCGCTTTCAGAACCGAGCTGGACAAATTGATAAACAACCAGGTTTTGTCCGGCTTGAAATACTAAGCCCCGTTGATACAGCATCCCCCTACATTGTGCAAACAGTTTGGGAGAATGAAGCTGCTTTTCAAAACTGGGTAGAGAGCGATGACTTTAAGGTGGCTCATAGCAACCCTCTGCCAAAGGAGGCCATCATAGGCAATAGCCATATGGAAATGCACAACATCATTATCAAGTCACCCTGAGTTTTCCCCCAAAAACTTCTTCAGTCACAAATATTGTAGGCACCATAAGAGGTTATTTAATTGTACAATTAAATCTCTTTTTCACCCTTCCCTGATCCTGTACTTCAGGATACTTCGTGCTTTATCGGAGGAAGGCTTTTAGCTCAAGGCGGCATACTCTTTATCATTTATGAAAATGCAGCAGCTCCATAGGCCTAAAACTCTCATTATCTTCGCACACCCTTATCCTCAGCAATCCAGGGTAAACCGCCCACTGCTTGAAGAGGTTCAAGGTATGCCAGGAGTTGAGATTATTGATCTTTATGAGAAATATCCTGACTTTTATATTGATATACCTGCAGAACAGCAACAACTCACCACAGCCGACCTGATTGTCTTTCATCACCCTTTTTACTGGTATAGCGCACCGGCTTTGCTAAAGCATTGGCAAGACACGGTATTAGAGGAACGTTTTGCACTGAAAGAAGGTGGATATGCACTCCGAGGGAAAAGAGTGATGTCCATGGTGACGGTCGGACACAGCAAGAGCTCATATCAAAAGGATGGATATGATCGTTTTCCGATTGGAACCTTCTTACTACCATACGAGCAGATGGCGTTTCATTGCGGCATGCAATATCTTGAGCCTTTTGTAGTCTACAACGCACATCGAATAAGTGAAGCCGAAATAGCCCTTCAAGCCGGTGCTTACCGGCAACACCTCCTCAACCACCTCGCTGATATAGACAATGGATAACCACGACCTGCTGGCTAACACGCTGATCTATTTAGGCGCAGCTGTTGTAGCTGTTCCTTTTGCAAAGCGTCTTGGACTTGGCTCAGTGCTTGGCTACCTGATTGCAGGCATAACCATTGGACCTTGGGGGCTGGCACTTATTGCCAACAGTCGCGATATTTTACACTTTGCAGAATTTGGGGTTGTGCTGCTACTGTTTCTGATCGGACTTGAGCTAAATCCCAAGCGGTTATGGGAGATGCGCCGCCCCATATTCGGTATTGGCAGCATTCAAGTTGTTGCCACTTCACTGATTATCTTTGCAGTGTGCATTCTATTGGGGCTGCCCTGGCACAACGCCTTAGTTATTGCCATGGCGCTATCACTCTCATCAACAGCCATCGCCCTGCAGAGTTTAAAAGAGAAAAACCAACTCTCAACACCGGCTGGGCACTCTGTCTTCTCTATCCTGCTGTTTCAGGATATTGCTGTCATTCCCATGTTGGCCCTGATTCCAATTCTGGGCAGCAGCATGGAGCAGAGCAGCGAGCCTCTATTAGAGACGTTAAAGGTTGCTGGCGTTATTGGATTTATTATTATCGGCGGTCACTTCTTAACCCGCCCTATCTTCCGTTTTATTGCTGCCACACACCTGCGCGAAATTTTCACCGCTTTCTCGCTGCTCCTTGTTATAGGCATTGCACTGTTAATGGAAGCAGTTGGCATGTCGATGGCTCTTGGCACCTTTTTAGCTGGCGTCCTACTTGCAGAGTCAGAATACCGACATGAGTTGGAGATTGAAATCGAGCCATTTAAAGGATTGCTGCTTGGGCTGTTTTTTATAGCTATCGGCATGACTATTGATTTTGGACTACTTTGGAATCAACCGTGGCTCATCATTGCTCTGGTTGCTGGACTGTTACTCACCAAACTGATAGTGCTTGCCTTCATTGCTCGGTCTGAAAAGCTCCCAGCCAGCCAGCAAGGGCTATTTTCATGCCTGCTTGGCCAGGGAGGTGAATTTGCATTTGTGCTCTCCACAGCAGCTGTAGCAGCAGGTGCTTTGGAGCAGCAGTGGGCCAGCCTGCTATTCGTGGTCGTAGCCCTCTCAATGATGGCAACCCCTCTGCTGCTTCTGCTAAATGAAAAATTTATCGAACCCCGCTTTCTACATTTAGGCCAGCATCAACCCGCCGATACCATTAATGATCCACTCAACCCCGTTATCATTGCTGGATTTGGGCGATTTGGGCGCACTATCGGACGCCTACTTCATGCCAACAAGGTTCCCACCACTATTCTGGATCACAACCCTGACCAGATAGAAGATGCCAGACGCTTTGGCTACCAGGTTTACTATGGAGATGCCAGCCGCCTGGATATGCTCAGATCGGCAGGCGCTGCGGAAGCCAAGCTTCTGATAATCACCGTAGATGATTCCGATATGGCATTAGCCATCACTGATCTGGCGCAACAGCACTTTCCACAGCTGACTATTCTTGCCCGCGCCCGTGGCATGGCCGTAGCGATGGAATTCTTAAAGCGCGATGTTTCTCACTTTCAAAGAGAGGTTCAGGAGTCCGCTCTGCTGCTAGGCGAAGATGCTCTAAAAGAGCTGGGCTACGGAGCCTTCCAGGCAAAACAGATGGCCCATATATTCCGCACTCATGAGCACACACTACTACAAAAAATATATGAAACTGATGCCTTAGAAAAACGCATCCACATCTCACATATGGCCCGAAAAGAGCTCGCCCAGATATTAGAGGCCGACGAACAAGAGCAACAAAATCTGCGTGACCACAGCTGGCGAGAGCGTTAACCCCCCCCAAAATTGCATTTAGAGCAATACCTTAAGGCACATCAACTGATGTGCCTTATTTTTATCAATTTCATGCTTGACATATCTCATCTTCGATGCCAGTATGTAATCACTTTTGACGACATCGCATCACGCTACCACGGAGAAGAACATGCCAACTATTAATC
>Ga0316187_10000478_pt1 | contig 31286 bp, 25 predicted proteins | sample CroRivburrow1_MG_FD_204927 | JGI IMG/M metagenome (GOLD analysis project Ga0316187, IMG submission 204927) | Coastal sediment microbial communities from Maine, United States - Cross River worm burrow 1 | ecosystem: Environmental > Aquatic > Marine > Coastal > Sediment | place: USA: Maine... | reverse complement strand
ATCTGACCTACCAATGGTTCGACTACTGGCTGAAGGGCAAAGAGAACGGGGTTCTAGAAGGCACTCCCAGGGTTCAGTTCTACACCATGGGCCTCAATCAGTGGCAGTCCGCCACGGCCTGGCCGCCCACGGAGGCGGAGGTCGTCACCTGGTACCTGGATAGTGGCGGTGCCGCCAACAGCCTATTCGGGGATGGCAGTCTCGGAAAGTCGCCCCCCGTGACCGACAATCCCGATCAGTTCCCCTACGACCCGACGGTGCCGGTGTCTTCGCTCGGTGGCGGTGTCTGCTGCATGGAGGGGGCCATGGACCCCGGCTCCTTCGATCAACGGCGAAGCCAGGCACGTCACGACATTCTCGTCTACACCAGCGAACCCCTGGAGGAAGCTGTCGAGATCACCGGTACGATCGGGGTGACCCTCTACGTCGGCTCCGACGCCAGGGACACCGACTTCACGGTCAAGCTTGTCGATGTCTACCCGGACGGCACCGCCTACAACATCGACGACACGATCCAACGGGCCCGCTTCCGCGAGGGCTACGACAAGCAGGTCTTCATGGAGCCGGGCAACGTCTACGAGCTCGAGATCAGCCCCATGTCGACCAGCGCCTTGATCGACAAGGAACATAGAATCCGTATCGAGGTGTCGAGCAGCAACTTCCCGCGGTTCGCACGGAATCTCAACACCGGCGGCAATAACTGGGATGAAACGGAAGGAGTCGTGGCGAACAACGTCGTCCACCACTCCGCCGAGTATCCATCCCAGATCCGCCTGCCTATCGTGCGTCGGCCGTAGAGACAGAGACGAACACCTGCTGTTCGCTGCTGGCGGGCCCGCCGGAGGCGCCCGCCAGCAGCGGCTTGCAGAATCGGCTGGCACCTCGCGGAGTCCGGCAGCGGCTTGCAGAATCGGCTGGCACCTCGCGGAGTCCGGCGAGAACGTCCTCCACAGAGGACGAATTGACCAGGGATCTTGCTGGATTCGCCCATTTCACCCCGTCCTCTGATCCGTTCTCGCTGGCACGGATGTTGAAGTCTCCACCAGTCAGGAGGTGACCGACATGCAACTTCGAATAGCGTTCTGGACTCTTCTTCTCGCAGCTGTCCTGCTCACCCTGCTGGCGGTTCCGGCTTCGGCACAGTTGTCCGGTTGGTCCTTCGGAGGAGCCTTCAACATCGGCGGTGCCCACTTTCGCGTTGGATTCGCCGAGATGGGCCCCTATGGTCCGAGCTATTTCTTCGAAGTCGCCCAGCCCTTTGCTTACGGGGGTTACGCATGCTCCGACCGGTGCTATCGCCGCGGCAATCACTTCTATCACCACCCCAACTGCGGGGTGGTCAATCACCACTTCCGTCGGCACGGTTACGCCCCGGACCACCTGATCTCGTACTACGGACCACCCATGCCCTACCCACAGCCACGCTACTATGGTTACTACTCACAGCCCCCCTATCGGTACTACTCCCAACCAGGAAGGTGGTACAACGAGCGCCACTACTATCGCGACAAGCACTACCGGAAGGGTCGACGTCATCACGTCCCGCCCGGACACCACAAGAAGCACCGCGGTCACTAGTGGGACGGTGTAGACAATGATGAAAAGGGGGGGGCAGCCGCCCCCCCCTTTTTCATGACTGAGCTGCAATTCGCATCCCCGACCAGCTGCTAGACTCCTATCCGTTTGAAGAGGAGATCTAATGCCACGGGCCGGAGTGTCCCTTTGTTGAGAGGCCGAGTGGGGCCACATCGAAGCCGGTTTCTCCTGGTCTTGATCCTGGCAATATCGAGCACCATCTGCTTGTCGGCCGATCAACCAGAAGCTTCAGATCCTCCAAAAGAACTGAATCGGTTCGAGGTCGGAGGACTCCTTTTCGGCGACGCCTACTGGGTAGCTTCCAACCACGACCCAGCCAGCGAGGGGATCGTCAGCGCCTGGATCCGGCGCGGCTACCTCACTTTTGACTCGGAATTCACCAAGAAGCTCTCAGGGCGGATGCGCTTCGAGCTCAATCAGGATGGCGACTTCGACGTCTTCGAATTCGAAGTCGACTTCAAGGACTTGTATCTTCAAGCAGCCGTAGGTGAGCATCGGATTCTGTTCGGCCTGTCGCAGACACCGACTTTCGCTCTGATTGAGCCGTTCTGGGGCTATCGACATGTCGAACGGACCCCGATGGATCTGCAGGGAATCGCTAGTCGAGACACTGGTATCGCGGCCAACGGGCCGATTGCCAAGGATGGCTCCATCTCCTACCGGGTGATGTATGGCACGCAGCTCGAGTTCGGCAGCGACAGCAATGACGCCGGCGAGTGGATGGGCGCTGTGAGTTGGGAACCGAACGCGAATTGGGTGGTCGAGGTCTACGGCGACTTCGAGGATCCGTTGAGCGCCGGCGATGGCCGCAGAACTCTCCAGGGATTCCTGGGCTACCGAACCGAGGCGGCCCGTCTTGGCCTCCAGTACTCGGACCAGGTGCGGGACAACAGCCCAGGGATCAAACTGGCATCGCTTTTCGGTGTCGTTGATCTGTCGGAGAATTGGAGCTTTCTGGGGAGGGTCGATCGGTTGTTCGAGCCCAGCATTCGGGGCGAGGACATCGCCTATCTTCCCTTCGACCCCGACGCCAAGGCGACGCTGCTCATCCTGGGAGTCGAAACCAGGCCTTACAAGTTCTTCAGCCTGGTACCGAACATCGAGTACATCCAGTACGACGACCCATCAGGACCGGAACCAATGCCTGAAAACGACCTGCTGGTCAGGCTCACCCTGTATATGAAGTTCTAACCCAGTCCGTCCTGCAGCCCGATCGTGCTGTCCTCTAGAAGGCTCCTTCGGCGATCGATCTTCCTTTGGCACCCTGTTCTGGAATACTCTTGGAGTCGCCCAGCAAGAACGATGACGATTCCTGAAGGGAACCGCGGACCCACCTGTGGTTGCCGGCGGGGAGGTCAAGGCTTGCCTTGCCGCTTTGTCCGGATGAACCCACCTTGCTCTTCACGGGGGATCCACCATGCAGAAGACAGTGAAGCTCAACGATCAGACCGAGGTTCTCATTCGTGAGATGGAGCGTGCCGATCTCGACCATTCTCACGCTTTCTTCAGGTCGCTCCCGGAGGATGACAGGGCCTATCTTCGAAGGGACGTCACGAAACGGGAAGTCGTGGAGCGGCGCATTTCCGAGGCCGAATCAGGATCTGTGATGCGGTTGGTTGCTGTTGCGGATGGTCAGATCGTGGCGGATGGCTCGGTGGAGATCTCGGACGAGGAATGGAAGAGGCACGTTGGCGAGCTGCGACTCATCGTCGGGGCGACCCATCAGCGCAAGGGTCTCGGCATCCTGATGGCCCGCGAGCTGTACTTGCTTGCCGCCAGCACCAAGATGGAGGAGATCATCGTCAAGATGATGCGGCCTCAAAAAGCGGCCCTGAGCATCTTCCGGAGGCTGGGCTTCCGCGAGGAGGCAACGCTCCATGACTACGTTCAGGACCAGGCAGGAAGGAAGCAAGACCTGATCCTGATGCGCTGCGACCTGGAAGCCCTCTGGCAAGAGATGGAGGACTTCCTTGCCTCCGGCGACTGGCAGAGAACTCAGTAATCATCACTGGAAGTCGCGAGGAATCGTGTCCCGCCAGGTCTTCTCGCGCAGAACCTCACCGTTCTCGAGCAGCCGCCGCGTGTAGGTGTAGTAGAAGTTCTTGAGGTCGCTTCGAAATAAGAGCTCTGACTGCCAGAGCAGCGTGCGGTCTTCGAGCTCCACCTCCGTCCAGTGCTCGCCCCGTACCGATGTGTTCTCGGGTCGCTCATCCGAAGTCTCGTGAACAATCGTCTCCCCGTAGCGCTCGATGCCCCAGGGATACTGCGTCCCGCCGCCGTTGGTCGCCTCCACCCTGACCGTTCCGGTCTGAGGATTGCGATCGACCGAGGAGATTTCGCCATAACCCGAAGTCGTGCCCTCGTCCAGGCTCTCGTAGCCAGAAAGCTCGGGATCTTCCTCGGAGGGCAGGAAGGCGGGCACCGGACGATTCTCATAGGGCACCACAGGCAGTAGCACCCGCGAGCCATCGTTGCCTCCCAGATGCAGACTCGTCGTCATCGGATACGGGGTCGGCCAGAGCATCGGCCATTGGGCGTTCGCTACCGCCAGGCGAATGCGGTGGCCTTCGGGGAAGATCCAGGAGGTGAAGTGCATCTCGATCTCCAGGGGGAAGACCGTTCCCGGCTCGATGGGCTTCGGCTCGCGGGCCGACTCGCGATGCGTACCGTTAAACCCGGCACCGGCGACCTGAGTGACCGTGCCGTCCGGAGCCACGTCGGAGAGTCGCACGAACCAGTTTGCCTGGGGTGCGTCGGCCGACACCGTCAAGAACGCTTTCGGCAGCCCGAGGATCTCGAGCTCGCTCTCCAGAGGATTGCTGTCATAGACCAGACTGAAGGCGTCGGTGGGTCTCTGGTCGTGAGCCACGTCACCCCACCACATGACGGGTCCGCCAGCCTCGATGCCGATCGACGGCACGTATCGAAGGTGATGGATCGTCTCCGCCGGGCGTGAGCGCCCGAGCGTGTGGTTCGGGTGGGGGTAGAGCACCTGCTCCTCGATGCGCTCGATCGGCCACCCTTCCTCCCAGCGCCATTCGCCGGGCGCCTCCTCCAAGTAAGGCCCGGGTGGGTGCCATTGCCGGACGTAGACCGCGAAGCGAGGCTCGTCGAGGATGCCGGTATCGCGCCCTTTCAGCCAGTGGTCGAACCACCGCACGGCTTCGTGCCGCCACTCGATCTGCGGCTTCGGGTATGCGTTGTGCGGGAATGCGTGGTGCCAGGCACCGACGATCGCCTTGACCGGCGCCTCGAGGTTTTCGAGCATTCGCGGAACGCTGTCCCGGTAACCGTCATACCAGCCACCGATGACGAACGTCGGCACCCGAATCGAGTCGTAGCGAACCTTGAGAGAGGTCCGATCCCAGAAGGGGCCGTCGCGCTGCTGGCGCTTGTAGGTCATCATCCACGGCTCGGTGTCGAAGCGGTCGCGAAAGTAGGCCTCGTCGACCGAGAAGTCCGGGGCGCCCGGGCGAGCGTTGTCGAGGTCTTGGCTCATCTCCCAGGAGTCGACATGGATCACACCGTCCATGAAGTGCACATCGTCCTGGTAGAGGTCGTCGGTAGCATCGACGGCGATGATGGCTTTCAGTGCCGGCGGATTGCGCATTGCCAGGTGGATCGAATTGAAGCCGCCCCAGGAGATCCCGAACATGCCGACGTTGCCGTTCGACCAGGGTTGCTTCGACAGCCAGTCGATCACCGCTTCGCCATCGTCGTTCTCCTGATCGCTGTACTCGTAGGGAATCAACCGACCATCGCTGTTTCCCGTTCCCCGAATGTCGACCCTCGCCACGGCATAGCCCCGCTGAACAAAGTAGGAGTAGAGCGAGTAGTTCCGACTGCGAGACTCGGTCTTGCGGTAGGGCAGGTATTCCAGAAGCACGGGAATGCGCTCGTCCAGCCCGCCACCCGTTGGCATGTAGAGATCCGCCGCGAGGCGCACCCCATCCGGCATCGGAATCCAGATCTCCTCCATCGAGATCTCATGGTTCGGTGCCGAAGCGCTGGCCGCTGCGCCGACTGAGCCTGTGAAAAGGGTCCCCCAAACCAACATCCAAGAGACAATGAAGAACGCCCGCCGAACTCCAAACCGTCGCATCTCGAACCCTCCTCAGCAGCTGCCAGAGCCTCAGCCTAGCATCGCACCTGAACGGCACCGAAGAGCATCGACCTGACGCACGCTGCCACCGTTCTGGCGTCGGATGACAGAGAACAGGCATCGAACCCCTCCAAGTTGACACAATCACTTGCTGGGCACGACGCCAGGCTCGGGATTCGAGCGAGAATCGGAGAAAGACTCTATGAAAGTCATCGTCTTTGGAGCTACGGGAATGGTCGGTCAGGGTGCACTGCGTGAGTGCCTTGCCGACCCGCAAGTTGAGTCCATCCTGATCGTAGGACGCAGCACGTCCGGGGTCGACGATCCGAAGGTTCGAGAGATCGTGCACCCAGACCTCTTCGACTACTCGGGCCTCGAAGGCAAGCTCACCGGCTTCGACGCCTGCTTCTTCTGTCTGGGAGTCTCCGCAGCAGGAATGAGTGAGGAAGCCTATCACAAGGTCAGTGTCGATCTGACCCTCGCTGCTGCCAAGATGCTGGTCCGACTGAATCCGGAGATGACTTTCATCTACATCTCGGGAGCTGGAACCGACAGCACCGAAAAGGGTCGAATGATGTGGGCGAGGGTCAAGGGTAAGACGGAGAACCAACTCCTGCAGCTGCCCTTCAAGGCCGCTTACATGTTCCGCCCGGCTTACATCCAACCGTTACACGGAATTCAATCGAGGACCCGAGCGTATCGAGTGCTGTACGGCCTCGTTGGACCGCTGTTTCCGGTCCTCCAGGCTCTCTTTCCACGCTACGTGACGACCACCGAAAGGGTCGGTCTGGCGATGATCCGCATGGCACAGCAGGGCCACCCACAACCTATACTCGAGAACGACGCCATCAACAGGCTCGCGGCCACAAACCGCTGAGCTCGAAACGCACGGGGGCTGACTGGAATGGAACTGCGACGCGGATTGAAATCCGAGCTCTCGCTCCTCGCTGAGACCTTGCGAAAGGCGAAGCAGGACTCCGCCAACGATCTCGCTGCCGCAATCGCCTTCTGGGCCTTCTTCTCCATCTTCCCACTGCTGATCGGCATACTTTCGCTGACCAGTCGCTTTCTCGAGTCGGAGGCTCTGCGAGCTCGAATCTACGAGGCCGTGACCGAAATGCTGCCGGGAAGTGCGGAGATGGTGATGGACAACCTCGATGCCGTGGTTCAATACCGGGGCTCGATGGGTCTGGTGGCCATCCTCGGGCTGTTCTGGACGGCCGCCAAGGTCTTCGGCGCCATTTCGCGCTCCGTCAACCGGGCCATCGGTGTCCAACAAGATCGGAGACCCTTGGTGTCGAAGCTGCGCTACTTCGGGATGGCGATTGCGGTGTCGGTTCTGATCATCGTGTCACTAGGCGTCACGGTCGTGCTCGAGTTGATACTCGAGTCGCCGGTCCTAGCCGGGCTGGGAATCGACACGGGCGTGATATCTGGATTCCAGGGCTGGGCCACTGGCGTCGCTCTGATTCTCTTGATCTTCGCCCTGATCTACAAACTGACTCCCATCAGGGATGTCTTGTGGTCACAGGTTCTTCCTGGGGCTCTTCTCGCGACGATTCTGTTCGAGCTCGGACAAACCGGGTTCGTGCTCTATCTGGAAAAGGTCGCCAAACTCAAGGCAGTCTACGGATCCCTGTCCTCGATCATCGTCCTGATGCTTTGGCTCTATGTCTCCGCTCTCATTCTGATCCTCGGTGCGGAGTACAGCATCGTGCGCTGGCGGACTCGCAATGGCAACTCCAGCGACGGGCAGGACCGACAAACTTCGTAAGAGTCGTCGGTATCGAGCGCATCTGGTAGCTCGAAGTCTCATCGATCGCACTTCGCAACGACATTCGTCGGTATCGTCGGAATCCTCGACGAAACCGTCGAATCCCGACGCTCCCACCTAGATTCACCAGCTTCTGAATCGACTGTAGACAGGGGCCTGGCCAGCTCCAAGGACCTGGCATGCAATCTGCTCAGTGCCCCAGTTATTGCGGCATCGAGACTCTCATGACACTGGAGAACACCACAATGAGACCCCTACGACTCCAAGCTACTCTGCTGGCCATACTGCTGGGAGCCTACCTGATTGGTTGTAGCGGCGGCTCATCTTCGCCGACCGAGCCTTCGCCGCTCGACATTGCGACAACAACCGGCTCGAGCACCCTCAGCGCCACCACCGCCTCTGCTCTGGGCAGCGCTATCGATGACGAATACAAAGCCAGAGCCTTCTACGACGCCGTTATCGAGAGATTCGGTCCGGTCCGCCCATTCGTCCCGATCCGCGACGCCGAGACCCGCCATATAGAGGCTCTTGTCAGGCTCCACGACGTCTACTCTCTAAGTGCACCTTCAGATCCTCACTCAGGTCGTCTCGAGGCACCCGACTCGGTGCAAGAAGCCTGTCAGATGGCAGTCGACGCCGAGATCGACAACGCCGCCCTGTATGACGAAATCCTCGAGAAAGTTGTCGAGGCGGACGTGATCGTGGTTTTCGAGCAACTTCGCGACGCGTCGCTCTACAACCATCTTCCGGCATTTCAGCGCTGCTCCTGAAGCCGGCTCTTCGAGACAGCAGCTGGGAGCAGTACCCCTTCGGTCGTCTTCTAAGGTGTTGCTGCCTGCCCCGACGTGCGCTGGATAAACCTGTCCAGGGTCTCCTTCCACTGCGCGATCAGGGACTGCTCGACATACATCATGTGGCCGGCGGCAAAATCCGCCCGTTCGATGTTGTCCCGGAGATCGGGCGGCAGATTCAGGTTGTCCATCGTCCATACAGCGGCGAAGTAGGGTGTGGCCAGATCGTAGATCCCATTGACCAGCAACACCTCGAGGCGTGGATTCCGCGTCAGGGCTGTGGCCAGGTCCGGCGCGACATTGGGAACTCCTCCCAACCCGAAGCCGATGTTCTCGTCTTCGCGATCGAAGTTCCACGGTCTCGCCATCCCACTCGGAACGTATTCCCTCTCACCGTCATAGCCGAGCTCGGATCGCACGTAGGCATTGAACGCCGAGGTGTAGGCGGAGGCGATGGCACTGGATTGCGGATCATGCGAGGGGCGGAGCTCCAGCAGATCTCCGGTCGGACCGGTGAACCTCGCATCGAGGCGTCCGACGACCAGACCCTTGTCTCGCAGCAACTCCTTCTCGAACTCCGGCGCCGTCACCCTGAGATTCGACTTGTCGAGGTACTCGGGTGAGAGCCCCGTGTACTGATGCATCTTCTCGATGACGGCAGCACGGCGAATCGGATCCACCGCGCTACCAGCCATCAATGCTCCCGCATAGTCGGACAACACCCAGTCTTCGACCTCCTGCATGAACGCCGCGAGGTCCGCTGGCTTGCCACCGGGAAGGGCGTCCAGGTACTCGGCCGTGACCGCAAAGGACGGAACGTTGACGATGTAAGGCATAATCGCGCCGTCGGGGAAGAGAATGGTGTTGAAGTCGAGTACCGCCGAAACCAGCACGATTCCATTGAGGTCGATGTTGGCACGCTGGAGATGGCGCGCGAGTACCGCGGAGCGGGTGGTTCCGTAGCTTTCGCCGAGGAGATACCTGGGCGAGTTCCAGCGGCCGTACTGGCTCAAGAATCGGCGGATGAACTGCGTCAGCGACTGGGCGTCCTCGTCCAGACCCCAGAAGTCCTCGCCTTTCGCCTCGCCGGCCGGACGACTGAAGCCCGTACCGACCGGATCGATCATCACGATGTCGGCTTTGTCGAGAAGCGTGTACTGATTGTCCTCCAAAGGGTAGGGAGGAGGTGCCTGCTGCCCGACAATCGGTGTCACCACTCGGCGAGGGCCCATGATCCCCATATGAAGCCAGAACGAAGCCGAGCCGGGTCCGCCGTTGTAGGCGAAGATCAGTGGGCGGCTCGCTGCTTCGGAGCCATTCGTTCGGAAGTAGGCGGTGTAGAAGAGCTCTGCGGTGGCCTTCTCCTTGTCATCGCGCAAGATGATGCTACCGACCACCGCGTCATAGGCGACGGTCTCCGCACCTACCGTTATCGAGTGGCTGCTGGTCCAATTCGACGGCTCGGGCTCCGGAGTTGGAGCTTGAATTGGGGCTGGAGCCTCGGCTTTCTCCTCCTGGGCCCATCCAACGGCTGGAATGGTGGCGATCATCAGGACCGCTAGCAGTGCAGACTTCTTCATCGGTTCTCCTTTTTCGGACCGCTGACAAAGGTCTCGTGAAATCCAACGGGGGTCACGCGGACGGCCTATAGTACTGGACGTCTGCGGTCATTGGATACAGCCATGTTTGTGAAGCCATCTGGCCGGCCGGTTTGGACATCCCGCAGCATTCCCTTACAGTCGGAGTCCGTCTCTCCATCTTTTCCAGCGAAGGGAAATGAATATGATGTCCCTCAGTTTCCATCTTTTCCAGCGAAAGGAAATGAATATGATGTCCCTCAGTTTCAGGAGCCGGGCGCTCTGTCTCGTGACTTTGGTTGTCCCCGTCCTCATGGTGCTGTGTCTCTTCGCCGTAGAAGCGCAGGCTGGAAACTCGTCCGAGGAGCGGGCCGTGCTCGAGACCGTTCAGCGGTTCTTCGATGCGATGACCAACCGCGACGCCGAGGCCGCTCTCGAGGTAACGGTCCCCGAAGGGCGATTCTTCTCGTTGCGGGAGGAGAATGGCGAGACGATGATGCGATCGTCGACCAACGAGGAGTTCGCGCAGGGTCTGGAGACCCAGGAGCGGGATCTCCTCGAGCGTTTCTGGGAGGCCGAGGTCCGAATCCATGGCGGCATCGCGACAGTATGGACGCCCTACGACTTCTTCCTGGACGGAGAGTTCCACCACTGTGGCATCGATGCCTTCGACCTCTTGAACGACGGCACCGGTTGGAAGATCACGGGTGGCGTCTACACCGTCGAGACGTCCGGGTGCCCCGAGAGCCCTCTTGGGCCGCCCGCAACAGGCATTGAGTAGAATGATCCGACTTTCCTCTGGAGAGCTTGAATGGCAAGGCGCCGCACGGTCTGAGAGGCCCGCGCCTGCTAACTGACTGACCAACCTGATGATCGGCACCACACTCGCCCACTACTCGATCACCGCCAAGCTTGGCCAGGGCGGCATGGGCGAGGTCTGTCGGGCCGAAGACACGAAGCTCGGGCGGGACGTGGCTCTCAAGGTCTTGCCACCAGACATGGCCGCCGATCGAGACCGCCTGGAGAGGTTTCGCCGCGGAGCACTGCTTGACACTCAACCCGCGCGACGGAAACGCCATGGCTCTGATGGGCATCCTCACCGGTTATGCAGGCGATTGGCAGCGGGGTGTCGAGTGGACCACCCGGGCCATGGCTATGAATCCCCATCATCCGGGTTGGTACCGCTTCACCACGTTCTTCGATAGCTACCACCGCGGCGAGTACGCCGAGGCTCTCGAGAAAGCAGGTCTGGCCGTGAGGCAACCCTGACCGACGAAAGACGCTTCGTCGACCTGTTTCGGCAACTCCAGCTGCCATCTGATGAAGGTTCAGGCGGTCGGCGAGCCCTACCTCCAGACCGAGCAGACCTATTTCGCCGAGAGTCAGTTCGACAAGATCTTCCACAAAGCACTGCAATAGCCGCGAGCCCTGGAACCCGCCCAGGGCAAGGGATTCGCCCGGACCCCAGAACCCCTCGATGAGGGCTACGAACTCGCTCGGGATGGCGGTATCATGCCCCGAGCCTGCGGGCTGGAGGGATGAACCGCGATGCCATCTGAAACCCCGTCACTGCCGAGCTTCATGGAGTGGAAGGAGGTCGACTCGCTGGTCGGGTCGATTCGCACTCGTTCCCTGGTTGCTCGCCCCACGAATGTCGATCAGTGCCGCGAAACGCTGGTCTACTGCAAACAACATGGCCTGAAGATCTGCCCTCGCGGCGCGGGACGGAGTTATGGCGATGAGGCCCTCCTCGACAGCCAGGTCCTGCTCGACATCAGCGCCATGAACCAGATCCTCGACTTCGACGAGGAGAAGTCACAGATCACGGTCGAAGCCGGAGCTCGACTGCTCGACATCTACCAGGAAGTCCACTATCGGCTGCTGACACTCCCGTCGAGCCCGACCGAGTCCCATTCCACCGTTTCCGGCGCCATCTGCGCCAACGTCAATGGCAAGGATGCGTGGAAGCACGGCAGCTTTGCCCATCAAGTGGTTCGGCTTTCCATGCTGACAGCCGATGGCGAGACCATCGAGATCGATAGGTCCCACGAGCTCTTCAACGTCGTCGTCAGCGGCATCGGGCTGACCGGCATCATTCTGGATGCCACTCTGCAGCTCAAACCGATTCCATCGCCCTATCTCGAGGTTCACCGCTATCCGGTGCCCGATGTTGACGCGCTCCTCGAGACGATGACCAAGGTCGAGGAATCCTACGACCTGGCTGTCGTCTGGATGGATGCCTACGCCCGAGGGAAGAAAACGGGTCGCTCAGTGATCCACGCCGCGAAGTGGACCGAGCACGACGCCACCGAAGCCGAGCGTAAGGCGTACCTCGACGCCGGCTACGAGCGGCTCGACAAGCACCGCCGTTTGGGACTCGGACTGCACGAGGCCTTCGGCCCGCTGCTGTCGCTCATGCTCTACGCCCAGAAGCCCATGCTGCATGTGTTCAACCGCCTCTACTACGCGATGAGCCAGTTCGCTTCCCGAACTGGTCGTTCCACCAACACCGAGCTTTTTCTGCGCTTCAGCTTCGAGGCTAGCTTCACGGTGCCTCCCGCCCATCTGGTCTGTGGGGCGCGCGGCTACACCGTCCAGCTCACCTTCCCGAGGTCGCAAGCACGAGAGGCAATCATCGAGCTGATGGGGATTTGCCAGTCCTCACCGTCCCCACCGGTCACGACTATTCTGCGGGCCCACAAATCGGACGACGGTCTGCTTTCGTTCTCCGAAGACGGCTACAGCCTCAATTTCGAGTTCCACCCGAAGAAGCACAACGAAGCGGGGAGCCGCCAGGCCATCGACCGCATCATCGACGCGACAGCAAAGCGCGGCGGCAAGATTCACCTGGCGAAGGATCAGGTCATGAGGCCCGACCAGTTCTCCCGCATCTACCCGCGCCATGGAGAGCTCTTGGAGATCAAGTCCCGACTCGACCCGGAGGGTCTGTTCACGTCCGACCTGGCGCGACGCGTCGGTCTCACTCCGTCCTGAACACGGAAGGGTACACGTAGGTACGCCTCCCAGAGCTGGCATATAGCTGCATACAAACGCAAATCCTTCGCATGGAGGGGAAGCTCATGAAACACCACCTTCGCTCGGTAGTCAGACTTCGTGTGCTCCAGGTGCTGCTGATCGGCGGCATCCTGGTTGCACCCCTTGCCGCCACAGCCGAGATCACGACACCCGAGGAGTTCTTTGGATTTCAGATGGGCGCCGACAAGAAGCTAGCCCGGTGGGACAAGATCGTGGAGTACTTCGAGCTTCTCGAGACCCAGAGCGACAGGATCCAGGTGACCGACCTGGGGCCGTCGACCGAAGGCAACCCCTACCTGCTGGTGATCATCTCCTCGCCCGAGAACATGGCGAATCTAGAGCGCCTGCGGGAGGTCAGCCGCACGCTGGCCGACCCGAGAGGCATCCCGGAGGAAGAGATCCGAGCGCTCGTCGCCGAGGGCAAGGCTGTGGTCAGCCAGTCGTATGGCCTTCACGCGACCGAAGTAGCGGGCACGCAGACCACGCCTGAGCTGGCACACGAGTTCTTGACCCGAGACGACGAAGAGACTCAGCGAATCCTCGACAACACGATTCTCCTGATGTTCCCGTGCTTCAACCCCGACGGCCAGATCATGGTCACCGACTGGTACCGCAAGACCCTGGGAACGGAGTACGAGGGTGTGAGCCTGCCCTGGCTTTACCACAAGTACACAGGTCACGATAACAACCGGGACGGGGACTTCCTGAACATGATCGAGGCGGTCTACAACGCCAAGATCCTGTACCGGGATTGGAAACCCCAGGCCTACGTCGATCACCACCAGATGGGCGGCTACGGTGCACGCTTCTACGTGCCGCCCTACAGCGAGCCCATTCGACCCTACGCCGATCCCCTCATGTGGCGTGAGCTCTCCTGGTACGGTGCCCACATCGCCTACAAGCTGGAGGAGAACGATCTTCCCGGCGTCCTCAACGCCGGGCAGTATCCCGGCTGGGGCCATTTCGGTTGGCACTGGATCACCCCGTTCCACAACATCGCCGGCATGCTCACCGAGGCGGCGAGCGCCAGCCTGGCAACGCCCCTCTATGTCCACCCCGAGCAGCTCCGCGGTGGCGCCCGACAATTCCCAGATTACGAGCCCCAGTCGACGATTCCGAGTCTCTGGCAGGGTGGCTGGTGGAGGGTGCGGGACATCATCGAGTACCAGAAGGTGGCTTCCTGGGCGATCATGGATCTTGCGGCCAGAAACAGGGAGACCGTTCTCTGGAACGGCTATCTGAAGGCCAAGCGCCAAACCGAGCGTGGTGCCGAAGGAACACCCAAGGCCTACGTAGTTCCCGCCGAACAGCACGATCCCCTGACAGCCCGCCGAATGATCAACACCCTGATGCTCTCCGACATCGAAGTGCAGAAAGCGAGCACGGAGTTCTCGATCGACGGCATGCAGTACGGGGCTAGCTCTTACGTGATCTCCCTCGCGCAGCCCAAGATGGGGATCATCAGGAACCTCCTCGGCGAGACGCACTACCCCGACAACGAGTGGACCCGGGGCCGAGACGGCGCGCCGCTTCGCCCTTACGACACCGCGACCCACACCATGGCCGAGCTCATGGGGGTGCGAGTCGATGCGGTAGGTGGAGTCGTACCCGCTCTCCCGACACTGACGGGGCCGGAACCCATTCTTGGCAGCGTACCTTCTGAGACATCGCTACTCGCCCTCGACGGCCGCCTGAACGCGAGCTTCAAGGCGGTCAATCTGCTTCTCGATCGGGGAGTGGCAGTTCGGCGAGTCGATCAGCCTGTCGAAGGGCTTCGCCAAGGGGACTTCGTGCTGAGTGGTGGCTCCAAAGAGGTCCTCGACGAGATATCTGAGTCGACCGGAGTGGGGTTCACCGCCCTTGCCGCCGAACCGGAAGCGGGACTCCACGACGTGAAGCGGATGCGGGTAGGCATGTACCACCGATACAGGGGCGGCAACATGGATGAAGGCTGGACTCGATTCCTTCTCGAACAGTTCGCCTTCCCCTACACATCTCTAAAGCCCGAAGAGATCAACCAGGGCAACCTCGGGGCGAGTTACGACGTGATCGTCTTTCCCGACGACACGATGGCCATGATCACGGGGGAGGAAGAGGAGGATTCGAACGCCTACTGGCCTGCCCCGAAGTTCCCGCCTGAATACATGGGGGGAGTCGACGAGGATGGCGTCGAGGCGCTCAAGACATTCGTCGACAGCGGCGGCATGCTAGTGACCCTTGGTGAAGCGACCGAGTTCGCCATCGAAAAGTTCGACCTCAAGGTCCGCAACGCCCTGGAGACGCTGGATTCGAAGGACTTCTACTGCCCGGGCTCGACGCTCGAGGCCAGGTTCGACAATTCCAACCCTTATGGCTACGGCATGCCCACCGAGGGCCTCGTCCTGTTCTGGAACAGTCCGGCCTTCGAGATTACGCCGTCGAGAGACAACAACCGCTACGAGGTCGTAGTCCGCTACGCCGATCGCAATCTCCTGCAGAGCGGCTGGCTCATCGGCGAGGAGCACCTGGCCAAGAAAGCGGCCATGGTCTCCGCTCAGTACGGCGAAGGCAAGGTCCTGCTGATAGGGTTTCCAGCGCAGCATCGAGCCCAGACCCACGGCACCTTCAAGCTGTTGTTCAATACCATGCTGAGATAAGTGGCAACCCAGCCCCAGGGCCCTTCGGGACTTGCCATCGGGCTCTGGGGCACCATCGTTTCCTAGGATTCGTACCTGCCCGGACGGATGTTGACAACCTGAAATCGATCTGCCATACACCGCAAGCTACGGGCAGCGAGGAGGGGTCGTGGAAATCGGAATTCGCAAGGAAGACAAGAACATCTGGGAGGCCCGAGTGCCTCTTTCACCCGAGCAGGTGGCGAGCTTGATCGCCAACGACATACAGGTCGTAGTCCAGGCTTCGGACATCAGGGCTTTCCGCGAGGAACAGTACCGGGAAGTCGGCGCGACGATCGTCCTTGGGGTTCCCGATACTCCGGTGCTCTTCGCGGTCAAGGAGATTCCCACCGAGGTGCTCCAGCCCAATCGGACCTATCTCTACTTCGCCCATGTCATCAAGGGCCAGGCCCACAACATGGCAATGCTGCAGCGTCTGCTCGATCTCGAGAGCACGCTGATCGACTACGAGCGGATCGAGGACGACGAGGGGCGCCGGCTGATCTTCTTCGGCCGATACGCCGGTCTGGCCGGCATGATCGACACCTTGTGGGCGCTAGGCCGGAGACTCGCAACCGAGGGCTACGACACGCCGTTTGCCCAGATCCTGCAAGCGAAGGACTACCCGAATCTGGACGCCGCCAAAGACGCCATCCGCCAGGCTGGAGAGGCCCTGGCCGCGGCACCGCTACCGGCCAAGCTCACCCCCATGGTCTTCGGCTTCGCCGGGTACGGCCATGTGTCACAGGGCGCTCAGGAGATCCTGGACCTGCTGCCCCACCGTCAGATCGAGCCCGAGGAGCTGATGGGGCTCGACCAGGACACCCCGGGGCTCTTCAAGGTGGTGTTTGCCGAGCAGCATATGGCCAAGCCCGTCGCTCCTTCGCGGTCGTTCGAACTGCAGGAGTACTACAAGCATCCCGAGCTCTACCGCGGCGATTTCGCCAAATACGTGCCCTATCTGACGGTCTTGGTGAACTGCATCTACTGGACTCCGCAGTATCCGCGGCTCATCACCCGCGAGCTGTTGCACGGCCTATACGGGGCGGGCAAGTCACCGCGGTTGCGAGTGATCGGAGACATCAGCATCGATGTCGAGGGTGCCATCGAGTGCTCGCTCGAAGCCACCAACTCAGGCAGTCCGGTTTATGTCTACCTGCCCGATGAAGACCGCATCGAGCTCGGGGTCGAGGGCCATGGACCGGTCGTTCTGGCCGTGGACAATCTACCGTGCGAGCTGCCGGTCGAGTCCTCACAGGAGTTCGGCAATGCGTTGCTGCCGCACATCAAGGCCGTTGCGGGCGCCGACTACAGCGTTTCCTACGAAGACCTGGAGCTGCCCCCCGCCATCAAGCGGGCCGTTATCGCCCACCGTGGCAACCTGACTCCAGACTACGAGTACCTACAGGAATATCTCGGGCAACACGAGGGAGGAACCTCATGAAGAAAGTGGTGGTGTTCGGAGCCGGCCTGGTCTCCAGGCCGTTGGTGCGGTATCTGCTCGATCACGGTTTCGGCGTCACGGTGGCTTCCCGAACCGTTTCCAAGGCCGAGGCCCTGGTGGAAGGTCATCCGAATGGCCGTGCCACCCAGGTCATGGCGGACGACGAGCAGGCATTGAGAAGTTTCGTCGCAGAGTCCGATCTCGCGGTCAGCCTGTTGCCGGCCCCGATGCACCCGGTGGTGGCTCGGGCCTGTCTCGATCTCGGCAAGCACATGGTCACCACCTCGTATGTCGGGCCGGAAATGATGGCGTTCAACGGCGAGGCCCTCGACAAAGACCTGTTGCTGCTCAATGAGATCGGCGTCGACCCCGGCATCGATCACATGAGCGCCATGCGGGTGATCCACAACGAGCAGAGCCAGGGCGGCACGTTGGTGGGATTCTCCTCCTGGTGCGGCGGGCTACCGGCTCCGGAAGCCAACGATAATCCGTGGGGCTACAAGTTCTCGTGGAGCCCCCGGGGAGTACTGGTAGCGGCGCGGAATTCCGCTCGGTACATCAGGGATGGTCAGCTGATCGAGATCACTCCGGACAAGCTGTTCACGGACCCGGCGATCGTCGAGATACCTGGCGTCGGCACCTACGAAGGCTATCCCAACCGTGACTCGGTCTCCTACCTGGACACCTATGGCTTCGACAAGGATCAGGTCACCACCATGTTCCGGGGCACCCTGCGGAACCTGGGTCATTGCAAGCTCTACACGAACATCATCAGGCTGGGGCTGATCGACGCCGAGCCCGAGTACGAGGTCGCCGGACTGACCTACAAGGGATTGATGGAGCAGATTTTCGGCGCACCGCTGGAGGAGACCATCCCCGCCAAGCTGGGCATCGACGCCGCTGATTCACCGGTCGAGCCGCTGCGTTACATCGGCATGCTCTCCGACGAGCCCATCGAAGGTGACAAAGCCTCGCTACTCGATCTGATGGCCGACTGCATGGCGAAGACGCTGGTCTACAAGGAAGGCGAGCGCGACATGCTGCTGCAGCGCCACGACTTGACCTTTACCTATCCGGAAAACAGGAAGGAATGCGTCACGGCAACCATGGTCGACTACGGAATCCCGGGTGGCGACTCGTCGATGGCCCGCACGGTATCTCTGCCGGCCGCCATCGGAGCCCGCATGATCCTGGAGGGCAAGATCACGATTCGCGGCGTCCAGATCCCGATCCTTCCCGACATCTACGTCCCGATCCTGGATGAGTTGGAGACTCTCGGGATCGGCTTCGAAGAGACCCGCGCTGCGGTCTGAGCACGGATTCGCTGAGTACAGAAGAGAGCAGCATGGGGCCGCCACCCGACAAGAGGGGTTGGCGGCTTTCTTGTTTCTCGAGGCCAATCCTGGTGGAGACCGATTCCGAAGACCAGGCAATCGAAGTCACGGCACACGGCCTTTGCGTTCACGTCCAGGAGTTCGGTAGGCTGAGGCCCCCACGCGGACCCGGTCACGATGACAATGCCCACAAGAGCCCTTCGCTACCTGAGCGTCTTCGCTGTTGCCGGTTTGTTCGCTGTCAGCCCTCTGTGGGCACAGGAACAAGAACCCACTGTCGAGGATACGCCCGCGACCAGCGACACCACCGCTGCGGACCGGCTGGAAAAGGCTCGGCAAGAAATGACCGTCAGCCTATCGAGGCTCGAGGCCCTCCGGCAGGAGCTCTCCGATCGGGAGCAAGCGCTCCCGAAGGCCAACGCCGATCTGGCTGCCGCCGAGAAGAGTGGCGATCCGCAGCGGATCGAGTCTGCCGCACGGGCGCTCAGCGCGGCCGAGGAGCGGGTGTCTGGATTGAATGACGACATTGCAGCCGAGAAGAAGCTCTATGACAGGACTGTAGAACGATTCCAGATCGCTCGGGAGCAGGCCAACCTGGCAACCGTTGAAGGCTCCCAGCAACCACCTCAGGATGGCCCCGGAGCAGCTTTTCTAGAAACCATCCAAAGAAGAGGCCAGGTCAACCAGGCCGAGCAAGAGGCGTCCCTGGCGGGGCAGCGCGTCGATGCCTTGCGTGCGGAGCTCGAGATCCTCGCAAGCCGCCAGGAGAGCGGCCGTCGCTACGCCGACGAGATCAATCAGTGGCTCGATGGAGGTCGCCAACTGGATCGCGAGCGGCGGCGGCACCTAACCGCGGACAGGCAACGGTTGGTCGAAGAGGAGCGACTCCTCGAAGACCGCATGACCGACCTACGGAACCGGCTCGTTCTGGCAGAGACCACCCAGCGCATCAAGGAGGACGCAGCACAACGGGAGGCCGCCGACTACAAGCGATGGCAACGCCAGCTCCTAATTTCGCTGAGTCTGCTACTGGCGGTTGTGGCTATTCTCTTGCTGCTGCGCCTGCTCGTAGCCCGCTATGTCGACGACCCCGATCGTCGATACGCCGCCAACAGGAGTCTGTCGATTGCCATGACTCTGGTTTTGACGATCGGGCTGGCGATCATTTTCTTGCGTCAATTCCCTCATCTGTTCACGGGCATCGGTGTCGTCCTAGCTGGTGTGGCGATCGCCCTACAAGAAGTCATCCTCTCCTTCTTCGGCTTCTTCGCGATTCGAGGAGCCCGTGGCTACAGGATCGGAGACTGGGTCCGCATCGGGGACTCCTACGGCGAGGTCGTCGACATCGGCCTGCTGGTGACCATTCTCGAAGAAGTGACGCCTTTCGGTGTCAGCGGTCACCAGGGGGGAGCCAAGACCGGTGCGTTGATCTGGATCAACAACAACGCCATCTTCCGAGAGAAGATGACCAACTTCACCCGAGGCTTTCCCTATATCTGGTGCGTCCTACCCTACACCGTGACCTTCGAAAGCAACTGGGAGCGGGCGGAGGAGGTCCTGCTCGGAATCGTCGAAGGCAACGAAGAAATCCTCACCACGGCCAAGCTAGCTCGCAAGCGGGTCACTGAGGCCGCTTCCACTTTCGCCATCAAAGTCGACAACACGGCACCCAGGGTCCGCACCTGGACCGCCGACAGCGGAATCGAGCTCCGACTTCGATTCATGGCCCACCCACGCCGGCGGCGCGCTCTGACCGACGGGGTCAATCGAGACGTCATCAAGGCCATTACCGCTGCCGAGGGCATCGACTTCGCCTACAACACCTTGCGTGTGATCCCAACGCCAAAAGAGCTCGAACCCTCGCCGGCCGACCTGATTCGCAGCGAACGGGATTCTCGTTGAGCGTCCTCGGTGCTTTTGCGGCCCTCTCCAACGTCGAACTGATCTGGGCCAGCGGACTAGGGTGGGAAGTTCATCCGCTCGAGCAGAGTGGCGAGGCGGGGATCATCACGCAAGGGATCGTACATCGGGTCGACTTTGAGCCAGACGAGGAAATAGTCTCGCTCCTCGTAGGCTCGATCGAGCCAATCGAATGCTGCGTCCGGCTCGCCGAGTGCTCCATAGATCACGGCGATCATCGTGCCAGGTACATAGCGATCCTGGCGCCGCTCGAGAAGAAAGTCCAGCACCTCACGAGCTTCATCAGCCCGACCTGCCAGCGCGAGGGCCACGCCAACCATGAAGTTCTTACCCGGATTCCCCACTTGTCTCGAGAGCAGTGCCTCCAAGGCGCCGTCGAAGTCACCCATGGCCGCTTTCACCTTGCCGAGAACCCACTTGGCGAAGACCGATTCGGGGGAGACTTCGAGAATCTGCTCGGCTTGGGCCTGAGCTTCAGAGTAGCGGTGAGCAGCGACGAGGAACATCACCCGGCGACCACCGATCCAATCGTTCAACGGGTCGAGATCGAAGGCCCGCCGTGAATGCTCGAGCGCTTCCTCGTGTTGCCCAATTTCCGAGAGCAGACCGGCATAAGCGTCGAGGACAGTGGCATCGCCAGGAGTATGCTGAAGCAGGAACTGAAACTCCTCCTCGGCACCCGCCCAGTCGAAGTCGCAGGAGGAGCGCAACCAGGCTTTGATGAGGCGGGCCTCGATCGAGGCCGGGTCGAGCTCGAGTGCAGTCTCTACCTCGCTGCGAGCAGGCTCGCACACTGTTACACCGGGCTGATATCCCGTGCCGGCGAGATGATAGAGCATCTGGCCTCGCAATGCATGCGCGAGAGCGAAGTCAGGTTCCAGCTCCACAGCTTGATCGATTAGGTCGCGAATCCTGTCTTGCTCATCACGCTGCGATGATCCTCGTCGATTCAGGTCTATCGCCTGAAGCACTAGACGGTGGGCCTCCGGATCGACTTCCCGATCTGCAGCGAGCGCCTGCTCCTCCTCAGGGCTCACCGCGATCTGGATCTCGCTGGCAATGCCGCGTGCGACCTCGCTCTGTAGGCTCAACACATCGCGAGCATCGCGAGTGTAGCTCTCGGCCCATAGATGGCTGTCGCTGGCGCCGTCGATGAGCTGAACCGTGATGCGAATCTTGTCCGCGTCTTGCATCACGGATCCTTCGACGATTCCTCGCACGCCCAGGGCCCGGGCGATCTCCGGCAGCGGTTGCTGTACCCCTTTGTACTGCATCACCGAAGTGCGGGAGATCACCTTGAGCTCACGTAGCTTGGCGAGCTCGGCGATCAGCGCCTCGGTCATGCCATCGGCGAAGTACTCCTGCTCCGGGTCACCAGAGAGGTTGGTGAGTGGCAGCACGGCCAGCGAGTCGATCTGCTCGCTTTGCTCGCTCGCGCCGTCGGGACGTAAGACTCCGAACACCCAAACGCCTACGATCGCCAGAACGAAAACAAGAGCTGCCCCCAGCAACGCAACTCGGCCCCGGTGGCCTGCCTCTCGTGGCTGTTGCACTCGAACATCAGAGCCCACTGGCCTCGCAGTCGAGGACTCCTGAGCGGTCTCGAGATCGAAGACCAGGTCCTGGGTCGACTGGAACCGATCCTCGGGCTTCTTCTCCAGACAGTGCCCGAGAATTCTCTCGACCTGCGGCTCGATCGAAACACCAGAGTCGATCAGTTCGGGCGGCTCTTCCTGCAGGGTGGCACTCATCGTTTCGACCGCAGAGTCTCGCTGAAACGCCCGTCGCCCGGAAAGCAATTCGTAGAGCACACAACCGAAGGCGAACAAGTCTGCTCGGGAATCTGCTGGCTCGCCCCGCAACTGCTCCGGTGCCATGTAGCCGAAAGTCCCGAGCAGGACGCCGTCCGCGGTCTCGGCTGCCATAGTGCTCGCCTCGCTGAGATTACCCCCGAGCGGGTCCTTCAGCTTGGCAAGACCGAAGTCGAGAATCTTGACCACTCCGTCGCGCGTCAGGAAGAGATTCGCCGGCTTGAGGTCACGGTGCACGAGGCCACGTTCATGTGCAGCCGCTAGACCGCGAGCGATCTGGGTCGCAATCTCGAGCGCCCGGTTTGTCGCGAGCGGACCGCGGTCGAGCAACTCGCGCAGTGACTCGCCTTCGAGCAGCTCTGTAACAAGGTAGGGCCCGCCATCCTGCGAGCCGACATCATGAATCGTGAGAATGTTCGGATGGTTGAGTGCCGACGCGGCCTGGGCCTCGCGCTCGAATCGGGCCAGACGCTCGGGATTTTCGACCGCACCGCCCTGCAGTACCTTGATCGCGACCTCCCGACCGAGCCGCGGGTCCCTCGCTCGGTAGACCACACCCATCCCGCCCTCGCCAATCAGGGCTAGTATCTCGTAGGGGCCTAGATGGGTCCCGCTTGGAATCGTCATGTTGGAACAGCGACGATTCTACGTGTGAAGGGGCTCACTTCAAAGGTGGATGGCGCCCGTTCGGCTAAGCATCTCATCCAAGGCCTCTGCCTGGCTGCTAGTTGCCGCCAAGCCACGCCTTCTGCAATTCGTCGTACAGGTCGCACTGGCGCGGGTGGATTTCTGAGCCCGTCTTGATAGGGGTGCCGAGGTCGAAATGGCCAAGTGTGCAGTACTGCAGCCGGCACTCTTCCGGACTGGAGCCTCATCCGCTGTCGAGGCCGAGCCAAAGGCCTGCGGCAGCACAGAGATCACCATGAGAACGGTGGCTGCCACTGGTGAAACCGGTCTTCTCTTCATCTCCCAAGCTCCTCGATATACGCGACGAGATGTTGATTGAACTCCTCTGGCCGCTCGAGCATCGGGTAGTGCCCGCAGCCCTCCATCACGACCGCATCGAAGCCGGGTCTGAGCTCGCGGTTGCCCTCGAGATTCAGGGGAATGGTCTCACCCAGGATCGCCCGGATCGGCACCTCGGCCTCGGCGAACTCCGCTGCCAGGTCATATTCCAAGAACCCCTCGACGACACGCGGAGCGACTTCCGGATCGAACCCGCACATCCTGTCCTCGACCCACGAGTAGAGATCCGGATCCGTGCCCTCGAGAAGCAGCTGCTTCACCATCACCTCACACGTCGCCGGGAAGTCATCTGTCAGGGCCTGAACATAGGCCTGGCGCGCCTCCACTTTCCACTCTCTCTGGACATCCTGAAACGTGTCTACAGCGATGACTCCCCGGACTATTGCCGGCAGCTTCTTGGCCGCGGCGAGGGCCACGGGACCGCCGAGCGAGTTGCCGACAAGAATCACGGACTCGAGGTCGAGCGCCCTGACCACCGAGCGGACGTCCTCACCATACATGTCCATAGTCCACTCACGGTGCCGCTTGCCCGAGGAGCCGTGCCCGGCGAGATCAAGCGTGACTACCTGGAAGCGATCGGACAAGGGCTCGATCTGCTCTTTCCAGAAGCTCTGATCCGCGTAGCCTCCATGGATGAAGACGATTGCCGGCGTTCCTGTCCCGGTCGAGGTGTAGGCGATGGGCACCCCATCCGCAGAGCCGATCGTGGCGGTTGTCGTCGTCGAAGCAACGGTCGTAGCGCGCTGAGCGTAGGCCGAAACCGAGGGGCCAAGACCCAGCAAGGCGATGAGGAGCCATCTGCTCATGATTCTCCCTCCGTACAGTCGAGTGAGCCCTGTTCAGTCCGTGTCAGAGACGAGCTTTGGGAGGCCCGTCAATCAGTGCCAGGACGTGCGAGATACCGAACCGCCCAGTAAGAGCCTGCTCCGAGGCCGATGAGCACCACCAGCCAGCACACAAGGGCTCCGACGAATGGAACCAGGCCGAACAACGCAAGCAAAGCCAAACCCACGAGCAAACTCAGGTAGCGGCTCTTCTCGACGGCTCCTCCTCGCGCCATGAGAAAGCGCCCACCCGCAAAGGAGACGACCACCGGAGCCAAAAAGCTGACGGCAATCCACAGTTTCGTCACCAGCAGAATCTCGATCAGCAAACCTAGAATGACGACCAGAGCCACCAACTTGCCCAAGGTCATGAAGCCAAAGATCATTGCCAACACGAGGGTCACCACGAGGACCAGCGTCATGGCCAGCGGAAATCCGATTAGCGTGACAACACCCCAACCGAGGCTCGCCACCGGGCGCTCCAAGACGGCTTTGGCGACCCCGTTCATCTTGTCGGGCACCAGCCAGAGCAGAATCGCTCCAAACAGGAACAGCGCCACAAACCACCGGAGAGTCCTGCCGAGCTTCTGACCCATGCCGACCTCAGGCTTCGCGGTCGTCTCCTTGACATCATGTCGGGTCTCCCCGGTCACACGAGCACCGTCGGCGATCTCCGCAGCACTCATCGACTTGTACGAGAGGTCCCCACCCACACGCGCAGCCGTTCCCAGGGTCAGTCCGGGACCGACATCTGGCAGCGGTACCGGGGATTGCATGAACTGGGTCCACCAGGCCGGACCGGCTTCACTCTCGACCGCGGCGTCGACATCGCCCGCAACTCTGCCTTCGATTCGCAGACCGACTAACGCCGCCTGAAGATCCTCCTGGTGCTCACCTGCAATGAGAGCCTGATATCCGGTGACAATCGTCTTCCCGCCTACTCGACTTCCCGCGGCACTCTCGAAGCTGAACCCTGCAGTAAACAGGTCGTCTCCCACACTGGCTCCCTCTCCCAGCTTGAGGGTCATTCCGGCAATGCGCACGTCGTCACGCACCTCGCCGTCGATCACTACCGCCTGACCCGCCGCCATGACGTCACCTTCGACGACGCCCTCGATTCTCACCATCTTGCCCGAAGCCACGACATCGCCCTTCACTGTGCCCTTGACCGTCATGGTCTCGCCGGTCATGTAGAGGTCGTCGTCGATGACTTCATCCTTCGCGATCGTGACCTCCTTACCGGTCTTGAACTCTGCGGCTCCTGCCGGCGAACTCAGCAGCAGGCTCACCGACAAACACACCGCCAGGAGCCCCATCTTCGAAAGCTGTCTCCAGGTACCCATGGAATTGCCTCCTTCTTCTCAGCAACAGGACCATCATACAAAAACAGACCCTGATCATTGTCAGGTGCGCGGTGATGGTGAACCGGACCTACCCAGTCACCGCGGGCCGAAGCTCCCGCCGCAGGCGAATGTAGATTCCTTTGTCGACCTTCGCCACTACCGCTCCCTCTTCGTCAGTGATCTCCACAGGGAAGACCGCAGTGTATTTGTCACCGCCCGCCGTCGCGGCGTGGATCTCGGCCAGCATCTCGTCACCAATCGAGAAGCGGGCCTTCACTCTGCCCCGGGCCTGCGCCAGAAACTGAATGTGCGTTTCGGAGTCGATGATCCGGTAATCGGGACCCAACACCCTCATCAACATCAGGGTCGGAAACGGATCCGTCATGGCCGCCAGGCTGCCGCCGAAATGGGCCCCGAACGCATTGCGGTTGTAGAACCGAGAAGCCATGGTCACGACGACTTCACGGAAGTTCTCGGAGACGTGCTCGACCCAGATGCCCGTACCCCAAAGTGGTGGGTACAGACTCAGGGTCCATTTGAATCGGGTCGGAGTCTCGAGCAGGAACTTCATGTCGTCCTTGTCCACAACTTCTCGGCGGACCTGGTCAGTTTATCCGGCCCTCGCCAGGTCGACTAGGATAGGAGCTGCAGCAACAGACGATCTGTCAAAGAAGGAGAAATGCGTGACGCTACAAGACCGACTCGACCGAATCAGGGCTGGATTCGAAGCTCAGGCCCCCGCCGCGGCTCTCGCGGTGATGCACGGGGCAACGCGGGACCTTAGAGACACGGGAATCGCGGAACGCGCCGTTCGCGAGGGTCAGCAGGCACCCGACTTCCGACTTAAGGGAAGCTCAGGAAGGGAGATCTGTCTCTCCGAAGCTCACTCACGCGGTCCCGTCGTCCTGACCTTCTTCCGCGGTCGATGGTGACCGTACTGCAACGCGGAGCTGGACGCTCTGAACAAAGCTCATGGAGGCTTCGAGGCCCTTGGCGCACAGCTGATCGCAGTCTCGCCCGTACTCCCAAAGGTGGCTGAGGAGCTGGTGAAGAAGCATCGATTGGCCTTCGATTTTCTGCGTGATCCAGGCAACGAAGTCGCGGCGAACTACGGGCTTCGCTGGCAGCTGCCGGACGACCTCAAGCAACTGTATTTGGAGTTCGGTACCGACCTCGAAGCCGACAACGGCGACGACAGCTGGACCCTGCCCATGCCGGCGCGGTACATCATTGACAGTAACGGAATCGTTCGCTACGCCCGCACCGACCCGGACTACACTGTGCGGCCCGATCCCGCGGAGACACTGGAGGCCCTGCGAGCTCTCACCGAATAGGCAGCTATGCAGCCAGGGCGATTCTCGAGCTTCGAGCAGTGGCCGAGGACGCGAGGACAGCCCTGCGTAGAAGAAGACTATGGAAGTCAGTTTCCAGGTGAAGCTGGCAGCTTCAACGACGCTCTCCCGATACGGATCAGAGGCCTTCACCCGGAGCTGTGATCACCTTGCGCTCGAGCGGTGGGGCGAGCGGGTCTACAGCTGGCCCTTGATCGGCAGGATTCGCATGAACGAGACGTTGAAGCGCTTCCAGAAGCCGGTCTCGGGGTCCTTGCGCCAGATTTCCTGCTCCCCGTTGCTGTTTGCTGTCCAGTGCAGATTGCCCTTGTCGTCCAGCTTCACCTCGTAAGTCGCCTGGGGGAGGGCCTCATCGATGACAAACTCCTTCGTGTGCAGTGAGCCCTCCGCGGAGACGCTACCAGCTCTCCGAGTACCCGAGACTCTTGCGTCGGGCCTTACCTCCTAGAGCTCACCCAACTTCCGGAGCAGCTTTCGAGAGGGCGCGTAGCCCGAGTGCACCACACTAAGGTGCTACCAGGCGCCTCAGTCCAGCCGCTTGCGAAAGCGGAGCATTGAAGCGGTCAGTGTAGCCAAGAAGAAGGCGACCAATGGCCAGATCTCCCGGCTCACATCCATGATCGTGGCACCCCGCAGAATGATGCCCCGGACCATCCTCACGAAGTGAGTCAGCGGCAGAAGCTCGGCTAGAGCCTGTGCGGCTCTGGGCATTCCCTCATAGGGAAACATGAAACCGGACAACAGAATCGACGGGAGGAAGAAGAACATGATCATCTGCATCGATTGGAACTGCGATTGTGCGACCGTCGAGATGAGGAGACCAAGCGTGAGTGTCGCCATGATGAAGATTGCCGCCGCGAGGTAGAGATCGACCAGCGATCCCCGAATCGGCACCCGGAACAGGTAGTAGCCGAGACCCAGAACGATGGTGACTTGAACCAGACCGATGACGATATAGGGGATGATCTTGCCGATCATCAGCTCCGAGCGCTTGACCGGAGTGTTGATGAGGAATTCGAGGGTGCCCCTCTCCCGCTCCCGGACAATCGCCACGGCCGTGAACAGTGACATGGTGAGAGTCAGGATCACTCCGATCAACCCCGGCACGATCTGTACCTCGGAGCGTCGCTCTGGATTGTAGTAGGCACGAACCTCGAAAATGCGTCCGGACGACTCGTTGCTGGGCGGCTGACGCAGGAAATCGCTCAGTTCGAGCTCGAGAAGACCCTGGGCTGTCCCCAGCAGAATCGGGTCTGTCGCGTCCACGAGAAGCTGCGCCGCCGGACGGTCAGCAGTCGCCAGCCGACGCTCCAGGTCGTAGGGAATCAGGATCCCCATCGAGATCCGGCCCTGGCGAAGCAGGTCTTCGAGTTGGCTTGCCGTATTCACGGTGGCGACCACTTCGGCCACCTGAGAGGCCTCCACTGCCGCCACCAGCTCACGCGACATGCGGGTGCCGGCCTGATCTGCCACGGCGGTCTTCAAATAGCGGACATCCGTATTGATCGCATAGCCGAAAAGGAGCAGTTGAAGCGCCGGAATCCCAATGACCATACCGAGAGTCAACCGGTCCCGCCGGAGCTGCACCACCTCCTTGGCGGCGATGGCTCGGGTGCGGGCCACAAACTGCCTCATCGCGTCACCGCCATGAAGACATCCTCGAGATTGGGCTCGACCAAGTGGGCGTCCTCTCCCAGATTCGCCTTACGCAGGTGGTGGCGGATCAATTCCACCGGTTGCGGCTCAGCCGGGTCAACCAGTGCCCGAAGGCGGGTACCGAGTTGCGCTATCGTAGCCACGGCATCGACGCCTGCGAGAATGGACCTACCCTGCACCGGATCGCTGACCTCGATCTCGACAACCGAGTAGCCGATCTTCGCTTTGAGCTTCTCGGGTTCTCCGTCGGCTACCTTCCTTCCCTCGTCCAGGATCGCCAGGAAATGGCAGCGTTCGGCCTCGTCCATGAAATGTGTCGAGACGAGGATGGACGCGCCCTCGGCGGCCAGCTCGTATAGCGAGTCCCAGAAATGGCGCCGGGTCTCCGGATCCACGGCACTTGTCGGCTCATCGAGAAGCAGAAGATCGGGTTGGTGGAGCGTTGCCGCGGCCAGTGCCAGCCTTTGCCTCTGACCGCCACTCAAGGTTCCCGCCAGTTGATCTCCAATGGAAGTCAGGTCGTAGCGCTCGCGGACGTAACCGAAACGCTGCCTGAATTGCTGACTTGACAGCGTATACACGCGACCGACAAACCGCAGATTCTCGTCCACTGTGAGGTCCTGATAGAGCGAGAACCTCTGCGTCATGTAACCGATGTGCTGCCGCAGACTCTCTGCTTGAGCAGGTACCTGCCAACCGAGAACCGTGGCATGGCCCTCGGACGGCTCGAGAAGGCCGCAGAGCATCCGGATGGCCGTCGTCTTGCCAGAGCCGTTGGGACCGAGAAAGCCGTAGATCCGCCCTTTAGGGACTTCGAGAGCCAGGTGGTCGACCGCGACGAGCTTTCCGAAGCGGCGGGTCAGACCCGTCGTGGAAATGGCCACGTCACTCAGAAGCTCACCTCGACAGGAAGGCCGGTGGGTAGCTCGCGTGCGGCGTCCTCGATGAGATCGACTTCTGCAAGGTAGGCGAAATGCGTTCGATCTCGCTCGGTCAGGGCGAAGTAGGGTGTGAAGGCCGCCTCGCTCGACACCATTCGCACGCGACCCTCGAAGGGAGCTGGGAAGCCGTCGACCGACACCGAGGCCGACTGGCCAGGCACCACCCCCGGCCGGAGCTCCGCTGGAATGTAGACCCGAGCAAAGGGTGCGTCGTCCGCAAGAAGCACAGCGACTGCCGCTCCCACCACGGGCTCGTCACCGGCCTTGAACGGCAGGGCATCGATGGTGCCGGCCCTCGGCGCCCTCACGGTCATGCGCTCGACATCGACCTCCAGTCCCGTCATCTCAGCCTCTGAGCGCGCCGCATCGGCCCGGGCCTGATCGAGCTCTTCGACGGTGGCTCCGTTGAGGAGCCTTTCGAGCGCCGCCTTGGCGGCGTTGCGGCGGGCCTCGCCGGCGGAGAAAGCTGCCTCCGCGCTATCGAGCGCTGATTGGGTCTCGATCCCTTCTCTCACCAGATTCTGGATGCGCGCCAGCTCGGGCTCCAGTTCGACCAGAACCGCCTCGGCCTCCGCCAACTGGGCCCGGCCTTGCTCGATCTCCTCTGGCCGCGCACCCCGTATGACTTCTGCCAGCCGTGCCGCGGAGAGATCACGAGATGCGATGGCCTGGTCGAGCTGTGCCGCGATCCGTCGCCGATCGAGCTCGACGACCACATCACCAGCCTCCACCTTGTCACCTTCTGTGACAGCCAGGCGAAGGATCGGTTCCTGCCTTTCGGCGCGCAGCTCGATGCGGTGGCGCTCCAAGGTCCCTACCGACACTGGTGCCTGAGCGTCTTGGCATCCGACATGAAGGGTCGATAGAAGGACGGCAGAGAGGAGTATTCGTCGCATGGCCAGGTTGGTAAATTTTAACGGCAACCCGCCAGCTCACCGAATCATCGGCAACTCCAGGAAACTCGGGTGCGCGGCATCGTGGTAGAGCGTGACGTGCGCTGTTCGCGCGTCGGCCCCCGATTCTTCGGAGACGACGCCACCGCTGTTGTAGTTCTTCTGCAAGAACAGCGAGTTGGGCGACTTGAAGACCAGCCGCAATCGGCTGCCCTGGGCGATCTTCCTCGAGAAGAAGTAGAAGCCGTCGAAGACGTAGCGGTTGATCTCGCCCGGCGTGACCAGCTTCGGCTCCCGCAGCGAATCCCGGAAGCGAGCTCTCATCAGGTCTTGCGTCAGCCGCACGCTGGATCCGTCCAGCAAGATCTCGTACACGTCTACCTGGAAGTCGGTGTCGGGTACGTCGGTGGAGAGCCATGCTTCGAACTCGAGGTAGCCACTGATCTCCGTGTCTTCCTCGAACGGCTCGCTGTGGTAGACGAGACCGTTGCCGTAGAGGTGGAGTGCGAACCGTTGGTCTGTGAGTGAAGCCGTATCGGCACTCAATTCGAGCGCGCCGGGTAGGGTGTCGAGTGGATCGTACCTATAGCTGTCAGGTTCCGCTCCCGCTGCGGGTGACTCAGAAATCAGGGCTCCTGAATGGAACGCGTCGTTGGCCCGGCCGCCGGACGAGGCCGGATAGAGCTTCTTGCTCTCAGTCGCGATCGACTCGAGCGAATCGGCGTATTTCCATTCGTTGGCCCCGACCACGAAGTACGCAATTCGCTCTTTCAGGAACTCGGGCTTGTCTCCCTCCTTCATCGTCCAGTCGTACCACTGGCGATGCAGGTCGTTGAGATCCAACAGGCTGGCATCGCCGAACGTGAGCCCTCCCACCTCGGCCTGCGGAGTGCGAGTCCCGGAGTGGTTCCAGGGTCCGACAATTAGATAGTGCCGGCCCCTACCCTCCTTTGAGCCGAACCGCATATGCCGCTTGTAGTACTCCATGGCGCCGGGCTGGTCGCCGTCATAGTGCCCTGTGATCGTGAGGATCGGGATGTCGAAGGCGGCGAAATCCTCGTCGGTGGGATTCATCGCGTCCCAATAGGCATCTGGAAAGGGGTGCGCCATCCATTCGGAGAACTTCGTCGTCAGATTGCCGGCGAGCTTGGGCAGCTCGGCAAATGGCAGGTGCTCCTCGTAGTACCGGCTGTAGACCTGCTTCCAGTAGTC
>Ga0316187_10000477_pt1 | contig 31310 bp, 25 predicted proteins | sample CroRivburrow1_MG_FD_204927 | JGI IMG/M metagenome (GOLD analysis project Ga0316187, IMG submission 204927) | Coastal sediment microbial communities from Maine, United States - Cross River worm burrow 1 | ecosystem: Environmental > Aquatic > Marine > Coastal > Sediment | place: USA: Maine... | reverse complement strand
TCGGTACAGTCTTCGTTTTCAGATGTGGCGCATCAAGCGAGCGTTGGGAATGACGGACGAGCCTCTCGAGCGCGTGACCCGCACCGAGATGGAAGAGGAGCTCCGGAACGCGGGCGTCTCGGTGCGCGCGGTGCTTCCGGTCACGAGAGTCTTTTCGGACAAGTGGATTGTCATCGGTGAAACGAAAACCGAACCGCGAGCGACGGCAGATCTACCCTGAAAGCGGCGAGGGCGGGCTCGAGCTCACCGCGATCGGCGACGTACGCCTTACCGGGCGCCTGGGCGAGGGTGTGACCTGCGTCGTTCATCGAGGCGAGTGGCACGGACGCGAGGTGACGGTCAAGCTGTACAAGGCGGCGGCGGTCGAGTGGCACGCCCGGCGCCATCGCCAGGAGCTGGCCGAGTACGAGTACCGCAGGAACAAGCAATTTCACGAGGCCCCCGGGCTGGCGCGCTACGTCGCCCGGCCGCTGGCCTACCTGTCGAGCGGTCCCGTCTCCGTGCTGGTGCAGGAGCGCCTCGACGGGATTCTCTACCACCGCTATCACCGGGACCGAAACGGTGAGGTCCCCGACTCGTTGCTGGAACACGTGCGGCGCATCATCGATCTGGCCCACCAGGCCGGCCTGTACGACGTCGATCTCCACGCCCGCAACATCATGGTCGTTTCGGAAGACGGCGAGCCGATTCCGAAGCTGTTCGATTTCAACTACATCCCATTCCACGTCCGCCCGAGGAATCCGTTTGTGGCGTTCCTGTTGAAGACCGGATGGCTCGGCCCTCGATCGCGCGATCTCCGCAAGCTCAGGAAGTTCCACGATTTCAAACGCCTGGAGAGGAACCCGGTTCACTCCGACAATCCCTGAAGACGCCCTCATGCCCGCCAACCTGACACCCGCGTACCGCGACGCCGAAAAGACCTTCCGGGAAGCCAAGACCTCGGAAGAGAAGCTGGCGGCCCTGAAGCGGATGCTGACCACCATTCCCAAGCACAAGGGAACCGACAAGCTCCAGGGCGACATCAAGCGCCGCATCGCGCGACTCAACGATCAGATCCAGACCCAGTCGAAGAAGAAGGGCTTCTCCATCAAGGTGGAGCGGGAAGGCATCGGTCAGATTGTGGTCGTCGGCCCACCCAACGTGGGGAAATCGCAGCTCGTGGCCACGCTGACCGGCGTGGAGGTGGAGATCGCGCCCTACCCGTACACGACCCAGAGACCAGTGCCGGCCATGATGCCCTACGAGGATGTCCTGGTTCAGCTCGTCGATCTGCCTCCCGTCTGCTCGAGCCATACCGAGAGCTGGTTGCCGAACATCGTCCGCACCTCCGACGCTGCGCTGCTGATCGTCGATCTCGCTTCACCCGATGTGCTCGACGAGACCGAGGACTGCCTGTCGACCCTCGAGGACAAGAAGATCCGCCTCGTGGGCGACGACCCCGACCAGGAGCCCTGGGCCAGCGTCGCCGAGAAGAAGACCCGCCTGGTGGGCACCAAGCTCGATGCACCGGACGCGAGCGAGACGTGGAAGATCGTCGAGGACCTCTACGGAGAACGATTCGAAACGATCGCGGCCTCCCCCGAGACCGGCGAGGGCATCGAAGACCTCCGACTGGAGGTATTCCGGATGCTCCGCGTCGTCCGCGTCTACTCGAAGCCGCCGGGGCACGAGCCCGACAAGACCAAGCCCTTCGTGCTACCGGAAGGCAGCTTCCTGATGGACTTCGCGCGGATGGTCCACCACGACTTCGAGAACAACTTGAAGTTCGCCCGGGTCTGGGGTCACGGGAAGTTCGACGGCCAGCGCGCCACCAAGACCTACCCCCTGGCCGACGGCGATGTCATCGAGCTCCACGCGTGACAATCGGACTCATAATCCGGTGGTCGGAGGTGAGCTGCGAGGAGCAACCATGACGATACCTCCGGGGATGCAGCGCGTACTCCATGCGCTACCACGGAACGTGGCGTGCCTGGCGTCGCGGCTGAACCCGTATTTGACATCCATCACCCCCCATAGAAAACTGAAATCCGCCGGGCAACTCCGGCGCACGGGGTCAACATGTCAGTTTGGGCTTTGTATGCCGGTAGTCCGCTGATCGCCCTGGCTGTCGCGGGCCGATGAATCACTGCAGCCACTGTGGCGGGTCCCTGACACGGGGCGTTCCTCCCGGCGACGACCGGGAACGCTTCATCTGCTCGTCCTGCGGCAGGATTCACTACCAGAACCCGCGGATGGTCGTCGGATGCATCCCGCTGTGGCAGGATCGCCTACTTCTCTGCCGCCGGGCCATCGAGCCCCGGTACGGTACGTGGACTGTGCCTGCAGGGTTCTTGGAGAACGGCGAGTCCGTCGAGGAAGGCGCGCGGCGGGAGATGACGGAAGAAGCCCGCGCGTCGGCCCTCGACCTCCAGCCTTACGGGCTCTACAACATCCGCCGCGTCGACCAGGTCTACCTGATCTTCATCGCCAATCTGGCGTCCGGGGAGTTTGGCGCCGGCGAGGAGACGCTCGAGGCCCGCCTGTTCGAGGAAGCGGCGGTCCCGTGGGACGACCTGGCCTTTCCGGTCGTCGAGATGACCTTGAAACGGTACTACCAGGACGCCCGGCGAGGGACGTTCCCGTTCCACATCGACGAAGTCACCCGGCGCATGAAGCGCTCCAACTGACCCGGCCGTATTCAGGAGGAACCCGACCCATGACCGCACCCGGCTCCAGCGAAGCCAGCCGTATCGTCTGGCACGACCTGATGACCGTCGACCTCGAGCGCTCGAAGGAGTTTTACGAGGGCCTGTTCGGCTGGACCTACTTCCAGCAAGAGATGGGCCCGATGGGCAGCTACACCGTGATCCACCGCGAGGGGCAGGCGATCGGTGGGATGGTCGCCACCGAACCCCGTCACGGCGTGCTGACCCACTGGCTCTCGTATCTCTCTGTCTCCGACGTGGACGGGCTGTGCGAACGGATGAGCGAGCTCGGCGGGAACGTCGCCGTCGAGCCGCGGGGACTACCGGGGGTCGGCAACTTCGCGATCCTGCAGGATCCGGAGGGCGGTGTCTTCTCGGTGCTCCAGATGGGTGACGGGATGCCCGCGCCGGAGAGGCTTCGGGAGCACGGCAACATCCACTGGGACCAGTTGCTTACGCGGGACTCCGACCGCGCAGCCAGGTTCTATGGCGAGGTCTGCCGCTGGACCGTCGACCGGTACGAGATGGGCGACCAGGGTGTTTACGGCGTCTTCAAGCGGGGCGAGAAAGCGGTGGCCGGCATGCTCACGCTCTCCGGCGACGACAAGCGGAAGCCGGGCTGGCTGGTCTACGTGGCCGTCGACGACATCAACGAGAGCGTGGAAAGGGTGAAGCAGCTCGGCGGCGAGATTGTCACCGCGCCCGACATCGTCTACGGCATCGGCAAGTACGCTGTGGCCACCGATACCACGCAGGGCACCTTCGGCCTGTTCAAGCCCGCGGGCTGAGCTCGCGCGGCCCATTCGGCCTGAAGTCTCTCCCCGACTTCACGGGATTCAGCTGGCATAATCGGGATAGGGAGGATCCGGTGCAGATCGAAGCCTTCTACGACAAGTCCACCGGCACCCTGACCTACGTCGTCCACGACACCGCGAGCAAGGACGCCATCGTCATCGACCCGGTGCTGGACTACGAGCCACAGTCCTCGTCGACCGCGACCATCGCCGTGGACAAGATCCTGGCTTTCCTGAAGCACAACCGGCTGAACGTCAGGATGATCGCCGAGACCCACGCGCACGCCGACCACCTGAGCGGCGCTCAGTTCATCAAGCGCGAGTACCCGGGCGCCCTGGTCGCCATCGGCGAGGGGATCACCCGGTCCCAGAAGGCATTCAAGAAGGTCTTCGACCTGCCCGAGTCCTTCGCCACCGACGGCAGTCAGTTCGATCGCGTGCTCGAGGACGGAGAAACGGTCCAGGTGGGCAGTCTCGAGTTCGAGGTGATCGCCACGCCGGGCCATACGCCAGGGTGCAGCTCGTACAGGTTCGGCAGGCACGTCTTCACCGGCGACGCCCTGTTCATGCCCGACTACGGTACGGGTCGCTGTGATTTTCCCGGCGGGAGCGCGGCGGCTCAATTCGATTCCGTCACGCGGCGCCTCTACACGCTGCCGGACGACACGGTCACCTACGTCGGGCACGACTACATGCCGGGCGGGCGCGAGCTGAGATACTCCGCCACCATCGCCGAACAGAAAGAGAGCAACGTGCACGTGCGGACGACGACCGGCAAAGAGGAGTTCGTCAAGAACAAGCAAGCCGCCGATGCAAAGAAGTCCGCGCCTCGACTGCTGTTCCAGAGTGTCCAGGTCAACATCGCCGCAGGGCGACTGCCCGAACCGAGCGGGAACGATATCCGCTACCTGAAGATCCCGATCAACATCTTCCCGCCCAAGCATTGGCTGAGCGATGCGGACAAGAAGCAGATCAGCGCAGACGACGTCACGGGTTTGAAATAGCTGCCCGCAACGTAGCGGTGCCAGGCGTCACATTCGTTTCACTTGGTGCCGAAAAGCCCTGCGCTAGTTGACTTTATCGGGACCGGGGGTGCCTGGCACCGAACTGGCACCGAACTCGATGCGGATGACCACCCGCTGGACGAGCCCGACGACCCAGGTCTTCGAGATGTACGGGCCGGGCAAGGACGGCAACGAGATGAAGGTGATGGAGATGACCTACACGAAGAAATAGGATGTGAGCACCGAGTGCGAGCCCAGGCGTTCGAGTGGACAACCTTGCCCTCGGGCTCCTCGAGCGACCGCTCACTCACCTCGTCGGACCGCTGGCCCCATGGCGGGGGTGGAGGGACGGATTCGGGAGTATGTTCTCGGGAAAGAGGGAGGCCGTTCCTGTGTACGCACCCGATTGCCGGTCCCGAACCATGACTCGAGAGACCGGCAGAGCACTCCTGTGGGTTTCGCTGCTCGTGGCGGGTGCGATTCTCGCCGCGGCTTGGCTGCGGTCCTCGGGCTCCGTTCCCGGTTTCGACGTCGCGGTGATGGTAGCGGCGGCCCTGGTCGGCGGATGGATCCTGAATCGGAGAGCCCTCGTTCCCGGTATGCCGCTCGTTGCCGGCGGGGTCATGTCGGCTGCTGCCGTGGGAGACGCGATTCTCGGTGGCTCCGCGCACGCGGTATCCGGGGGCGCGATGTTCGTGGCGCTGCTGGTGAGCGCCACCGCACGGTCCCGGCGGTCGGGGCTCGCTGCAATCGCGATCCTGGCGGCTGCGGTTTGCCTGACCTGGCTCCTCTGACACACGGGCCACGCCACGAGGTCAGCGCTCCAAGTCATTGACATCAATGATTTTACAAGTGACGGTCCTGGGGAGGTGCCCGCTGAGGCCCGTCGGTCGGGTCGAATCCGTTCGGTCCTCGGCCGCGCAACACTCCGTGTTTTGGTATCGGCAGGGTAAGAGGCGCTGCTCTTGGGGGTGGACTCGGCGTTACGAAACGGCTGGGGAGACTGACCGCTTGGCCATAGAGGCCGGACAGCGACTGCTCCACTACCGCCTCACCGAGAAGATTGGTGAAGGCGGGATGGGTGTCGTCTGGAAAGCCACCGACACCAACCTCGATCGCGAGGTGGCGATCAAGATCCTCCCCGACGCCTTCGCCGACGACCCACAGCGGCTTGCCCGTTTCGAACGAGAGGCCAAGCTGCTCGCCGCGCTCAACCATCCGAACATCGCGGCCGTGTATGGTCTCCACGACTCCGAGGGAACACGCTTCCTGGCGATGGAGCTTGTTCCCGGCGAGGACCTCGCCGAGCGACTGGTACGGGGGCGATTGCCGGTTGACAACGCGATGGGTATCGCCCGACAGATCGCCGAGGCGCTCGAGGCTGCCCACGCTCGCGGCGTGGTTCATCGCGATCTCAAGCCCGCCAACATCCTGATCACGACCGGCGACGCCGTCAAGGTCCTCGACTTCGGCCTCGCCAAGGCGATGGCGTCGGCATCGTCGCCGGACGCGGCTCCGTCGCTGTCGCCGACGATGACCTCGGTCGGATCGATTGCGGGCGTGCTGCTGGGGACGGCCGCCTACATGAGCCCGGAGCAAGTCCGCTGCCAGGAGGTCGACGAGCGGAGCGACATCTGGGCGTTCGGTTGCGTGCCGTGGGAGTGCCTGACGGGGAAGACGCTGTTCGGCGGTCCCACCGCGTCCGATTCCCTCGGAGCGATCCTGCACATCGAGCCAAAGTACGACCGGCTCCCGGTCGACACGCCCGCGAACGTCCGGCGCGTGGTGCGGCGTTGTCTCGCCAAGGATCCGCGCGAGCGCTACCACCACATCGCCGACGCCCGGATCGAGCTCGAGGACACGGAGCAGGAGCGTTCCCCGGTCCGACGCACTTCCCGCGGTTCCTGGATCGCCGTGGCCGTTCTGGCGATTCTACTTCTCGCCAGCTTCGCGTTTTGGCTGCCGTCCTTCCTGGGGTCGCCCACCGACCGGGAGGGCCGACCGAGTGACAACCCGCTCTCTCGCGCCCGCTTCAGCGCGGTGACCGATCTACCGAGCTCCGAAATCGGGGGTTCGATCTCGCCGGATGGTCGGTTCGTCGCCTTCGTCTCCGACCGGGACGGTCCGTTCGACATCTACGTCGGTCAGATCGGTGGGAGCGACTTCCGCAAGATGAGCGGAGGCGACGGCGGACTCAGGGTGGAAGACGCCCGCGCACCGGTGCATAGCGTCGGGTTCGACAGCGACGGATCCGAGCTCTGGATCGGTGGTGGTACGGGGCATCGGCTGCAGCTGCTTCCGCTGCTGGGGGGTCCTGCGAGGAACTTCCTGGGAGACGACGTCGTCGAGGTGGCGTGGTCCCCCGACGGCGAGCGCATCGTGTACCACACGAACCTTGCGGGCGACCCGACCTACGTCGCGGATCGCGACGGAACGAACAGCAGGCTTATCCTCGGCTCGGACGGGGGAATGCACCAGCACAATCCGACCTGGTCGATCGACGGACAATGGATCTACCTGACGCGCGGCCGCTCGACGACCTTCGAGGTGGACTTGTGGCGCGTGCGTCCGGGTGGCGGGGAGCTCGAGCAGCTCACCCGAAACCAGCTGGACGTGCGTGATCCGACGCCGATCGACGAGAAAACAGTGCTCTACAGCGCGCGCGATTCGGACGGAGCCGGGCCATGGCTGTGGGCGGTGGACGTCGAGACGAAGAGATCCCTGCGCGTGACGGTCGGCCTGGAACAGTACGTATCGGTGTCGGCCAGCGCCGACCGAAGCCGCCTGGTAGCGACGCTCCAGGACCCTCGGGGGAACCTGTGGAGCGTACCGATCCTCGACCGTCCGGCGATCGAGGGCGAAGCCGAGCCGTACCCCGACCTGCGGACCACCCACGCGATGGCCCCTCGCTTCGGCGGCGGCTCGTTGTTCTTCTTGTCGTCACGCGGGAGCGGCGAGGGGTTGTGGCGCTTTCGCGACGGGACGGTCACGGAGATCTGGCAGGGCAGCAAGACGGCGCTACTCGAGCCGGCGGCGGTCGCCCCCGACGGCGAATCGGTCGTGTTGCTGCTGCGGAGGGATGAGGGTTGGCATCTTCACCTTCTGAGCGCGGACGGCGCGGTGCTGAATGTGCTGTCACGAAGCGTGGACGCGCGCGGCAGCGCCGCGTGGTCGCCCGACGGCCGGTGGATCGTTGTGGGAGGCAGCGTGGCCGGCGTCCGTGGGCTGTTCAAGATTCCGGTCGACGGCGGCGCCCCGGAGCGCATCGTCGATGGCGAGGCGCTCAATCCCGTGTGGTCTCCGGACGGCAGCATGATCGTCTATGCCGGTCCGCAGGTCGCAGCGGTCACACCGCTGCTGGCCGTCCGTGACGACGGAAACCCCGTCGAGCTGCCCGACATCGGCGTGTTCCGTCACGGCGAGCGAGCGCGGTTCCTGCCCGATGGTTCGGGACTGATCTACATGCGAGGCTCCCAGTCCTCGCAGGACTTCTGGCTGCTCGATCTCGCGACCCTGGAAAGCCGGCGGCTGACCCGCCTCGACCCGGGAGCCGCGATAAGGACCTTCGACATCACACCCGACGGCAAGCGGATCGTCTTCGACCGATTGAGCGAGAACTCCGACCTGGTATTGATCGAGCTACAACCACCACGCTAACCCCGCGGTGCCAGGCGTGACGATCGTTTCGTTTGGCACCGAAAAGCCGAGCGCTAGAAGCTTTTCTCCGGACTGATGGTGCCTGGCACCGTTGCCCCACGGTGCCAGGCGTGTCAAACGTTTCACCTGGTGCCGAAAAGCCCAGCGCTATTAGCTTTCCTCGGAACTGGTGGTGCCTGGCACCGTTTTCGTTTCGTTTCTCGGGACGGGTGGTGCTTGGCGCCGGTTCGGGCCCCTGAAGGGTCAGGAAGAGCTGGGATCGCATTCGCAGGTGAGGCGGTGCATCAGCTCGACCGCCTGGCGGTCGGTGAGTCCCTGGTCGTGGACCAGCGAGTGCCAAGTGGGAAAGACGATCGCGTGACCGATCGCCGCTCGCAGTAATGAACGTTCGCGGCCACGCACGGGCCACGCCGAAGTGACGACGTCAGCCGCCCCCTGCCAGTGGTCGTGGTAGCTCTGCAGAAGGGGGCTGTCACCGGCGTCGGCGAGCGCGAGGCGGATCATCGCCTCGGTTTTGCGGTGGTAGGCATAGCTCTCCCGGAGCCCGAGCCGCAGCCGCTCGTGCGGATCTGCGACGGCCCGCCACGGCTCGGTGTCGGGAAACGGGTTGCGCTCCCAGTAGAGGCCGCTGCAGGCGCGGCCGAGCGCGTGCTCGTCGGCGAAGTGGCGGTAGACGGTCTGCCGGCCCACACCCGCCAGCTCGGCGATCTGGGTGACCGTCGTGCGAGCCATTCCGAGGGAGCCGTGAAGGGTGATCGCCGCCTCGACGATCCGCCGCCGGGTCTCCTCTTGCCGCTCGGCGCGTCGCTTCAGCTCGTAGCGTCTCGACATGGATATCATGGTACACAGTGTGACTCGAATTTGACAACCTCGGCCAAAAGCTGTAGAGTCCTTGCACAATCGCGTGACAATCTGTGCCGCGAAACTGAAGGGGGATCGCCATGAAGACCGAAGGGACCGTCACCGAGATCGCGCCGGACCTGTACCGCCTCTCCATCTACGCACCGGATTTCGACCTACAGTTCAACCACTTCCTCGTCGATGACGACGAGCCGTTGCTGTACCACGCGGGGTTGAAGGGCATGTTCCCAGTGCTTCGTGACGCAGTCACGAAGGTCCTGGACCCGAAACGCCTGCGCTGGATCGGCTTCAGTCACTTCGAGTCCGATGAGTGCGGCGGGCTCAACGAATGGTTGGCGGTCGCCCCGTCAGCCCAACCCGCCTGCAGCGACCTCGGCGCCATGGTGAGCGTCAATGATTTCTCGGCCAGACCGGCCAAAGGACTGGCGGATGGCGAAACGCTCGTCACCGGCAAGTACAGGTTCCGCGTCTGCCGGACGCCTCACCTCCCGCACGGTTGGGACGCCTCGGTGATGTTCGAGGAGACCCGAAAGACCCTGCTGTGCTCTGACCTGTTTCACCAGGCGGGCGACGTCGAGCCACTCACCACGTCGGATGTCGTGGGGCGCTCCCTCGAGGCCATGAAGGCTTACCAGGGCGGCGTTCTTGCAGATTACTCGCCGTACACGCACCACACCGCCCGACTGTTCGACAAGCTGGCCGAGCTGAAGCCGCAACGGCTCGCCATCATGCACGGCTCGAGCTTCGACGGCGATGGCGCCAAGGCGCTGCAGGATCTCGGCGCCGCATTCAAGGAGGTCTTCGGGAGCTCAGAAGGACGGTGATTCGAGGCGGGCTGCGCTGGCGGTCGCGCCGGCGCGAGCCTGTGGGTCGTTCGGGTCGGATCGCGCCAGATTGCGGTACAGCGGCTCGCTTCGCTCCGGCTGCCCATAGAAGAGGTAAAGGTCGGCCAGACGCATCCGGATCTCGCGCGAGTCGGGGAACTTGCCGATCCCCGACTCCAGAAGTGCGAAGGCCCTGCCCGGCAGCCCGTCGCGGGCGAGGTCGATGGCCAGCGATAGGTACTGCTGCGGTGTCGCCTCTTCGCCCGCCTGCTCGAGAGCAACGGTCCGACGTAGCAGTTCGGCCCGATCGAGATTCGACTCCGGCGAGCGTGGCTCGGGCTCCTGCGCCCAACCTTCCTCCGCCCGCCGGATTCCTCGCTCGATCGTCCTGGGCAGCAGGGCCGCACGGGGCAGGCCGGCTGCAGCCCTGAAGCTCGCCAGCGCCTCGTCGTGGCGACCAAGATCGAGAAGGACCTGTCCGAGCGTCACCTGAAGACGCGCGTCGTCCTTCCGCGCGATCGCGTCTCGAAGCATCTCTACCGCGTCATCCCCGCCCCCAGTGCGGGCCGTCAGCTCGGCGCAGCGCCGCACGAGATCGACCCGCCGCGGGTACCGGGTCAGGGCCCCGCGGCATGCCGCCAGGTCCTGCTCGAGGTCCGGTTCGTCCGTCCGAAGGGCGCCCGATCGGTTGGGACGAACCTCGAGAATCATGACGTCGCGCTCCCGGTAGACGGGCTCGAGCTCGTAGACCGGATCGCCTCCCATCGCCTCCCGCGGGAAGAGCTTGCCGAACAAGGTCGTGGGAACCGCCAGGTATGTCGCGCCGTAGCGCGCGATCTCGCGACGCCACTCGAGAGGTGAGGTCTCCTCGAATCGCAGGGACTCCTGGAAACGGCGGGAAGTGAGCCCGAGGTCGGAGTGTCGCGTGAGGACGCGCGCGTGGGACGGCGCGCGATCGCCGAGCCAGCGCCCGGCGGCCCGCCAGTCGGCGTAGTAGGTCGGCGGAGCGTCTGCGTAGAACCGCTCGCCCTCCCGGTGCCACCGAAGGTTCGATTGCACCGTCTTCCAGGTGAGCGACGCCTGCCACGCGGTCAAGGCGACCCCCGCCAGCAGCGCGGCGACCGTAAGCGGGAGTCGTAGCCGCGGTGAGCGGCGACGGACGAGCCCTCCGGCCCACTGCAGTCCGACCGGGACGTAGGCCCACAGCAACGGCACCAGCGGCCAAGCCAGCCGCTCGTTCTTCGGCGGGTAGACGGCGAGCGCCGCCAGGGACAGTGCGACGTAGGCAACGACCAGCCCGCCTTCACGGTCCCGTCGCGCGACCATGCCCGCGACCGCCAGCACGAGAGCCAGGATGCCCACGGGGAGCACCATCCCCCCCAGCCCTCCCAGATCGGGAGCACCGCCCACGATCACGCGCTCGTACATCGGCCTCCCGATGCTGAATCCGGGAAGCGTCACGTCGATCAACCGCTCGACGTACGCCCACGACTCCGCGGCTGCCTTCTTGATGAAGGCTGCAGGGCCCGAGGCCGAGAGATCGATCAGGACATTGGACACATACGTAGGCCCACCCACCACGTGGTTTCGCCACGACCACAGGAGCGTGGGGAGCAGCGCGACCACCGCCATCGCCGACCAGCGCAGCCGGGAGCGGCGCACCGCACCCCATAACGCGACCGCGACGATCAGCACGACACCGATGGTCCTGAGGAAGGGTAGGAAGGCGAGCAGCGCCGTCGCCGCGAGGACGTTTCCCCGTGTCGGCGCAGACTCGCCCCTCAGGATCAGAAGCAGGATCCCCAACGAGCACGCGATGTACGGCACCTCGGTCATGACCTCGGTCCCGTGAAGCAGGGTGTACGGGCTTGCGGCCACCAGGGCGAGCGTCGCCAGCCCTCCCACGCCCCCCCCGATCCGTTCGGCGAAGAGGTAGAGCAGGGTCAGCATGACGAGCGCAGCCGCGAGGATCATCAACTTCGCCGCCACCACGTCGTAGGGCCGGACCAGCGACAGCGGGGCCAGCAGCAGCGGGAGCCCCGGCGGGCGGAAGGTGTGCAGCGGCCGCTCCGGGTGGTCGATGTCCCGGTACGCGAAGTCGGTCACCAGCGATCGCGACGTGAACAGGTAGTCCGGGGAGTCGGGCTCGAGCAGGCAGAAGGGATTCAGCCGGGCGACGCCGAGCAACGCGAACGCGATGAGCGCCCCGGCGGCGATCCGGCGTGCGAGGCTATTGCGGTGCTCCGACTGACGACTCACGGGCCTCGGGCGGGGAGGCGGCGATCGTCACCGCTCCCTTGGAAAACGCTTCAGGCCGAGCAGTCCTCTGCGGACCAGGAAGAACTGTGCCGCCGTCAGCACGCAGCCCAGGCCGTAGCGTACGCTCCTGCGGAAGTTGATCGAGGACGCTTCCGAAAAGTACTTCGTGGGGCAGCTCACCTCGGCAATGACGTACCCGTACCAGATGATCTGGGCCAGCATCTGGTTGTCGAAGACGAAATCGTCGGAGTTCTCCTCGAGGGGCAGCCGCTCCAGCACCTCGCGCGAGAACGCACGATAGCCTGTGTGGTACTCAGAAAGCTTGGCGCCCGTCAGCAGGTTCTCAATGAAGGTCAGGCCGCGGTTGGCGACGTATCTCCACCACGGCATGCCGCCTCGCAACGCCTGGCCGCCCAGAATCCGCGAGGCGATGACACAGGGGTAAAGCCCGTTGCCGATCATCGAGACCATCGCGGGGATCAGCTTCGGGGTGTACTGGTAGTCCGGGTGGACCATGATGACGATATCGCCGGCGGCCTCGAGGGCCAGGCGGTAGCAGGTTTTCTGGTTGGCGCCGTAGCCGAGGTTGCGCTCGTGGCGGTGGGTCCGGACCTTCGGCAGATTCTCGGCGATCGTGGTGGTGGCGTCGGAGCTGGCGTCGTCGACCAGGATGACCTCGTCGACGTAGTCCTGTGCCATGACCTCTTCGTAGGTCCGGTGGAGGGTCTGCGCGGCGTTATAGGCCGGCATCACGACGATGACCTTCTTGTCCTGGTACATCCAGGCAAGAATATACACCGTCCGACGGAAGTCACGCCCCCATGACTCCGTCACCTGCCGGCTGAAGAAAGACGCTCTCCACCGGGCACGAGCCTGCGAACGATCAGAAGACGAGACTCATGTACAGGGTCGGTCCGCCCACCCGATACTCGATCGTGTACGGGTTGTCCCCGCCCCTGCTGGAGAAATCGAGATCCTGCCGGGTAAATCCGCCGCCCACTCCGAAGTGCTTGGTGAAGATGTAATCGACCGTCACGCTGGTCATGAGATAACGGCCTTCGAAGTCACTGATGTCGAGACTGAGAAACCCGGCGCTCATACGCAGGATCCACTTCTTCGAGAACGCGTGATTGATGTACATCCCGAACGCCGGAACCGGAATCATGAGGCTGTCGCCGGCCTCCGCCTCTCGGACCACGGGCGGGTCAACCCCGTTGTCGACCGATCCCGTTCCCTTCACCCCGATATCGAACATGAATGCACTCAAGCCCGCGGTGAAACCGGCTTCGGTCTTGCCGTTGTTGATGAACGAGTGTCGGTAGGTCACGGTAAAAATATTATTGTCCAGAAACGAATCGACTTCCGCGCCCACCGCATAGGTCACCTCGTTCTCGCCTTCCCCGATCGTGATCTCGGTACCGAGCGTGTTGGTAGCTTCGCGATTGAGGATCGTGTAATCGAAGAGGATGGCGCGCTTGTTGCTGAAACGATAGAAGGCCCCGATCTTTCCGGTCGAGAGATCCTCCTCGAGCCCGAGGGAATCCTCGAGTCGGATCACTGAGCCGAGCAGTCCTCGGGAGCCAAGCGCGACCGTGGTCTTGAAGTTTGGCAGGAAGCCGCCGAGCCACACGTTCCAGCGGTTAGAGAGAATCCGGCTCTCGTGTTCCTGTTCGTCATTCCATGCCGCTTGAGTAGAGCTCGGCACCACAGCCAAGATGGCGAGCACAGCGAGTAGAGTCAGTGCCGTTCTCATTCCGGATCCTCCTGTGGCTCGTCGAGCCAGGACCGTCTTTTTCTGCGCCCCAAAAAGCCGATACACGCTCTCTGTAACGGAAGACGACAAAATTGTCAAGAACACGCCAAGGTCCGAGAGTGTCGCAGCCCTCAGACCCCCTCGCCCACCGGGATCAGCAGGATGTTCGGACCATCGCCGAGATAGGCCTCGTCGGCGGCATCGAGGTGGTTGACGTCCATGATGGAGTGCAGCGTCTTGACGTACGCCTCGCCCCTCTCCGAATAGCTCGTGAGTGTCGCGGCCAGCGCCCGTCCGGTGGGCGATTGGCCTTTGCGGCGCATCTCGGCGCGCTTGGCCCGCAGCCCTGAGTAGGTCCGATGGGTGTTCAGGTTCTGGGCGTAGGCCATCACCGACTGCAGCGGCGTCTCGAAGGCGGCGATCCCGTAGTTACCGAGGGCCCGGCGCTGCTGTTCGGGCTTCATCGCCTTCTCGTCCCAGCTCCACTGCCCGAACAGGGCGTTGCCCTCGCCGGCAAAGCGAGAGGTGCCCCAGCCGCTCTCCTCGGCGCCCTGGGCGAGGACGAGCGAGACCGGAACGGTGTCGACCCGGACCATCAGCTCGTCGAGCGCCGCCGAGTCGATCTCCGTCTCGACCGAGTCGATCACCTTGTAGTACACCGCCAGATCCTGGAGCCACTGTCGATCTTCCGTTGACGGCTGTTTTCCCGCGCGGATCTGCGACGCCAGGGCCTCGGCCCGGGTGCGGTCGCGGAGGATCAGCTCGTTGGATCGCAGCACCAGAGGGGCCAGGAAGCGGAAGAAGACCCTCTTCTTCTCCAGGACGGTGATCTCCTTGGAGGTCGTCTTGCCCCAGCGGACGGGGATGTTCGTGATGTACATCCGCGGCACCTCGCGGATACCCGCCTGCCAAGCCTCGGGGGTGTAGCCGAGCTTCTCGAACAGCGCCTCGACATCCGCGGGGGACGCGATCTCGATCCGCTCCGTGGGACGTTCGCGCGGATTCGCCGGCCCGGCGCTCCGTGCTTCCGACTCGGCAGGATACTCGGTCGGTGTTTTGTCACCGCAAGCCAACGTGAACGCGAGCGCGCAGATCGTAACCAGGCATCCGACTCTCGGGATCATTCCGACCTCCTACCGGTTTTGTCGCCGGCAAGCCTACCACAGCCGGGAGCGGGAAGGTTCATCGCGGCAAGCGTCGCAGCCCCGCGCGGCGCGCGAATCGACGTCTCTGTGGCGGCGGGGTCGTCACGAGCGAAACATGTTTCGGTCGACGAGATCTCGAGGATAGCGCAGCATCCGGTAGATCTGCGATCGGTGCCCCTCTTCGACGATCGGATGGAGCCACTCCCACACGATCTCTCCGTCACGGGTCACCTCGAAGACCCTTCCTGTCATGGTCTGAGTGATCAACGTGTTGCCATTGGGCAGCCGCTGCGCCGATCCGCCGGCCTCGGAATAGAACGACTCCCTGGGGTCGGCGACGTACTCCCACACGATCTCCTCCGTCACGGGGTCGAGCTCGACGACCCGCGAGTACTCCCGAAAGGTCCCGTTGTCGAAGACGAGGATCTGCCCGGTGTCGAGCATGACCGGATAGTGCGGTCGATCAAGAACGCCGTAGCCCCAGCTCCACACCAGCTCTCCCTTCTCGGGATCGAAGATCGCGATCTGATCCAGGTTTCGGTAACAGATGAGGAGGTTGCCTTCCCTGAATCTCTCGTCTCGCTCTCCGATCTCGGTCCTCGGCAGCACGGTGACCGTGTTCAGATGGAAGGGATCCCTGAGCTTCTCCGACCGGCCCCGGATGCGCGCGACGCTTCGCCTCACGAACCTCTGGGCCAGAGTCCACGCGCCTCCGATATCGATGGTGGGGTCGAACGGCGTCATGTCCAAGGAACCCCGGATGCGATCGAGGCTGTCGTAGGCATCCCAGCGGTCCTCGATGCTGCCGTCCGCTCCCACGTGGACGAGGGCCGAGAAATCGACGTCGAGGCCGTTGTGGCGTCGCACGTCCCTGGCGACGACCCAGGCCGAGTCGTCCGGCTCGATCCAGACGTCGTGGTGGGCCGGGATCTCCTGTCGCCAGATCGTCTCTCCACGGAGGTCGATGCGAACGACGTCCTCGAACTTGTTGATGACGATCAGGTCGCCGTCGTCGAAGAGGGCGGCGTACTCCACGATCGTCTCTCGTTCCTGTGGGCTGGTCCATCGCCGAACGACGTTGCCTTCCATGTCGATCAGAAAAATCTCGGGCGACGTCCTCGACGTGTAGAGGTTGTAGCCGTCGTACGCCTTCTCGCGGTCGTACAGGACGACACCCGTGCGATCCTCTTCGGCCTGCTCCGGAGAATGAGACAGGTAGGGCAACGCCAGCAGTTGTTTCATCCGCTCTCGATCGGAAAGCTCGGGAGGAGATTCGACGAGATTGCAGAAGGCGAAGACCAGTGCCACGCAGGCGACGAGCATGACGGCCGCGACGATCAGACAACCCCGGTTCAAGGTTGCTCTCCGAATTCGAATCGCAGCCCTTCCCCGTCGGCCACCAGGGTGACGCCGTCCGGGTCGACGGGCGCTCGAAGAGAAACGCGCGAGCCAACCGTGATCACGGTGTTGTTGGCGGGATAACGCAGATCGGACCAGGCCCGGAGACTGTAGTCGGCCAGGATCGTCGTGAATGGAACGGCGATGCGAAACCGCTCCGGATCGTAAAGAACCGTGGAAGGAAGATCGCTCAGCGAAACGACTCCTCCCGAAGACCCGGAGGCCAGATGGGGATCGATCAGGTCGAGCACCCGCCGGGTCGTCCTTCCCGCGTCGCGCCACGGGTGGGCGTAGGAGTGGACCAGGGGAGAAAGCGCGAGGAAGGAGAGCCACAGCACGGCTGGAATCGCTCCCCAGAGCAGCCCTCCGCGCCCCCTCGCCTTTCCCCCGCCCCGGGAGGTGATGGCGTCGAGGAAGTCGTCGAGGGCCACGGCCATCAGCAACGAGAACGGAACCAGTGCGAGGTAGGCGAGGCGCAAGGGCGTCGCCCCCAACGGAAGCTGCAGGCCCAGCAGGAGGCCGAGCCACAGGAGGCCGAACAGGACGACTCTCCGGCGTTCGGGATCGTCTTTCCAGATCCGGAACCGTCTGACCGAGTACGCCAGAACGAGTAGCGCTGCTGGTACGAGCAGGACCGCCCAGGCCATCCCCTCTCGATTCGGGAGGGGAACGAAGAGGTTGCCGAGGAATCCCGCCAGCATGATCGGAACGCGCAGGAGCCAGGAAGGAGCCGATGCATCCGACGCGACACCCCCCAGCCCTCCGAGGACCCCCCACCGCACGGCGAAGAACCCGGCGGCCAGGACCCACAGAGGCCACGACGCACCGAGCGCCGCCCGGAGTCGTTTTCCAGGGTCGCGGTCGGAGCTGCCGAGCCAGACCCACGCGGCGTGAAGCACGGGAAGACAGAGGGCCGACTCCTTGGAGCCCATCGCACACAGTCCGAGCACGAGCCCGAGAGAGAGCGTCCCCGGCCCTCGCACCGGCCGCAGGAGACACAGCAGGCTTCCGATCATGAACGCGGCAGCGAGAAGGTCGATCCGCCGTGGAATGACCGGAACCACCGCCGCGACCGACGGATGCAGCAGAAGCACTGCCGCCGCGGCCACGGCGGCGGAAGCTCTCGACCCGGGAAGGAGACGTCGCGTGAGCCCCAGAAGAAGAACCGCGTTGAGGACGTAGAGGAGCAGTCCGGTCAGGTGGTACCCGAACGGCTTCATCCCCCACAGCGCGTGGTCGAGAGCGAAAGACAGGTGAACCATGGGCCGGTAGTACTGACCGTGCGGGAAATACGACCCCATCAACGGGGTCAGGAGGACCTTGCCGAGGCTGGCTCCGTCCCCCACTCGGCCGGCTGCGATCAGCGGGAAGGTGTCCCACGCGGCGAAGTCGTAGGTCAGGATCTTGCCGAAGGCGAGAAAGCCGAGGACGACGAGAAGCACCGCTCCCAGGAGGAACGGCTTCCGAGATTGCTCCATCCCTCGGATTCTACAACAGCGCGCGCGACCGATCGGTATCGATTCGTTGGTCCCGGTTCCCTCGCCGACGTACAATTCCGGCCGGCGCCCCTGGCGGGACCCCGTGCCGGCCCGCGGAGCGCCCCCTCACGATGAACCTGAGCGCGAACGATCCTCACGTGAGCTCGCCGCCGGACCGCGCGGTCCGGATGCTGCTGACCGGTGCCGGGGCGATCCTGCTCGCGGCGGCCGTCGCCTACAACGAGCTCTTCCTCGGAGCGCTCGTCCCGAATCTGGACAACGATCCCGGCGTCGTTCACAGGGTCCGTCTCGTCGAGCTGTACCTGGCGCTCAGTGGCGTCGCTCTGATCGTCTCGGGGTGGCTTTCGGCCCGCGTGAATGTGCTGCGGCGACTGGCGAGACGTCCCTGGGTGACCCATCTCGTGCTCGTGGTGCTGGCGATCGGGGTGCCGCTGGGGATCGCCGAGCTGACGCTGCGCCCCTTCACCGTGCTTCAACGCAAGTCGACGATCTTCGAGCGGGACCCCGATCTCGGATGGCGCCTTCGGCCCGGCGCCGAGGACCACTGGTTCGGCACGCCGGTCACGATCAACGCCAAGGGGCTGCGCGGCCCGGAGCTCGATTACGCCAAGCCCCCCGGCGCCTTCCGGGTCCTGTACCTGGGCGATTCGGTGACCTTCGGCTTCGGACTTCCGGATCACGAGCAGACCTTCCCCTACCGGACCGGGGAAGCGCTTCGGAGCGAAATGCCCGCGGTCGCGGTGGAGACGATCAACGCCGGTGTGGACGGGTACTCTCCGTGGCAGGAGCGCCTGTTCCTCGAGCGCGAGGGATTGAGGTACGACCCCGATCTGGTAGTGCTTGCCTTCGTTCTCAACGACGTCACCGAGAAGCTCAACCTCGTTCGCTTCGGCGGCTCTTCGGAGGGTTTTCAGCTCAGCAACAGCTACGCCTCGAGAATGGAACGGCTCGCAAGCCACAGCGCCATCGTCCAGACGGCTCGCAGTCTCGGCGCGCGGCTGAGGTTCGGTGAGGACGTGCGCGAGGGCGCGCGACGGCAACAAAGGGTCGAGGTTCGCACGCTCGTTGACGATCCCGACGACCCGGAGATCCGGAAGGCCTGGGAGATGACGGCGGAGAACCTTCACGGGCTCTTCTCGCTCACGCGGGAGCATGACGTACCGATCCTGCTCGTGCTCGTCCCGTTTCGCTTCCAGCTCGACGACCCCGAGGGCAGCTCGGGGCCCCAGCAGAAGGCGGGCGCGATTGCATCCGAGGCCGAGGTCGCGGTCCTCGACCTGTTACCGGTTCTCGCGGCGCGCATGCGCGATCGCGGTGAGACGCCGAACGACTACTACCTCGACGCCGACCACCTGACCGCACTCGGCAACGAGATCGTGGGGCGGGCCCTGGCCGACCGGATCGTTCGGGAAGGATGGGCATCTCGCCAGTGAAGGCACCCGTTTCGTCCCGGTTGCGATCCGGGTATCCTGCAACGGTCACTCGACTCTCTGGAGGCTCCACGATGCGAAAGCTCGCCATTCTTCTTCTGGCGGCCGTGGCCCTGGCCGCGTGCTCGCAGCCCGGCCCGCCGGAGACTCCCCGTTCTCCGGTGACCGACATCTACCACGGGGTCACGGTCGCCGAAGACTATCGCTGGCTCGAGGATTGGGACGACCCGAAAGTACGGGACTGGAGCAACGCACAGAATGACTGGGCGCGGGCCGTGCTTGACGCGCTCCCCTCCCGGGACGCGATCCGGAGCCGCGTGGCGGAGATCCTGGAGGCCGAGACCGAATCCTACGGCAGCCTCGCCTGGCGCGGCGGCAGGCTGTTCGCGGTCAAGAACCAGCCACCGAAGCAGCAACCGTTTCTGGTCGTGCTGCCCGATCCCGATCGTCCCGACGAAGCCAACGTCATTCTGGATCCCAACGAGATCGATCCCGACGGCGGCACCACCATCGACTTCCACGCGCCGTCACCCGACGGCAAGCGGGTTGCCGTCTCGCTCTCCCGCGGCGGATCGGAGAGCGGCGACATTCACATCGTCGAGGTCGAGTCCGGCGAGAGGTTCGACAAGATCATCCCCCGGGTCAACGGCGGCACCGCCGGCGGAGACCTGACCTGGACGCCCGACGGCAAGGGCTTCTACTACACCCGTTACCCGCGCCCCGGGGAGCGTCCGGAAGAAGACCTCGACTTCTACCAGCAGCTCTGGTTCCACGAGCTCGGCACCTCACCCGACCGGGACCGGCTCGAGCTGGGAGAGGGCCTCCCCCGGGTGGCCGAGATCCGCGCGCAGTGCGACCCCACGGGGCGCGTGCTCGCCTCGGTTCAGGACGGCGACAGCGGTCGCTTCGAGCATCACCTCCGCGGCCCCGACGGCACCTGGGTGCAGCTGACCCGCTACGAGGACCGCGTCGTGCAGGCCGAGCTGGCCTCCGACGGCTCGATCTTCATGATCTCGCGCAAGGACGCCCCCCGCGGGAAGGTCCTGAGAATGGCGCGGGAGCGCCTCTCGATCGCGGCCGCGCGCACCCTGGTGGAGCAGGGGCCCGAGACGATCGTCTCCGACTTCTACGGGCCCTCTCCGATGGTGATCACCGCCGGCCGACTCTACCTGACCTACCAGCTCGGCGGTCCTTCGACGGTCCGCGTCTTCGACCACTCCGGGCGCGCGCAGTCGGGCCCGCAGACCCTTCCGGTCTCTCGAGTGGGCCAGATCGTCGCGCTGGACGGCGACACGATCCTCTATGAGAACGAGTCGTACCTGGTTCCGTCCGCATGGTATCGGTTCGACCCGACGTCGAAACGCTCCGAGAAGACGGCGTTGGCCGAGGAGTCACCGGTGGATATGTCCGGGGTCGAGGTCGTTCGCGAGATGGCCGCCTCCAAGGACGGCACCGAGGTGCCGGTGAACATCCTGAGGTCCGAGGACCTCGCTCTCGACGGCTCGAATCCGGCACTGCTGTACGGCTACGGCGGCTACGGCATCAGCGTGACCCCTCGATTCAACCCCGTTCTGGCGCTCTGGCTGGAGCAGGGCGGAGTCTACGTCGCCGCGAACATCCGCGGCGGCGGCGAGTTCGGCGACGGCTGGCACCGCACGGGCATGCTCACGCACAAGCAGAACGTCTTCGATGATTTCGCGGCCGCCATGCAACATTTGATCGATGGGGGCTACACCTCTCCCGCGCGACTCGCGATCCTGGGTGGCAGCAACGGCGGGCTCCTGATGGGTGCCATGATCGCCCAGGTGCCGGAGCGAGCCCGTGCGGTGGTCTCCATCGTAGGCATGTACGACATGCTGCGGGTCGAGCTGTCACCCAACGGTGCGTTCAACATTCCGGAGTTCGGCACCGTCGAGGACGAGGAGCAGTTCCGGGCCCTCTATGCCTACTCTCCGTATCACAACATCGAGGATGGCAAGGACTATCCGGCCGTGCTCTTCATGACCGGGGCGAACGACCCGCGCGTGGACCCGATGCAATCACGCAAGATGACCGCCCGCTTGCAGTCGGCGAGCGGTTCAGGGAGGCCGGTTCTGCTCCGCACCAGCGCCGAGACCGGCCACGGTGGGGGAACGCCGCTAAGCGCTCGTGTCGAGGAGATCACCGACTGGCTCGCCTTCCTCCTTCACGAGCTGGGAGTCCCCTACCGGCCCTAGGAGTGTTGGGATAGGATGGAGCGCGGAGCACGGCCGCGGTCCGTGCAACAACCGGGGAGAACGAGACCATGCAATTCGATGACCGAGTGGCTGTAGTCACCGGGTCGGCGCGAGGCATCGGGAAGGCGATCGCGCAGAGGTTGTTCAACGGCGGCGCCAAGGTCGTCGTCGCCGACCTCGATCAAGAGAGCGTCGACGCGGCCTGTCGTGAGATAGCCTCCGAGTCCGGAGCGACCGAGCGGATCGCCGGCTTCGCCTGCGATGTGTCGAATCCCGATTCCGTGGTTGCCTTCTTCAAGTCGGTCAAGGAGAAGTTCGGGCGCCTCGACATTCTCGTCAACAACGCCGGCATCACGCGGGACAGCCTCTTCGGTCGGATGACCTTCGAGCAGTGGAAACAGGTGCTCGACGTCAACCTCACCGGTACTTTCCTGTGTTGCCGCCATGCCTTCCCGATGGTGCGCAAGTCGCCTTCGGGTCGGATCATCAACATCTCGAGCGTGGCGGCCGGCGGCAACATCGGCCAGGCCAACTACGCGGCCTCCAAGGCCGGCGTGATCGGGCTGACGCGCACCCTCTCGATCGAGCTGGCGCGATACAACGTCACGGCCAACGCGGTGGCCCCCGGCTTCATTGACACGGAGATGACGCGTGCCGTCCCCGAAAAGGCCCGGCAGGTCTGGCTCGAGAAGATCCCCGTGGGTCGTGCCGGCACGCCGGAAGACATCGCCGAGGCAGTCGAGTTTCTCGCCTCCGACGGCGCCTCCTACATTACCGGAGAGGTACTGCAGGTGGACGGCGGGATGAGCATGCCCGAGGCCGTCGCCGCCAGCTTTCGCAGGTCCGGTGGGGGCATCGGGTCCACGTCTCAGTCCTAGGAAGAGCGCCCCCCCTGGCCCGGAGCTTCCTCGAGACCCTCCGGGGCGGCGATTCGCGGGTGGAACCAGGGAAACAGGACACGGTGGAACAGGCCGAGGAGCATCCGATCGACTGCCCCGGCCGCCCTCTCCAGGGACCCTGGCGATCCTTCACGACCCACCCGTCGATCGATGCGCGCCGCCAGAACCCCCGCTGCCGCCCAAACCAGATCGTGAAAGGCCAGAGCCGTGGCGTAGAGCCGGGCCCTGCCGGACCGCATCTCTCGCCAGACCTCATCCCTCAGGACAGCGAAGACCCGTCCGTGAACTCGCGACCGGTCGAGCGGAGGATCGAGACGGGTGCGGCCGTCGCCGCGGGTCCGGAGACAGGGGCTCCCGTCGGGGAAGCGCGCCCGGCCCAGCAGGCGGTGCACCGTCAGGTAGTCGACCTGTCGGAACACCAGGATATCGCCGCGCCGGAGCGACGTCTGGGAGAAATCGACCGCGACGAGGCTGCCGGGCGTGAGCGTCGGAGTCATGCTCTCGCCGCGCACCTGAAACGTCCCACGGCCGCTCGATCGCCCCATGAGCTCCACGGCGGCATCCAGCAGCCCAACGCCCAACTCGTCATTACCGGCCATGAGAGGTATCCCATTCCTTCCGGACGATAGTATAGGGCTCAGCCCCATGGTCCCCTATTCTCATCCCATTCCATGACTTCGATACGGCCCGAGACTCGATGACGAGATCCGCACGTGCCGAGGGACGGCGCGCCGGCCGAGTAGTAGAATGCTCGACGCTCCCGATGGAGGCCTCGCATGACATTTGACAACGACACCGACCCGCCGCAACACGACCCCGCTCCAATCCGATCCGAAGAAACGTCCTCCGAGGGTACCGTCGACGAGCACGAGGACTTTGCCCGAATGCTGGAGGAATCGACCGAGCCGAGATCCTTCAAGGAGGGCGAAACGGTCGAGGGTCCCATCGTGGCGTTCGGGGAGAGCGTCGCCTTCGTCGATATCGGAGGGAAGGGCGAGGCAAGCATCGACATGGAAGAGCTCGTGGACCCGGACGGCGAAGTCGATGTGCAGGTCGGTGACATCGTCCAGGCCGTCGTCGTCTCGACCACCGGCGGGCTAAGGCTCTCTCACAAGCTCGCCAGGGGTGCCGCCACCCGACAACGACTCGAAGACGCCTTCCGGGCCGGGCTCCCGGTGGAAGGACGCGTCGAGAAGGTGATCAAGGGGGGGTACGAGATTCAGTTCTCGGGACAGCGTGCCTTCTGCCCGATCTCGCAGATCGACAACTGCTTCACCACCGACCCGTCGGTCCATGAGGGACAGGTCTACATCTTTCGAATCATCGAGTTCAAAGAGGGCGGAAAGAACCTGATCGTCTCCCGGCGTGCCTTGCTCGAGGAAGAAGAGCGCGAGCGGGCCGAGGAAGTCAGGCGCACCATCTTTCCCGGCGCCGTCCTGTCCGGCCGAGTCGCGTCGGTGATGTCGTACGGAGCCTTCATCGACCTCGGCGGGGGCGTGCAGGGCCTGCTCCACGTCTCGGAGATGGGCTGGTCGAGGGTGGCGGACCCCAACGCGGTGGTTCAGTCGGGCGACGAGATTACCGTCAAGGTCCTTGGCGTCGATGACGACAAGGGCAAGATCTCGCTCGGGTTGAAGCAGCTTCAGGCCGACCCGTGGGCGGCGGCGCTGGACACCTACGAGGTCGGCCAGGTACTGAAAGGAAACGTCACCCGGGTTGCCGAGTTCGGTGCATTCGTCGAGCTGGAGCCGGGGATCGAGGCATTGGCGCACGTCTCGACATTTCCGCCGGCTGGGAAAAGGGACGGGTGGAAGTCGGTCGTTGCGCCCGGCACCGAGGTAGCGGTAGAGATCCTCAGCTTCGACCCTGAGAAGAAAAGGATCGGTGTCGCGGTGCTGCAGGATCGTTCGGCCAAAGCCGAGGAACAAAGCGACGTCCGCGAGTTCGCGAAGCGAAAGGACCAGGCGAAGAGCGACGGCTTCGGGTCCCTCGCCGACACCCTCCGTGACGCGATGCGAAAACGAGAAGAATGACGTGGGCGGAGATCTAGAGAACCGGCAGCGTCGCCCCCGAGATCGTGATCTCGCGGGAGGGACCCTCGTCCGGGATCCACTGTAGCCGTTCGAGCTGCAATACGCGCTTTTCTTCTTCGAGGGCAGGTTCCCTCTTCCGTTGCCTGCGACCCTTCTTGGCCTCGTCTTCGACTATCACCGTGATCATGCTGGCCACGAGACGCCCGCGCTCGGTCGCGGTCTCATCTTCAAGTGTCACCGTGATTCGGTGCGCCTGGAACGCCTGGTCCGGCCCCTGCGCACTCGCTTCACCGGTCAACTCGTAATCGATCGATCGTGCGCGGTATCCCCTCTCGCGCCACGTCGCGACGAGGCCCGGTTGCGATTGCCTCAGCTGTCCCACAACCCATAGGGCGAATGGCTGGTCGGGAATCAGGTCCAGAGGCACTCTCACCTCGTCAATGTCGCCGGGGAGGCCCCGGATTCGGTACCAAAGCCAGCTCGGTCGCGGCAGGACCACGCGCCAGTAGCCGATGCGATCGCGCGCGGGATCGTAGCCCAAGGCCAACAGTGCAAGGACGCGAGTGTAGGACGGAACGAACAACACGCGTCTCAGAGCGGCCCAGCGCTCTATGACAGCCTCGAAGTTCGACGATTCCGCCCACCCCAGCGTCCGATTGATGAGCTCGGTCTCCCATCTGACGAACAGATCGTGGGCAGAGACGTCTCCCAGCCACGCGCCGAGATAGCGTTGAAGATCGATCTCGGCGGGAGCACGAGCGAGCTCGAGGATCTCTCGCCCCTCGCCCGTCCCTCGGACTACCTCCTTCAAGACCTCCTCGGGAGTATCCGGGAAGCGGCGACGATAGAGCTCCTCCAGGTCGGCCATGGCGGATTCGGAGTCCCGACGCAGACGATCGAGCACCCAGTAGCGGTAGTCGGGCCGCGCGTACAGGGCCCGCGCCAGCCGCGATCGCATTTCGAGAAAGTTCGCACCGTCGGCGAAGCAGGGCAGGTCGTGATAGGGACGAGCGTGGGCGTCGGGTGGAATGAAACGATGGTCGGTCTCGACAGGCTCGTCCGCCACGCCGAGTGCCGTTTGCGAGAGGGTGTCCATCAACGACACCGGGTCCGTGGGGAGCCCCGCGACCATCGGGATCGACATCTCGAACGGCCGGGTCTTCAGGCCCACCCAACGATTGAAGTGCATCCCCCTGAAAACCCCCCACATTTCGCCACCGGGAAGGAAGAGCTGCCCGTAGACCAGCGTGACGTCCTCAGCGCAGCCGCGAATGCCGTACTTCCCGATCTCCACGAAGCCGTCTCGCGACTCGCCCGGGCGGGAAGGCGCAGACGCGGTCTGGAACACCTCGCGGCACGCGGGATCGGCGAGGACCGTCGTGAAGTCGTCCCGGTCGACGTCGACCGGGAGAAGGATTCGGCTGGGGAGCACGAACCGCCGGGGAAGCTCGTCGGAGGTCTCGATGATCGGCGCCCGGGGCGGGTCGTTCTCGACCGGCCCCCAGTCCTCGAAGACCAGGACGCTGCAGTCGGGGTTGCGGGATACGATCTTGAGCCGGCCCGCCTCGGCGTCGGGAACGGGATCCAGCACGCTCAACGTCGCCTCGTTCTCGATCATCTCACGCACCCGCAGGAAGACTCGCGTTAGCTTCGAGCTCGCATCGATATCGAAAAACCTCCCGTTGGTCCGAGTCGCCAGACGCTGCAGGAAACGCTTCGTCGAGTTGACGAGTTGCGGTCCGCCGGGCGGCGTCATCCACCACCAGGAGGCGCCGCCAGTAGGTGACTTGAACGCGTACGGGAGCCTCACTCCTATGGTGAACACGGAGAGCTCCGGCGTGCGCTCGACCAGGTCCAGCACGTCCTCGCGTTCGAAGATACTCGCTGTGTCCACGCCGTCGGTCAGCACCACGATCACCGGGCGCTCACGTTGAGCCCGGAGCTCGAGCATGGTGTAGTAGAGCGCGTCCAGCATGGATGTGGCCCCTGCGATCTGTACGCCGCCTATGCTGTCCAGGAGGCGGTCGCGGTCGGAGGTGAGCCCTTCGACCAGCACGACACTCTCGTCGAAGGTCACGATCATGGCGCGGTCGAGATCGGGGCGGAGGCGTTTCACGTATTCCGACGCCGCACGTCGCGCGTGGCCGAGGCGCCCCAACATGCTCCCGCTGGTGTCGATCAGCAGGGCATGAACCGCCCGCTGGGGCTCGCGCTCGAGCCGCAGCGCGTCCGGATCCTTGATGCGCCGTCCTCGCAATGTGACCTTGAGATCCTCGACGCCTATTTTCAGGCACTCACCGGGTGTGGACAGACGGCCGGGCTCGATCCGGATCCGCGCTGTTCGGACGCGGACCTTCGCGCGTTCCTCGATCGGATCTTCGGGGCGGATCGGCTCGCTCTGACCGAACGCCGCCGAGACCGACATCGCGACGACGCACAGGAAGCCCGCCGCTGCGCGACCGGTTGTCTTGCGACCTATGCTGCGCGCACTTCGGTCGCAGTCGACGTCATGTAGCACCATTCCGATTCCTTGATCGTGTTCACGGCTTCTTCCCGTGCTTGAGGAAGGTGCCGTCCTCGTACTCGGCAAAGGCCCGCTGCAGCTCTTCCCGGCTATTCATGACGATCGGCCCATGCCAGGCCACGGGCTCCTCGATCGGCTTTCCGGAAACCAGCAGGAAGCGCATCCCGTGCTCGCCTGCTTCTACCGAGACCTCGTCGCCGCGGTCGAACAGCACGAGGGAGCGATTGTCCGCCTCACGTGCGGGCGCCGCCTGAACCCCTCCGACGCTCTCGGTGGTGGCCTCGAACGGCTCGGATGCGTTGCGGAAACTCCCGGAACCCGTGAAGACGTACGCGAAGGCGTGGAGCTCGGTCTCGACCGGCAGGCTCTTTCGCTTGCCGGGCGGAACGAAGATGTCGAGGTAGCTCGGATCGGCCGCGACCCCGTCCACCGGCCCGGTCTTTCCCCACATGCTGCCGCAGATCACTCGCACGCGGGTGCCGTCGTCATCGACGACCTCGGGTATCTCGGCGGACTGCACTTCCTGGTACCGCGGGTCGGTCATCTTCAGAGATGACGGCAGGTTGGCCCACAGCTGAAAGCCGTGCATCTTGCCATCGGCGTCGCCGTGGGGCATCTCCTGATGGATGATGCCGCTACCGGCCGTCATCCACTGCACGTCGCCCGCGGATATGGCCCCACGGTTGCCCAGGCTGTCGCCGTGCTCCACGGTCCCGGCCAGCACGTAGGTGATGGTCTCGATCCCACGGTGGGGGTGCCAGGGAAAGCCCGCACGGTAGTCCGCCGGCCGGTCGTTACGGAAATCGTCGAGAAGAAGGAATGGGTCGAAGTCCTCGGTGCTGCCGAAGCCGAATGCGCGCTGCAGGCGCACGCCCGCTCCCTCGACGGTCGGCCTTGCCTTGATCAGTTGTTTCACGGGTCGGATCGACACGACGTCCTCCTCGGAATTGCCTGCTGGACTAACCGATGACGGTGCCGGTGGTGCGGATCCGGCCCCGAAGACGTGACAGGAAAGCGGTATCGATGGAGACGCCGGCGCGGGGAAGGTCGAGGTGAATCGGATTGGGGTCAGTATCCTCGCCCCTCTCGCAAGCGTCGACGATCTCGGCCATCAGCCGGCCGAGCACCGGAGCGGTCTTGAACGACGAGCCGCTCGTGCCGATGCAGACGTAGTACCCGGGAAGCTCGGTGCGGTCGACCACGGGATACCAATCCTGCACGGTCACGTCGTAGAGAGAGACCAGACCTCGCGAGCGTCCCAGCCGAACCTCCGGGAACCGCTTCATCAGGCGGAGGCACTGGCGCTCCCGATAGGTCTCGGTCACTTCCTGGTGGTAGTCGTCGGGATCGACCCACTCCAGCTCGTCGCCCTCCGGGTCGGTGGTGCCGACGATCAGGTCCCGCCCCCCGGATTCCGGTCGTGCGTAGACGCCTCCGTTCAGGTCCCCCAGGACCGGGACGGAGGCCCCTCCTGACTCGTCGAAGACCGGATTCGCCAGGGCGTGGACCTCGCGTCGCAAGGCGCGGGTCTCGAGCGGAAGCTCCACGCCGGCCAGGCGGTTGACCTTCGCGGAGTGGGGTCCGGCGACGTTCACGACGATCTCCGACTCGATCGGGCCTCCGCCGCTCAGGCTCAGGTGGAACAGACCGGAGTCGAGCCCGCGGATGGCGACCACCTCGCGATTCAACACGAAGCGGACGCCTTCGCGCTCGCCCGCGCTCCTGAGGTTGAGCGTGGCGAGCCCCGGGGAAACGACGTAACCGGCGTCTTTCTCGAAGACGGCACCGTCGAGGCGACGACCGGTCGGCTCGAAGAAGTCCTCGTCGGAGGGTGCCTTAGGTGGATACTGCGAGGCCGTGTCCAGGAAGGGAAAGCGCTCGGCGACTTCATCGGCCGACAACAGGGAGACCTCGATCCCGATCTTCTTCATCTCGGCCACGATGGCGCGGACACCGTCGTCCACCCGGGGCGGGATGAAGAGCATCCCCGGCCTGTGGAAGACGGCCGCGCCGTCGTCGATGGGTCCGACCCAGGAGGCCCACTCGGCCCAGATTCCGGCCGCCTCGTGGGCCATGGCGACCATGCCGGGCTGGGAGTAGAAGCGGCGCACGATCCCGCACGAAGCGGATGTCGAGCCGTGGCCCGCGTCACCGTTCTTGTCGATGACCGTCACGTCGCATCCGCGGCGGCGCAGTTCGAGACCGACCGCGCATCCGACCACCCCCGCGCCGATGACCGATGCTTTCATGGGTCCATCGTCGGACGGCTGAAGTACGGCGTCAAGGGGATCGAGGCCGCCATCCCTCACGAATCGACCCCCTCAGACCGCCTTTTGTGGCGTTTGAGCCTAAAAAACACGGGAAAAAGGCGACAAGGGAACGCTGTTTGTACTACACTATGCGCTCGCGGGTCTCCGCGAACCAACCACGTTTTTGCGTCTAATGGAGGACGAGTCGAAGATGGCCAAAGCCACTACCAAGAACAAGCCGATGACCAAGAGTGAGCTCCTGAACAGAATCGCCGAGGACACGGAACTGACGCGCAGGCAAGTCGGTGACGTGCTGGACAGCCTGTCCGCGCAGATCTCCAAGAGCCTCGGCCGGCGTGGACCGGGCGCGTTTGCCCTGCCGGGTCTGGTAAAAATCGAGAAGAAGAAGGTCCCGGCGCGGAAGGCGAGAAAGGGCGTCCCGAACCCCTTCAAGCCTGGCGAGCTGATGGACGTTGCCGCAAAGCCGGCATCGACCAAGGTGAAGGTCCGGGCCCTCAAGAATCTCAAGGATATGGTCTAGCCCGGCACCTGCCGAGGCAGCTTGACGGAATCCGGAAACCCGCCCGCCTGGTAGTTCCCATGGCGGGCGGGTTTCGTTAGATCACACTCTCCCCCACAACAACCCATGTTGACCTACCCCCCTACCATCGGGTGGGGACCTACGGTGGGAGGAAGACCGGGGCCTCCACCCGGCCGTTCCCGGTACCGCACAGGACCGATCTCACGGTTGCGGTCATCTCAGCTCAATAGACAAGACCGGGTGGCGCGGTCGTGAACCCAATCGTTCCGCGGTCGTATGAACGATCGAAACCTGAAAGGGTGTTCTGAGATTTCGGCGTTCTCAGTCGAGGAAAGCCATGCACTCAAGGAGAATCCCTTGTCACCTCGTCGCGTTGCTCGCGGCACTCGTGTTGCTGGCTGGCGCCCTTCCGCTGCACGCCGAAGCGCAGTGGACCCGGTGGGGCGGGCCGAACGGAGATTTCACATGCGAAGCCGGGAATCTCGCGACCCACTGGGCGGAGGGAGGCCCGGCAGAGATCTGGAGCCGCGAGGTCGGCGCCAGTCACTCCGGCATCCTCCACGACGCCGGGGCCGTCTACACGATGTACCGTCGCGACGACACGGAAGTGGTACTGGCCATCGACGCCGACACGGGTGAGCCCATCTGGGAGCATGAGTATGCGGCACCGCCCGCCCCCGGGATGCTCTCCGACTACGGCGTGGGGCCGCACGCGACTCCGTTGATCGCCGGGGATCGCCTGTTCACCCTCGGCGCCATGGCTCGACTCCACTGCTTCGACAAGAAGACCGGAGAGGTGCTCTGGTCACTCGACCTGCACAACGAGGTCGGCGCCAGTCAGATGCTGCGCGGCTACGGCTCCAGTCCGATCGCCTACAAGAAGCTCGTGATCGTCAACGTCGGCCCGGACCGCGGCGCCGAGGACCCCGCCGGCCTGGCCGCCTTCAAACAAGAGACCGGAGAGCTGGTGTGGAAGAGTGAGCCGCTCAGCCCGGGTTATCCGACCCCGGCTCTCGTCGAGTTCGACGGGCGGGACATGCTCGTCGGCTGCCTGGCCACTACTCGCTTCGCGCTCGATCCCGCCACCGGGAAGACGCTGTGGAAGACCAAGGTCGATCGACAGAGCGGGAGCATCATCACCTCGCCGCTCTGGATACCGCCGGACAAGGTGTTCTTCTCCGCAGGGCACGGCGGTGGAAGCCGGCTCTTTCGAATCCGTCCATCCGAGGACGGGACCTATTCGGCCGAGGAGCTGTGGTACTACAACAAGCTACGGATCATGCACGGCAACGCCGTTCGCATCGATGGCCACGTCTACGGCTCCAGCGGTGACCTGGGCCCCGCCTACCTGATGGCTGTCGATCTTGCCGACGGCTCGCTCGAGTGGCGAGCTCGCGGCTTCTCCAAGGCCACGTTGCTGCTCGCAGGCGGCAAGCTGATCATCCTCGACGAGGACGGCAACCTGGCCGTGGCAACGGCCACGCCGGAAAAGCTCGAGGTCCATGCCCGGGCCAAGGTCCTCGAGAGATTCGCCTGGACC
>Ga0316187_10000472_pt1 | contig 31404 bp, 31 predicted proteins | sample CroRivburrow1_MG_FD_204927 | JGI IMG/M metagenome (GOLD analysis project Ga0316187, IMG submission 204927) | Coastal sediment microbial communities from Maine, United States - Cross River worm burrow 1 | ecosystem: Environmental > Aquatic > Marine > Coastal > Sediment | place: USA: Maine... | reverse complement strand
CTTCACTGTATTTTATTCTCTTTCGATAACTCATATCCAACACTCCATCTATTCATTTTAGACAAAGTGTTGCATTGACCGTCTGAGACCACCGCCGAAAGCAGACGTTCGTTAGAATGAATTCAGGTATTCATCCATTTCGGGGATTGAGAGAGATGGGATAAGTTTGGAGTTGGCTTCCGGCATAGGGAAGTTGTCCAGTTCATTCAGTTTGACCCATGCATATTCTGATTCACTATCTAAACCAGAAACATCCGGGCAGTGGCAGATAAACAGCAGGAAATGAAGCGTTCGGTCATCATAGTTGTGTGATACCTTGTCGAGGTGGCGCCAGAGTTTTCCGGAGAGTCCGGTCTCTTCTTTCATTTCACGAACTGCTGCATCCAGTGGTGTTTCGTTTGATTCAACTTTGCCACCGGAAAAAGACCAGAGCCCGCCTTGGTGAACAGTGGCAGGGCGTTTTAGGAGCAGTAGTTCTTTGTCGCTGTTAAAGACTGCTACGAGAGCGATGACCTGAACCGAATTAGGTTCTGTATTCGGCATTGATGGTGATGTAGTCATGTGTCAGATCACCGGTCCAGACTGTTGCTGATGCATCGCCCAGACCAAGATCAACGTGAAGTGAGAACTCATCTTTGGCGAATACAGTCATACCATCTTCATCTTTGTAGTCCGGATGCAGGTTGCCGGATTCCAGCATGGTGACGTTGTCTGCTTTCAGAGAAATTTTGTCGGTATCGATCTCAACACCAGCATTACCAATAGCTGAGAGAATACGGCCCCAGTTGGCATCAGAGCCAGCAAAAGCAGTCTTCACCAGTGGGGAGACTGCGATGGAGCGACCTACTGTTCTGGCATCGGCTTCACTAGAGGCACCTGTCACATTGATCTCAACAAACTTTGTAACACCTTCGCCATCCCGTACGATCAACTGGGCAAGTTCGATGCAGACTTTGGTCAGTGCCTGCTCAAATTCGGTGGTGTCATCAAGTGGTGTGTGGCCTAGGCCAATACCGCTTGCGAGCAGGTAGAGGGTATCATTGGTGGATGTGTCGCCATCTACAGAGATACAGTTAAACGAACGGTCGGCTACGCGTCTTAACATCGGGGCTAGCTGCTCTGCTGTGATCGGTGCATCGGTAGCAACAAAGGCGAGCATGGTAGCCATGTTGGGGTGGATCATGCCGGAGCCTTTAGAGATGCCAGTAATGGTGTAGTCGCCTACCTTTATGGATGACCACTTGGCAAAGGTGTCGGTGGTACGGATCGCATGTGCTGCGGCTTCCCAGTAATTTTCATTCAGGCTGTCTGCTGCTTCGTGCATACCGTTCTGAATTCGTTCAATAGGGAATGGGGTGCCGATTACGCCGGTCGAAGCTGAGAGGACTCTGCTTGAATCTACTCCGGCGGCATTTGCTGCTGCTACGATGAGTTCCTCAGACCACTTCTGTTCCAGTTTGCCTGTGCCGGCATTGGCATTGCCGCTATTGGCAATAATGGCACGGATATCGGCGGCATGTTTGGTGATTGTGTTCTCAGCCAGCTTTACACATGCCGCACGAAAACGGTTTTGAGTAAACACACCAGCGGCCTGTGCAGGAACACCTGCAACGATCAGTGATACATCCTGGCGTTTACCTTTGAGTTCTGGTGACTTAACCCCGCAAGAGGCTGTGCCGACTTTGAAGCCGGGGACTGCCAGAGCAGGCTTAAGATGAGGTGCGTTTACAGCCATAGCGGGTTCCTTGTTAACGAGCAGTTGCTAAAGAAGCTAAGACTGAGCTGCGTTTGATGATTAATCAAATCCGATCAACCCAATGATCGTGAGTCCAATCAGGATGGCTAAGGTTTCGAAATAGGTCAGTAACGCTACGCCCCGGCCCAACATCATCTCTTTTCCGTAATAGGCCATATGAATGGCCGGCACAAAAAAACCACACACAGGAAGCCAGACAGACCATTCGCTGAAAAACTGCCCGAGCGCTCTTTCGTTCAGGTAGAGGCCAACCCAGATTAATACCCCAGAAAAGAGAAGCAGTCCGAGTAAGAAGATAACCGGCCCTGCGATTCGATCAAACTTTTGCAGAGGTTTTCGCAGACCCGGCGGAATGATGGTCATGCTTAGGCGCTAACTTTTTCCGAGAAGATCAAACTCTCCCCGCAGGATGTGGGGCGGCAAGCGTAGTCGAGCCGTAAGTGTAGCAAGCTCGCATGCTTGCAAAACGTACCAAGGCCGAAGCCACGGATGGCGCAGGCCGGATCAAACAATCATCGCTTGCCGTGACACTGCTTGTACTTTTTGCCTGAACCACATGGGCATGGATCGTTGCGGCCAACCTTTGGCTGTTCACGTTTGTAGGTGTGTCCAGGTTCAGCAGTCTCGTCATTTTCACCACGGCTGTAGGTGACAGGCGCTTCCTGCTTCGGCTTCTGTTCCAGCTCTTCAGTCTTTTCGATCTCGACGCTGTGTAGTGTGATCATCGCCTGTTCGCGGATTTTGTCGATCATTGCGGAGAAGAGCTCGAATGATTCGCGCTTGTACTCCTGAAGCGGTTGCTTCTGGGCGTATCCACGAAGTCCAACACTTTGGCGCAGGTGATCCATGGCCAGCAGATGCTCTTTCCAGTGATGATCGAGCACGTTGAGTAGCAACCACTTCTCAAAGCCACGCATCTGCTCGGAACCGGTAATCAACTCTTTCTCGGCTAGGTGTGCTTCCAGTGCCTCGATGAGTTTACCGGTCATGGAATCACTATCCTGAACCTCACAATCGTCACGCCATGCCGCTGTATCGGCATTGAGGCTCATGCTCTTCTCTAACGTCTCGTTAAACCCGTCCAGATCCCACTCTTCAGTGTGACCCTGTGTGAATTTTGCTGCCAGCGTTGTGGAATAATCTCGGCGCATATCTTCAATGACATCTCTGACATCCTCGCTCTCCAGAAGCTCTAGCCGCTGTGAGTAGATGACATCACGCTGTTGGTTCATGACATCGTCATATTCAAGCAGTTGTTTACGGACATCGAAGTTGCGCCCCTCAACTTTCTTCTGGGAGTTTTCAATAGCCTTGGTCACCCATGGGTGCTCAATCATTTCGCCTTTCTCAAAGCCCATCTTGGTCAGCATTGCCTGCATCTTTTCGCCGCCGAAAATACGCATGAGGTCATCTTCCATGGAGAGATAGAAGCGGGTAGATCCCGGGTCACCCTGACGTCCTGCACGGCCACGCAGCTGATTATCAATACGGCGTGATTCATGACGTTCTGTACCAAGAATATGGAGGCCACCAGCCTCAACAACTTCAACATGCTCAGTTTGGCACGCCTCACGAATTTCTTCGGCCTGTTTCTCACGCTCATTGTCTGAGAGCTTCTTAGGTAGCTGAGAGATCAGCATGTCCGGGTTACCACCCAGCATAATATCAGTACCACGTCCGGCCATGTTGGTAGCGATGGTGATTGCACCTTTGCGTCCGGCCTGAGAGACAATTTCAGCCTCACGTTCATGCTGTTTGGCATTAAGCACTTCGTGTGTAATGCCTTTTGATTGCAACATTTTGGCCAGAAGCTCTGATTTCTCGATGGATGTTGTGCCGACAAGCATCGGCTGACCCTTCTCGTGGGTAGCTACAATATCTTCGATGATAGCGTTGTATTTATCTTCCTGATCACGGTAAATCAGATCAGCCATATCATCACGGATCATGTCCCGATTGGTCGGGACAATGACTACTTCAAGCTTATAGATTTTCTCGAACTCTTCTGCCTCGGTGTCGGCGGTACCGGTCATGCCAGCAAGCTTGTCGTACATGCGGAAGTAGTTCTGGAAGGTGACAGAGGCGAGCGTCTGATTTTCAGATTGAACTTCCACACCCTCTTTGGCTTCAAGCGACTGATGCAGACCATCGGAGTAACGGCGCCCTGGCGTCATACGACCAGTAAATTCATCAATCAGGATTAATTCGCCACCGCGAACAATGTAATCCACTTCACGGGTGAACAGGGTGTTGGCCCGTAGTGCCTGGGTAGCGGCATGCAGCTGGTTCACATTTTCAGGGTCATAGAGGTTACCCTCATCCAGCAGGCCGGCTTCACGGAATAGCTCTTCAACCTGCTCCATACCATCTTCGGTGTAGGAGACGGCTTTGTCTTTCTCATCTTTTTCATAGGCGGACTCAGGCAGCTTCTTGATTAGTGCGTCTGCCTGCAGATAGAGATCGGTTGCCTGCTCAGCCGGACCGGAGATGATCAGTGGCGTTCTCGCCTCATCAATCAGGATAGAATCCACCTCATCGACAATCGCGAAGTGTTTTTCACGCTGGCTGAGATCTTCCTTAACAAAAGCCATGTTATCACGCAGATAATCAAAACCGAACTCGTTGTTGGTGCCGTAAGTGATGTCAGCAGCATAGGCAGCCTGACGCTCTTCGCTGGTGATGCCATGTACGATGGTGCCGGTAGTCATGCCGAGAAAACTGTAAAGCTTGCCCATCCACTCAGCATCACGCGCAGCTAGATAATCATTTACAGTGACGATATGTACACCACGGCCGGTCAATGCATTGAGGTAGACAGGAAGGGTGGCCATCAAGGTTTTACCTTCACCTGTCTTCATCTCAGCAATCTTGCCGCTATTGAGAATCATGCCGCCGATCAGCTGCATATCGAAATGGCGCATGCCCAGCACACGTTTGGATGCCTCACGGGCAACAGCAAACGCTTCAGGCAAAAGATCATCTACAGCAGTGCCATCGGCAAGGCGCTGTTTGAACTCGTTGCTCTTCTCTTTCAGCTCATCATCGGAGAGCGCAATCATCCCCTCTTCCAGGGCGTTGATCTGGTCAACAACAGGGTACATATCTTTCAGAATACGCTCATTGCGATTGCCGAATATCTTGGTGAGAACATTGAACATAGGGAGGTTGGCTCCAGTGTGACTGATTCGTAAAAGCTGGTGAGTCTAACAATGATGGTGAGGATGTCATCCTATGCAGGCCATTTTTCATGGCGACGCCATCTACAGACAGGGTTAAAGGCTAATTAAGCATCAAAAAAGGTGACAGGAATGCCGGCTTTTTTACTCTCATCAAAGATGGTTGTTACACAATCAAATGGAAACATGCCTTTATGATAGGGGCGCCAGGAGATGGTTATTTTATCCAGTCCTGAGTTTCTAAATGAGGAGATGGTAGATGATGCACGACCTGGAAAAATTCCAAATAGGGCATCTGTAATGATGTGGGTGAAAAAACCGCGCATTTTTGCATGTTTAATGTGATGTACCAGTTCATGCCTGAGTTGATAGGTATCACCATTGATAAAAGTAATCCACTTGGTAGTCGCAGGGTCGACTTTTTTCAGCGTTTTTTCGATGGAATCGGATGATTTAGTCTGGAGGTCAATGAGGCGGCATCTGTTACAGTAACTGCTGCACCGAAGTCGGCACTGGTTCTTGTCATAATGGTGTTCATTTGATTGGTTTTTCATGGCACGCCTTCTTAATGTGACTGATTAAATAGAGGGGACATCCTGTCCCCTCATTTCCCCCTTCCCATACCTAGCGTCCCGAACAGTTACCCCTTCATGCTAGGTTAGAAACAGATAGCTGTAATAGAGAGGCGAGACTGCATGAGTTGTAAGCAACGCAGTATCCCGCAAAAAGGGGATGAAGGATTTTCAGTAACGGGGGATTCGGAGTGTGGCGTGATTTATCAGCTAATTAGAGGCGATAAAAGATTAGCCATAGGGCTTGATCAGGCCCAGCTGACACGCCTCAAAGACCGCTTCGGTTCGTGAGTGGACCGAGAGTTTGCGATAGGTGTGTTTGATATGGGTGGTGACTGTATGTTGACTCATATTCAGCTTTTCAGCCACTTCATGTCTGCTGTACCCCTTGGCGATCAGTGTCAGAACACTCTTTTCACGTTCGGTCAATGAGGGTTGGGACGCATCTGGAGCCTGATGACTCGGGGTTTGAAAACGCCGGAGAAGATATCGGGCAATGCCCGGGCTAATGGGGGACTCACCTTTAATCAACTGCAGGATATGGGGGCCGACTTTTGCCAGTGAATCATCTTTCAGAATATAGCCAGTAGCGCCAGCTTCAATCGCTTCGACAACATGTTCTTCATCGCCAAAGCCTGAGACAACCATGACTGCACCTTCAGCATGTTGCTGTTTGATCTGGCGAATGAGATCAATTCCGTTGCCATCGGGAAGGCCTATATCTACAAGAATAATATCAGGTTTCTGCTCCAGCATTGACTGGGCTTCAGCAAAACTTGGAACTGCTGCCAACAGCGTTAGCTGAGGCTGATTTTCAACCACCTGGATAAGAACATCCCGAGTAACGAGTTCATCTTCAACGATCAGAATCGAATGATTATCCAATTAATACCCCTTCATAATTAGTCACTATAGCGCACAATTTACCAGTTTGCAGCGGATATTATTACATAGAAAAGATGCGACCATCCCCTTTTCAGGTTTTATTCTAAGCAAGAGTGGCTGCTTAAACAATCAGGCAGTATGGAATAAAGTTGGCAGGTTTATTTTTTTCGCGCATGGCCAAATCATTTTCAGAGTTTGTCTGGGCCGAGTCACTCCTGCCAGATACCTTTGAGAAGAAGTTTGCAGCTGTCATCGCCCTCAACCATATTAACCCCTCTTATCATATCCAGGGTTTCTACAATATGAATCTGCTTTCTCTTGTGAAGAATTTCCTGGAGTTGAGGCGACTGCTTATAGAGTGCTGCGTAATCTGAGGCAGTGAGAATCATCAATGTACAGTCTGAAACCGTACGTGCTGTTACCGTTCGCTTTTCTTTGGCAGCAATGGATGTCTCTCCTATAACGCCGCCTGTCTCGATAGTTTTAAGAAGCTTCTCACTTCCATCGATCACCATATTAATGGCAACTTTTCCTGAGCGAACCATGTAGAGATCCAGTGAGGTCTCGCCCTCTTTGAAAAGAGACTGACCAGCTTTAACACTGATCAATTTCATCTTTGCCGCGATGTTATGGCGCGATTCTGCATCGACTTTCTCAAACAGCGGTGTCAGGGCAAGTTGTTTGATCAACATGCGTGATCGATAGAGAGACTCAAGATGGTTATTGAGTGCGGGGGAGTCTTGCTTGAGTGAGTCCAGTGCCTCGTAAGGTAACTCTAGAAGCTCAACGATTCCGTTAGCAATAATCTCAGTGGTACGTCGGCCACCGGTGAAGTAGGTCATTTCACCGCATATTCCGCCTTCGCTGACAGTTCCGAGACTGGTTCGTATGTTGTTGAGAGTCAGATAGCCTTCAACCTCTCCACGAACGATAAAAAAGAGAGAGTTTGCATCGTCGTCCATCTGAATAAGTTCCTCTTTGTCGGCGAGGTGACGGAACGCCATCTTTTCCAGAAGGGTGTCGAACACATGGTCATCAAAGAGTGAGAACAGGTCGCTGGCATGAAGTCTCCTGCCTGCCCTCTCTTTGGCAGAGAGAAACTGCAGAATGGATTCGCTATCATCTCCGTGAGCCCGGCAGAGCTTGTAAATTCGTTTGGGTCCATTGTGGTCATCTGGCTTAAGTCCATGATAAAGACGAAGTGTGGCGATCGCCTGCGTTGGATAGTTTTTCCGGGCATATCGTTCTGCCGCCTGAATAAGCCATCGTGCGGCATCGTCATCCGATTTTGCCTTTTGATAACAGTGAGCTGTGCGCAGAGGAAGGTCCATGTCATCCGGCATCAAGGTGGCCAGTGCACCATAGGCTGCAGCGGCATTTTCGTGCTTGCCTTTTTGAGCAAGTTTTAGCGCTTTTCGTTGCAGGGTGATGGCTGCTGAATGCTTAAGATCATTCGCATTTGCATCCTTTAAGGCCTGGAAGAGTTTCTCTTCGAGTTCACAGAACGTTGCCACACATGCTCCTTCAAATCCGACTATACTTGATCATAATCCAAACTTCATAAGTGATATATTACACAGAAAGTCTGCGAATGCCTTCCTGTAACTCTTCCATGCCTGTGGCATAGGAGAAGCGGACATGTTGCTCTGATTGATATGAGCCGAAGTCTTCACCCGGTGTGATGGCGACACCTTTCTCTTCAAGTACCTTCCAGCAAAAAGTGCGGGAATCATCGGTCAGCTTTGCTACGTTGGCATAGATGTAAAAAGCACCTTGAGGTTCAACGACAATCTCAAAGCCAAGTTTCGGGAGCTCTGTAAGCAGAAATTTCCGCCGCTCACCATAGGCCTGGCGCATATTCTCAACGGCTTCTTTCTCTTTTAGGGCAGCTATAGCCGCATGCTGTGACAGGGTAGGCGCAGCAATGAAGATGTTTTGCATCACTCGTCTGCATGCATCAATTAACGTTTCAGGCACAATGACCCAGCCGATTCGCCAGCCGGTCATGGCCCAGCGTTTGGAGAATCCATTGACGATAATGGCGTCATCATTGAACTCAAGGGCGCATGGGGCCCGGGTGCCGTAAGTGAGACCGTGATAGATCTCATCTGAAATCAGATAGCCCCTGTTCTTTCTGCACGTAGATGCAATGTGCTTAAACTCATTCGGATCAATCAGGGTGCCGGTTGGATTGCTTGGATTGATAATGACAGCAGCACGCGTCTCTTTTTGCCACTGCTGCTGAACAAGCTGATCAGATAGGTGATAGCGGCTCTTAGGGCCAACCGGAATGTTGATCGGTTTACCACCGGCAAGACGGATAAAGTTGCGCTGGCATGGATAGCCGGGATCTGGCAGGAGCACAGACTCTCCCGCTTCAAGTAGTACGGCATAGATCAGACTAAAAGCTCCGGAAGTTCCCGGTGTGATCAGTATCCGTTTCGAATCAATGGCTACGCCATACTCTTCCGCATACCAGTCTGAGAGTGCCAGTTGCAGTTCAGGGGCACCTGTTGATGGCGTGTAAAACTGGTCGCCACTGTCCAGATGGGCTTTGGCAGCCTCAATCACAGAACGGGGTGTAAGAAAGTCCGGCTCTCCGATCTCCATATGGATAATGGTTCTGCCCATGCTCTCCAGCTCTTTGGCACGCTCCAGCAACTGCATAACACGGAAGGGTTCGATGGAATCAATTCTACGCATCAGTGAAACATAGCGAGATGGTCTATACTTGTCTCATGGCAGTTTCATACTCTATACATGACCGCTTTGAACTCGCGGCTGCGTGCAAGACACATTCCCGAATCGTCTACAGGGATGATTTTGGAGAGCATCATGCAGTCATGGCGATACCAAATGAGTGGCGAAATATTGATGGCACAGAGTGGGGTTTCTTTGATTCTGAATCAGGTGTTTTACTGGAGGTGAAACTGGAAGATATTCTGGCGATAGAGTTGCCGGAAGAGTAAGCTTTGCCCATGGAATCTGTATCTGTTGAGTGGATTGAGGCCTTCCACATTATTGCTATGGTCTCATGGTTTGCAGGCCTTTTTTATCTGCCTCGTATATTCGTTTATCACGCCGGCCATCCCGATGGCCCGGTTCATGAACAGTTCTGTGTGATGGAGTTTAAGCTCTTCAAGTACATCATGCAGCCGGCGATGATTGTCACTGTTGCATGTGGCGTCGCACTGACTGTGATGGAGTGGGAATATCTGCAGGGTGAGCCATGGTTCTGGGTCAAGGCTGCACTTGTCCTTCCTCTTCTGGCCTATCATTTCTACAGCGGTGCTGTTGTAAAGACCTTTGCCGCAGGCGAAAACAGCCGCAGCCATAAGTTTTACCGTTTCTATAACGAATTCCCGACGCTTATTTTAATTGCTGTTGTTATTATGGTGGTGGTTAAGCCTTTCTGACCCACATTCTATACGTGGATGACGCAGCTTTTGCCCTTGTCCTTGGCTTTGTAGAGGGCTCCATCGGCAGCCAGGACCAGACTGTCTGAATCACTTCCGTTTTCAGGGAAAGAGGCAACGCCAATGCTCGCTGATGGTGACACGGCCTCTTTAGGCAGGCCATAGTCGGCTTCAAGAAAGGCGGCGCATATCTTTTCAGCTACTTCTATACCTTTAGCAGGCTCGGTTTCAGGCAGGATAACGGCAAATTCATCACCACCAAGCCTTACCAGCACATCAGTTTCACGGGTGTTTCTCTTAAGGATTGATGCAACTTCTTTTAGCACCTCGTCACCAACCGGGTGGCCGAGTGTATCGTTAATTGCCTTGAAATTATCCAAATCCAACAGCAACAGAGAGAAGTGATGTTTGTATCGCTTTGAGCGGATGGTCTCCTCCTTCAGATGAGTTTCAAATCCGCGACGGTTGACGAGTTTGGTTAGCGCATCACTGGTTGCAAGCAGCTTCATCTGTTCATAGTAATCTTGCAGGGTCGATAGAAGTGAGTTGAAGTGCATAGCCAGCTGATAGAACTCAAGTGCTTTACCCTTAGTGTCGACTCTACGATCCAGCTCTCTGTTTTCGGTAATTTCACCCATGGTGGTGATCAGGTTACGAATGGGTTTAATGATGTAGAAGTGAAGTTCGGAGTATAGGGCGATTGATAACACCAGTAGTAGTATGATCACACCATAAGCGAAGATGTTTATGATCTGGCTGAATGAAACTTTGACATTTTTAATGGGATAAGTGATGTCAATAACCCCATTAACTTCACCTATGTTTGCCAAGGTATGACAGCTGAGACACTCAGACTTAACAGTAAGGGGATAGAGATAGCGAATCTTATCCTCTTTTAAAATCAGGCCCTCTTCTCCACTCTGCATGACACTGTTCAGGGCTGGGTCTCTATCTCTGATCTCTTTTTCGCCTTCAACATCACCAAACTGCTTAATGACTGGTGAACCACGGAAGATGCGAACCGTCATATCGGAGCAACTTCATTGAATTCGAAGATGATTTTCTCGATCTCCTCTTTATCCCACCCTTTGCGCATGCCGACATAGAGGCCTTGAAAGACAAGTTTGGAGGTTTGGCGCGCCTCTTCTGCAGCCAGTTTGTTGATAGCAGTCTCTTTTACACCACCCCAGAGAAGTATGAGTGCAGCGGCAGCAAAGAGCACAAAGGTAGTCAAAAAATAGACCTTCATGCGTACGAGGCTAACGGGTGTGTTCACCTTTTCTGTCAAAAGGCGCCTATCTTACTGTCTATTGCAGCAACAACCGGGTGAGAGTTAACCATAAACTGGTAATTAGCATAAATTATGCCAATAAATTTAAGGGTTTATGCTCTGTGATCTGTGAGGCCGAGATGGGTGACGAGTTTGCTCTTAATCCTCTTGCCAGGTTAGCACTGGTTTTCTTGCGGCTATGGTCTCATTGAGTCGAGAGCGGATTGGAATCAGTGGTGCAGCATGCAGCGCATCTGTATCACCCTCTTCACATGCCTGAGCAATTTCCAGCATAGCATCGCAGAAGGCGTCAATCGTTTCGCGTGATTCGGACTCTGTCGGTTCAATCAGCATGGCGCCGTGGACGACCAGCGGGAAGTAGACAGTCATCGGATGGAAGCCAAGATCAATCAGCCCTTTGGCAATATCCAGTGTCTTGATGCCGTGTTTGTTTTGGATCTCATCGGTGAGCAGGCACTCATGTTTGCAGATGCCTTCAAACGGAACGTGATAGGCCTTTTTCAGGCGTGCAAGAATGTAGTTGGCATTGAGCACTGCATCTTCAGCAATTTTATGCAGATGATCTTTTCCAAACGCTGCAATATAGGCCGCTGCCCGAAGCAGAACGCCTACCTGGCCGATCGAGCCGAGAACCGGACCGATTGATGATTCATCGCTATCAATAATTTTGTAGAGATCACCCTCTTTGATGATGCGCGGTGTTGGCAGGAATGGGGCCAGTGACTCATTGACTACAACCGGGCCGCCACCTGGTCCGCCGCCACCATGTGGGGTGGAGAAGGTTTTGTGCACATTGATATGCAGGCAATCAATGCCCATGTCACCCGGCTTGGCAATGCCGACGAGCGCATTGAGATTAGCGCCATCGCCATAAACAAAGCCGCCAGCCTGATGAACCAGTTCACAGATCTCTGCGATATCGGATTCAAACATGCCGGTGGTGTTGGGGTTGGTCAGCATCAGGGCTGCAACATTTTCATCGAGATTGGCTTTCAGTTCTTCAAGATCGATGCGACCATTAGCCTGTGACTTCAGTTCCACAGTCTGCATGCCACAGAGGGCTGCGGAGGCAGGGTTGGTGCCGTGGGCAGAGTCAGGAACCAGCACCTTGTTACGGTGTGGTTCTCCGCGCGATTCCAATGCTGCACGAATCATCATCAATCCTGCCCACTCGCCCTGTGCACCAGCAGCAGGTTGCAGTGTTACATGTGGAAGTCCGGTGATTTCACCCAGCCAGTTTTGTAGCTCAAAGAGTAGTGCCAACAGACCTTGAACACTCTCTTCCGGTTGATCCGGATGAATGTTGGCAAGCCCCGGCAGACGAACCACCTGCTCGTTGACGCGAGGGTTATATTTCATGGTGCATGAACCGAGTGGGTAGAAACCTGTTTCAATACTATGGTTCCACTGCGACAGGCGTACGAAGTGACGAACAGCCTCAGGCTCTGAAAGGCCGGGGATGTTTGCACTCTTTGTGCGGGCAAAGGCATTCAATTCATTGGATAGAGAGCCAGTTACACCCGGTAGACTGATACTGGTAGCTTTCTCATGTGCATGTTCAAAAAGCAGAGGCTCTTCATGCATGAGGCCAGAGGTTCCGGAGTAGTTTGAGATGCTCATTGTGCAGCCTCCAGCAGTTTCAGGTAGCAGTTAACATCATCCGCCTCTGTCATTTCTGTAGTGGCAACCAATAGGTGTTTGGGTTCGGCGGTTGGGTCCAGTTTTTCCAGTGGAATGCCTGCAAAAATCTGTACCGCTTCTGCTTTGGCTAGGAAGTCATCACGGTGGTTTTTGTCTCTAAAGCTGAGCACGGTTTCGTTGTAGTGAGCACCATCTACGGCCTTCACATGCGCTGGCAGATTGCTAACAAGCATCTGTAGTGCTGCGGCAGAGTGTTCTGCAACTGTTTTCAGCCCGGCATCACCCATCAGGGTCATGTAGGTGGTTGCAGCGGTACACATCAATCCCTGGTTAGAGCATATGTTGGATGTCGCTTTCTCACGGCGAATATGTTGTTCACGAGTTGAAAGGGTCAAAACAAAACCGCGTTTATCATTAGCGTCTGTGGTCATGCCGCATACACGACCTGGCATCTGACGTAGAAGTTTCTGTGTGCAGGTGAAGAGGCCAAGGTGCGGGCCACCAAACCCCATCGGGATACCCAGTGATTGGCCAGAGCCGATTACAATATCGGCACCATACTCACCGGGTGATTTGATCAGGGCAAAGGCTGATGCATCTGAGAATGCGACCACCATCAGGGCACCGGTCTCATCACATTTACTACGAATATCAGCCAGATCATAGACCGATCCATAGAAGTCCGGATACTGGACAATGACACAGGCGGTTGTTGCATCAACAGTCGCACAAACCTTTTCCACGTCTGTCGAAAAGCCTTCGGTTTCCACTTCAATAGTCTCTCCACCAAGGTGAGAGAGATAGTTTTGAGTCACAGCGCGATAACGAGGGTTCACACTGCCTGCGATCACCACGCGATCCCGCCGCTTAACACGTCGAGCCATCAGTGCTGCTTCAGCTACGCTGGTTGCAGCGTCGTACATAGAGGCGTTAGATACATCCATGCCAAGCAGGCGAGCGACCATGGTCTGGAATTCAAACAGTGTCTGAAGCGTGCCCTGCGCAATTTCTGGCTGGTAGGGCGTATAGGCGGTCAGGAACTCGCCGCGGGAGATGACGTAATCTACTACTGCTGGAATAAAATGGTGGTAGGTGCCGCCACCGAGAAAACAGCTGGTGTTGCCCGCGTGTTGGTTTCTGTCTGATGCCTGTGTGAACTTCCGCACAATAGCCGCCTCAGATAGGGCATCAGGCATATTAAGGCTGCCCGGTTCATGGTGAAACTTAGCAGGAATGTCGGCAAACAGATCGCGCATGTCAGATACACCAATGGTATCCAGCATGACTGAACGGTCTGCATCAGTGTGCGGCAGAAATCGCATGGATTGACTCCAGTGTAGACGTGGGCTTGATCAGTTTATGCTGCGTCCAGGAAAGCCTGGTAAGCATCAGCATCCATTAGGTGTGAGGTGTCGCCATCAGTCACTTTGACCTTAACAATCCAGCCATCACCGTAAGGGTCTTCATTGACTTTTTCAGGAGTAGATTCCAACTCCTCATTGCCTTCGATCACTTCGCTGGCAATAGGTGCGTAGACATCGGATACGGCCTTAACCGACTCGACAACGGCAAAAGCATCGCCGATAGCCATGGAGCGTTCCTCTTCAGGAAGCTCAACAAACACGATATCACCAAGCGCTTCCTGGGCATGATCAGTCACACCAAATGTTGCAGTGTCACCTTCAATACGGACCCATTCATGGTCTTTGGTATATTTAAGATCTGTAGGAATTGTCATGGTGTTCTCCTCTCAATGCAGCCGGGCACTCTATTTGCGGACGTTGCTGCGTACAAATGGTGTTTTGGTTCGCTCTGCCGGAACAGCTTTGCCACGAATCTCGATGGAAAGTTCACCGATCTCGGCATACTCAGGTTCAACATAACCGATGGCAACCCCTGCACCCGCCAGTGGAGAGTGCATGCCAGAGGTGACTTCACCAATCTCTCTGCCATCAGCTATGATTTTGTAGTGCTCACGGGGGATGCCGCGGCCGGTCAGCTTCAGGCCGATCAGTTTTTTCTGTGCACCCTCAGCCTTGCGCTTTTCAACAGCGCTGCGTCCGAGAAAGTCGCCTTTATCAAGCTTGGTGATCCACATTAGCTTTGCTTCAACCGGTGTGACACCATCACTGATCTCATGGCCATAGAGGGCATAACCCATCTCAGAGCGAAGCATGTCGCGAGCAGCCAGACCAATCGGGACTGCACCTGCATTTTCCAGTGACTGCCAAATGGTTGGGGCTGCACTGTTGGGCAGATAGATTTCAAATCCATCTTCACCGGTATAGCCAGTGCGAGAGATGATGGTTTCAGCTCCATTGATTGCTGTTACGGCAAAGCGGTAGTAGCCGACAGTCTCAAGATCAGCCTCTGTAAGGCTCTGCAGAAGCGATTGCGCTTTCTCACCCTGAAGTGCTAGAAGCACTGTTGCGTCCGATTCATCGGAAACGGCCACATCAAAAGCTGAGGCATGTTTTGAAAGGTGCGCTACATCCTTATGCCGATTGGCGGCATTGATACAGAGGTAGTAGCTGGTTTCATTGATACGGTAGGTGGTGATATCATCAATAAAGGTGCCCTGTTCATTGAGTAGAGCGGAGTATTGAACCTGTCCATCCACCAGTTTGGAGACATCATTGGTGGTAACAAGTTGAAGGAAAGCCAGTGCTTCAGGTCCTGTTACGCGAACCTGTCCCATATGAGAGATATCAAAGATACCGGCCTCGCCACTACGAACGGCCTGATACTCTTTCAGGGCGCCGAGTGGGTATTGAACCGGCATCTCAAACCCGGCAAATGGAACCATTTTACCATCCAGTCTGATGTGTTCATCAAACAGGGGTGTTTTTGTAAGCGCTTCAGTTGAAGTGGTCACGTTTCGTCACCAACATGGATACGGAAGGCGGCAATGGTATTGTAGAGCAGCATAGTGATAGTCATTGGGCCAACACCACCGGGAACAGGTGTGATCCATGAGGCATGTTTTGCAGCTTCTTTAAAATCAACATCGCCGGTAAGCTTTCCATTATCCATGCGGTGGATGCCTACATCGATCACAATAGCACCCTTCTTAATCCACTCGCCCTGAATAAGGCCCTGTTTGCCGGCCGCAGCCACAACAATGTCTGCCCGTTCAATGTGGGATTTAAGATCCCTGCTGAAGCGGTGGGTGACGGTCACCGTTGCCCCCGCCAGCAATAGTTCAAGCGCCATTGGTCTTCCGACCATGTTGGATGCGCCTACAATCACAGCCTCCTGACCATGCAAGTCGATGCCGGTCTCCTCCAACATCTTCATACAGCCATATGGTGTGCATGGACGAAGTGCCGGGATGCGAGCAGTCAGGCTGCCGATGTTATAGGGGTGAAAGCCATCCACATCTTTACCAGGATCAATCGCGATGATGATAGTTTCTGAATCAATATGATCAGGAACAGGCAACTGAACAAGAATGCCATCAACACGCGGGTCACGATTCAGTTCACCGATCAGTCCAAGGATATGTTGCTGGGTGGTGTCAGCAGGCAGTTCGTGCGAGAAAGAGACAATGCCCACCTTTTCGCATGCAAGCTTTTTGTTTTTTACATAGACATGCGATGCAGGATCATCTCCCACTAAAATCACAGCCAGACCCGGGGCACGGCCATGTTTGCTGTTCATGGCCGTGATGTTTGTCTGCATATTCTGACGCATACGCTCGGAAAGCGCCTTGCCATCAAGGATTTTTGCTGTTTCGTTGCTCATAAGGGTGCGGATTGTTGCAGGATTGATGGTTTCGGTAAATGCTTTTGATATGGCTTTGGGCATCCTGCCCTTCGCCTAACACGTATTTCAAAAGCACCCCAGGGCACCTTCTCTGCCGCTTCTCGCGGTATTCACCTTGCGTGGTTTTGAAATACTCACTAAAGCCACCCATCCATGGGTGGAAGGTGTGCACGTTTCTGTCTTATATAGAGGTGGTTGCTATAGCTCTTCGTGCTTTCATGGTTATGAAAGGACAATATTGCCAATCGTAATTGGAGGTATGGTTATGCGATTGCATCATGTGGCAGTGATTGTGGATGATTTGGATCGATCTGCGGTGTTTTATGAAAAGATGTTAGGCCTGAAACGGGATGAGCGCCCCGATCTGGGGTTTCCGGGGCTGTTTTACAGTTTGGGAGGAGGGCAGCAGCTTCACCTGATGCAGATTGATGATCCCTATCATGGATATGAGCAGCCTCAGCATGGCGGACGGGACTTCCACTTTGCACTTGCTATGGACGATCTTAGCAGTCTGGTTTTTGTATTAGATCAGGCAGGTGTTGGTTATACCCGGAGCAGGTCAGGGCGTGCGGCTATATTTTTCAGAGACCCTGATGGCAATGCGATCGAGATTGTTCAACTACAGTAGACAGATTTTGCATTGAGCATATCTATATATTATATAGATAAACTAGAGCGATAGGAAAATGGGGATGGCAGAAATTATTCCACCCATGGAGGGTGGCGGCAAACATCGTGAACCGTAAGTGAAGGCGGACATGTGCCGCCGGAGCGATTAAAGCAAAGGTCAGGAAGCTTTTTGCGAATCAAACCATTCCCTAAGGGTGCATCGCCTCAATGAAGATACGGTCGATGTTGCCGTTCCATGAGCCGTGGTAGGCATCCAACCACTGCTCGGCCTGAGTCTTCTTTATATTTACTGCATGAATCATCGGGTTGAGATAGATGGTCTCATCTTCCCCGTGGATGTTGAGGCTGCCAATTCTCTCAAGGCCGTCTCGGGCGATATCAAGCATGGTTTCACAAAGCGTATGTACATCACTATTTCTGAATGGAGTGTTGAATGCTGAGCGGGGAACTTCCTGGCGAAGTTTTGAAACCTCACTATGCGTCCACTCTGCACAGAGACTCCATGCCTGCTCCAGAGCGGTCGCATCATATAGAAGCCCTTTCCATAGTGCAGATAAAGCACAGACCCAGGGCCAGAGGCCGGCATCTGCTCCACGCATTTCTAGAAACTGTTTTAGGCGTACTTCCGGAAAGAGTGTTCCGATATGAAGCTCCCAATCATCCATGGTGGGGAGCTCGCCCGGTAGTGCTGGCAATTCACCTTGTAGAAAAGCGCGGAAGCTCTGGCCGGTACAGTTAATATATTGGCTATCACGAAGGACAAAATACATGGGGGCATCCAGCGCCCACTCGGTATAGCTATCAAAACCGAATCCATCATCAAAGACACATTCGGGAATTCCGGTGCGAGCAGCGTCAGTGTCGAGCCAGCAGGCCGCCCTGCTTGAGAGAAAGCCAGAGGGCTTGCCGTCTATAAACGGTGAGGCGGCACAGAGCGCGGTTACCAGTGGCTGCAGGCAGCAGGCAACGCGCATCTTCTTAGCCATGTCTGCTTCAGAGGAGAAATCAAGGTTGGACTGAACGGTTGCGGTTCGTAGCATCATGTCGAGGCCACTGCCTCCAACCATCGGCATATACTCTCTCATGACACCGTAGCGTGGCTTCGGCATCCACGGGATATCATCACGCCTCCATTTTGGCTGAAAGCCCAGCCCAAGAAACCCTATGCCCAGTTGTTTGGTAGCATCTTTGAGTAGTGCTAGATGGTTTTGAGTCTCCATACATGTTTCATGGATAGAGGCGAGTGGAGCTCCGGACAGCTCAAGTTGGCCACCGGGTTCGAGCGTAATGGAGGCTAGCTCTTTTTGAATGGCGATAATGTTATCGCCCTCGAATACAGCCGCACCTGATCGCTCAGACAGGAGTGTCAGAAGCGATTGAATGCTTCGGCTCCCCAGATATGGAATGGGTTTAAGTGTATCAACACAGAAGCCAATCTTCTCGTGCTCAGTGCCGATGCGCCATTGTTCACTGGGCTTGCAGCCAGAAGAGAAGAGCTGATTGAGCCTCACGCTGCTGCTCTTATCTATTATATAGTTCTGTGAATCGTACATGTGGGGCAAAGCTAAGTGTAATCTGCACGGTTTGCCAACAGAGGGTTACAAGTGCTGTTGGTTCATTATATATAATATATAGAAAAGCAGACTGATCTGATGGCTGTTGCAAAATGACACATACATGGTGTGGCAGGTTGACCCTGTGAGAAAGATCACGCAATGTTCGCGGCGTACTTCCGGAAAGGTCTGTGCAAATCTCTGCTGACTGAACTTGATTATCATGATTCAGCAACAGGTCGAAGAGATGTGCAGGAAAAGAGGGGAGAACAAAAAATTAATGGTTCACCTTAGAGTGAATCAAATCTATTAAGAGGATATAACAACATGAAAAAAATGCTTTTTTCTGCTGTAGCTTTCGCTGTTGTTGCTGTTTCTGCTGTTGCAGTTGCTCCAACTACTTCTGAAGCTATTCCGGCATTCGCTCGCCAGACTGGCGCTGCATGCTTGAACTGCCACTTCCAGGCAATTCCACGTCTGACCGCTTTCGGTCGTAACTTCAAGATCGGTGGTTACCGTGACATGGGCGAACAGGCTCTGTTGGAAGATGATCACCTGTCTCTACCTGCTACATTCAACGCGTCTTTGCTTTTCAAAGCTCGTATTCAGTCTAGCAACAAGACTAACCCATTGGCTGGTACTGGTACCTTCAACACAACCAAATCAGCTATTCAGTATCCTGATGAAGCTGCGATCCTTATCGGCGGCCGTTATGGTTCTAACGTTGGTGGTCTGACTGAGTGGAACGGTGGTCCATTGTCTTACAAGCTGGCTTTCGTTGGCGACTTTGACTTCGGTACTGTTGCTTTCATCACTGGTTCTACAGACGCTCTAGGTACTGGTTACCTGTTCAACGATCCATCAAACGTACTTGTGCGTAACACTCGTGGTTCACAGTTCCGCCCACAGTTCTTCAAGAACACTTCTATGCAGACTGGTGTTTCCGGTCTGGGTGTAACTGCAACTGTTAACGATCTTGTTTTCGTATCTGTTGGTCAGTTCGTTGCCAACGGTGGTAACAACCCTGCAAACGCAGGTGGCGCTAACGCTGTTGAAGCTGCTGCTCTTAACTTCCTGACTTGGGCTCGTGTTGCTGTAACTACTGAGCTTGCTGGTCTGGACACTGTTGCTGGTGTTTACTCTATCTCTGGTAACCAGGGTGTGAACGCTGCAACTGGTATCCACGCTGAAAACGTTACTGGTATTGATATTCAGATGCAGGGCGATCTAGGCGACACTTCAGTAGGTCTGTATGGTGTTTATCAGTTCTCTGGTAAGCGTGCAGCTACTGCTGGCGCTGCTAAGACTAACAACACTGGTTACTACCTGCTAGGTACTGCTGCTTTCGGCCACGCTGGTGTTCGTCTAGGTTATGCTAACTTTGATGCTACTACTGCAGCTCAGGTTAAGACTAACCGTAAGTCTACTGTAGTTGGTGGTTGGTACTCTGTAGCTCAGAACGTTGAGCTTGATCTTGAGTATGAAGCTAACTCTGGTAACTCTACAACTAAAACAACTACTCTACTTCTTGAGTACGTATACTAAGATTCCTTCGGGATTCGATGTTTGAGAGAGGGGGCCTTCGGGCCTCCTCTTTTTTTTGGCTTAATTGATAAGCAATAAGCATCTGTGCTTATTGCTTATCTCGTTTCGTCGGCACATGTCTGCCTACATTTGTTGTTCATGTAGTTCACCGCCGCGTTTCCATGTGAATGGGTGTAATCAGCTAGTGATGTGTACCAATCGAGCGTCACCGGATTATGGTGTGATCTGACATTGTTAGATTTAATCTTTTCTTGAAGAGTTTTTTATTCAGGAATAGAATACTCCGGATTAATTTCAGGAGTGCGTATGCTCAGGCTAACCAAGTTAACGGATTACGGAATTCTTCTACTGACTCATATGGCAGCAGATGAAGATCGCCTCTTTGCATCCAATGAGCTCTCCAATTCTACACATATCCCCTCTCCAACAGTGAGCAAGGTGCTTCAGGCACTGCTTGGCGCTGGCCTTCTTGAGTCCATTCGTGGTGCACGTGGCGGTTATAAATTGGCACGCCCTGCATCTGAAGTGTCAGTACGTGAGATTATCAGCTGCTTTGAAGGGCATATTGCCCTGACAGAGTGCAATCTTGATGATAGTGATTGTGAACAACTTCCCTTCTGTGCAACGCAGAACAATTGGAAAAAGATCAACGGAGCAGTGCGTGATGCGCTGCAGAATATTTCTCTGAAGGATATGACTGAGAAAGATTTCATGCCGGTTTTTTCTATGAAGAAAGTAGTGCCGATTGGCTCGGTCAGTTCATCATCTAAGGTGACAGGTGAGGTTCTGTAATGGCGACAAATCAGGAACTCGACGAACAGCTTAAAGCACGGGAATACGGTGCCGGATTTGTAACCGATATTGACGCCGACACATTACCTCCGGGTCTTAATGAAGATGTGGTCCGTATGATTTCAGCTAAAAAGGATGAACCTGAATGGTTGCTGAACTGGCGACTGGAAGCGTTTCGTCACTGGCAGACGATGAACGAACCTAAATGGGCCAATGTTCATCATGAATCGATTGATTACCAGGCGATCTCCTATTACTCGGCCCCAAAAGCGGCTGATTCTGGACCGGATAGTCTGGATGAGGTTGATCCGAAGCTGCTTGAGACTTATGAAAAACTGGGCATTCCATTGCGTGAACAGGAGTTTTTGGCTGGTGTAAAAAATGTTGCGGTTGATGCTGTTTTCGATTCTGTTTCGGTCGCAACAACGTTTAAGGGTAAGCTGAAAGAGGCGGGTGTTATTTTCTGCCCGATCTCAGAGGCTGTACGTGACTATCCTGAGTTGGTGCAGCAGTACCTTGGCACGGTAGTTCCAACTGGAGATAACTTTTTTGCAGCTCTGAATTCAGCGGTATTTACAGATGGTTCATTTGTGTTTATTCCGAAAGGCGTGCGTTGTCCGATGGAACTCTCCACCTATTTTCGCATCAATGCCCTGAATACCGGACAGTTTGAACGCACACTGATTATTGCCGAAGAGGCTTCTCATGTGAGTTATCTGGAAGGGTGCACCGCACCGATGCGGGATGAGAACCAGCTGCACGCTGCGGTGGTTGAGTTGGTGGCGCTTAAAGATGCACAGATCAAATATTCAACCGTTCAGAACTGGTATCCGGGTGATGAAAATGGCGTTGGTGGTATTTATAATTTTGTAACCAAACGTGGTGAGTGCCGTGGTGATCGAGCCAAAATTTCCTGGACCCAGGTTGAGACGGGGAGTGCGATTACCTGGAAATATCCCAGTTGTGTGCTGATAGGTGACGATTCAGTGGGTGAATTTTATTCTGTTGCACTAACGAGTAACTATCAGCAGGCCGATACCGGCACCAAGATGATCCATCTCGGGAAAAACACCACCAGTACGATCATCTCGAAAGGTATTTCTGCAGGGCATGGCCAGCAGTCTTACCGTGGGCTGGTTCGAATTGGTAAGGAAGCCAAGGGCGCTCGCAACTATACACAGTGTGATTCACTGCTGTTGGGTAAAACATGCGGGGCTCACACCTTTCCATACGTAGAAGTAAAAAATTCAACGGCTGTTGTAGAGCATGAGGCGACCACATCAAAAATTGGTGATGATCAGCTTTTTTATTGTCAGCAACGAGGCATCTCTGAAGAGGATGCTGTCTCACTGATTGTGAATGGATTTTGCAAAGAGGTTTTCAATGAACTTCCCATGGAGTTTGCAGTGGAAGCCAATCGATTAATGGAAGTGTCTCTTGAGGGCGCGGTAGGATGATCCATACATGGATGTATGGTGATCGGGCGTACGAGCCCGTAAGCAGAGCAAAACCGCGTTTTTGCGGAGCGATTCAAGCTGAGGGCAGGATGCTCCGAGGCGGATGGAGAAAACATGTTAGAAATTAAAGATTTACACGCAAGCGTTGATGGCAAGGAAATTCTGAAAGGGATCAACCTTGATGTGAAGGCTGGGGAAATTCATGCGGTGATGGGCCCTAATGGCTCTGGCAAAAGCACGCTATCCAATGTGATCGCAGGGCGTGATGGCTATGAAGTGACTTCTGGTAGTGTGACCTACAAAGGCAGAAACCTTTTGAATATGAGTCCTGAGGAGCGTGCATGGGAAGGTGTATTCCTTGCTTTTCAATATCCGGTGGAGATTCCCGGGGTTAATAATACTTACCTTCTGAAGGCTGGGTTAAACGCTAAACGCAAATATCTGGGTCACGAAGAGCTCGATGCCATTGATTTTATGCAGATCGTTAAAGAGAAGGCAGACCTGGTTAAGCTGGATCACTCTTTTTTGAGCCGCTCTGTCAATGAAGGTTTTTCCGGTGGTGAGAAGAAGAGAAATGAAATTTTTCAAATGGCAGTGCTTGAGCCTGCTTTGGCCCTACTCGATGAGACTGATTCAGGGCTGGATATTGATGCGCTGCGTATCGTCGCAGGTGGTGTGAACAAGCTTCGCTCTCCTGACCGGGCAGTGATTTTGGTTACTCACTATCAGAGGCTGCTTGATTACATTGAACCTGATGTGGTTCATGTGTTGGCTGGTGGACGCATTCTGAAAAGTGGCGATAAGACATTAGCACTTGAGCTTGAAAAGCGAGGGTATGATTGGGTTCTTGAAGAGGCCACTGAATGAGCAGTGGAATGAGTGATGCGGTTGAACTGACTACTCAGCTTCAAGAGAAGTTCCCTCTGGTTCAGAAGGAGCTGCCGGGGTCGCATGAGTCATGGGTGCGTGTGATGCGAAAGAGTGCGTTGGGCAACTTTATCAGGCTGGGCGTCCCAACAACCAGAAATGAAGATTGGAAATACACTGATATCAAAAAATACAGTGCCAGGCTAGCTGTTTCTGCCATTGAAAAAGCGGCAAGTGGAATTTCAGTAGAGGCCCTTTCTGAATTCTATTTCGGGGACCTGGATTGCCACAGGGTGGTGATTGTGGATGGTCGTGTATCATCAGAACTCTCTTCGCTCAAGGCCCTTACTGCCGGCGTACGCGTTGAGAGTATGGCAAGGATGCTCGCTGAAGAGGCGCACCTTTTGGAACCATATCTGCATGATCAGCACCTCTCAGGTTCATTTGCCGAGTTGAATGCAGCTATGATGCATGATGGTGTCTATATTGATATTCCTGATGGGGTTGTGGTTGAGAAGCCCATTCATCTGCTTTTTCTCTCGCATCAGCGTAGTGAAGATTCCAGTCATATAAGAAACCTCATCATTGCAGGTGAATATAGTCAGGCAACAGTAATTGAACACTTTGGCTCTCTGGATGGAAGTCGTGCGCTGATTAACGCCGCCTCTGATGTTGAACTGCATGCGGGTGCGAGGCTCGAGCATTATAAGCTGCAGCAGTCTGATATTAACGAAGTAAATATTGGCTCGATACGTGCGCATCAGCACAGGGACAGTTACTACCACTCACACTCTGTTGCTTTTGGCGCGGCGCTGTCACGTAGAGATATTCATGTAGAGATGAACGGTGAAGGTGCGGAGTGTGCCTTGAATGGCCTCTACCTTGTAGGTGGAAGACAGCATGTGGATCACCATACTCGTATCGACCATGTTCGCCCCCATTGCAGAAGTCGCGAATCCTATAAAGGCGTTGTCGATGGACGGGCAAGAGCAGTATTTAATGGCAAGGTAGTGGTTCATAAGGGTGCTGATCAAACGGATTCAGCCCAGTCCAATGCCAATCTTCTGTTGTCTGACAAAGCCGAGGTTGATACCAAACCAGATCTGGAGATTCATGCTGATGATGTGAAGTGTGCTCATGGTGCAACCGTGGGTCAGCTGGATATGAACCAGCTCTTCTATCTGAGGTCGCGTGGCCTAAGTGAAGAGGATGCTCGTAACGTATTGATGTTTGCATTTGCTGATGAGGTGTTAGCAGAGATCAAGCAACCTGAGATTCGCCGATACCTTGAACGGGTCGCATTTGAGAAGCTTCCGAATGTTGCTGGTCTTGAAGGAATGTTGGGGTAGAGCGATGGATATGAATTACGACATTTCAGTAATCCGCAACGATTTTCCAATCCTGAGCCAAGAGGTTTATGGAAAACCACTGGTATATCTGGATAACGCTGCAACCACACAGAAGCCGCGGATGGTGATTGATTCAATTCGGAACTATTACGAACATGACAATGCCAATATACACCGTGGCGTTCATGCACTGTCTGAGCGGGCAACGGCTGCCTATGAAGGCTCACGGGATAAGTTGAGAATACTGTTAAATGCAGCCTCTACGAAGGAGATCGTTTTTACACGTGGTACCACTGAGTCGATCAATCTGGTTGCATCAAGTTGGGGTGGTGCAAATGTGGGAGCTGGTGATGAAGTGCTGATCACCGAGATGGAGCACCACTCAGACATCGTGCCGTGGCAGATGTTATGTGAACGAACAGGCGCAACACTGAAGGTGCTACCGATCAATGATGAAGGTGAGCTCTGCATAGATGAGCTTGATGGGCTCCTCTCAGAGCGCACAAAAATTGTTGGTGTTGTTCACCTCTCCAACGCGTTGGGAACCATTAATCCTATCAAAGAGATTATCGATCGGGCCCATGGGGTTGGGGCGAAAGTGCTGGTGGATGGTGCTCAGGCGTTGGCTCATTTGAAAGTAGATGTGCAGGCTCTGGATGTAGATTTCTATGTGACCAGCGCACACAAAATGTATGGCCCGACTGGTGTTGGGCTTCTCTATGCCAAGCAGGCTCTACTTGAAGCGATGCCTCCCTATCAGGGTGGCGGTGATATGATCACTATGGTGACTTTTGAGCGCACTGAATATAACGCGCTGCCATACAAGTTTGAGGCGGGAACCCCAAACATCTCCGGTGCTATCGGTTTTGGAGCTGCTGTCGACTATCTGAACTCGGTTGGTGTTGAAAATATTGCTAAACACGAGCAGTCGGTACTGAAATATGCGATCAAACAGGCAGAAGCATTTAGTGGACTTCGCCAGATTGGATCGGCAAAGGAGAGGGCCACGGTACTATCATTCACCATTGATGGCGTGCACCCACACGACCTGGGAACAATTCTAGACAGGGAGGGCGTAGCAATTCGCGCTGGCCACCACTGTGCCATGCCGGTGATGCAGCACTTTGGTGTACCGGCTACAGCCCGTGCATCTTTTGCAGCCTATAACACAACAGATGAAGTTGATGCCTTGTTTGCTGCGCTTACCAAAGCGAAGGATATGTTCTCATAATGTTTGATTTAGGCGACTTATATCAACAGGTTATTATCGACCATACCAAAAGCCCGCGTAATTTTGGCAAGCTGGAACCGTGTAGCCATGATGCAGAGGGCTTTAACCCACTCTGTGGCGACCAGTTGCATGTCTATCTGCAGATCAACGACTTCAATATTATTGAAGATGTGAAATTTGAGGGGCAGGGGTGCTCTATTTCCACTGCTTCGGCCTCTTTGATGACACAAGCGCTTAAAGGAAAGCCAGTGAGTGAATTTGAACGTCTGTTCGAAGCATTTCATGAGATGGCTACTGCTGACATGGCCGAAGTCCCGGATGAAGCAGCACTAGGGAAGCTCGCTGTATTGGCAGGTGTGAAAGAGTTTCCGTCTCGTATCAAGTGCGCCACGCTCTGTTGGCATACACTCAAATCAGCGATTGAAGATGGTGATAAGGTAGCAAAAACAGAATGACTTCAGGTGATATGATTACTTTAAGCCGCGATGTCGATGCGGTTCTGATTCCGTTGGGCACTCCCGTGCTCATTCCAGAAGGTGCACAGGTTCGCATGACTCAGGAGTTGGGCGGTAGTTATACCGTTGCGGTGAACGGCAACCTGGCGCGGATTGAAGGTAAAGATGCAGATGCTCTGGGTATTACCGAAGCTGAAACAGTTGAACAACCTGAGATCAAGCCTGCTGAAGGCCCTGTCAGTGAAGAAGAACTCTGGAACGTACTGAAAACCTGCTATGACCCGGAAATTCCGGTCAACATTGTTGATCTTGGGCTTGTCTATGATTGCCATGTGGTGGATACCGATGAGGGTAAAAATCATGTGGATGTTTTGATGACACTGACTGCTCCGGGCTGTGGCATGGGTCCATTCATTGTTGATGATGTCCGCCAGAAGGTGCTTAGTGTTGCCAATGTCTCGGATGTTGAAGTCGAGTTGGTGTTTGACCCTCCGTGGGATCGCTCAATGATGACGGATGAAGCAAAGCTCCAATTGGGGATGTTCTAGGAGTCGCTATGGCTGAATGGATTGATGTTGCAAGGGTTGATGAGTTAACTCCGGGAAACCGTAAAATTATCTCTACAGATGTAGCCGAGATTGCGGTGTTTAACCTCGATGGTGAGTTCTACGCTATTGAAGATGTCTGCACTCACGATGGCGGCGAACTTGCCACTGGCGCATGTGAAGGTGATCAGATCATCTGCCCGCGTCACGGAGCGCGTTTCTGTATTCGAAACGGCAAAGCACTTACGCCTCCAGCCTATGAAGATATTGAAACTTTTCCGATTCGGATTAATCAGGGCGTTATTCAGATCAATATAGAATAAGCCTCCATCTTATAGACTGCATGAAGCCCTCTCCTGCTTGTGCTACGCTTCGGAGATGGGAAATGGCGAAGTGATGACGTCTGGAAGGGCCGTTATAAGGGCTTTCAAAGATCGTTATGCAGCATTTAGGGGAAGCGAGCGTGATCAAGCGTTAACTCGGCTTGCTGTTGTTGGACTTTCATTTCTCTATTTTATTGTTGCTCACGGAGACCCTTTTACTTCAAAGGTTCTAGGTGGATATCTGGCTCTATGCATTGCTTTGCTGCTATGGATATTCATCTTTTCAGCAGAGAGTTATACCAGAAAAATCATTGGTGCTATTGGAGATACCTGGGTCCCTACAATCTGTATGCTGCAGCTGGAAGGGGAAAGCGGCGCTGCTTTTGTGGTTATTTATCTCTGGGTAGTTACCGGATATGGATTCCGTTATGGTGTGAAATATCTATATCTGACAACAGCTCTGTCAGGTATCGGCTTGTTCACAGTCATTCTTCTTTCACCGTTTTGGTCTAAACATTTTCAGCTTGGAATAGGCATGCTCTTTTTGATAGTCGTTGTTCCACTGTTTATGGGGCGGTTGATTAAAAAGTTGCAGTATGCAATTGAAAAGGCCGAAGAGGCCAATAAGGCCAAATCACGATTTGTTGCCAATATGAGTCACGAACTGCGTACGCCATTGAATGGAATTATTGGAATAAGTGATTTGTTGTCGATGACAAAGCTTGATAAAGAGCAGAAAAAATTTGCTTCTATGATTCAATCCTCAGGAAAAACCCTGCTGGCTCTTATTGAGGATATTCTTGATATATCAAAAATTGAGGCTGGGAAGCTTATTGTAGATATCAAACCGTTTGATCTGCATGAGCTGGTGATTGGAACGCTAAACAGCTTTATGCCCCAGGCAGAGAAAAAAGGGCTGCACCTTTTCTCGCATGTTGACCCATCCATTCCATTCATGTTGCAGGGTGACGAACTTCATATAAGACAAATTCTAATGAATTTTATCAGCAATGCATTGAAGTTTACTGAAGAGGGAAAGGTAGAGTTGATTGTTGAGCCGATGGAGGACAACGCGGAAGGCCAGGTCTGGATTCGCTTCCGGATCATTGATACCGGTATCGGGCTCTCAGATGAAGCTCAGCAGATGATATTTGAAAGTTTTGTTCAGGCTGATGCTTCGGTCACGCGAAAATATGGTGGTACTGGCCTGGGCACAACCATCTCCAAAGAGCTGGTTGCAGCGATGGGAGGCGAACTGGGACTGGTCAGTGCAGAGGGGAAGGGAACGGAATTCTGGTTTGAGCTGCCTTTCGTCAGGCAGCAGGAGATGGCAAAAGACAAGATCGCAGCGGTTTCATTCTCGGATGCACGGGTGGTGGCTCTGCTGAGCGATCACCTTCTTCCCAAAGTTCAGGAGCCCTTAAATCGCTGGGGGCAGTTTCTGGAGGTTGTTAATGGTGTTCCCAGTCTCTTCTCCAGGCTCGTAGAGGCAAACGAGTCAGGCAACCCTTTTCATGTGGTGATCGTGGATGGTGATCTGCTGAACATGTCAGCTATGGACTTTATGCAGACGCTTAAAGAGGAGGAGTGGCACTCCGATGTGGCACTGGTGCTGCTTCACTCCAGACTCAATATAGGTGAGCTGGATTCATTGATACAGGCTGGATACTCCTCAGTGCTCCATTCGCCGATCAATGAGTCTCTTCTGTTTAACGCGATTCACGAGGCATGTGTTGGCAAGCAGATCAGTTCAGGCGTGCCCTCTCTGGCCGATTATCATAAGGAGAAGGAGGGTGGGAATACACTTCGAATCCTTGTAGCTGAAGATAATGAAGTAAATCAGACGGTGATTAGAGCGCTGCTGGAGCGTATGGGGCACGAGGCATGCATTGTCGACGATGGTGATGAGGCGCTGGATATGTTGTCAGAGCGGGAGGGCGAGTTTGATTTAGCTGTTTTGGATATGAATATGCCTAACCTGTCAGGGCTCGATGTGTTAAAGGCATACCGCTTCATGGAAACAGAAGGTCGTCTTCCGATTATTATGCTCTCTGCAAACGCTTTACCGGAGTCGATTGCAGAGTGTATCGAGGCTGGTGCGGATGAATATTTGACCAAGCCGATTGAGACACAAAAGCTGGTCGAGGCTCTTGATAAAATTTCGCAGCCACAAAAAGAGGGTGATGGTGGCGGAGTAGTTCAGACATTTCCTCCGCTTAAAGAGCAGATGGAATGGCGCTATATAAATGTAGAGCCGCTCGAAGAGTTGAAGGGGTTTGCATCCCGGGATAGTTTTATTCAGGAGTTATTAGGGAAATTCATAAATTCAGGAAAGAAGCATATAGATGCACTTAGTGATGCCGCTTCTGAGAACGATGGAGTGTCTTTTCAGAATGTTATCCACACCCTTAAAGGTAGTGCCGGTACAGTGGGGGCAACTTCAATTTATCAGATCTGTGATGAGTTGGAGCAAAGGCAGCACGATTTAAACTCTGGTGTGATGGAAGCCCAAGCAACCGTGCTTGCGGAGCTGTTTGATAAAAGCTGCAAAGAGTTTGATCAATATTTGGGAGCTGTGGATTGAATCGGTGGTAAGTCCTAATAGCGAGGGTCCCCGGACAATTCCGGGGCCCCGCGTACAAAAGCGATTAAGAAGAGCTGTTTAATGCTGATTGTCTTTTGATTAACCGCTCCATCATCCTTAGATCTTTGGTTTCAAGTTTTAACGCTGTGTCTGCCCAGATCTCAGCAGTCCCTCTTAGCTCCTCCTGTGTGATTGGGTTGGTGAGTTTTTTCGCTTGTCGAAATCCTCTGTAGCCATTTCTTACCCGGTTCTCTTTCTTAATGTAGTCATAAACAGCTTTTTCTCCTTGCCCATCCTCAGCCAAGATGTCGATGGCTCCTAACTTATATAGTTCTTCAGCACTGTATAGCTTGCCACTTAATATCATGCGTTCAGCTTCTATCATTCCGATTTTTCGTGAGAGAAAGCTGTAAGCCCCAGCTCCGGGGAATAGGTTAAAGAGGATGTCTGGCAGGCCAATTTTCGCGCTTTTTTCGGCGATTACTACATCGCTTGATAGCGCTGACTCAAAGCCTCCTCCCAATGCATCACCCTGGATTAGAGAGATGGTGGTAATATCTCTTCCCAGATTAGTGTGATTCAAATACATGGCATCAACACAGGCTGTATCATATTTAACCAGCTCTTCTCTGTTGCTGCTTCGTATTAACTGTGTAAACAGATTCAAATCTCCGCCGAGGCAGAACACTCCAGGGATGTTGGAGGCCATTACAATATATTTTAAGTTGTCATGATCCGGATTAGACCCGTTCATGATTTCGTTGAACCATTGAGTAATTTCACTTACAAGCTCGGATGTAAAGCAGGGCCTTGGATGAGCATTCATGCGATACCATGCCAGTTCGCCCTGATGGTCGTATTGAATATCGAGAGAGGTGAAGTTCTCTTCAGTGTTAGATTTTAATTTTAAGTTTGTGGTGTGATGCATAGTGCACTCCCTTCCATTTGAGTATTTGCAGGCGTTGCCTGCAACTTCAGGCTGAACTGTTTTGAGTGGTTGTGCCAATATTTTGTCGACAGTAATGGGGATGATCCGAATATCGGAGGAGAGGGTGTGGTTCATTTGGTGGCTAGTTTGCAGGCAGAACTGAACATAGTATGCGCCACATGAATATTCCCATTCAGATTTCAGAGCCGGAAGTTGAAAAGAGGAGGGTGATCCCTCTGCTTGCTGTTGGTTTCAGGCCTTTCTTTCTTGCTGCAGGCGTTTTTGCTGTTCTGTTGATGGCCACGTTCATGCTTGGTGTTCAAACAGGGATATGGCACTACAACTATTTTCCACTTCCACTTTGGCACGCTCATGAAATGATCTTTGGTTATGCAGTGGCTGTGATAGCAGGGTTTCTTCTGACCGCTGTGCGGAACTGGACTGGTCTTGATACGGCTGCCGGTTATGGGTTGTTTGCCCTGCTTCTTTTGTGGGTCGCCGGCCGTTTTGTTTCAGCCGTTCCTGGGCTGGATGCGTGGATTGTTATTCTGATTGATATGGCATTCCTGCCGGTGCTGGCGCTGGTGGTGGCACGGCCAATTGTGAAGGCTAAACAGATGAGGAATCTCTCTGTGCCAGCGCT
>Ga0316187_10000470_pt1 | contig 31455 bp, 30 predicted proteins | sample CroRivburrow1_MG_FD_204927 | JGI IMG/M metagenome (GOLD analysis project Ga0316187, IMG submission 204927) | Coastal sediment microbial communities from Maine, United States - Cross River worm burrow 1 | ecosystem: Environmental > Aquatic > Marine > Coastal > Sediment | place: USA: Maine... | reverse complement strand
ATGCCAAGGGGCTATGAATGAGGATCATCAGTTTCAGTGCCGACGGTATTAAAAACGCCGCGGAAAAAGGATTTTACGACTGGCTGAAAGAACAGGACGCGGACTTCATCTGCATCCAGGACCTGCAGTGCTCGGAATACGACCTGCAGGACCAACTTTTTTTTCCGGAAGAATACAACGCCTATTTTTTTGACGATATCGATGGCAAGGCCAATGGTGTCGCAATCTATTGTCGCCAATTGCCCAAGGCGATCATGACCGGCCTGGGTTTCGCCGATTTCGACATGGAGGGGCGCTATATACAGGCCGATTATGAAAACCTGAGCGTCGCCTGCCTGTTGGCACCACGAGCGGAACAGGGCAACCAGGAACAGCAAGATCGCAAGAACGAGTTTTTTGAACTGTTCGCCAATCACCTGCAGAAGGTGCGTAACAAACGCCGGGAGTTCATCATCTGCGGCAACTGGAATATTGCCCATACCGCCGCTGACGTGCAGGACACCGAGAGTAACAGCACCACCTCGGGCTTCCTCGCGGAAGAGCGCCAGTGGATGAGCGAATTGCTGGAGTCAGGCTATGTGGATGCCTTCCGGGAAATCAACTCAGACCAGGACGAGTTCAGCTGGTGGCCCGACGGGAGCCAGGGCAGCAATGGCTGGCGCACGGACTACCACGTGATCTCCCAGGGCCTGAAATATACCGTGGACTACGGCGCGATCTACAAGAGCAAAATGTTCTCCAGCCACGCGCCGGTGATCATGGACTACGATATCGAGCTGTAGCTCTGGCTGTCGTTTCTCGACCCGATCATTTCCGGTTTCTTTCCCGCTAGCGGCTCCGGCCGGGAAAACCCTTTCGCCCGTGCAGCCGGGGGCCTCTCCCGCGTTGGTCAAGAAGCCAGGGCGGCCTTTTGTTTGGCTATCAGCTCGTCAATACCAGACGCCGCCAGATCCAGCATCCCGTCCAGTTCCTCGCGGGCAAAAGGGGCGCCCTCAGCCGTGCCCTGGACTTCAATAAACCCGCCCGTTTCGCCCATGATCACATTCATATCCGTATCCGCGGCCGAGTCTTCGGGATAATCCAGGTCCAGCACCGGCACGCCCTGGTAAATCCCTACAGAAACCGAGGCAATCATCTGCAGCAGGGGGTCCCCGGTGATGAGCTTTTGCCGTTGCAGATAGGTAATGGCATCCACCAGGGCGACGCAGGCGCCGGTAATGGACGCGGTGCGGGTACCGCCATCTGCCTGGATAACATCACAGTCGATAGTAATCGTGTTTTCCCCCAACTTGGACAAGTCCAGAGCCGCCCGCAGGGAGCGGCCGATCAGGCGCTGGATTTCCACCGTGCGGCCACCCTGCTTGCCCCGGCTGGCTTCGCGCCCCATACGGGTACCCGTTGAGCGGGGCAACATGCCGTATTCAGCCGTTACCCAGCCGCGACCCTCGCCGCGCATGAACCTGGGCACGCCCTTTTCCACGGACGCGGTACAGATCACCCGGGTATTACCAAAGCTGACCAGCACGGACCCCTCTGCATGACAGGTAAAATTACGGGTAATACTGATATCCCGCAGTTGTTCGGGGCTGCGTCCACTGGGTCTTTCCATTGGTAAAACTTCCTATAGCGTGAGAGGCGCTAGTATACGCCAGTACACTGGCCTGTGCGCGCCACAGGCAAGCTGATACACTCGAAATTATTAGCTTTGGACACAAGGACTGACAGCCAGCGCAATGATTCATAGCATGACGGCTTTTGCCCGCGAGAGCGCCACCACTGAGCAGGGCGTGCTGACCGTAGAACTGCGCTCAGTCAACCACCGCTACCTGGATTGTAGTTTCAAACTTCCCGACGTGCTGCGCCCGCTGGAGCAGCGACTGCGTGAACAGGCCACTGCGGCACTGGGCCGCGGCAAGCTGGACTGCCTGATCCGCCTGCAGTCGAACCCGGCGCGCAGCGGCGAATGGCAGGTGGATAAGCAGCAACTGGAGCGACTGCTTGGTGCAGCCAAAAGTATCGAGAAAGCCATGGAGCAGAGCCGGCCCATGAGCGCTCTTGAGGTGCTGCAGTTTCCGGGGATATGCAGCGCCCAGGAACAGTCTGAGGAGCTACTGCTCAAAGAAGCCGGCGCATTGTTTGCCAAGGCTCTGGAAGACCTCAAAAGCAACCGCGCCCGGGAGGGCAGCAAGCTCGCACAACTGGTACTCGACCGCCTGCAACGGCTGGAAACCGAAGTCGCCCAAACTCGCCGCGAGCTGCCTGAGTTGATGCAACAGCAGCGCCAGCGCGTGATCACCCGTATTAACGAACTGGACCTGGAAACGGACCAGGGCAGACTGGAACAGGAACTGGTTTACATGGCGCAAAAAGCCGATGTGGACGAGGAGCTGGACCGGCTGGATGCCCATGTCACCGAGATTCGCCACGCACTGGACAAGGGTGGCCCCTGTGGGCGGCGCCTGGACTTCCTGATGCAGGAGTTAAATCGCGAGGCGAACACCCTGTCATCCAAATCGGTCTCCAGCAGTACCACCCAGAGCGCGGTAGAACTGAAAGTACTGATCGAGCAAATGCGCGAGCAAATCCAGAATATCGAGTAACGTCCAGTAAGTTGCAGGAACCCGAATGATCCAGACCGGAACACTCTACACGGTATCGGCACCCTCCGGCGCTGGTAAAACCAGCCTGGTGAAAGCCCTGATTGAGCGCAGCGACGCGCTGCGGGTATCGGTGTCTCACACCACCCGCCCCATCCGCCCCGGGGAACACGACGGCGTGAACTACCATTTTACCGATGAGCACAATTTCCTGGGCATGCTGCAACGCGAGGAATTCCTGGAACACGCGCGGGTATTCGGCAATTTATATGGCACATCCAGGATCTGGGTGGAGCAGGAACTTGCCGCCGGCACCGACGTTATACTGGAGATCGACTGGCAGGGGGCACAACAGGTGAAATGCCTGCTGCCGGACACCATTGCCATTTTCATCATGCCCCCTTCCCGGGAGACCCTGGAACAACGACTCAATACCCGGGGACAGGACGACGCCGGCGTAATCGCAGCACGTATGGCGGAGGCGGTGAAGGAGATGTCCCACTACGTGGACAGCGATTACCTGGTAATCAACGAGGATTTCGATCGGGCACTGCAGGAGCTACAGGCCATCATCACCAGCCAGCGCCTGCGTACGCCCCGGCAAATACAGGTGCTCGGGGCGTTATTACAGGACCTGGTGGGCTAGAATCCATGCCGGCGGGCAGGAAGGTGCAATCCACACATTATTCACGCTGGACTAATACCCCGGTATTCAGGGTATAATTTAGGGTTCCTCCGGCGCAGTACCACTGCCCGGTCCGGGGTAGCATTAAATCGCCCGTTATTTATGGCGAACCCCTCCAGTTTTTTAACCCTGCGCCCCCGGTCCTATGTCGGCTGGAAGGCACAACAGTATGGGAAGTATCGAGTAATGGCACGTGTAACCGTTGAAGATTGTCTGGAAAATGTAGCAAACCGCTTTGAGCTGGTGATGGTCGCAAGCAAACGCGCCCGCCAAATGGCCACCGGCGGCAAGGACCCCATGGTTCAGGAAGAATCAGACAAGCCGACGGTTATCGCGCTGCGCGAAATCGCCGAAGGCCTGGTAACGGCAGACATCCTCGTTCGTGAAGACGAGCTGGACGCCGAGGACGAACTGGCAGAAGTCATGGAGGCCAGTGAGGCTCTGTAACAGCCTGGTTACACCCTTGTTAAGCCCTTGTTACACCCTCGTTATACCCCCCCGGGCAGCTATGGTAGAGATCACGAATCAGCGATATGCAAACCATTGATGCCCTTGCTACCACACTGCGCACTTACCTCGACCCCGAGCAGAGCAATCAGGTAAAGCGCGCCTATTTCTTTGCCGAACAGGCCCACTTCGGACAGCTGCGACGCAGCGGCGAACCCTATGTAACCCACCCTCTTGCAGTGGCGGGCATTCTGGCTGATATGCACATGGACCACCAGAGCCTGATGGCCGCCATGCTGCACGATGTCATAGAAGATACCGGCATTGAAAAAACTGCCATTGGTACCCAGTTTGGCCCCACTGTGGCGGAACTGGTCGACGGGGTCAGCAAACTGACCCAGATGGAATTCGAGTCCCTGGAAGAAAAACAGGCGGAAAACTTCCAGAAAATGGCCCTGGCCATGGCCCAGGATATCCGGGTGATTCTGGTGAAGCTGGCAGACCGGCTGCACAATATGCGTACCCTGGGAGTATTGCAGACCACCAAGGCCAAGCGCATCGCAAGGGAAACACTGGATATCTACGCACCCATCGCCATGCGCCTGGGCATGAACAATGTGCGCATGGAGTTCGAGGACCTGGGCTTCAGCGCCCTCTATCCCATGCGCGCCACCCGCATAGACGCGGCGCTGCGCAATGCCCGCGGGCACCGCAAGGAGCTGGTGGAAAAAATACGCCATCAGGTTGCAACCACCCTGGCCCAGGAAGGACATGACGTCACGGTAACCGGCCGCGAGAAGCACCTCTACAGCATTTACAAGAAAATGAAATCCAAACGGAAATCCTTTTCCGAGATAATGGATATCTACGCCTTCCGTATCATTGTCGACTCCGTGGACACCTGTTACCGCGTACTGGGTTGCATCCACAGCCTGTATAAGCCAGTGCCGGGCGAGTTCAAGGACTATATCGCCATACCCAAGGCCAATGGCTACCAATCCCTGCATACGGTACTGATGGGCATGCACGGGGTACCCATCGAAATCCAGATTCGCACCAGCGACATGGAAGAGATGGCCAACAACGGCATCGCTGCACACTGGCTCTACAAGAGTGATGAGCAGTCCGCCACTGGCAGCCAGGCCCGCGCCCGCCAGTGGGTACAGGGTTTGCTTGAGATGCAGCAGCGCGCAGGCAACTCGCTGGAATTTATCGAAAGTGTCAAAATCGACCTGTTCCCCGACGAAATCTACGTTTTCACCCCCAAAGGCAGGATTCTCGAACTCCCCCGGGGCGCCACCGCGGTGGACTTTGCCTATGCGGTGCACACAGACGTTGGTAACAGCTGTGTCGCCTGCCGCATCAACCGGCGCCTGGCGCCGCTGTCGGAACCCCTGCAGAGCGGCCAGACCCTGGAAATCCTCACCGCGCCGGGTGCTCGGCCCAATCCCTCCTGGTTCAATTACGCGGTGACCGCAAAGGCCCGTAGCAATATCCGCCACTACCTCAAACACCAGACCCGGGAAGACTCCGTGGCACTGGGTGGGCGGTTACTGGAAAAGGCGCTGGGCAGTTTCCACAGCGGCCTGGAACAACTGCCGCAGGAGCAACTGGCTGAGTTTCTGGCCAGACACAACTACCAGCAACTGGACGATCTGCTGGAGGAAATCGCCCGCGGCAACCGACTTCCCGCGATTACCGCCCAGCAACTGGTGGGCGAGCTGGCGGCCGGCCAGATGGAGGCCACGGGCGGTGCACAACCGGTGGCCATTCGCGGCACCGAGGGCTTCATGGTGAGCTATGCCAAATGCTGCCACCCACTGCCCGGAGACCCTATAGAGGGCTATCTCAGCTCTGAAAAAGGTGTGGTAGTGCACCGCGAGCGCTGCAAAAACCTGGGCGATATGCGCGAAAACAGCGAGCGCCTGGTAGCCCTGCGCTGGGATGACAAGGTAGAGGGCGAATACCCGGTGGAGCTGCGTATCGAGGTGGAAAACCGCCGCGGCATGATCGCCATCATCGCCACCCGCATCAACAGCATGGGCGTGAATATCGAAAAGATTTCCACCGATGACAAGGACTACCAGTTCACCTACGTCGACCTGGGGATGCTGGTCCACAACCGGGTGCACCTGGCACGTATAATGAAACGCCTGCGCAATATCAACTATGTGCGCAAGGTCACCCGGATCAAAAACTGAACCCCCGCAAAGCAGGAGAATTCCAGTGAGCAATCGCGCCGTTATTTCTACTCCCGATGCGCCTGAGGCCATAGGCCCCTACTCCCAGGCCGTGAAAGTGGGCAACACGGTCTGGCTGTCCGGCCAGATTCCGCTAATTCCCGGCTCCATGGAGGTGGTCAACGGCGATATCAGCGCCCAGGCGAAACAGGTTTTCGAAAATCTGGCGGCAGTTGCCGCCGCGGCGGGTGGCAGTCTCAACAACGCCGTCAAAATCAATATATCACTGACCGACCTGGCGCATTTCGCCGCGGTGAATGCAGTAATGGCCAGCTTTCTGCAGGAGCCCTATCCCGCCAGGGCCTGCGTGCAGGTAGCGGCCCTGCCGAAAGGCGTGGACATCGAGGTCGAGGCCATCCTCGCTATCTAGGCCGTTCCCGCCAACACCGCAGCGTAACCACTGCGGTAGTCCGGATAGCGCAAGGCATAACCGCTGTCACGCAAGCGCTGGTTACGGCAGCGCTTGCCGCCAACCGCTCCGGGCGCCAGTCCGGCTGCTGCTGCGCCTGCCTCCACCCCCAGCTGCGCCGCCAACCAGGTCTCTACAATAAACTGCAGCGCCGGCTCGTCATCAACCCCGTTGTAAACCGGCGCCAGTTCATCGCCGGCCGCAGCGGCCTGCAACAGGTGGCAGAGAAAGCCGGCACAATCATCCCGGTGAATGCGATTGCTGTAACGCCCCGGCTGTGGCGCGCACAGCTCGCCGCGCTGAATGCGGGACAGCAGGCGGCCGCCGCTATACCCGTAGATTCCCGCAAAGCGCACCACGCAGGCGCGGTGCGGGGAGGCCAACAGCGCCTGCTCAGCGGCGATAATGGCAAGTGCCCGGGGGTCCTCATCTCCGGCCAGCGCGCTACCCTCATCCACCCAGCCGCCGCAAGACTCGGCGTATACGCGGGTGCTGGACACACTGATGATCGCCTTGGGGCGATGCGCTCCCAGGCCGCGTAACAGATTGTGCGTGGCCTCCAGAAAGCCTCGGTGGTAGCCCTCCAGTGAGCGATCGCTGGGGTTGAATGTGGCCAGCACAAAGTCCGGCCGCAGCGCGGCGATAAAATCCAGGCTGCCAGGCTCACTATAGTCTGCCGCGTGGCGCTCCATCCACTGTGGCAATTTCTCGCCGTTGCGGCGCACCCCCGCCACATGCCACCCGGCAGCGTGCAATAATTTACCACTGCGAGTACCGATATCACCGCAACCGACAATTAGAACAGAATTGCTCTTCATATTAGTTTCCCTGACTGGTTACACTATAGCCTGTCACAAATTTACGCTGCCACAAACAAGGCCGATAAACCATGACCCTAACAGAACTGCGCTACCTGGTGGCATTGTCGGAAACCGGGCACTTCCGCAAGGCCGCAGAACAGTGCAATGTCAGCCAACCCACCCTGAGCGTGGCCATCAAGAAGCTGGAAGAGGAGCTGGGCATCAGTCTGTTTGAGCGCTCAAGGCATAAGGTTACGGCCACCCCCATTGGCTCACGAATTGTCTCCCAGGCCGCCGTCGTATTACAGGAAACCCGCAACCTGCAGCACCTGGCGGAACAGGGTAAAGATCCCCTGGGCAGCGTGCTGTCCGTCGGTGCAATTTATACTGTCGGTCCCTATCTGTTTCCCCGGCTGGTCAGAGGCCTGCAACAGGCGGCGCCGGAGATGCCCCTTTATATCGAGGAGAGTTACACCGCGGTGTTGCGCGGCAAACTGACCAGCGGGCAGTTGGACGCCATTTTTGTAGCCCTGCCATTCACTGAAACCGATGTCGTTACCCGGGAGGTCTACCGGGAACCTTTCGTGGTGCTGCTGCCGGAAGATCACCCCTTGTCGCGGGGCAAAACCGTGGATCCGGCCGCGCTGGCCGAACACCGGGTTTTGCTGATGGGTGAGGGCCACTGCTTTCGCGACCAGGTGCTGGAGGCCTGCCCCGGCTTGCAACAGGCGGTACAGGACAGCCACGCCCGGGGCCAGGCAGTGGTAGAAGGCAGCTCGTTGGAAACGCTGAAGCACATGGTGGCCAGCGGGCTGGGCATTACGGTACTACCCAAATCTGCTGCCGATATAGCCACTTACCAGGGTACCGCCCTGGTCGCTCGCGAGTTTACCGCTCCAGCACCCACGCGGACTATCGCCCTGGCATGGCGCGTCAGTTACCCGCGGCACCAGGCCATCGACACGCTCGTCAGCGTATTGCGGGAATGAAATCGCGGTGACCGAGATTGCCGGCACCCCGGTACAGGAACTGCGTGGGGTGGGTCCCAGGCTGGCTGAAAAGCTGGCGGACTGCGGGGTTTTTCGCGTCGAGGACCTGTTGTTTCACCTGCCCCTGCGCTACCAGGACCGCACCCGGGTTACTCCAATAGCGGCAGCGCGAGAGGGTGTAGACGCGGTCATCGAGGGGGAGGTCCGCGCGGCGGATATCGTCTTCGGCCGACGGCGCAGCCTGGTTGCCAGGTTACAGGATGGCACCGGCACCATTACCCTGCGCTTCTTTCACTTTTCGGCCGCCCAGAAAAACAGCCTTAAGAGCGGTAGCCGACTGCGTTGCTTCGGCCAGCCGCGACGCGGCAGCAGCGGGCTGGAGATCTATCATCCCGAGTACCGGCAAGTGGAGGAGGGAGAGGTACACACAGAGGAATCCCTCACCCCGATCTACCCGACCACCGCCGGCATAGGGCAGAACCAGTGGCGCAGCCTGTGTGCACAAGCCCTTGCCAGGCTGCAACGCGCGCCGCCGCGAGACCTGCTGCCCGCGGGTAGCCACCCTTACAACCTGACCCAGGCGCTGCAATACCTGCATACGCCCCCCCCGGATGCCGCTCTGGAAATGCTGCGCGAGGGCCGCCACCCCGCCCAGTTGCGACTGGCATTGGAAGAACTGATTGCACACAACCTGTCCCTGTTCCAATTGCGGCAACGCGCACAGGCAGAGGGTGCTCCGGCGCTGCCGTCGCGGCCACAAGAGCTGGAGGCTTTCCTGGGCGCACTGCCGTTCGTGCCCACCAGTGCCCAGGCGCGCGTACTGGCAGAGATAGCCACGGACCTGGCCAGGCCTTATCCCATGTTGCGGCTGGTACAGGGTGATGTTGGCTCCGGCAAGACCCTGGTCGCGGCAGGCGCCGCCCTGCAGGCCATTGCCAATGGTTATCAGGTGGCCCTGATGGCACCCACGGAAATACTCGCCGAGCAACACTGGGGTAGCTTCAGTGACTGGTTCCAGCCACTGGCTATCAGTATGGAATGGCTGAGTGGGCGCACCAAGGGAAAGAAACGGGACGCAGCGCTGCAGCGTATAGCCAGCGGAGAAGCCGCCCTGGTGATAGGCACCCACGCGCTGTTCCAGCGCGATGTGGACTTTTCCCGGCTGGGCCTGGTCATCGTGGACGAGCAGCACCGCTTCGGTGTGCACCAGCGCCTGGCGCTGACCGAGAAAACGGCCGCCCGACAGGGCCGACCGCACCAGCTCGTGATGACCGCCACGCCCATACCCAGAACCCTGTCCATGGTGGCCTATGCGGACCTGGATTGTTCGGTTATCGACGAACTGCCCCCGGGGCGCCAGGCGGTCACCACGGCACTGGTGGACAACCTGCGCCGGCAGCAGGTAGTAGAGCGCGTGGCCGCGGCCTGTGAGGATGGCCGCCAGGCCTATTGGGTGTGTACCCTGATCGAGGAAAGCGATGTGCTGCAGGCCCAGGCCGCCGAGGCTACCGCCGCGGAATTGCAGCAGGCGCTGCCCCAGCTGGCCATCGGCCTGATACACGGCCGCCTGAAGCCCGCGGAGAAAGAGACGGTAATGCAGCGTTTCAAGGCCGGCGAGCTGTCCCTGCTGGTCGCCACAACGGTCATCGAAGTGGGAGTGGACGTTCCCAACGCCAGCCTGATGATCATCGAAAACCCGGAGCGGCTGGGACTGGCGCAATTACACCAGCTGCGCGGGCGCGTGGGCCGGGGCAGTGAGGCCAGCCACTGCGTTCTGTTGTACCAGGCCCCGCTGTCGGCCAACGGCAGGCAGCGCCTCGGCGCCATGCGCGAAAGCACAGATGGCTTCTATATCGCGGAAAAGGATCTCGCGCTACGCGGTCCTGGAGAGGTGCTGGGAACACGGCAGACCGGCCTGATGGAGTTCAGGATAGCCGAGCTGCCCACCCACAATCACCTGCTGGATGAGGTGCAGAGCCTCGCCCAGCAAATACGCGAGCACTACCCGGAGCTCTCGGAGCCGTTGATTGCACGCTGGACCGGGGCGGTCCAGCATTTTGCCAAGGTCTGAGCGCTGGCCCTGTCAGGCCATAATGGCGGGCAGTTCTTTCTGCAGCGCCATTTTTTCCCTGGTGGCATCTCCGGTCAAGGCAAAACCCAGCAGTTGGCCAGCGCCATCGCGGAACTCCGCCTTCACATTCTGGCCATCCGCCTGGATACTCCATTCGCCTTGCGCACCCTGCGCGGGAGGCGACACGACCACCGGGCAGGCAGGGGTCTTGATGGTGACCGGCATGGCGGGATAACTGACCGGTGTGGGCTCCCCGGCCAGGGTCTTGCCCAATGCCCGGGCCGCGGCCATCAGCGGCGCGACATAAACCAGCACGTGCCCGTCGACCTCGGCGCAGTCGCCCATGGCGTAGACATTCGGCGCGTCGGTTTCCAGCAGCCGGTTGGTCAGCACGCCGCGATTGGTGGCGATCCCTGAAGCCTTGGCCAGCTCGGTTCGCGGGCGCACACCGACGGCGGATACCACCATATCAGCGGCGATGGTCTCACCATTGTTCAGGCTGACAACCACTCCCTGTTCCGCCTTGTTTACTGCGGTTACCAGGGGGCCAAAATGAAATTTGGCCCCCTTTTCTTCCAGCGCCGCCTGCACCGCCTTGCCCGCGGTCTCCGGCAGCAAGGTGGGCAGACAGTATGCCAACGGGTCTACCGCCTCCACGGCAAAGCCGCCATTAATGAGGTCGTTGGTAAACTCACAGCCAATCAGCCCGCCACCAATAATGCAGACCTTTTTCACGCTGTTCTTTTTAACCGCGGTGCGAAAATCGTCATAGTCCAGGAGATCGTTTACCGAGTAGACCAGCTCCAGTGCGTCACCCTCTATGGGCGGTCGAATAACCTCGGCGCCAACCGCCAGCACCAGCTTGCCGTAGTGGATTGCCGTCTGCGAATCTCCCACCTTGATCAACTGCTGCGCGGTATCGATCTCATTGACCTTGGTCATGGTCCACACACTGGCCTTGAGCATACGCGCCATGCTACCTGCATCCAGCTGGGCCAGGTCGTTGGCGCTGTGGTCCTTGGTATAGCCGGTGGACAACATGGGCTTGGAGTAGGAGCGCCCATCGTCGGAGGTGATCAGGATCAGGGGGGTTTCGGCGTCGTGCTTGCGGAATTCCTTGGCCAGGCCATAGCCGGCCAGGCCGGTTCCCAGGATGACAACAGGGGCATGGACCTTGTCCACCACGGGCTCTTCATGGTGGGGAGTGTCGTCTACCGGCCCCTGTTCCAGCAGCTCAAAGTCTTCCTTGCCCACGCCGCAATCGGGACACAACCAGTCCTCCGGGACGTCTTCCCACTTGGTCCCCGGTGCAATGCCGTCGTCGGGCCAGCCTTCCTTCTCGTCATACACCAGGCCACAGACGATACATTCCCACTTGCTCATTTCACTGCTCACTCTTTTGCGCTGACTTTACCCGTCCTGCAAGCCCTTGATCCCGGCAATGGACGAAATTCGAGACGCAACACTATAGGTCTGTACGAAAATTGTGCAAGGGTTTTATGGCCACGGCAGGCTAACAAAATAAGCCAGGGCGGGCTTGCAAGGTCCTGCGCTATCAAGCATTCTCGCCCGTTGATTCGGACAGACTCTACCAGGCCCCTATCGTGTCCCAGCGCAGGATTGTCACTGAACCCCGGTGGCGCCACATCGACCAGATCACCCACTACCAGCTGCCCGCCGCGCATCGGCCCTGGCTGCTGGACGACGGATCTTTGACCGGCAGGCTGATCGAATTACGGCAGGGCCGGTTTGCCGTACAGCGACTGGACCAGGGATGGCAAGTGCCCCTGTTCTCCGAACGGCGGCTGCTGGGTCAGATGCCCCGGCAGCAGGCCCTGGTCAGGGAGGTGCTGCTCACCCTGGCGGACCGGCCGGTCGTGTTTGCCCGCAGCGTTTTCCCTATTGCCAGCCTGAGCGGCGACCTGGGCCACCTGCGCCGACTACAGAACAAATCCCTGGGAGCTATTCTGTTCAAGCACCCCGGTATGCATCGCAGCCCCTTTGAGATAGCCCACATCCCGGGCGACAGCGATTATCTGCCGACACAGCTGCACCAGGACAGGCCGGCCTGGGCGCGGCGCTGCCGTTTCGATATCCAGGGCAAGTGCCTGATGGTGAGCGAGGTCTTTCTGGAGCAATTTACCCCCTGGACAGCTCCACTGCCGGTACACCGCACCCAACGCGGCGTAGTCAGCGCTGCAATTGTCCCCGCAACACAGTAAGCTTGCTGGCTCTATTGGGCTGACACTCTGATCATGACCACAACAGGTAAAATACGGGCACTACTGCAGCTGATGCGCTTCGACAAGCCCATCGGCACACTGTTGTTGCTATGGCCAACCCTGTGCGCCCTGTGGATAGCGGCACAGGGAGTCCCCGAGACACGGCTGCTGTTTATCTTCGTGTTGGGAACCTTCCTGACGCGCTCCGCCGGCTGCGTTATCAACGACATCGCCGACCGCCATATGGACGGCGCCGTGGCGCGCACCAATGCCCGCCCCCTGGTAACCGGGGCAGTCAGCGAAAAGGAAGCCCTGCTGCTGTTTACGATCCTGATGCTGCTGGCCTTTGTGCTGGTGCTGTTTACCAACACCCTGACCATCACGCTATCATTTATCGCCGTGTTGCTCGCCGCGAGCTATCCCTTTATGAAGCGCTTCACCCACCTGCCCCAGGTGGTATTGGGCGCGGCATTTTCCTGGGGCATACCCATGGCCTTCGCCGCACAGTCCGGCGAGTTACCGGCGGCATTATGGTTGTTTTACCTGGGCAACCTGTTGTGGACAGTAGCGTATGATACCCAGTACGCCATGGTGGACCGGGAAGACGATATCCTCATCGGCATTAAATCCACCGCCGTACTCTTCGCTCACCACGATCGACTGGCGGTAGCCATTCTGCAAGTTCTGACACTGCTGGCCCTGTGGGTCAGTGGCCAGCAGTTCGGCCTGGGATGGCCTTACGAGGGCGCACTGTTGGTGATAGCCGGATTATTTTTGTACCACCAGTTCCTGATGCGCCAGCGTGACCCGACGCAATGCTTCAAGGCTTTCCTGCACAACAACTGGGTCGGCCTGACCCTGTTCGCGGGAGTCGCCCTGCACTATGCCAGCTGAGCCCACACCATGGAATTAACCGCAGAATTTCTTACCAGCCTGGACCAGGTCACCGCCGCTGACTGGAATGCAATAACCGGCGAAGACTATCCCTTCCTGCGACACGAGTTCCTCTACGGCCTTGAGAAAACCGGCTGCACCACGGCGGAGTCGGGCTGGCAGCCCTGTCACCTGGGATTGCACGACGCGCAGGGCCTGCTGGGCGTGCTGCCGCTGTACCTGAAATCCCACTCCTATGGCGAGTATGTGTTTGACTGGTCCTGGGCCGACGCCTGGCAGCGCAGTGGCCTGGAATACTACCCGAAACTGGTGAGTGCCATCCCCTTTACACCCGCCACCGGGCCAAGACTGTGCACCCGGGAGGGGACCCGCCCTGAGGACATCTGGCCCATCGCATTGCAGGCCCTGCAGCAGTTTGCCACACGCCAGGACATTTCCTCCTGGCATCTGCTGTTTCCGGAACAGAAGGTGTCACAACAATTACTGGATCTGGGGAGCCACCGGCGCACCGCCACCCAGTTTCACTGGTTCAACGACGACTACCGCAGCTTCGATGACTTCCTTGGCACCTTTACCAGCCGCAAACGCAAGAGCCTGAAGCGCGAGCGCGCCCGGGTCGCGGAGCAGGGGCTGAAATTGCGTACGCTGACGGGACGGGAAATAACGGCGCGGGACTGGGAGCAATTTTACCTTTTTTATCAACTGACCTACGCCAAGCGCAGCGGCCATCGCGGCTACCTGACCCGGGAGTTTTTCCTGGAGACCGCACCCAGTCTGGGAGAACAGGTGGTCATGGTAGTGGCCCACCACGGTGCGCAGGCGGTGGCCGCTGCGCTGTATTTTCGTTCACAGGACACACTCTACGGCCGCTACTGGGGTTGCCAGGGGGAGTTTGACTGCCTGCATTTTGAGGCCTGTTATTACCGGGGCATCGAGTACTGCATAGAGCATGGCCTGCGCCGCTTCGATCCGGGTGCCCAGGGCGAACACAAGATACAGCGGGGTTTCCGCCCGGTCCCCACCTGGTCCAATCACTGGATAGCCGACCGCAACTTGTCCGCTGCAGTGGGTGATTTTACCCGTCGGGAAGAGAGTCACAGTGAGCAGTACCAGAACCAGGCGGCACAGCTGCTACCCTTCCGGATCGGGGATTGATCAGCCGGCTCTGCGCCACAACAACAGGCGATTGTTCGCTGGCATTTCCCTATCGGCCTGCAGCACAAACCGGGCCTCGCCGGCCAGTTCATCTACCCGTTCGAAATCGCGGATGGCGCTGAGTGGATGTTGTTGCGCCAGCCACTGGTCAAAACGCGCATTGCTGGCGCTGGTGTACTCGCCCCGGTAATTGAAGGGCCCGTAGATTGCCAACAGTACATCGTCCCCGGCATAACGGCCCAAGGCCTGGAACAGGCCGCGCACCGCGTCAAAGGGCATGATGTGCAGGCTGTTGGCGGTGAAAACCGCATCGGGAATTGCCACCGGCCAGGGGTCGTCGAGCACATCCAGCGCCCGCGGCGGCAGCAGGTTGTCTGCCGCATAAGCATCGCACCGGGGCTGCAACACCGGCAGGTTTTGCATCAGCTCCGTGGGCTGCCACTGCAGCCAGGGCATGGCCGCGGCGAAATGGCAGGCGTGTTGGCCGGTACCACTGGCCAGCTCCAGCACGGTGCTGCGGTCCGCCATGGCCTCCTGCAATACCGCCAGGATCGGCGCCTTGTTGTTCTCACAGGATTGGGAGAACGGCAACTGCGATATGTCGTTCAGGGGGCCTGGTCCCGGGTAAATACCAGCTCGCGCGCAGTGGACTCGGCCTTGCTGTAGCGATAGCCTCCCGTCTTGAATTTCTTCATTCCCGCGGGATCGTTGAGCTCATTGTCGATAATGAAGCGCGCCATCTGGCCCCTGGCTTTCTTGGCATAGAAGCTGATGATTTTGTACTTGTCACCCTTGAGATCCTTGAACACCGGGGTAATCACCTCTGCATCCAGGGCGCCGGGCTGTATGGCTTTGAAATACTCGTTGGACGCGAGGTTAACCAGCACCCGGGTGCCAGATTTCTTCAGTTGCGTGTTCAGCGCACGGGTTATGCTGTCGTTCCAGAATTCGTAGAGGTTGCTGCCTCCGCTGTTGGGGAACTTCAGTCCCATTTCCAGTCGATAGGGCTGCATCAGGTCCAGGGGGCGCAGCAGGCCATATAGCCCGGAGAGTATACACAGATGCTTCTGGGCAAAATTCAATTGCGCGCTGCTCAGAGTTTGGGCTTCAAGGCCGGTGTAGACATCTCCTTTGAACGCCAGTATGGACTGCTTGGCATTGTCCAGGTTAAACGGGGTGCCCCAGTTCATGAAGCGCGCGTGGTTCAACTCGGCAATTTTCTCGCTCACCCCCATCAGCGCCCGGATATCCTGGGGGCTCATAGCCCGGGCATCGGCTACCAGCTCCGCGGATCTTTGCAGAAACTGGGGCTGGGTCGCTTTGCGAGTGGTTGGGGGGGTATCGAAGTCCAGCGTTTTCGCCGGGGATATAACTGTCAACATCTGCCTGGGTCCAATTAAGCGAGCGGGGGAATAACTTTTCACGTCTGCGAAACGCCTATGATACTCTGCGCAATAATAATCAAAAAGACTTATCGACCATGACAGGCCTGCGCAAATTTGTGCAACTGATAGACGCCTTCACCGACACCAGTGGTCGTGTGCTGGCCTGGCTTGCCCTGGCTATGGCTCTGATCACCACGCTGGTTGTGGCCATGCGCTATGGCTTCAACACCGGCTCGATCCTGGCCCAGGAGTCCGTGACCTACATGCACGGCTGCCTGTTCCTGCTCGGCGGCGCCTACGCCCTGAAACACGGCGCGCACGTGCGCGTGGATATTTTCTACAGCCACTTCTCCGCACGAGGCAAGGCCTGGGTCAACAGCCTGGGGGGCATCGTATTCCTGCTGCCCCTGTGTATTTTTATCGCCCTGGTCAGCTGGGACTATGTCGCCGACTCCTGGGCGATAGGCGAGACCTCGCCAGAGCCCGGGGGCATACCCGCGGTATTCCTGCTCAAAAGCCTGCTGCCACTGATGGCGCTTAACCTGCTGCTGCAGGGCCTGGCAGAGATCCTGCGCAGTGCGCTGGTTCTGGTAGAAGGCCGCGAACAATGATCGAGTACCTGTCCCTGTTCATGTTCCTGGCGGTCTGCCTGCTGTTGATGCTGGGCTACCCGGTAGCCTTCACCCTGGCAGGCACCGCACTGGCATTTGCTGCGGGCGGCATTTTAGGCGGCGTGTTTGATCCCTCATTCCTCACCGCCCTGCCGGGTCGTATTTTCGGCACCGTTGGCAACACCACCCTGATCGCGGTTCCCCTGTTCATCCTGATGGGGGTAGTCCTGGAAAAATCCCGCGTGGCGGAGGAGTTGCTTGGCACCATGGCCAAGGTATTTGGCGGCCTGCGTGGCGGCCTGGGTATCTCGGTAATCCTGGTTGGCATGTTGCTGGCCGCCAGCACCGGCATCGTCGGCGCCACCGTGGTCACCATGGGCCTGCTGTCCCTGCCCAGTATGCTGCGCAGCGGCTACAGTCCCACCCTCGCCACGGGAACGATCTGCGCCACCGGCACACTGGGACAGATTATCCCGCCCTCTATTGCCCTGGTGTTGCTGGGCGACATTCTCTCGAACGCCTACCAGCGGGCGCAGCTGAGCATGGATATTTTTACACCCAAAACCGTGTCCGTAGGAGACCTGTTCGTCGGGGCGCTGTTACCGGGCCTGTTGTTGGTGGCAATGTATATGCTCTACATGCTGGTGTACGCCGCATTGAAGCCGGAATCCGCGCCGCCGGCGACCGGGGAAAAAGTTAACCCCGGTGAGATTTTCAAGGGATTGCTGCCACCGCTGGTGCTGATAATGATAGTGCTGGGCTCTATTCTGGCAGGCGCCGCCACACCCACCGAAGCTGCGGGAATTGGCGCCGTGGGCGCGCTGCTACTGGCGTTCGCCAAGGGGCAGATGGACGTTTCCCGACTGCACGAGGCGGTGATCAACACCATGGAAGTCACCTGCATGGTATTCATGATTTTGATCGGCGCCGCCGTGTTCTCGCTGGTCTTTCGCGGTTTCGGTGGCGAAGAGCTGATCCAGCACTTCTTCCTGGATATGCCCGGCGGCGTGGTCGGGGCGACCCTCGTGGTCATGCTGGTCATCTTCCTGCTCGGTTTTATCCTCGATTTCATAGAGATCACCTTCGTGGTGGTACCCATTGTCGGCCCTATACTACTGGCCATGGGCGTAGACCCCATATGGCTGGGCATCATGATCGCACTCAACCTGCAGACCTCATTCCTCACCCCGCCTTTTGGCTTCGCCCTGTTCTACCTGCGCGGCGTAACACCGGATTCGCTGCCGACCAGTGCTATTTACCGGGGAGTCATACCCTTTATAATCATCCAGCTGATTGCCATGGCAGCACTGTGGTATTGGCCCGAGATGGCCACCGGGTTACCGGCACTGCTTAAAAACTGAATGCATCGGGGCGACGGCCCCACCCACCAGGGCTTGGACCATGAACGATATCGATAGTACACCACTGCCACAGGGTGACCTTGCGCTGCAGACAGTAGCAATGCCCAAGGACACCAACGCCAGCGGGGATATTTTCGGCGGCTGGCTGCTGTCGCAGATGGATATCGCGGGCATGATTACCGCCAACGAGATTGCCAAAGGCAGGGTGGCCACAGTGGCCATCGACGGCATGGCATTTCTTACGCCGGTTCACGTAGGCGCCGTGGTGTCGTGCTACTGCGATGTGCTGGAAGTAGGGCGCAGTTCGGTACGCATCGTTGTTGAGGTGTGGATCAATTCCCCGCATGACGGTGAGCCGCTCAAGGTCACCGAGGGGGAGTTTGTATTCGTTGCCATCGATAGCGGCGGCAGAACCCGGGCCATCTCCAGCTAGGGTGCGGGCTCAGGAGGCTCCAGTTCACTGTCCATTACCACATCCCTGGCGTTGATATAGGCCTGTTCTGAAATATGGTGATAGGCCCGCGCGCCGTCGTAAAATGACTTGAAGGACGCATACACCTTTGCCGCCATCGGGTCTGAGGCCACCAGCTGCTGCATTACCTCCTCACTGCTGCGCCACAGGGCGAGTAAGACCTCATCCGGCAGGCGGCGCAATTGCACCCCGTGCACTTTCACCAACTCCTGCAGGGCGGCGTTATTGCGCGCGGTAAATTCGTCCAGCATATCCTGGTTGGCAGCCCTGGCCGCATAAGTGACGATCGCCTGCAGATCCGCAGGCAGCGCTTCAAAAGACTGCTGATTGACTATCAGTTCCAGCATGGAGCCGGGCTCGTGCCATCCCGGGTAGTAGTAGTACTTGGCCACCTCGTGAAACCCGAATGCCAGGTCGTTATAGGGCCCCACCCACTCCAGGGCATCGATTACCCCGGTTTGCAAAGAGGTGTACAGCTCGCCCCCGGGAATGCGCACAGCGGTGCCGCCGGCTGCGGCAAACACTTCTCCGGCCAGGCCGGGAATACGCATCTTGAGTCCCTTTAGGTCATCTACCGTGTTGATCTCCTTGTTAAACCAGCCGGCCATTTGCACGCCGCTGTTACCACCGGCCAGGGGAATGACATTGGCGGGGGCATAGGCCTCGCGCCACAGTTCCAGACCACCGCCATAGTGTAACCAGCCGTTTAGCTCCTGGGCATTCATGCCGAAGGGCACCGCGGTAAAAAATACCGCCGCGGGAATCTTGCCCTTCCAGTAATACGCCGCTCCATGGCCGGCATCGACCACGCCCTGGGATACAGCGTCAAATACTTCGAAGGCAGGAACGATTTCACCCGCGCCATAGACGTGCACCGTCAACCGACCGTCACTCATTTCATTGACAAAGCGAGCAAAGTTTTCCGGCCCGGAGCCCAACCCGGGGAAATTTTTCGGCCAGGTGGTGACCATTTTCCACTCGAAGGTTTGCTGCATCCCGGAGCGGGCTGACTGCTCGCCCGAGCTGGCAACGCTGCCGGCACGGTCCGTGGCCCACAGGCCGATGGTCGCGACCAGGGCCGCAACCAGTAACAGGATTATCAGGGGGGAGTAGCGTTGTTCAGGAGATGCTGACGGCATGGTTGTTCCATCCTGTTGTTATAGTAACTGCAAATTGGCGTATTGCAGCACCAGCCACTTGCTGCCCTCGTCGTCAAAATTGACTTCCACCCGGGCACTGCTGCCTCGCCCCTCAAAGTTTAGCACGGTGCCCTCGCCGAAGATGCGGTGGTAAACGCGCTGTCCCAGGCTCAAGTCGGTGTCCGGTACCTGCGCCTGGGTAATGCTGCTTACCGGCCTGGCTATCGCGGTGTGCAAGCGCACCTCCTGCAACAGCTGTGCAGGTATTTCACGCAAGAAACGCGAGGGCGTGTTGTAATTTTCGCTGCCGTGCAGGCGCCGGCTCTCGGCGTAGGTCATCACCAGCTTTTCCATGGCGCGGGTAATTCCAACATAGCAAAGGCGACGCTCCTCCTCCAAACGTCCCGGCTCCTCCAGTGACATACGGTGAGGAAACAGGTTTTCCTCCATCCCCGACAGGAACACCAGCGGGAACTCCAGACCCTTGGCGGAATGCAGAGTCATCATCTGAATGCTGTCCTCGTGCTCATCCGCCTGGGCGTCACCCGCGTCCAGCGCTGCACTGTCAAGGAACTGCTGCAGCGGCGACAATTCCTCCCCCTCAGCGACAAATTGCTTGGCCGCACTGACTAACTCCTCCAGGTTTTCCACTCGCGCCTGGCCACGCTCACCCTTTTCCTTCTCGTAAAACGCCACCAGCCCGGCACCCTGTATCACCTGCTCTGCGATCTCTTCCAGGACCATATCGTCGCTGCGAGTATCCAGATCATTGATCAGCACGGTAAAACCCTCCAGCGCGGTCAGTGCGCGGGCCGGCAGGAGTTTTTCTTCAATCACCGCCGCAATGGCCCGCCACAGGGATATTTCGCGGGAGCGGGCGCACTCGCGCACGGTATCCAGGGTTTTGCTGCCGATACCGCGCGGCGGGGTATTGATTACCCGCTCCACCGCGGCGTCATCACCGCGGCTCACCAACAGCCGCATGTACGCCAGGGCGTTGCGTATCTCCATACGCTCATAAAACCGCTGACCGCCGTATATACGATAGGGTATGGCCGCGCGAATCAGCGCCTCCTCCATTACCCGGGACTGGGCGTTGGAGCGGTATAACACCGCAACCGAAGAGCGATCATGACCCTCCAGTATCCAGCTCTGCGCCTGCTCGACAATAAAGCGGGCCTCGTCCTGCTCGTTAAAACCCGCATAAAGGGTTATCGGCTCACCGGATTCACCTGCGGACCACAACTCCTTTCCCAGGCGACCGAAATTGTGGGCGATAATACCGTTGGCAGCCTGCAGAATGGTCTGGGTGGAGCGGTAATTCTGCTCCAGGCGCACAGTGCGCGTAGCGGCAAAATCCTCGGCAAAGCGCTGGATGTTTTCTATCTTGGCACCGCGCCAGCCATAGATGGACTGGTCATCATCACCCACCGCCACCACCGGAATATCGGTGCCGGCCAGCACCCGCAACCAGGCGTACTGGATAGTGTTGGTGTCCTGGAACTCATCCACCAGGATTTGCCGGAAACGTCCCCGGTAATGCTGTAACACCTCGGGATTTTTCAGCCACAGTTCATGGGCGCGCAATAGCAGTTCGGCGAAATCCACCATGCCACCGCGTTCACAGGCCGCCTCGTAGGCGCGGTAAACCTGCAGCATGGTCTGGCCGAAGAGATCCCCGGGGGGCACCTGGATATGGGCCGCACGCAGGCCCTCGTCTTTCTGGCCATTGATATACCACTGGGCCTGCTTGGGCGGCCAGCGCGACTCGTCCAGCTCCAGTTCCCGACACACCCGCTTGACCAGGCGCAACTGGTCGTCGCTGTCCAGGATCTGGAAGTTCTGTGGCAGCCCCGCTTCCTTCCAGTGCGCCTTCAACAGGCGGTGGGCCAGGCCGTGAAAGGTTCCCACCCACATACCGTGAGAGGGTATCTGCAACATCTCCTCAATACGGCTGCGCATTTCCCGTGCAGCCTTGTTGGTAAAAGTGACCGCCAGGATGGACCAGGGAGAGAAATCCAGGGCCCGTATCAACCAGGCGATGCGGTGCACCAGCACCCGGGTCTTACCACTGCCAGCGCCTGCCAATACCAAAAGGTTCTGGTTTTCAGCTGCTACCGCATCGCGCTGGGCATCGTTGAGGGGGGAGAGAATATCAGATACATCCATCGACGCATTCTATCTAAATTGTCGCACTACTGAAGGGTATGTGGCGCAAATATGTATAATAAAAGCCACAGCAGACCAGTCGGCAGAGGTGGTGGCCATAAGCAATAAGCCCATTCTTCGGGAAATAGAGCGCCACCTGGAAAAACTGCGCCGCTCAGAGCGCAAAGTGGCGGACCTGGTATTAGCCAGACCCGATGAGGTTATCCACATGCGCATTGTGGACCTGGCCAGTGCGGCCCAGGTCAGTGAGCCGACCGTGGTGCGTTTTTGCCGGGCCATTGGCTGCGAGGGCTTCCAGAACTTCAAAGTGGCGCTGGCCCAGAGCACCGCTGCCAGCCCTGCGGCGCAGCCCTTCTCACTGAGCGAACTGGACACTGCGCGGGATTACACCTACAAGGTATTCGACGCTACTATGAACACCCTGCAGCAGGTGCGCGATACCCTGGACCCGGATGCCATTGAGGTCGCGGTGGATGCCCTGTGCAATGCCCGGCGGGTCGAATTCTACGGCTTCGGGGCGTCCAGCCCGGTGGCCATCGACGCGCAGCATAAGTTTTTCCGCCTGCAAATAGCCAGCGCCGCCCTGTCCGACCCGCACCTGCAGGCCATGTCCGCGATGTCACTGACGCCTGACGATGTGGTGGTGGCGATCTCCCAATCCGGGCGCACCACCTCGCTGTTGGAGGCTATGGACCACGTGCGCGAGGCGGGCGCCGTTATTATCGGCCTGGCTCCAGGCAATACCCCGGTTATCCGCCAGTGCACCATTCCCATTCCAATAGACGTGGCACAGGCCAGCGATGAGAGTTACACCCCGCTGCCATCGCGCATCGCACACCTGGCGGTAATAGATATCCTGGCCGTGGGTGTGTCCAAAATGAAGGGCGCCGAGGTCGACCGGCACCTGAGCAAACTCAACCGGGGATTGCAGTCCCTGCGCAGTCCCGATTAACAGGCGAGGGATAGGGAAAATTACATGGGGTCTGTTACTATCCGGGTTAATAATGCACTAGCACAGGTCCAGCCCTGCCATGACAAACGATGACGACAGCCTGCCTAAATCGGAAAAGGATAGGGCGCAACAGCCGGGGTTTGACCGGGACGCTTATACCGCCGAGGGGGAACGGGAGACCCGACGCGAGCCGGTGTTCTCTGGTTTCGAAGATGACGACGAGTACGAAGAGCCAGACCGCGATACCGACTATGCGTCAGCTTACGTAGACGAGGACCTGGAAGAGGACTTCGAACTGCCTGAAGATGATGATTTCGAGAGCGATCTCATCGATGAGCTGGAAGACGCAGAAGACGCATTGGATTCCCGGGACGACAGCGACCCCTGGCCCACGCCCAAACAGCGCCGGGAAGACAACGGGGACGACCCGGTGGACGAGGACGACGAATTCCTTGATACCGAGGAGAATACTGCCGAGGATGACCGGGAATGGCAGGAGGAGTATGAAGAGCAGGCAGCCGCCTGGCCCCTGGCTCTCATTGCTGTCGCTGTCCTGGCTATCGTACTGCTGGCGGCCGGTGGCTATGGTGTGATGCAGCAGCGCTCCGCAACCCAGGAAGAAATCCGTGAACTGCGGGCGCAGTTGGCGACTGCCGCTCCACCCGAGGAAGTCTCTGCCAGTCGAGACGCGCAGCGCCAGCTAAAACAGCGCAATGTGGAAATGTCCATGGCGCTGGAATCACTGCAACTGGAAAACCGGCGGCTCAGCGATACCGTGAAAGGACTGGAGTCGCAACTGGATGCCCAGCAAAAAGCGCTTGTCCAACCCGAGCCCGCTAAACCCGCCCCAACAGTCGCCAAGCCCAAACCCACCCCGGTCCCAGCCAAAACAGCAGCCGCCTCTACCGGTGGCAACTGGTTTGTTAACTTCAGCTCCTATAGCCAGCGAGCAGCCGCTGACAGCTGGGCGGCAAAACTCAAACCATCCGCCGGACGGGCAGTGGTAACAACCGGCAGCAAGGATGGCAAAACGATTTACCGGGTACGTGTGATTGGCCTGGCGAATCGCGAAAGTGCCCAAAAATTGGCAGGTCAACTGGAAACCCAGTACGGACTGTCTAAACTCTGGGTTGGGCAGCAGTAACTGGCCGCTCGGTAACGCAACCGACTTGGCAGAATGACCCTGTCCTGTTAAGGTTTTTCACCCTATAACGTGTAAAGGTTAAACCTATGAAAACATTTAAATTTGCCATTCTTGGGCTCGCTCTGGGCAGCGCTGTAAGCCTGGCGGAAGATTGCCAGGTGCCTGATATCCCCGAAATGCCAGACGGCGCAACTGCTAACATGGAGCAGATGCTACAGGGACAACAGGCGGTAAAAACATTCCAGGCGTCCCTCATTGATTACCTCAAGTGCCTGGAGCCGCAGTTGACCGCGGCACAGGCCGCTATCGAGGAGGGCACCGAAGGCGCTGCCGATAACTACAAGAAACTGGAAGAGACTTACAACACCGGCGTCTCTATGGAAGAAGAAGTAGCCGGTCAGTTCAACACCGAGATTCGGGAATACAAAGCCGCTAACCCGGGCTGATCCCCGCTGCCCGGCCGGCACTTGCCAGTCGGGTTGTTCCCCACACAAAGTACTGCCTGATACGCTGACCTATAGCAGGCTTGCCAGCGGGCCCAGCGGTTGCTTGGTATAAGCCACTGACAGGATATAGCCGGCACAGGCCAGGGCCAGCAACCACGCGGTGCACTGGGCCTTCCTGGTTTTGGCAAAGCGCAAAGCCACCATTCCCAGCGCTATATACAGCAGCAGGGCCGCCAGTTTTGCGCTGAGCCAGCCCAACGCCAGGGGCGAAACTCCCCAGATAACCAACATACCCAGGGCACTGGCCAACAGCAGCGTGTCGATACAGTGAGGCAAAATCCGCGCCGGGGGAGTGCGCAACAGCGGGTTACCGCTAAGCAACCAGTAACCGCGCAGGGCGAAGCCGCTGATGGATGCAAATGCACAGCCCATGTGCAGCAGCTTTAACGCCGCAAACAGGCTCACTCCACCGTGACCGACTTCGCCAGGTTGCGTGGCTTGTCCACATCCGTGCCCTTCTGTACCGCCACATGGTAAGACAATAATTGCAAAGCCACAGTGTAGACAATGGGCTTCAGTACTTCCGGGCAGTGCGGCATCGACATCACCTGCACCCGCGGCTCGCTGGTAAAACCCGCCTGACGGTCGGCAAAAACGAATAATTCACCACCTCGGGAGCGCACTTCCTCCAGATTGGATTTGAGTTTTTCCAGCAACTCGCCATTGGGTGCTACCGCGACCACCGGCATATCGTCATCCACCAGGGCCAGCGGGCCGTGCTTGAGTTCCCCGGCCGGGTAGGCCTCCGCGTGAATATAGGAAATTTCCTTGAGCTTGAGCGCGCCTTCCATGGCTACCGGATACTGTATGCCGCGGCCCAGGAACAGCGCGTGGTGCTTTGGTATAAACGCTTCGGATACCTTCTGGATAGCCGCGTCCAGCTCCAGGGTCTGCTGTACGTACTCAGGCAGACGGCGCAGTGCCTCGACGATTTCCCGTTGCTGCTCGAGAGTCATTTGGCGACGCCGACCCAGGGCAACCGTTAACAGCAGCAGTGACAGCAGCTGGGTGGTAAAGGCCTTGGTCGAGGCCACCCCGATTTCCGCGCCGGCGCGGGTCAGGAACACCAGGTCGCACTCCCGCACCAGGGAACTGTTGTCCACATTGGAAATCACCAGAGAGCCCAGAAATTCATCAGGCGCCGCATTGCGCAGGGCGGCCAAAGTATCTGCGGTCTCCCCCGACTGTGAGATCGCTACCAGCAGGGTACCCTCCTGCCGCACCCGACTGCGATAGCGAAATTCCGATGCCACCTCGACCTGGCAGGACACCCCGGCCAATTCCTCGAGCCAGTAGCGCGCCACCAGACCGGCATGAAAACTGGTACCGCAAGCAACGATCTGCACCTGTTGCACCTGATCGAATATTGCGGCGGCGCCGGCACCGAAGCAGTCGTCGCTAACTGTCTCGCCCGCTCCCGCCTTCAGGGTTGCGGCCAGGGCCCGGGGCTGCTCGTGAATTTCCTTGATCATGTAATGATCGAAGTGGCCCAGTTCGACAACCTCAACCGCCTCGTCGATGCGTATTTTTTCACGCTGCACCGGTGTGCCGTCAGTTGCATAAACCTGCAGCGACGAGGGCGTGATTTGCACCAGGTCTCCCTCCTCCAGGTACATAAAGCGGTCTGTGACCTGACGCAGTGCCATAGGATCCGATGCGAGGAAGTTTTCCCCTATACCCACGCCAATCACCAGTGGGCTCCCCTGACGGGCAGCTACCACTTCATCAGGGTGCTCCACATCCACCGCCGCCAGGGCGTACGCCCCTTCGAGCCTGGCCACCGTGTCGCGCATCGCCTGCACCAGGTTTTCACCCCGGGATAAAGATTGGTGCAGCAGGTGCACGATCACCTCCGAATCCGTGGCCGAACTGAAGGTGTAGCCCTGCTCAGACAGCTCCTGGCGCAGCGCCTCGTGGTTTTCGATAATCCCGTTGTGCACCAGGGCCACACGCTGGGCGGAGATATGGGGATGCGCATTGGCCCCGGAGGGCTCACCGTGAGTCGCCCACCGGGTGTGAGCGATACCTGTGCAACCGAAGTAGGGTTGCAACGCCTGAGCTTTTTCCAGTTCAGCAACCTTGCCCTGGCGTTTGTGTAATTGCAGGTTGTGCTCGTTGTCGACCAGCGCCATACCCGCAGAATCGTAGCCGCGATATTCCAGCCGTCGCAGGCCCTCCAGCAAAATCTCCGATACTTCCCGCCGCGCTGCCGCGGCCACGATGCCACACATAATCAGTCCTTGTTTTTTGTAGGGCGCTGCCAGCCCGAAATATTGCGCTGTCGCGCTCGACTCACCGCCAATTCGCCCTTATCCACGGCCCGCGTAACGGTAGAGCCGGCGCCTATAAAGCCCTGCTCTGCGATCTGCAGCGGTGCCACCAGAGTACTATTGGAACCGACGAATACGCCATCCCCGATTTCCGTCCTGAATTTGTTGGCGCCATCGTAATTGCAGGTGATGGTGCCCGCACCAATATTCACCCCGGCGCCCATGTCACAGTCCCCGATATAGGTCAGGTGATTTACCTTGCTCCCCACTCCGATATTCGCATTCTTGGTCTCCACAAAATTGCCGATGCGGGCACCGGCGCTTAGCACCGTACCGGGCCGCAGTCGCGCGTAGGGGCCAACGCTGCAAGCGGCACCAACGTCGGCTTCCTGCAGATGACTCATAGCGTGAATAGTGGCGCCCTCCCCCACGGTGACATCGCGCAATATGCAATTGGGGCCGATACTGACGCCATCTCCCAGGGTCACCGCACCCTCCAGCACCACATTCACGTCGATGCTAACATCAACCCCGCAGTGCAATACACCGCGCACATCCAGGCGACTGCCATCGGCCAGCGACACCCCGGCACGCATCAGTTGCTCTGCCTGCAGGCGCTGAAACTCCCGCTCCACCTGGTTCAACTGCACCCGGTCATTGACGCCCTGAATCTCCAGCTCCGATTCCGCCATGCAGGAAGCGACCGCCTTGCCGTCTGCCACGGCCATTGCCAACACGTCTGGCAGATAGTATTCACCCTGGCTGTTTTGATTTTTTATCGCCGGCAGGTACTGCTGCAGATCACTCGCCGGCGCCGCCAGAACACCGCTGTTGATCTCATCGATCAGCAGCTGGCTGTCACTGGCATCCTTGTGCTCGACCACGCCTACCAGGGCCCCGGCCTCATCGCGCAGAATACGGCCATAGCCCGCAGGCTTTGCCACCTTTGCGGTCAACAGCGCCGGCGCCGAGACGGCCACCGCAACCAGGTTTTCCAGGGTGGAGGCCGATATCAGGGGTACGTCGCCGTAGAGAATCAACACGGTGCTGTCCGGCTGCACGGCGGGCATGGCTTGCAGCACCGCATGGCCGGTACCCAATTGCTGTTCCTGGGTTACCCAGGTCAGGCCGGGGTCATCCAGCGCCGCTCGGACTTGTTCCGCGCCGTGTCCCACCACCACATGAATGGCTTTTGCCTGCAGTGCGCGAGCAGTCTCTACCACATGCTGCAGCATAGGCCGGCCGGCCACCGGGTGCAGCACCTTGGGCAACGGGGATTTCATACGGGTGCCTTGCCCCGCTGCGAGAATAATAACTTCGAGATTCATAGAAAGCGCTTCCCTAACCGCCGGTCACGCCGGCTGTCAGTATTTTATTGACATAAAATGAGTACGAAACTCATATTAAACAGGTGTATTATCAATACAACGCTTTTTGTCATAAATTTATTGACAACATATGAAACTGGACAGCCTGCATCAGCTCGGCCTGGACGAGCGGGAAATCAATATCTATCGCGCCCTGCTGCAGCTTGGGCCCGCGTCCATCCGCGATATCGCGACAGCGGCGGGAATCAACCGCGGCACCACCTATGAAACATTGAAATTGCTGGCCACCAAGGGCGTGGTTAATTATTTACCGCGCGGTAAGCGACGGGTATTCCAGGCGGAACAGCCCGAACAATTGCTGCAACTCGGTGAGCGCCGACAGCAGGCGCTGAGCCAGGCCATGGAACAGTTGCGCACCGAGGTTATTCCGGAACTGAAGCAATCACAGGCCGAGTTCAGCCCGGGCAATGTACGCTTTTACGAGGGAGACGACGGCGTGGAGCTGGTGCTGCGCGATATTCTCGATAGCACCGGTCGCGACCCGGAGCGGGGCTACGCAGTGATCTCCACCAAAACCCTGCGCGAGCACCTGTACCGGCCCTTTCCAAACTTCACCACCCAGCGCGAAGAGCGCGGCATCCGGGTGCGGGTAATTGCCGTAGGTGAAGGTGGCGATGAGGCGGAGTACGCCGAGCGCAAGTGGCTGCCGGCGGCAGCTACCGCCGATGCCTCCTACATAGCCATCTACCCCCCCAAGGTGGCCATGATTACCCTGGCCGACAAAAATTATCCCGTGGTAGTGATCATCGACTCTGCCGCTATTGCATCAACGCAGCAGATTCTATTCGACACGTTATGGGGGCTGCTCTGATGGTGGAGAAGACCTGGGTTTTTGGCTATGGCTCACTCATCTACAAGGTGGACTTCCCTTACGTGGAGCGAGCGACGGCGAGCATCTGCGGTTGGGAAAGGCGTTTCTGGCAGGGTTCCCACGACCATCGCGGCACGCCCAGCGCACCCGGCCGCGTGGTTACCCTTATTCCCTCGGGTGCGGCGGTCTGCCGGGGCGTGGCCTACCTCATCGAGCCAGAAGTTTTCGAGCACCTGGACCACCGGGAAAAAAACGGCTATGAACGCCACCGGGTGCCTGTCCATCTGGAGGATAGTGGGGCCGATGTGCACGGCGTGATCTACGTGGCCAGGGAGGACAACCACGCCTACCTGGGGCCGGCCGAGCTGACAGAACTGGCCGCGCACATTTCCCGCTCCCACGGCCCCAGTGGCAGCAATACCGACTACCTGCTGCAACTCGCCGAGGCGCTGCGGGAGTTGGGTGATTACGACCCCCATGTGCACGCCCTGGAAGCGCTACTGTCAGAATAACGTGAAATTAGGCTCTGCCGAAATTAGCAGGATAGCGGTTTTTAGCGCCAGGCGGCCAACTCGATCCCGGTATATCCCCGTGCGCTCCAAACCCCAGTCGCTTCGGGGATATACCGGGATCGAGCCAGCCTTCTTCCAGCATCACCCCGATCATCCACTACCTATACTATTTTCCGGCGCCAAAGCCGTCGGCGGTGTGCCTGAACATGCCGTCTTGTACACGCGCCCCGCAGGGGCGCGTCGATCAGGCGTGAAATTCAGGCACTCTCACAACGACGTTGGAATTGAGCGGAAGGAATAGGTAGTGGCTGTTTGAGTAATGATGACCTGAAAGGCTCCATCACGCTCTGATTCAAACCAAAGCGCAATGAGCCATAAAAAAAGCCCCGAACAATGCCGGGGCTTTTGCATAACTCGTCTTGAAACAGAGGTTCGCCTACCCACGACCCGCCCGGTTCTTCAGTTTGCGCAGGGTAGCCAGCTGCGCGGCGGCCTCGGCCAGTTGCGCGGAGGCGCGACCGTAGTCGAAATCACCGCTCTGGTTGGCGAGTGCGTGTTCCGCTTCCTTACGCGCTTCCTCGGCGGCAGCCTCGTCCACATCGTGGGCGCGAATAGCCGTGTCGGCGAGAATAGACACCACGCCGGGCTGAATTTCCAGAAAGCCACCGGAGACGTAGTACACTTCTTCGTTACCTTCCTGGGTTACGATGCGCACCGGACCGGGAACCAGCGAGGTCAACAGCGGAGCGTGACCATAGGTCACCCCCAGCTCGCCTTCACCCCCGGTAGCCACCAGCATCTCGACCAGGCCGGAAAAAATTTCCTCTTCCGCGCTGACGATATCGCAGTGAATTGTCATTGCCATAATGCTGGCCTCTCTGAATACTACTTACAGGTTCTTGGCTTTCTCGACAGCCTCTTCGATACCGCCAACCATGTAGAAAGCCTGCTCAGGCAAATGATCGTATTCACCCGCCAGAATGCCCTTAAAGCCAGCGATCGTATCTTTCAGGGACACATACTTACCAGGTGAACCGGTAAATACCTCGGCCACGTGGAAGGGCTGTGACAGAAAGCGTTCAATCTTACGCGCCCTGTTAACGGACTGCTTGTCTTCTTCCGACAGCTCGTCCATACCCAGAATTGCGATAATGTCTTTCAGTTCCTTGTAACGCTGCAGTACTGACTGAACGCCACGCGCCGTCTCGTAGTGATCGCTGCCGATGATCAGCGGATCCAGCTGACGTGAAGTCGAGTCAAGGGGATCTACCGCTGGGTAAATACCGCGAGCCGCGATGTCACGAGACAGTACGACGGTGGAGTCAAGGTGAGCAAACGTGGTCGCCGGTGAGGGGTCAGTCAGGTCATCAGCCGGTACATATACCGCCTGGATAGACGTAATGGAGCCTACCTTGGTTGAGGTAATACGCTCCTGCAGTACGCCCATTTCTTCAGCCAGGGTAGGCTGGTAGCCCACCGCAGAAGGCATACGACCCAGCAGTGCCGATACTTCGGTTCCCGCCAGCGTGTAGCGATAGATATTATCGACAAACAGCAGCACGTCACGGCCTTCATCGCGAAATTTCTCTGCCATGGTCAGGCCGGTCAGCGCCACACGCAGACGGTTTCCAGGGGGCTCATTCATCTGGCCGTAAACCATCGCCACCTTGGAGTTGGAGAAGTTCTCCACGTCCACAACCTTGGATTCCTGCATCTCGAAGTAGAAGTCGTTACCCTCACGAGTACGCTCTCCAACACCGGCAAATACGGACAGGCCGCTGTGCTCGGTAGCGATGTTGTTGATCAGCTCCATCATGTTGACGGTCTTACCCACACCGGCACCACCGAACAGGCCAACTTTACCGCCCTTGGCGAAAGGACAAACCAGGTCGATTACCTTGATGCCCGTTTCCAGCAGTTCATCCGAAGCAGACAGCTCTTCGTAAGTAGGTGCTTTGCGGTGAATGGAGGCGCGCTCTTTTTCACCGATGGGTCCACACTCGTCGATAGGGTTGCCCAATACGTCCATGATGCGACCCAGGGTCTCGATGCCCACAGGCACAGAGATCGGAGCACCGGTGTTTTCCACCGCCAGGCCGCGGCTGATGCCCTCGGAGGAACCCATGGCAATGGCGCGTACCACGCCATCCCCCAGCTGCTGCTGGACTTCAAGGGTCAGCCCTTTTTCGGGCACTTTAAGTGCGTCGTAAACCTTGGGCACGCTAT
>Ga0316187_10000469_pt1 | contig 31462 bp, 29 predicted proteins | sample CroRivburrow1_MG_FD_204927 | JGI IMG/M metagenome (GOLD analysis project Ga0316187, IMG submission 204927) | Coastal sediment microbial communities from Maine, United States - Cross River worm burrow 1 | ecosystem: Environmental > Aquatic > Marine > Coastal > Sediment | place: USA: Maine... | reverse complement strand
GCGAGTTGTGCACGCCCCCGGTATGGCGAGGAACGCAGGGCATCGGCGTGAGCCGATGAGTGCACCGGGTGCCCTTCTCTTTGGGTACTTTCTCTTGGGCAAGCAAGAGAAAGTGCCTCGCCCCACAGGGCGAAAGAAGAAGCTGAAAAGTACCTCGACCTTTAGGGCGAAACAGGCAGCTTAACTATCGTACAACATCACATCCGCCACAATATTCGCCCACTTGGAAAATTGCGGTACACTGAAAATCTCCTGCCCAATCGCCCTGTACATATCCGAAACCAGCATGACCCCCATTTCCCGTTGCGGAAAAGAACCGGCAAATGCCAGAATATTACCGAAGGTCTCGTGCGCATTGTCATCACTCCTGGCGCGAATGGCACGCCCCACCAACGCTGCAGCAACGGCATATTGCAAATCCGTTTCCTTCGGTACCCTGACCTTTTCACCACGCACAATGGCATCGATGTCCGGCAACTTGTCGAGATTCTCGACAAAGGCAGACAACTCAATGCCGGCAGCCGGACCTACACAGGCCTGCAGGGAGCCGGTTAACAGCTCTGGCAGATCGCCGAACTTGTGCAGTGCACGGTGTGCAAATTCCCAGGAACGCGGTGATGGAAAGGCCACCGGGTTATGTGCCGGGTCAAATTCGAACAGCAGTTCCGGGCGGAAGCGCAAAAAGGCAATCAGACGTTCATCGATATCATGTGCATAGGCCCAGGCAACCCAGTCATCCAGGTTGATGTCGACATCAAAATGCGAGAAACGATTTGCCAGGGGTGCTGGCATGGTATAGGTTACGCCGCGGTCACCCTGGCGATTACCGGCGGCAAAGATTGCCCAGCCATCCGGTACCTCGTAGGCACCAAGACGACGATCGAGAATCAACTGGTAGGCCGCTGCTGACACACTCGGTGGCACCGAGGTAATCTCATCGAGAAACAGAATCCCCTGGTTACCGTGACGTTCGGCCTCCGGCAGCATGGAGGGCACGGCCCAGTCCACCCGCCCGTCGACCCGAAACGGTATACCACGCAGATCACTCGGCTCCATCTGGGACAAGCGTATATCGATGACGGGCATGCCATGCTGCTCAGCCACTTGCGCGACCATCTGCGATTTTCCGACACCCGGCGCCCCCCACAACATGACGGGGGTATGCTGGCCATGGAGTGCCGCCTGGAATTCTCGCTCCAGTACTGTTAATAACTGGGCTGGACGCATTACTATTCCTTCACTCTGTTGATGATTTTCTGACCGGGATTCATGTCAATCCGGTTTAATGGCATATCGCCCACTGCCCAGGAATACCAGGGCGAGACTGCAGAACAAATAAAAACCCTGTAGCTCCAGTGCCCAGCCACCGTGCTCGCCCAGACTAAAGATATCGGCGCTATGCGCCAGCCAGATAGCAATCAGCATATTCACAGCAGCTATTAGTCCGCCAAGCCGACAATAGACACCCAGAACAATCATCAGTGGCGCAATAATCTCGCCCACATACACACCGTAAGCAAGAGCACCCGGCAGGTCTGCCCCTTCCAGCATTTTGCTGATAAATCCGAGAGAATCAGGATGTAATATTTTGGCCACACCGTGAAATAACAACAAACCGCCCACAGTCAACCTGATTAACAGTTTACCTAATGCATCGTCGTGTAATAGCATAATTATTCTCCAGTCATTATTCCGGTTTAACTGCGCAGTGTTGGTACCCTACCCGAGTCCAGATAATACAGATAGTCCTTCATGATACGGTCATGGTCAAATGCAAGCGAAGGGGTCGCGTGTGGATCGTAAAGCGCGAGGTGCTTTGCATCATCGGCGGCACATGGCTCACCCTGCGCCTCGGCGACATAGACGGCGCTGGCGGTATGACCACGGAAATCCCGCGAGGGATCAGAATAATTGCCCAGCAACAGCTTGAGGGTGATATCCAGTGAGGTTTCCTCCCGCGCCTCTCTGACCGCCGCCGTCTCCAGCGACTCGCCCACATCGACAAAACCACCGGGCAGGGCCCAGCCGGGTGGTGGATGTTTTCGCTCAATCAGGACAATGGGACGTCCGGGACGGTCAATCATCTCGATAATAATATCGACGGTAAGCAGTGGTGTAACCGGTTTATTCACAAGTAATGGGCACTACTCAGTCTGGCTGGTTTTAAACCGATGAATCTGTCGCCGCGCCCGCTTGTCGGGTCGGCCCTCATGCCGGGCAGCTGTCTTGCCCAGCAACCGCTGCTCTTCCTGTAACTGCTGACGCTGCAGCTGACTCACCTCCGACTCACTGTACAGAGCTCGCGCCACTTCGGCAGGGCCCCGCTGCAGTGACAGGCCTGCAACGGTGACTGCAAAGGTGTAAATCCCCTTGCGAATGGTAAGCTGGTCGCCAATAGTCAGTTTATGCGCAGGCTTGACGCGGGCGCCATTGAGATGCACCTTGCCACCATTGATTGCCACTGTGGCCAGCGAACGGGTTTTATAGAACCGGGCAGCCCATAACCATTTGTCAGCACGGATGCCCGCATTACCATCCTTTGCATTTTTCATATTTTACGCACGACCCTTAATATACGTCATTCCCGCGAAGGCGGGAATGACAGATACTATAAGCCCCTCTGCGCGGCAGCTCCTGCCTGCGCCAGTTTTCTGAAGGTTGACAATGGCAGCGCGCCGTCTATTCGTTGTTTTTCACCAAAAAAGATCGTCGGTGTCGCACGCACATCCAGTTCGCGTGCGGCCGCCAGGTATTGTTGCAGACGTTCTTCATAGCGTTTGTCTGTCCAGGCTCGCTCAAGCACCTCGTCCGGCAGCCCCGATTCACGTGCCAACTCAGTCAGAACCGATTCATCGCCAATGTTCTGGCCCGCGGTAAAGAAGGCCTCGAACAGGCGGCGGTGCAGCGTATAAAAAACATCGGCACCGGCTTCCTTGGCCGCTTCAGCCAGCAACAGGGATTTGTGAGAGTTGCTTGTAAAGGTGTGGGGCTGGAAGCTAATGCCCTCTTCCTGCGCCAGCCGTGACAGGTTATCCATCATCTGTTGCCAGCGCGTATCGGGGTATCCCAGCCCTTCAATAGCCATACCCGCAACTGGTGTGTCCGGATGTATCTCGAGGAAACACCAGTTGATTTTCAAGTCGTAGTCTGAGCGCAGCCGGTCAAGCCGCACGTCACCCACGTAGCAGAAGGGACAGATGTAGTCGGTGAAGACAGTAGCAAGTAATTCGGGTTTTTCGGACGTTTTCATAGCCCACCAATCACCAGCATACAATCACGCTTGCAGGAGCGCGGTCGTGTCCGCGAACCATACTGCCCGACGTACATGGAGTACGAGTGCCGCGTCAGGCATGGATGCCCTGAGCGGCCTTGCGAAGCGCTCCTGCACGACTAGATACACCTGCAGGAGCGGATCGCATCCGCGAATATTACTTGGTCATTTCCTGCAGCAGATCGTTCAACCGGTTCACGAAGGCAACCGGGTCTTCCAATTGCCCCCCCTCGCTCAGCATGGCCTGGTCCAGCAACACATTTGACCAACTGCTGAATCGCGTGTCATCAGCCTCATCCTTCAGGCGGCTGACCAGGGGATGCACGGGATTGATTTCAAGATCCGGTTTGCTAGCCGGCACATCATGACCGGCCTGTTTCAGCATCTGCTGCATGTGTACGGCCATATCCTGCTCGCCCATTACCAGGCAGGATGGAGAGTCGGTCAGGCGTTGACTGACACGTACCGTGTTGACACGCTCGCTGAGCACCTCCTGCATGCGTTTGACGAGGTCAGCATATTCATCCTCGGTTTCTTTGGCGGCCTTCTTCTCTTCTTCATCAGCCAGCTTGTCGAGATCCAGCTCACCCTTGGCAATGGAGGCCAGTGACTTGCCATCGTATTCGTTCAGGTGAGATACCAGCCATTCATCAACGCGATCAGACAACAGCAACACCTCGATACTCTTGCGGCGGAATATCTGCAGATGCGGACTGTTTTTGGCCGCAGCAAAACTGTCGGCCGTCACGTAGTAGATGGTGTCCTGGCCATCTTTCATCCGTGCTATATAGTCATCCAGCGATACATCCTGCTCCTCGCTGGCGATCTTTGTGGACGAGAATCGCAGCAGTTTCGCAATACGCTCCTTGTTGGCGAAATCTTCGCCCGGACCTTCTTTCAGGACATTACCGAACTGTTTCCAGAAGTCCTTGTAGAGATCCGGCTCGTTCTTCATCATGGCCTCCAGCAGACCAAGCACTTTCTTTATAGAACCGGCACGGATGGTATCAATCAGCTTGTTGTGTTGCAGAATTTCGCGGGATACGTTCAGCGGCAGATCATCGGAATCGACCAGCCCGCGAACGAAGCGCAGGTAGTAAGGCATCAACTGTTCGGCGTCATCCATAATGAAGACCCGGCGTACATAGAGCTTGATACCGTGACGGCTGTCACGGTCGTAGAGATCAAACGGCGCCCGCGACGGAATATAGAACAGCGTTTTGTAAGACTGGTTTCCTTCCACATGACTGTGCACCCATTTCATCGGGTCCTCGAAGTCATGGGCAACATGTTTGTAAAATTCCTTGTATTCCTCCTCACTCACTTCAGTGCGCGGACGTGTCCACAGTGCCGAGGCCTTGTTCACTGCCTCGTAGCTCGCTTCCTTGCCATCTTCTGCCTCACCCAGCATTTCGATGGGCAGGGGAATATGATCGGAATACTTGTTAATAATGCTTTTCACGCGGAAGCTTTCAAGGAATTCATCCTCACCTTCACGCAGGTGCAGCACCACTTCCGTACCACGCTGTGGCCGCTCGACTGTCTCCAGGGTAAATTCACCATCACCGGCTGAACTCCAGCGTACACCGTGTTCAGCACCGAGACCGGCACGGCGCGTGGTCAAGGTCACCTTGTCAGCCACGATATAAGAAGAATAGAAACCGACGCCAAACTGGCCGATAAGCTGGCTGTCCTTCGCCTGGTCACCGGTAAGGGATTCGAAAAACTGGCGCGTGCCGGACTTGGCAATGGTACCGATATTTTCAACCACCTCGTCCCGCGTCATGCCGATACCGGTGTCCGTGACCGTGACTGTTCTGGCGTCCTTGTCGATATCGATACGAATACGCAGATCGGTATCGTTCTCATAGAGCTTGTCATTGGCCAGCGCTTCGAAACGGAGTTTGTCGCAGGCATCTGAACCATTGGAGATTAGCTCACGCAGAAATATTTCCTTGTTGGAATACAGCGAGTGAATCATCAGCTGTAACAGCTGTTTGACCTCGGTTTGAAATTCGAGGGTTTCTTTCTGGCTATCGACCGTCATGCGTGTAAATTCCTCTGTTGACTGGTATGTAACCCGGTATATGGGGTTTTTTGCCGGGTTTTCAAGGCCGGACCGACAATTCCCTCGTGCCTGAGCAACCACTGTTTGCGCTGTATCTCACGACCACCGGTGCTGCCGGAATAGCCACCAATGCCCGCGGCGCTCACCACGCGGTGACAGGGCACGATAATGGATACCGGATTATTGCGGCAGGCGTTCCCTACCGCACGGGCACCACTACCCAGCCGCACAGCCAGTTCGCCATAGGTCAGGGTCTGACCCGCTGGAATTCCTGTTAGTGCCTGCCAGACATAACACTGGAAGTCAGTGCCGTGCATGTCCAGCGGTAGCGCGAAGTGATGTTTGGGGTTGACGAAGTACTGTGCGAGTTGTTTTACAACTTGCCGTTCGAAGGGTGTCGCTGCCGCCTTTAGCGGGACCGTATTGGCAAGATAATCCAGCCGGGCGACCCGGTTGTCACGACACTGCGCCCCCAGTCGGCCAGGGGCTGAGTCAACAACAACATCGTAACCGCGTTCAGATTCTATTTGCTGCATGGTAATCATCCCCCCCAATAAAAAAAACGGGCATCCTCTTTCCGGATACCCGTTATTTTAGCTGTTAATTGGCAATCCTAACTAACCTGGGAAAGCCCTGTTCTCTACAATTTTGTCATTCCCGCGGAAGCGGGACAAAAGCGCTTAGCGCGTTGAACACCTGAAGGGCAGCCCGCAGGGTGAGCAAAGCGAATAATCCAGTAACAGATTGACTGTAAACCACTGGATTCCGGGTCTCCGCTACGCCCCACCCGGAATGACATGAATTCCTAGAGTTTTTCCTTGATGCGTGCAGACCTGCCAGACAGCTCGCGCAGGTAATACAGCTTGGCACGGCGCACGTCGCCCTTGCGCTTGACCTTGATCGAGCCGATAGCCGGGCTGTGCGTCTGAAAAACACGCTCTACACCCTCGCCATGCGAAATCTTGCGCACGGTAAAAGCCGAGTTCATGCCACGATTGCGCTTGGCGATGACAACACCTTCAAACGCCTGCAGCCGCTCGCGGCTGCCTTCCTTGACCTTCACCTGTACAGTGACGGTATCACCCGGACCGAATTCCGGGATGTCCTGTTTCATCTGCTCCTGTTCAAGCTGACTGATTATATTACTCATGGCTGATCCTCTGGGTTCTGATAATGGGCTATTGATCACTCAATTGCCCGACTCGTACTCACTCATAAATTCGTTTAGCAATGCCTGCTGCTCTTCATCAAGCTGCAAGGCCGCCAGTAAATCCGGTCGCCGCCGCCAGGTCCTGCCCAGCGCCTGCTTGTGTCGCCAGCGCCGGATCTCCGCGTGGTTGCCACCGGTTAACACCGCCGGCACCGGCAAACCCTCAATCGCTTCCGGCCGCGTGTAGTGCGGATAATCCAGCAGGCCGTCCATAAAAGAGTCCTGCTGCGCCGAATCTGCGTCACCCAGTGCCCCGGGTAACAGCCGCGTCACGGCATCGATCACAATCAAGGCCGGTAACTCGCCGCCACTGAGGACGTAATCACCGACGGATAATTCTTCATTCACTTCCAACTCAATCAGGCGTTCATCAATGCCTTCATAACGCCCGGCAACCAGAATAAACCGTTCAAGACCGGCCAGGGCCCGCGCCTTGTCCTGGTCAAACTTCGCACCCTGCGGTGACAGGTAGATTACCGGCGCCGGCACATCTACAGCCTGCGCCTGCTGGATGGCCGCACGCAGGGGTTGCACCTGCATGACCATTCCGGGTCCACCACCGTAGGGCCTGTCATCAACCGCCCTGTGCCGGTCTTCGCTATAGTCCCGCGGATTCCAGGTCTCCAGCACCAGCAGGCCGTTATCGATAGCCCGCCCCTGTATGCCATAAGCGGCGCGTTCCCGGATCATTTCGGGAAACAGGGTAACAACGTCAATCCGCATCTAGAAATCAGGATCCCAGTCAACCCGTATGATCCGCGTTTCGAGATCAACAGATATGACAACCTGTTCCCTGATATAGGGGACCAGGTATTCATGCGCCCCCTTGACCACTATCACGTCGTTGGCACCGGTCTCTAACAGGTGATCGACGACACCAAGCACCTGATCGTCTTTGGTAATGACCTGCATACCAATCAGGTCACTCCAGTAATACTCATCTTTAGCAACCGGGGGTAACTGACTTCGATAAATACCAATATCAGTCCCCGTCAGCGCAGCAGCAGCATCCCGGTCATGACATGTCTTCAGCTGCACCACCAGACCCTTGCCATGATGTCGCCCGGCTAGCGGTTCTACTGCCTGCCACTGTCCCTTTAACTTCAGGTACCAGGGCGAGTAATCCAGCAACTTGTCCTCTACGGCCGTGAACGCATTGACGCGTAGCCATCCTTTGACGCCAAACGGTGAGGCAATACGCCCCATCACCAGCATCTCGTCTTCTGGAACCTTACTGTCGATTGCCATCACCACTCAAACCACGCAATCGAACAGCAGACCGTACTTACTGAGCCGCCCGGTGGTCCTTCAGGAGTTTTGCAACACGTGGAGACAGCTGGGCACCCTTGGACGCCCAATGATCCGCACGCTCGGCATCCAGACGCAGGCGTTCTTCCCCACCGGTTGCAACCGGGTTAAAAAAACCAATACGTTCTATATATCGCCCATCGCGGCGATTACGGCTATCGGTTACCACAATGTGGTAAAAAGGGCGCTTCTTGGCGCCACTGCGTGACATTCTGATCGTCACCATGATTTTGTACCCTCGTAACACTGAAAAATAATGTGCTGTCAGGCGCAAGCCATTGATCAGCAACCGTTGAAAACCGCGCAATTCTACGTGATTCCCAGAAAATGTGAAGAGCTTAGCCCGCATATCTCACGAGGTAACGAGATATGCGGGCTAGCGGCCATTGAGCACGCACCGCAGGCGCGTGCAATCCGACGGTGTCTGTCCGGCCAAAGTCTGTCGGTTTTTATTACAAGAATTCATATTATGCAGCGACGCTCCAGATTTTCTATTCATATTGTTGTTTTTACTGATCATTTAAAATATTACCCATCACCTTGTGCGGACGCAGAATTGCCGACCGTTGTCGAGTTTCCTTACATTCCAAAGAAAAACACCGAGCCCGCATTAGAAGCACCGCTCCAAGTCATTACTATCTATTGAAGTTTTCTAGATTGGCACGCCGATTGCTTCCTTTACGGGCGAGCATAGAAGAAGAAAGACCCAGGTGGAGGTAACACAGTACGACACTTTTAAAGAATAAGAGCTCATTGCACATGATAATAAAAAATCTTTGCGCAACGGCATTTAGCAATAACAGAAGACCATAATAAGTATTGTAAATACCCGATCTTGCGCAGTATTCGACGGTGGCATCTGCCACCGTTTTTTATTTGTGCTAAAGAAATCCGGATCAGTCAGAAAGGAAACCCCTGCCCTCCCTGCGGCATCTTGCCTTTCATGCCCCGCAGCATCTTGCCCATGCCGCCCTTGGACATTTTTTTCATCATTTTTTGCATTTGCAGATGCTGTTTCAGCAAGCGATTGACATCCTGCACCTGGGTACCGGAACCGGCCGCGATGCGCCGCCGCCGCGAACCCTTGATGACCGCCGGAAAACTGCGCTCATTCGGTGTCATTGAATTGATGATGGCCTTCATGCGGTGCACCTGGCTGTCATCCATCATGGCATTCTTCGGCAACTGCCCCATCCCGGGCATCTTGTCCATCAGACCGGCGAGACCACCCATATTAAGCATCTGTTCAAGCTGATCGCCAAAATCATTCATATCAAAACCCTTGCCTTTGGTCATCTTCCTGGCAAGTTTCTCGACCTGCTCCTTGTCGACCTTCTGCTCTGCCTCTTCGACCAGACTGAGAATATCCCCCATGCCGAGAATGCGTGATGCAATACGGTCAGGATGAAACGCTTCCAGTGCCGCGGTCTTTTCTCCGACGCCGATAAACTTGATCGGTTTACCGGTAATCGCACGAATCGACAGGGCCGCACCACCGCGTGCATCACCGTCCGCCTTGGTCAGGATGACCCCCGTCAGCGGCAACACATCATTAAATGTCTGTGCAGTCCTGGCCGCATCCTGACCGGTCATGCTGTCGACGACGAACAGGGTTTCCACCGGGTGTACCGCATCATGTACACGACGGATCTCGTTCATCATCTCGTCATCGATATGCAGACGACCGGCCGTATCGATAATCACCACATCAAGGTGCTGTTTGCGCGCATGAGAGATCGCATTCTCGGCAATCTTGACCGGATCCTGGTCCGTACGACTGGGAAAAAACTCGGCCTCGACCTCGCCAGCCAGTGTTTGCAGCTGCTCGATGGCCGCAGGCCGGTAGATATCACAGCTGGCGACCAGCACGGATTTCTTTTCACGTTCTTTCAGCATGCGCGCCAGCTTGGCAGTGCTGGTCGTCTTGCCCGACCCCTGCAGTCCCGCCATCAATATGACAGCCGGCGGCTGGACCTTCAGGTTCAACCCGTCACTGGCTTCACCCATGGTGTGGACCAGTTCATCGTTGACCACCTTGACCAGCATCTGGCCCGGTGACAGGCTTTTCAAAACATCCTGCCCCTTCGCCCGTTCACGTACCCGGCCAATAAACTCCTTCACCACGGGCAATGCCACGTCGGCTTCCAGCAGGGCCATGCGCACATCACGCAGTGCGTCGTTTATGTTGTCTTCGCTCAGTCGTCCCTGGCCACGCAGGTTTCTGATGGTCTTGGACAGCCGTTCGGTAAGATTGTCAAACATGAGCGTTACAGCCCCCGGAGTCGTTGTAGTGGATACATGGAGCGTAATTATAGCGGTAATAAACGCCACACTGGCAACACAAACGCAATGATGAGCTTCAATGCCAACGGCAGTTATGTCATCATGCCGGCATGATGCCAACCCTGCCCGGACTACTTGCGATTTTTCTGTACCTGCTTGCCAGTGGACTGCTGCTTGTAAAGCTGACGCGCGGTCTGCCGTGTGCCGGTTGCCGGCGTAACCAGAGCCTGATGATTGGCCTCGCCGCGGTGTTCATTCATGGTAGCCTGCTGTATCCCGCCATTATCACGGTAAACGGGCTTAACCTCGGGATATTCTATGCCGCCTCCCTGGTTGCCATGACCACGGCCCTGTTACTGCTACTGGCATCCTTTATCGAGCCGGTCGAAAACCTGGGGATTCCCGTGTTTGCCGTCGCCGCGCTCTGCATCGGCCTGACAATGATCTTTCCGGATCCGCACATCATCACCAGCGCCAACTCCATGCAACTGGAGAGTCACATTCTTGCCTCGTTACTGGCCTACAGCATTCTCGGCCTGGCAGTCCTGCAGGCCCTCCTGCTTGCCATCCAGGACTCGCATTTGCGCAATCGGACCCCCGGTGGTTTTATTCGTGCACTGCCACCATTACAAACCATGGAATCGCTGCTATTCCAGATGATCGCGACCGGCTTTACCCTGCTCACGCTGGCACTGGTCACGGGCGTACTGTTTCTCGAGGACCTCTTTGCCCAGCACCTGGTACACAAAACCACCCTGTCCCTCATTGCCTGGGCTGTCTTTGCCGTGCTGTTATGGGGCCGCTGGCGATTTGGCTGGCGTGGCCGGGTTGCGATTCGCTGGACCATCGGCGGCTTTATCTTCCTGATGCTTGCCTACTTTGGCAGCAAATTCGTACTGGAACTCGTTATTAACCGCTAACCCCGGCGATTTCGCTGACAGCACGGCCGCATTTTCTGTAAAATACACTCTGGATAATCAACAAGAGGCTGTCCGCGTTTGGACGACACCCCCCTTAGCGTGCTGTTTGCAGCACTCTTATTTCTGATTCTGCTTTCCGCATTCTTCTCCGGTTCTGAAACCGGTCTGATGACGCTCAACCGCTATCGCCTGCGCCACCTGGCCGACAAGCAGCACCCCGGTGCCATGCGTGCGCAGCAACTGCTGCAGCGCCAGGATCGGCTTATCGGCCTGATCCTGCTGGGTAATAATCTTGTCAATGTACTCGCATCCATCCTGATGACACTGATCACCCTGCGACTCTACAATGACACCGGACTGCTGTTCGCTGCGGGTCTGGTACTGACCATCGTGATCCTGCTGTTTGCCGAGGTCACACCGAAAACACTGGCCGCCCTGCACCCCGAACGCGTTGCCTTCCCGGCTGCCTTTGTCTATACGCCATTGTTAAAACTGTTATGGCCGGTGGTGTGGGTTGTCAACGGCATCGCCAACGGCCTGCTGAAACTGCTAGGGGTTTCGCCTGAACACGGCACCAGTGATGCTCTCACCACCGAGGAATTACGTACCGTGGTGACCGAAGCCGGCGCCTTGATCCCGAAACGTCACCAGTCCATGCTGCTCAACCTGATGGACCTGGAAAAGGTCACGGTGGAAGACATCATGGTGCCGCGCAACGAGGTGACCGGCATTGATGTTGACGATGACTGGGAAACCTCACGCAAACTACTGATGGACAGCCAGTACACACGCTTGCCACTGTATCGCGAAGACATCAACAATGTCATCGGAATCCTGCACATGCGTGATGCATTACCATTACTCTATCGTGGCACACTTGACCGGGAGACCCTGCAGGGTATTGTCCGCAAACCTTATTTTATCCCGGAGAACACATCCCTGAACCGGCAGCTGCTCAACTTTCAGCGTGAACATCGACGCACTGGCTTCGCTGTCGATGAATACGGCGAGGTCCAGGGACTGGTCACACTTGAAGACATCCTTGAAGAGATTGTCGGAGAATTTACCTCCGACCCCTCAGCTCACATTGAAGACATACAGCCACAGGCTGACGGCACCTGGCTGGTCGACAGCTCCATCAGTATCCGCTCGTTAAACAGCGCCCTGGGTATGTCGTTGTCCATCGACGGGCCGAAAACACTCAATGGACTGATAACCGAATACCTGGAAATAATCCCGGAAGCCGACACCAGTCTGCTGCTCGACAACCACCCGGTGGACATCGTGCAGATCAGGGAAAACAGGGTGAAAACGGTCCGCATACACAAGCCACTGGAAAGAAATACACCCCCCGCTACCGAGGAACCCGCAAAATGAAACTCCTGTTCAACCTGGAGGTCATAGAAGGTAATCGCATCAAGGCAAGCCCGAGTGACTATCTGAAGTCATTGCCAGTTGCTCAACAGGTCACGGCCGTCACCAAGTTCCTCGGCTGGGCTGAAAACGAGGTCGCCAACAGCGAAGACCCGCAAGCGCGCGCCGAAGCCGAGATCGGTGTTGCCACTGCCACGGAATTTCTGCAAAAACTGGAAGCGGGTACAACGCGCATCTACACGGGAAGCAGTAGCCACCATGAGTAAGAAAGTCGAAAAAACTGACGCCGAGTGGCAAGCACAACTAACGCCGGAGCAGTATCAGATTGCCCGTGGCAAGGGAACGGAACGGCCGTTCACCGGCAAATACCACAATTGCATGGATGATGGTATTTACACCTGCATCTGTTGCGGCACGCCATTATTTCACTCGGACGATAAATTCGACTCCGGTAGCGGCTGGCCCAGCTTCATACGACCGGGCACCACTGCAAACATCAAGACTGAAACCGATACTGGTCACGGCATGACCCGTGTCGAGGTCATGTGCGCCAATTGCGATGCTCATCTCGGACATGTCTTTGAAGATGGACCAGCACCCACCGGGCTGCGTTATTGCATTAACTCCGCATCTCTGGACCTGGAAAAGTAACCACGTTACTCCTCCCCGCACCTGCTCTTCATTCCCATACTCCCGTCATTACCGCGAAAGCGGGAAGCCAGTTGTCGGTAGCACAGGTAGCCAGCATTTCTGGATTCCCGCTTTCGCGAGTATGACGGTAAGCGAGGATAACTCCTAATATAATACCTATCAATACACTCCTATCTTATTAATAATAAAGTGAATATTATAACCACCACCATAATTCAAGTTTATGTGAACTCTGCCGACAATAGATTGACTAAGTAAGTATATTAGGATATTCTTATATTTAAATACGTGGAGGTATGAACTATGGATACCAATATATTATTGCAGCAGATTCTGGCTATTTTCCTGGCTATCAGCGGGTTATCACTCTCGCATGCGTCAGATAGCAACGAGGGTGATTTGTGCTCACCGTTCATGGATGGCAAGGTCGAACCTTCTTTGATAGCCACCATGCTGGATGCGGCCCAGGATGGAAATCTCTACCGTATCGATGATGATACCTCACGGGTCGGTTTTTGCGTCTCGAGTAAATTCAACGAGGTGAAGGGTGATTTCCATGACGTTCGTGGTGGACTTACGCTCTCAGCCACCACGGCAACATCAGGTGACGGGCAGGCACTGCTAGTCATCAATACGGCCAGTCTCGATACAAAGGGCTCGATGATCGAGCACCTTATCAAGAGCGAGCGCTTCTTTGATGTCGAAAAGTACCCCGAGATCCTGTTCGTCAGTCGTGGTTTTGAATGGACCGGTCAGGATACCGCCACTATTGTCGGGGATCTGACTGTACATGGCGTGACCAGGGAGGTTGTATTTGACGTGACATTAATCCCTGTCAAGGATACGTCTGGCCTCGAGAATATATCAGGCAAATTGTCAAACCGTATGCTTGTCAAGGCAACGACAACCATACATCGCTCGCAATTTGGCATGGACAACATGTCGAAGCTTGTGAGTGACAGTGTCGACCTCTGTATGAGTGTCGAGGTGCAGCGCTACTCAATCTGATCGCAGACATCACACATGGACGCCACGCCAGTGGCGTCCAGCTTTCCGTACTTACACCCTGCAAGCTGACAAATTTATTTCATCCAGTATCCTTAGCGCACATCTGCTGAATGCTAGCATTATCTATTTTATTGTTCTGAATAGATATTATTGCTAGTGTGGTGTCCATGAATCAATCATCGACAACAGCGAGCGACGCAGATAAGCTGGCCGGCACACGGCGCTTGTACGTGGTACTGGTCAGCATACACGGCTTGATCCGCGGGCAGAGTCTCGAACTGGGGCGCGATGCCGATACCGGCGGCCAGACACGCTACGTAGTCGAACTGGCGCGGGCGCTCGCTGAACACCCCGATATCGCCCGGGTGGACCTGCTGACCCGACGCGTTCTTGATTCCGGACTGAGTGCTGATTATGCGCGCCACGAGGAGACACTGTCGGATACCGTACGCATTGTTCGAATCGACTGCGGTGAGGAAGCCTATATCCCCAAGGAACAACTCTGGGATAGCCTAGATGTATTTGCCGACAACGCCCTGAGCTGGCTGCGTGAGCATGACCTGAATCCCGACGTTATCCATAGCCATTACGCCGACGGCGGTTATGTCGGCATCCGCCTGTCGAGTCAGCTGGGTATACCGCTGGTGCATACTGGTCACTCCCTGGGACGGGTTAAACGCAGACGCCTGCTGGCACATGGTCTGCGGCGTGACCTGATTGAGGAACGCTACAACATGTCGCACCGGATCGAGGTTGAAGAAGACATACTGGCGACCGCCGAGCTGGTGATAACCAGCACCAACCAGGAGATCGAGCAACAGTACGGTCTCTATGACCACTATCAGCATGAAAACATGCAGGTCATTCCACCCGGCACGGCACTGGATAATTTTCACCCGGCAGACGGCACTGAACGTGACAGCGCAATCTACCGGCAGCTGGGGCGCTTCCTGCAGAACCCGGACCGTCCGATCATACTGGCGCTGTCGCGCCCCGACACGCGCAAGAACATCACAACGCTGCTGGAAGCCTATGGCGAATCCGGGGAACTGCAGGCAGCAGCCAATCTGGTGATCATTGCCGGCAATCGCGACGACATTCGTGACATGGACAGTGAGGCCCAGGAAGTACTGACTGAAATCCTGCTGACGATTGACCAGTACGACCTGTACGACAAGGTCGCCTACCCGAAATCCCACCAGTCGCATGAAGTACCGATCCTCTACCGGCTGGCTGCAGTATCGCAAGGTGTATTCATCAACCCGGCACTTACCGAGCCGTTTGGATTAACGCTGATCGAAGCAGCCGCCAGCGGCTTGCCCATTGTGGCGACCGAGGACGGTGGACCGCGCGACATTACCGCGAACTGCCGCAATGGCTACCTGATCGACCCCCTGGACAAACAGGATATCGTCAAGACCCTGTTGAAAATACTGAGCGATGCCAACGCCTGGCGAGGACTTTCGCAACGTGGCCTGCAGGGCGTAAAAGAACACTATTCCTGGCAAGCACACACACAGCTCTATGTATCCGCCCTGCAGGGTTTACTGACATCGACCAAGACCACGTCTCCGCTCCTGCCGCGCCGACGGGCAGGCCTGTACCATGACCGGGCGATCTTCACCGATCTGGACCAGAATCTGCTCGGTGACGCCGAATCGCTGCCCGATTTTCTGGATGTGGTACAGGTCTACCGCAAGTGCACCACATTCGGCATTGCGACCGGCCGGCGTCTGGATGCCGCCTTGCGCATGATGAAACGTTACGGTATTCCGCAACCCGATATCCTGATCACCAGCCTGGGCACAGAGATCTGCTATGCGCCCCGCCTCACCCGGGATCTTGCCTGGGCCGAACACATCGATCACCTTTGGAAACCCAGGGCGATCACCCGTGCACTGGCTGACCTGCCAGGCATCAAGCTGCAGCCCAAATCGGAACAAAGCCGTTTCAAGATCAGCTATTACATTGATCCCGAAAAGGCGCCCGGCCTCGACGAGATCAACAGCCTGTTGCACCAGCGTGACCTCACCGCCAATACCTTCCTTTCATTTGGCCAGTTTATGGATATTGTGCCAGTGCGAGCATCCAAGGGCTTCGCTTTGCGCTGGTGTGCCGATCAGTGGGACATCCCGCTGGAGAACATCCTGGTCGCGGGAGGCTCCGGCGCTGACGAAGACATGATGCGTGGCAATACCATGGCCGTGGTCGTAGCCAACCGTCACCACGAGGAACTCTCGGGACTGGCGGACTTCGATAATATTTACTTCGCCACCCAACCCTGCGCGGCCGGCATCCTCGAGGCCATCGAACACTACGATTTCCTGGGTAACTGCGAACTGCCCGGTCCGTGAGCATGCAATCCCGGCAGCAGTGGTAGCCGGAAGGCATTGTTCATGACAAGCCGGAGTGGATATTTGAAAACAGCGACACGGTATATAAAAATGCTTGATTGCGAACGACCGGTTATTTTCGGTGAGGTTTTGTACGACTGTTTCCCGGATGGTCAGGCCGTTCTCGGCGGTGCACCCTTCAACGTGGCCTGGCACCTGCAGGGATTTGGCCTCTCCCCGCTATTCATTTCCAGGGTTGGCGACGACCCGCTCGGCCATCGTGTCAGGGATGCCATGCACAACCACGGCATGGACGCCTCCGGATTGCAGCTGGATTCGTCACACCCGACCGGCAAGGTTGCTATCACCCTGTCTGGCAACAGCCATAGCTTCGAAATCATTCCTGACCAGGCCTATGACTACATCGACCAGGGTGCGTTGCCACCATTGCCGGACAGCACGCTGTTTTACCATGGCAGTCTGGCCGCCAGGTCTTCAGTTTCTGCGCAGACACTGGCATTCCTCAGCACGCGTTTTGCCAGCAAACGCCTGATCGACGTCAACCTGCGCAACCCCTGGTGGCAACAGCAGCAGGTGCTGGAAATGGTCGACAAAGCCTGGCTGGCCAAACTCAACGACGAGGAACTGCTGCAGCTGGTACCGGATGCAGACGATGATGCATGCCGCATGCAACAATTAATCCATACTGCCGGGTTGCAATTCCTGCTGGTCACCCGTGGTGCAGCCGGTGCAGAATTGCTGACTGCCGGCGGTGACAGCTTCCGGGTGGCACCGGATACCGTGACCGAGATGGTCGATACAGTCGGTGCCGGTGATGCATTGACCAGTGTTCTCATACTGGCAGTGTTGCAGGGCTGGCCATACCAGCAGGCACTGGAACGTTCACAGGCCTTCGCCTCTGCCATCGTCGGTCGCCGTGGCGCAATTGTCGAAGAGCCGGGTTTTTACCAGCCATTTATCGATGCGTGGGAGTTGTCATGACACTGGAACAGGGGTTTCTGGAATCTCTGCAGCGCTACTTCAAGGAAGAGCGCAACACGGCCCACCTCGTGCTTCACCAGTTGCATGATCTTGGCAAACCCTTGTTGCTGCGCGGTGAAGTGCAGGATACCTTTGCGCGTCTGTGTGCATCCAGCAACGGCGGCCGCCTTGCCGGAACACCGGTAGAGCAGATGCTGCAAGCAACGCAGGAAGCGGTCGTCAACGCCGACTGGCTTTACTTTGCCTTGCGTATCAGGGTCGGACGCTGGGGTTATCTGCGAGTTAACAGTAACATGATGTCAGTCGAGGAAGTGCCGGTCAGCGAGTTTCTGCGCGTCAAGGAGCATCTTGTTGACGGTCAGCAGGACGATACAGACCAGATACTGGAAATCGACCTAGAACCGTTCCTGCGTAATTTCCCGAAAATGCACGAGACACGCTCGATCGGGCGTGGCGTGGAATTTCTCAACCGACGCCTTTCCAGCCAGCTGTTTGCAGACAGTGGCAAGGGCAATCAATTGCTACTCGATTTTCTGCGCGTGCATCGTTACCGGCAGCAGACACTGATGCTCAATGAAACAGCGAAGGATGTCGACACGCTGCGCTCGGCATTGCGGCAGGCGGATGAACTTCTGTCATCGGTAGCGGCCGACACACCATGGAAGGAACTGGCACCTCATCTGCGCGCACTGGGCTTTGAGCCCGGCTGGGGCAAGGATGCAGCACATATCAGGGGCTACATGGAGCTGTTGCTGGATATCCTGGAGGCACCCTCGCCCGCCAGCCTGGAACAGTTCCTGCAAAATATTCCAATGATTTTTTCCATTGCGATTCTGTCGCCACATGGCTGGTTCGGTCAGAGTGATGTGCTGGGCCGTCCGGATACCGGTGGTCAAGTGGTCTATATACTCGACCAGGTGCGCGCACTGGAGCGGGCCATGCACCGCAGTCTGCTCGAACAGGGGCTGGATGATATCGACCCACAAATACTGGTCGTAACCCGTTTGATACCCGCAGCCGAGGGCACGACATGCGACCAGCGCATTGAAGCCATTGCCGGAACACGCAATGCCCGAATCCTGCGCGTCCCTTTTCTGGATAAAACCGGCCAGGTGCTACCACGCTGGATATCACGATTTGAAATCTGGCCTTACCTCGAACGCTTCAGTCATGACGTCGAGCGCGAAATGCTGGCAGAACTCGGCGGGCGGCCCGACTTTATCATCGGCAACTATTCCGACGGCAATCTGGTGGCATCGCTGCTGTCACAGCGTCTGAGTGTAACCCAGTGCAACATTGCACATGCCCTGGAAAAGACCAAGTACCTGTATTCCGACCTGTACTGGCGCGAGAACGAGCAACACTACCACTTCTCCTGCCAGTTCACTGCCGATCTTATTGCCATGAATACGGCTGATTTCATTATTACCTCCACCCACCAGGAGATTGCCGGTACCAGTGACAGTGTCGGGCAGTACGAGGCCCATGGTGCCTATACCCTGCCCGGATTGTACCGCGTGGTACATGGCATCGACGTATTCGACCCCAAGTTCAATATTGTTTCGCCCGGCGCCGATGAGGAAATCTATTTTCCGTACAGTGATTCCGAGCGGCGTCTCACGCACTACGATGAGGATATAAAGAACCTGCTGTTCGGCAGCGACGGTGGCGACAAGCGTGGCGTATTAATTGATCCCGGCAAACCGTTGTTATTCACCATCGCGCGTATGGACAAGATCAAGAACATTACCGGCCTGGTGGAATGGTACGGCGCATGCGCGGAACTTCGCGAAGAAGCGAACCTGGTCGTGGTTGCCGGATACATCAACCCTGCACGCTCGAGCAACGAAGAGGAATATGCACAGATTCGGCACATGCACCAGCTGATGGATGAATACCGGCTCGATGGTCAGGTCCGCTGGCTGGGAATGTACCTCGACAAGGCCTTCGCCGGAGAGTTATATCGTTTCATTGCCGACTCTCATGGCGCCTTCGTGCAGCCGGCCCTGTTCGAAGCCTTCGGTTTGACCGTGATCGAGGCGATGAGTACCGGCCTGCCGACCTTTGCCACCCGTTTTGGCGGACCACTGGAGATCATTGAAGATGATGTTTCCGGTTTCCATATCAACCCAAACCATGGTGCAGAGGCGGCACAGTGCATGGCAGACTTTCTGGCCCGCTGCCGCGAGCACCCGGCCGAATGGCAGCGAATCTCGAAAGGGTCGCTGGCACGAGTCAGTGATCGTTACACCTGGAAGGGCTATGCAGAACGCCTGATGACACTGTCACGCGTGTACGGGTTCTGGCGTTACGTGACCGACCTGGAACGTGACGAACTGAGGCGCTACCTGGAAATGTTCTACAGCCTGCAATACCGGCCACTGGCACGGCACATGCTGGATTGATATCGCCATTTACATGCCCTTGTTTTCCTGTTGTTCATTGTAGGCCCGTACCGCGTGTGGATTCCCACTAAAGTGACCCGTTACCTCAGAGTCTTCAGCCACGTCGTCACCTCCATGACTGCTCCGAACGCTTCCGGCTGGAGCAAAATCGCCGGGTGGGATTCGCACCCACTGAGAAACGCCGCCTTTGCACGGCACACGCCAACTCCTGACCTTCATGGGAAATCAGCGGCAGGTAGATTGTGGATCGTACCCTGGCGGCACACGACCTGGAACTTTTCATGTCTTGTTACAAGATTCGCATCAGCGAACTGGATTCAGATCACGGCACTGCCTGGATCACCAGGTGGTCCATGTTGGCACCGCTGACCCCGGTTGTCTGCGCACGGATGGTGTGCGTGCCGGCAGTGAGCGTTGCATTAACCTGTACCTCGCCCCAGTTCTCCCAGCTGCCAGTCGGCGGAAAACCAAGCGTGGAGACCAGCGTAGTCCCGTCCACCAGGATTCCAAGGCATGACAGGTTTAGCATTGATGTCGCACGGCAATAGTGTACCTTCGTAACTCGGGGAACTGGTGCTGCACCCCGACAGACCAATTGCGAGAACGGATAGCACAACAATGTAGTGCCATCCTCTCACGCCAGGCGGTGTGGCGACCTTTTTGCGTGCTGCGGCTATTCGTATTTTCTTATTCCTGAACCAGTAAGTATTTGCTGGTACAAAATAAAAAAAACAGTAGCACCATTAAGATGCAAAGCTATTGACCCGCATCAATTCGGTTACAAAACAGACTGAAAAATACGGGAAACTCCGTACATGTAATTAGCTGTTTAACTGTATTTACTAAAAACAAAAAAACTGATTACTTCGGTGCGTGAGGCAGAATGAAATAGAGGCGTGAATATCGCATTAGGGTCCCGCATTTTAGTGAACGTGGGCTCAATTGGTCATTCCCCAGATTTCTGTGAGTGTCTTAAAAGCTGCAAATGTGGCCGGTTACGTCATGCAATCTGTAGTATCGAAAATGCTATAGGCTGCCATTTCTGGGCGATCACTGTGTAACGGAAACGCCCAATTTTAGTTAATCTGCTTCCTAAGACCCTTTGCTAATATTTGGAAATAATGGCTCTCTGCCCCCGATCTGTTTTATTCCTCGTGTGCCACGTGATGGACGGGGCCACCGTATTCATAACCCAGCAAACCGGTGTGCAGAAACTCGCGGTTCAGCCGCGCGATAAAGGACACCGGTATCGATTTCGGGCAGGCTTTGGCACATTCATAATGGTTGCTGCAGTTCCCGAATCCTTCACGGTCCATCGCTTCCACCATCGCCAGCACACGGTGGCTGCATTCCGGCTTGCCCTGGGGCAACAGGCTCAGGTGCGTCACCTTTGCGGCGACGAATAACATCGCGGAGGCATTCGGGCAGGCGGCAATACAGGCGCCGCAGCCGATACAAGAGGCGGCAACGAAAGCCTTGTCGGCACGCGACTTTGATACCGGGATGGTATTGGCGTCAGGCGCCTCTCCGGTGTTTACCGAAATATAACCGGCGGACTGCATGATGCGGTCCAACGCGGAACGGTCGACGACCAGGTCCTTGATCACCGGCGTGGCCCTTGATCGCCAGGGCTCTACGGTAATGGTCTGGCCATCGTGAAAATGACGCATGTAGAGCTGGCAGGTGGTGGTGGCCGGCTGCGGGCCGTGCGGTTTGCCGTTGATCATCAGGGAACACGAGCCGCAGATACCCTCGCGGCAGTCCATCTCGAAGGCAACCGGTTCCTGCTTTTGCGATACCAGGTCTTCGTTAATGCGGTCCAGCACTTCAAGGAAAGAATAGTCGGGGCTGATGCCCGACACCGCGTAATCTTCGAACCGGCCTTCGACTTCAGCGCTGGCCTGGCGCCAGATGCGTAACACGAGATTCATCGGTAATCACGCTCCATCAGGCGGGCACATTCGAATGTAAGCTTTTCCTCGAACCGCTCGGGAAGGGCTTCACCACAATACGCCCAGGCCGCGACATGGCTGAACCGTTCATCGTCACGCCTGGCCTCGCCCTTATTCTGGTATTCCTCGCGGAAATGCGCACCACAGGATTCCTCGCGCGCCAGCGCGTCGCGGCACATCAGTTCGGCAAACTCCATGAAATCAGCCACGCGTCCGGCATATTCCAGCGTCTGGTTCAGGTCCCGAGACGTGCCGGTCACGTTGACCGATTGCCAGAACTCTTCCCTGAGTTCCTGAATTCGGTCAATCGCTGAGCGCAGGTCCTGTTCTCTGCGCGACATGCCGCAATAGTGCCACATGATATCCCCCAACTGCTTGTGCAAGGACGCGACCGTCTGTGTCCCCGCGGCCGCGAGCAAGCGCTTGATGCGCCGTGTCGCATCCTCTTCGGCAGCATCGAATACCTCGTCGTCCAGTGCCAGTGGCTGTGCATCATTCTCGGCGAAATAATGCCCGATGGTCTGCGGCAGGATAAAGTAACCGTCGGCGAGGCCCTGCATCAATGCGCTCGCACCGAGGCGGTTTGCGCCGTGGTCGGAAAAATTGGCCTCGCCGATAACGAATAGACCGGGGATATTCGACATCAGGTGGTAATCCACCCACAGACCGCCCATCGTGTAATGCGCGGCCGGGTAGATCTTCATCGGTCTCCGGTACGGGTCTTCATTGCAGATGTGCCGGTACATGTCGAACAGGTTGCCATAGCGTTGTTCGATAAAATCCAGGCCATGTTCCTCGATGGCGCTTTGAAAATCCAGATAGACACTGTGTTTCATCGCGCCGACGCCTCGCCCTTCGTCGCAGGTCTCCTTAACTGCACGCGACGAGATGTCCCGTGGAGACAGGTTGCCATAGGCCGGGTACTTACGCTCCAGGAAATAATCGCGTTCCGCCTCCGGTATATTGCGCGGTTCACGCGGGTCATCGGCCTGCTTTGGCACCCACACACGCCCGTGATTCCGCAGCGATTCCGACATCAGCGTCAGCTTGGACTGGTGCTCGTGCAGGACCGGGATACAGGTTGGATGGATCTGCGTGAAACAGGGGTTGGCAATCAGCGCGCCACGCTTGTAGGCGCGGTATATGGCGGTGACATTACAACCGAAGGCATTGGTTGAACGATGGAAGATATTGCTGTAACCACCGGTGGCCAGCACCACGGCATCGGCCATATGACGCCGGATTTGGCCGGTGATCAGGTTGCGCGTTATGATGCCGCGCGCCCGGCCGTCCTTCAGAACCAGTTCCAGCATTTCACTGCGCGTATGCAGCCTGACCTGCCCCTGATGGACCTGCCGGTTCATCGCGCCATAGGCACCGAGCAGCAATTGCTGCCCGGTCTGCCCCTTGGCGTAAAAAGTGCGCGAGACCAGTGCACCGCCGAAGGAACGGTTATCCAGGTAACCGCCGTACTCGCGCGCAAACGGCACACCCTGTGCCACGCACTGGTCGATGATGTTGCCGCTGATCTGTGCGAGACGATACACGTTGGCCTCGCGTGAACGAAAATCCCCGCCTTTGATTGTATCGATGAACAGGCGGTAATGGCTGTCGCCATCGTTGGGGTAATTCTTTGACGCATTGATGCCGCCCTGTGCGGCGATGGAATGCGCGCGACGCGGTGAGTCATGAAAGGTGAAGGCTTCCACGCGATAACCGAGTTCCGCCATCGTGGCCGCCGCCGAGGCACCTGCCAGGCCGGTTCCCACCACGATGACGTTTCTCTTGCGCTTGTTGGCCGGGCTGAGCAGGTGCAGGCCATCCAGGCAGTTGTCCCACTTGTCACCCACATCGCCGGGGGGTATGTGCGCGTCGGGAATCATGGCAACGCCAGCCAGCCCAATTGTACCGACAGTGGAATCGAAATGAATCCGCCCACCACCGCCAGGGTCACCATCCAGGACAGCAACTCGAAGAATTCAAAATAGTTTTCGCGGGAAAAACCCAGAGTCTGAAACACCGCGCGTACGGTGTGCTTCAGGTGTATTGCCAGAAACATCATCGCTGCAATATAGGTCCAGGCAATCCAGGCGTTTTGAAAAGTCATCACGACTCGTGAATAGACATCCACATGACCGCCGGCATCCTTCAACCGGAACACCTCGCCGACGCCGGCACCCAAGGTCAGGTGCGCGACATGGCCGGCAATGAAAGCCAGCAGCACCAGACCACTGATGATCATGCGGCGCTGGTAGAGGCGCAGGTACCATGATTGACCGGCATGACATGTTTCCAGCCTCGCCAGACGGTTTTCCCGAGTCACCGCAACGCCCAGTGCGATATGCAGCATGACAATCGCCAGCATGGCCAGCCTCACGACCCAGAGCATCGGGTTGGTCTGCAGGAAGTGCGCATAATTGTTGAGAGCCGACTGGCCTATGTAGATCGTCAGGTTGCCGCTGATATGCCCGACGATAAACAGGATCAATACAATACCCGTCAATGCCAAGATCAGCTTGCGGCCTATGGTGGTCCTGAGAAGATGCCAGAGACGGTTCATTCGGCCATGATATTCTATCGGTACGATAAATTGGCGCGAAGCATAGCAATTAATTGCGGGTTGACCTGTCGAAGTGCATCATAAAGCTTGGGCGATCATGGAAAATGGTCAAGCGTCGCCAGCATACAGAACTGATCCTCCTTCACCCCAGTTTCCATCATCAAGTTCGTTAATTACAACCCATGTGCCTTCCGCAAATTTATCATTTGTGCAAATACTAGTGCATGGTAAATTTGAAAACTAGTGAACTGGCTGAATATCTCTTCGGGGTCGGTAGTACCCGTTTAGCCTGAAATGCAACAGCTTGCACCAGGAATGCGTGCTATCTGCCAATACAAGTCAGACACCAACCTATCCGACAGTGGCAAGTTAATATCTGTTGCAGACATCCACTTTGAAATTGCAAATCTGCGGAACAGACACAGTTTCGATCGATCTTTACATCAAGTGGAAGTTGAAACGCACCTAAATCCTGATAGGTGATGTTATTACTATCTATTGGTAAATTCAGATATGACAAGTAAGACATGGGTATGTCGTAACTTCCGGCAGAACCACCGTCATAACCTGTCACACCCTTGTTTCTATACAAAGACACCTTCTCAAGGTTTACTTAAAGTAGGTTACAAACTGACACAAATATCCGGTTCTTATTTAGCCTGCATATTCTTAATAAAAACAGTTAGTAACAACCATCATACTCTACACGAATCACGTCAGGCTTCATCGCTTGGAAGAACAATCAAACCAGCCAACAAAAAACTGGCCCGATGATTGCTACTGCAACACACAGGTTCCTGTCACCACTCACCGCCAAGGGGCATATTCCAATCTGGCTGCTGAGTTTGAATGGTGCGTGTGCAACCTGATTGTTACCCGAGCCAACGACTGTTGTTCGTACGTTATTTGAACAGGACCTGGCTAATTCAATAACAGATAAGTATGGAGAGGAGTTCAATGAAATATTTAAAAATCAAATCATCCGCAGTAGCCATGGCCGTCAGCATCCTGATTACAGCACCTGGCGCCGTGACTGCAAAAAATGGCACGAACACGCCTTACGAGGTCTGGGGCTCTGATCAGTCCAACTCGGTTGCCGGCGCACCCGGACGCGGGACCAGCGGTAGCCTCATCTGGGTATGGAACAGCGAGGACGTCGACAGGCAAATAAAAAATGGTATTCCTGCCCAAGCCCTGGGCTGTGACGGCAACAACAAACCTGGTGACGGTCCCTGTAACCTGCTGGATGTTTTCCCCGGCACCCTTGCCGAACACGACGAAAACGGTGTTACCGGTGCGAAGCTGGGAGATTACCTCTATGGTCGTTTGCACGGCGCACTGAGTGACCCGCAGAACCGTTACATGAATATCAACCTGTTCGGTCCGGGTAACGGCTTTGTCGGTATTATGGATGGTGCCACCAAGGAAGCCGTTGCACTGTTCCGCGTGACTGGCACATCCTCCGGCCAGCGCGTGCACATGTCCTTCTGGAACAGCGACGGCAGTGCCCTGCTGATTGCCAACCTGAACGGCAAGGTGCTGGAGCGCATTGATGTCAGCCGTGATGCCGATGGCACCATCAACGGTGCCGCGTTTAATCAGGCCGCCGGCCTGGGCGTCGGCAAGGGTTTGTCGGTTACAGCAAATGCCAAGGTCTATCTGGGAAACAATGCGCAGGGTAACCCCATGCTTGGTTCTATCGTCGGGGACTATGCCGATGCGGACCTTGGCGACCTGACGCCGGCGGGCAAGTGCCGCGAGAACGGTTGTGACGGTACCGACGGTGACATGGGCGGTCGCGCAAATAATGTAATTATTTGTCCGATTGTTTCCGACAACGATAATGCCTACATTACATTTGGCGGCGGCGGTCTGCTGGTCGCGGACACGACAGCTACGCCCATGACTATCACGGGTGAATACGGACAACAGGTCATCAACGGCGCAGGGTGTGGTGGTGTCCAGGTCGACGATACCATGTGGTTGAACGCGGGTGTGTCGGCTTCTGAAGCGCCGGGCGCCGGTAACGTCCAGTCGACCTTCACCATTTACACTCTAGACGACAGTGCTTTTTCCAGTGTACAGGGTGAAAACATGCCTCTGCCGGTTACGGTATATAAGGATTCCGATTCCACTGATGGCACAGCGGCCAATACAGCTACGATTGGTAATGTCGGCGGTGACCCGAATCCAAACATCACCGGGCAACTGCCGGGCACGACGACGAGGCGTGACAGTCATGGTATGACACGCACCCTTGATGGTAGTCATATCCATACCGTGGATCGTATCCAGAACATCGTCGAGGTGATCGATACCCGGACGCACGCGCGGACCACCTACGACCTGATGTCCGAGAATGGCAAGGGTCAAGGCACAGGTCCCTGTGAAGCGTCATCCGTTTCAGACGATGCAGGTCTACCGACCAACGATGCGGCGCCGGACCTGCTCGAGAACACCCCGGATGGCAAGTACCTGGCTGTCGCGTTGCGTGGTCCGGTGCCGGTCTCGGTGACGCACTCTGCCCAGGGGAGTTGCCCGGGCGTCGGTATGATCCGGGTATTGGGTAACGGCAAGCGTGGCAAGCTCGCGACTGTGCTGCGGACCACCAATACCGTTGACAATACACCACTGAGTGCGCCCGGCGGGTATGCCTACACGGGTACTGAGCACAGTGACATCCACGGTGCCTCGGTACGTACCCGCGTGGAGGATATGTAGTAACCGTGAAGAAATTCGGCAGACGGGTTGTTGCCGAAATCGGAAAGGGCGGCATAAGCCGCCCTTTCTTTTCTGTACACTGAAATGCAGCTAGCGAGCTACTCTGCGGTGTGGCGCAGACCTGTCAGAGCTGGTAGGGCCTCGGTACTTCCAGACCTTTGTCCTGATAACGCTTGAGCAGACGATACAGCTTGCGCTCACTGATACCCAGTTCCCGTGCGGTGGCGCGCCGGTTGCCGCGGCAGTCCTGCAGCGTGTCCAGTACCCTTTGGGTGTCAACACCTAACATTACAGCATCATCCCTGCGACGCAGGGTCGATTCCTGTTCAGCCGTGGACTTCCCATCAGCGATCATTGTATCCCCGGTTGAGACGCCGTCCGATTCTTTGGGTCTCATGTTGAATAACTTATCAGGCAAGTGTTCAGGGTAGATATGGCCGTCTACAGCTTTGAGCGCTGAAAGCTCAATGATGTATTTCAGCTCGCGTATATTACCAGGGTAATTGTACTGCTCCAGTAGGCGTAGCGTTTCACCAGCCGGTGCTGCTTTAGGCTCCATATCTTGCATAAAGTAACAAATAAATTGCGGGATATCGGTCTTGCGCTTGCGCAGTGGTGGTAGTGACACGGTGTGACCCGCCAAGCGGTGGTACAAATCTCTACGGAAGGCCTCTTCCTCAACCATGTCTGGCAAACTGCGATTGGTCGCCGATAGAATACGCACGTCAGCTTGTAAGGTTTTATTTCCCCCAACACGGCGAAATTCACCGGATTCGATCACACGCAGTAGCTTGGCCTGCAGCGTAAGAGATATCTCACCAATTTCATCGAGAAACAGGGTGCCACCATCGGCAATTTCAAAAAGACCTTTTTTCTGCTTATGCGCACCAGTGAATGCACCGGTTTCGTGCCCGAATAATTCTGATTCGAACAGGGATTCATTCAGCCCGCAACAATCCAGAGTGATGAATGGTTCGCTGGCACGTAAGGAGCGCTGATGAATGTACGACGCAAACTTTTCCTTACCGACACCGCTCTCACCTGTAATCAAGACGGGTAGGTTTGAGGGTGCAAGGACACTAGCCTCGCGCACGGCATCAAGGAAGATTTCGGAATTACCAACCAATCCATTCTCAACGAGCATGTTATGGGTTTCGATAGGACGTAGTTGTTCTCCCATATAGAGGATCTCGCCGTTATCGTCACGAATCGGATGCGCCTTGATTTCAACGCAATCCTTGGTTCCATCAGGGCGAGAGTGAACGTGCAAGGCCTCTTCGATTTCCCCGCTTTTGAACATGCGTCTGTGCGGACAGTCCTCACCGACCTCCGCACAGGGCTTATCTGAATTGTGGGATACCTGATGGCATTTATGGCCAACAATGTCGTCGGGCGTGAGGTTGTACTGTTCTGCATAGGCCTTGTTCGAGGCAACAATAGTAAAATCACGATCGACCAGTACAAAAGGTTGCTGATAGACATCAAGCATTGATTTCAGTGGGCCAGGTATTTTCTTGGTACTCATTGTTTCTCCTCCAGACTTCATAGCCGGCAAGTTTTTCTATTCTGCCTCGGCATTGATGTCACCGCTGAGCCCATATGATTTAGAGAATCATGATTTAAACGAATCAGCCAATGTCATCGCAGGGCGAAATTGATATTGAGGTATGTGGCATATTACGTGCCACATAGTCACCCACTACGACACTGTTTCGTATCTTCTTCTAATCTAACGAATAATATTGCCCGTGCGGTTGCCGTCCGCATCAAAGGTTAAACCCTCTGGCAGTAGTATAGGACAATAAAGTGGCAGAAGCGGCAGAAGTGGCAGAAGTGGCAGAAGTGGCAGAAGTGTCGGAGGACTATATCTTAACAGTAGCTAGTAGCCACCGTTACAAACACTAAGCAAACAATGACTAACCGGAGTGCTGAAAAGCTTGCTCATCAGCAACAAATACCTGGCACTACGATTAAAAACTGGGTGGGTAGAATAAAGTTGACATCTGGATTCCCAGTAATTTCGGACATTCAATCTAAGTTTTTAAACTTCCGATTCGGGTCGTACCCGGATATACAGTGATTACTAATATTAACGGAAGATATAATTCAAATAACTGTCCCCGTCATTCAGGTGTGCACACTAGCAATCAGAACGCCTCGGCTATCGTATCCAGCACCTGTGACAAGCGATTCACTGCAATCACGTCCAGTCCCTTCAGCGTCCGTTTCGGCTTGTTTGCCACCGGGATGATTGCTTTATGGAAGCCATGCTTGGCGGCCTCGCTGATGCGTTCCTGGCCGTTCGGTACCGGCCGCAGCTCACCCGACAGGCCGACCTCGCCGAATACAATCAGGTCTGCCGGTAGCGGGCGGTTACGAAAGCTCGACATAACCGCCAGTAACACGGCCAGATCCGCTGCGGTTTCACTGACGCGAACACCACCGACGACGTTGACAAACACGTCCTGGTCGCCGAGTGTCAGTCCACCATGGCGATGCAACACGGCCAGCAGCATGGACAGACGGTTTTGCTCCAGCCCCAGCGTCACCCGGCGCGGATTGCCGAGCTGGCTTTCATCGACCAGCGCCTGTACTTCCACCAGCATCGGCCGCGTACCTTCCCAGGTCACCATAACAACACTGCCCGGTACTGCCTGTTCGTGCCGTGAGAGAAAGATGGCGGAAGGATTGGTGACTTCTTTCAGGCCGGATTCCGTCATGGCGAACACACCCAGTTCATTGACGGCACCGAAGCGGTTTTTAATGGCGCGCAGGATACGGTAACGGTCGCCGGGGTCACCTTCAAAATACAGCACCGTGTCGACCATGTGTTCAAGCACACGGGGGCCGGCCAGCTGCCCTTCCTTGGTGACATGTCCGACCAGGAACATGGCAATGCCTGACTGTTTCGCAAACCGCACCAGCTGTGCAGCGCTTTCACGGACCTGCGCCACGGAGCCGGGCGCGGATTGCAGTGCTTCCGTATACAGTGTCTGGATAGAATCCAGCACCATGACCTGTGGGCGTTCCTTGTCGGCAGTCGCAATGATGCGTTCGACCGAGGTCTCGGAAAACAGCCGGATGTCATCGCCCTGAATACCGAGACGGCTGGCACGCAGCGAAATCTGCTGCAGCGACTCCTCACCGGTCACATACAGGGAGTTCAGATTTCCCGACAGGGCCGCCAGCACCTGCAATAACAGGGTGGATTTTCCGATCCCGGGGTCACCACCAATCAGCACCACCGAGCCGGCGACGAGGCCACCACCCAGCACCCGGTCCAGCTCCTGCATACCGACCGAGGTGCGCAGCTGTTTATCCGTCTTGATCGCAGACAAGCGCTGCACCGCGACGGGTGCATTGCCGCTGTAGCCGGAAAAGCGCGCGGCGGCCGGTGCTGGCATAGCGACAACTTCAGAGAGCGTGTTCCAGCCACCACAGTCGCTGCACTGCCCGGCCCACTGGGGAGACTGTGCGCCACAGGCACTGCAGGTATAGAGAATTTTCGTTTTTGCCATAGGTGCCGCACAGGCTACCCGGCAAGCAATCAAATGTACACGAGAAAGATTTTCGCGAAGGGTCTCTGGATAGGGAAAGAAAATACGCCCGGGGTGCGCCCCCGGGCGTATTTGGATTTTCAGATTATCTTTACACAGGACCTATCAGCTCAGCATGTACGTTCTGGGCCTTCACCCTGCTGAGTACATCCCGTGAATTGATATTGTTGCTGTCGTACTGCACCAGCATCAGGTGGAACCTCAAGGGACAGAATTCGGCGGAATGTATGCCTTCCATACCGTTGAGTGTTTCAACCAGGTCATTGCGCCTTTGCTCCTCCAGAGTTTCATCGACATGCACAACAACCTCTATTTTATGCTCCGGCCTTGCCTGCAGATCGCAAGCCACTTCTCCCATGATGCATCTCCAGCTTGATACCAATAAACAAATTAACACCCAAAACAATTGATTCGGCATTGGCTTCTGTATTTCGGAAAATCAAATAGACACAGTAATAAATACTCCGCCCTTACATCACACTGCACTGAATAAAATAGTAGTCGACATATAGACGTTGTCTAGAATGAACCCGGAGAAGAGCCATCAGGGGATGTACTCAAACTGCACGCGTGCACTGACACCGCACAGCAGCTCATAAGAGATGGTCGCGGCTGCCGTGGCGACTTCATCAATCGGCACGCCCTCCCCCCACAGAATGACTTCATCACCGACCTGTGGATTTGGCACATCACCCAGGTCGATACAGATCATGTCCATGGAGACGCGACCGGCCAGCGACGCCGCGTGACCGTTTACCCGCAGCGGCGCACCGCTGGGCGCATGACGTGGATAACCATCACCGTAACCGATTGCCGCCACACCGATGTTCATATCGGCC
>Ga0316187_10000467_pt1 | contig 31536 bp, 25 predicted proteins | sample CroRivburrow1_MG_FD_204927 | JGI IMG/M metagenome (GOLD analysis project Ga0316187, IMG submission 204927) | Coastal sediment microbial communities from Maine, United States - Cross River worm burrow 1 | ecosystem: Environmental > Aquatic > Marine > Coastal > Sediment | place: USA: Maine... | reverse complement strand
TGGTCCGGGCGTGCCCTGACCGAAGAAGCGCACTCGGCGCGCGTTCTCACTCGGCGCCGAGAGAATGCAGCCCACGCGTGCCGGGTCCGACGGATCGGGATAGGGATCTCCATTGGGGCTCATCTGGCAATCATCGATGCCGATCTCCCCGCTCAGCTCGGCCAGGGCACTCAGGACGCCGCTGCCCCCAACTCCGCCGGTCCCACCAGCGCCGGCTTCACCGCCAACGCCGCCGCCACCCATTCCGCCGCTGCCTCCGGCGCCGGCTTCACCGCCAACGCCGCCGCCACCCATTCCGCCGATGCCACCAGCGCCGGCCTCGCCGCCAACGCCGCCGCCACCCATTCCACCTTGGCCGCCTTGGCCGCCTTGGCCACCGATGCCACCTGTGCCGGTGTCGAGCACGCAGCTCGTCGGAGGCTGATCAAAGCGGAACGAACTGAAGCGAACATACTTGCCTTCGTCGAGCCCCTCGAGGCTCTTTGTCTCCTCGTAGGCGACCAACACGGTGTTCCCGATGAGAGCCAAGTTGGGCCGGGACGCACCTTCGGTTCCGCTTTCCGCATTGGGGTCCGGGTCATCGCCCGTGGCCATCTTGGTGAAGTTGTTCGTCAACCGAATCGGATCGGGAAACTCGGTGCCGAGGTCGAAATCGGTCCGAGCCAAATAGCTGTACCAGACGTCTGTGCCCTTCGAAACCTTAGCACCCGACCCGCCGTCGCCTGGCCCCTCCGCCTGACCGAGTTGAAGGCCCGCGGGATCTTCTTGCCAGGTGATGACCCATGCCTTTTCGCCGCCGCGGTTCACATCCTGCTTGGCGTCGCGCAGGCCGCTCGAAAGCCGCTGTGCGGTCGACCACGTTGCTCCGCTATTGAGAGAGCGGCTGACATAGAGGCAACTGTAGGGCATCTCTCGCTGCTCGAGCTCGACGTAGGTGACTGAACCCTGCACGGCGGCGTCGCAAAGCTTGTCGGCCCAAGTGATCACCACCGCCGGGCCGTTGCTGAAGATATTGGGCTTGTCCGAGTCTCCATAGAAGGGCAGCGGGCCTTCCGCGGGTCCCTTCCACGCTGTCGTCGCAGAAGTCTCGCTCGCTGTGCCGGAGATGTTGACCGGCGTGCTCCAATTAGATACCTGCCCGCAGTCGCTATTGTTGGCGTTGCAACTGGTGGTGAAGATGTCGCGCGCAGGCCGTTCAGCTCGTGCCTTCACGTCGTAGACATTCTCAGTCGTCCCGGCGTCCCCGTAGGCGACAACCAGCGTCCCGTTCCCCAAACGTACGAGCTTTGTCTTGGCCGTAAGCTCACCGTCGGGAACCTGGTTCGTCAGCACGATCGATGGGCCCACCTCAAGCTCGGTGTCCGCGCGCGCCCCACTAGCGAAAGCCAACAGCGCGAGACTCACAGCGATTATGTTGGATAGTCTTATCATTCGATGCCACCTGCACGCTGGTAGTCACTGCATATTCCGTACCGACACATCGAATAAACGGGGTCGCTCCAAAAGTGCCTGTTTACACTTGCGATGTCGTTTGAGTTGGTATGAGCGCTGCGTGGTCGCGCGCGCACGTGGCGACGAAATTGCGCCGCTGCCAATTTACGCGCATCGATTGCGTCGCTGAAAAGTGCGATCGCTTTCAATCGGGCGCGGTTTTGTTTCGCGCAACGAGTGAACAATTACGTATGGACAACCCCGGTGAGAGTGTCACGCGATTCGCATCAATCGATCAGTGCGATCTCCGCGTGAAGCTGTTCGAGTCTCTCATGGGACTCCGTCCACTCGGCGAAGGACCCGTCGAGCTCGGTCTGTGCTTCTTGCACTTCGCGTAACAGGGCGTCGCGGCGCTCCGCGTCGTCGTAGACCTCGGGCTTGCTCAGCTCGTCGTTGTGCTCTGCAATCACGCGTTCGAGCTTTGCGATCGTCTCTTCGAGCGAGGCGACGCGCTTCTCGAGTGGTTTGACGCCCTGGTTCTGTTTGGCCCGAAGCTCGGCTTCCTTGCGGCGTTGTTCCTTGCGGGCTTGCCGACTTTTCTTCTGGGCTACTGGTTTGATCGCGGTTGCAGTGGCCGGGGTGACGTCTCGCTGTTGGCAGGACCAGAGGTAGTCGTCGAGAGTGCCGCCGTAGCTCTCGACGGTGCCGTCGTGCACGACCCAGAGCTTGGTCGCGAGCCGGCGGATGAAAGCCCGGTTATGGCTGACGAAGAGCAGGGTTCCGTCGTAGGTGGCGAGCGCGTCGGTCAGGGCCTCGGTGGTCTGCAGGTCGAGGTGGTTGGTCGGCTCATCCATTAGCAATACGTTGCCGGGCCGGACGAGGATCTTGGCGAGGGCGACCCGCGCACGCTCACCTCCGGACAGCACCGACACTCGCTTGTCGACGGCGAGATCCCCAAACAGGAGAGCTCCGAGTACAGCGCGAACGCGTTGTACGCTCGTGCCGTCGCTGGCATACGAGACCTCTTGGAGCACGGTCCGGTCGAGGTTGAGCGCCTCGGCGTGATGCTGCGCGAAGTATCGAACGCTCGACTGCCCCGGTAGATGGATGCGTCCATCCGAGGCCTCGATTTCTCCCGCGAGGATCTTCAGCAGCGTGGTCTTCCCGGCCCCGTTGGGGCCGACGATCGCGATGCGGTCCCCGCGCTCGACGGCGAGCGAGACCCGGTCGAGCACCACGTGCTCACCAAACGACTTACAAAGGTCGTCGACGCGCATCGGCGTTCGCGCGCCACGATCGGTTGCAGGAAACGAGAAGCGCACTTCGCGGGCTGAGCGATGGAGCTCGACCGAGCCCATTTTCTCGAGCTTGCGTACGCGGCTCTGAACCTGAGCGGCCTTGCTGGCTTTGGCGCGAAAGCGGCGGACGAACTGCTCGAGGTGCTCCTTCTCCTTCTCGAGGTTCTTCGCCGTGTTTTCGAGAAGCTCGCGCTCCTCCTCGCGTTGCAAGAGATACCGTTCATAGTTTCCGCGGAATGTGCGGACGCCCTCGGGCTCGAAGCTCACGACGCGGTTGACCTGCTCGTTGAGGAACTCCCTGTCGTGGGAGACCAGAAAGAGCGCCTGGTCGTAGGCGCTCAGGAACTTCGAAAACCAGGCTACCGAGGGCATGTCCAGGTGGTTGGTCGGTTCGTCGAGGAGGAGCAGGCCGGGCTTCTGAAACAAGAGGGAGGCCAGTACGGCCCGCATTTTCCAGCCTCCGCTGAGCTCCGAGAGCGGGCGTTGATGGTCGCTTTGGCTGAAGCCGAGCCCATGAAGGATCCGCTTCGCCTCGTGCTCAGAGAACCGTGCGTCGAGCGCGGCGATTCTCTCATGAAGCTCTGCGACTTCACTCGCGACCGTGACCAGCTCTTCTTCGTTGGCCGCGCTCGAGTGTTCTAGCTCTGCCAACCGGGCTTCGTGCCGTTCGAGCTCTTCGCGAAGCTCAGGCCGTGTGGGCACGCTATTGTACACGAAAGGCAGCACGCTCTCGTTCGGGAATGAAGCGATCTCTTGAGGGAGAAATCCAACGTGCACCCCAGGCAGCGTCTTGACCGTTCCCCCGTCGGGTTCGATGCTGCCCGCGAGCAATCGGAAAAGACTCGACTTGCCGGAGCCGTTCGGTCCAACCAGCCCGATGTGATCGCCCTTGTGCACCTGGAGAGACAGCCCGTCAAAAAGCGTCTGTCCCCCAAGTGCTAGTGAAACATCGTTGACCGAAGCAAGCGTCGTCAAGCCAGCTCCGACCGAATCTTGATTTCGTTCAGCAAGGTTCGATGCACCGGGCACCTGGCCGCGATTTCGAGAAGCCGTTCACGCTGTTCCTCGCTGAGGTCACCCTCGAGCTCGAGCTTCTTGTCGATCACGTCGATCATGCCGGTGTCTTTGTCGCAGTCCTCGCAGTCCTTGGCGTGAACGCGATCGTGGCGAAGGGTGACCCGGACCGCGTCGAGAGGCCACTCCTTCCGGCCGGCATACATCTTCAGGGTCATGGAAGTGCATGCGCCGAGCCCCGCCAAGAGGAGCTCGTAAGGGTTGGGGGCCAGATTCGTTCCGCCCTTGTCGAGGGGTTCGTCGGCGGAAAACGTGAGATTGCGAGCCCGAATCTGCTGCAAAAAGCCGCTTGTTCTGCCCTCGACGACGACCTCGCCCTCCGGAGTATCCTCGGGGATCTCCTCGACGGGCGTCTCCGGTAGATAGCGGCTGGCCCAGGCAGCCAGGACCTCGGCGACGTACCTCGAGTCGCTCCGTCGACCCAGCAAGTGATCGGCCCCGTCCAAGGAGATGAAGCTCTTCGGGTGCCGCGCCGCCTGGTAGATCATTCGGGCGTTGTCGATTCCGACGACCTCGTCCTGCGGGGAATGGAAGACCACGAGGGCTTTCTTCATGCTGCCGATCCGTTCGGCGTTGCAGTGGTTCTGAAGGTCGTCGAGAAAACTCTTACGGATGGTGAACTGGCGACCGCCGAGGTCCACATCCGCGTGCCCGACGGCTTCGATCTCTTCGAGCGACGCGTCGAACAATCGTGCCACGTGCTTCGGCTCGAACGGCGCGCCGATTGTCGCCACGCCCACAGCTTCCGGGATCTGTGCGGCCGCGGCGAGCACGGCGGAACCCCCGAGGCTGTGACCCACCAGCAACGCGGGCGCCCGATACGCTTCCCGTAGCGCGCTCGCGGCCGCGACGATGTCGCTCACGTTGTGCGAGAAGGTTGTGCCATCGAATTCCCCCTCGCTCTCGCCAAGCCCAGTGAAGTCGAACCGCAGCGTTGCAATCCCCTTCTCTGCGAGCGCTGAGCTGATCTGCGTAGCGGCGCGACTTTCCTTCGAGCACGTAAAGCAATGCGCAAACACCGCGCACGCCATCGGCTCCACTGCCGGCAAGTGAATCCGAGCCGAGAGCATTTGCCCATCGCTCCCCTCAAACTCAAACCGTTCGACATCCGCCATACAACCTCCTCAGCGCCCCAACCGTACATCCCCAACCCACCCACGTTACATAGCGGAAAAGGGGACAGTCCCCTTTTTCCAGGGGTTAAGCCGAGCGAGGATCCGGGGAAATTAACCCTTTGAAAAAGGGGACTGTCCCCTTTTTATTCGGCGGCTTCTAGGTAGTGGGCTTGGTTTGGGGTGTCGTAGCCGAACTCTTCGAAGACGTCTCGGAGCTCCTGGGAGACTTCTTCTCGGCTGATGCCGAAGAAGTCGAGCTCGAAGTCTCGGGGGCTTTCGTATTCGCGATGGGCGGCCACGGCTTCGTCGAGCTTCGCTTCGAATGCCTCGCTGACGGGCATGCCCAGCCGACCGTACAGGCCGAGGATCGCTTTCTTTGGGTCTCGGATCAGATCCTCGTAGCGGATCACGATGAACTGGTCCTCCGGGATCTCCTTGCGGCACTCGAGGGCGTATCGGTAGTAGTCGTAGCCGAGGCGCTTGAGCGCTTGGATCTCTTCGCCGTCAGGGCGGATGCTCGGTGAGTGCGCCTTCCACGCCTGGTAGAACATGTTGAGGAACGACGGCAGACTGTCATGCGGGTTGCGCACCAGGTACACGAACGCCGCGTCTGGAAACTTTTCGTGGACCGCGCGGACGCGCGTCGAGAAGAACACGTTCTTGTTCAAGAAGCGCTTCCCATCTGCCTCGTACACGTGACGCTTGATCGTGTTTTCGTAGGAGTCCATGAACGCACGCCGATCCTCGGGCGGTTGGCGGTCGATCCACGTCTGGCTCGGCAGGTCATCCATGAAGGGGAAGAGCAGCCCGGTCGTCGGTGATTCGAGGCTCCAAATGAGCGTGCAGACGTCTTCCTCGGCCTGGGCGAGGCTGAGCTCGTGGACGCCCTGCCAGCGGCTTGCGAGCGGGCCGTTGAAGAAGTCGTACGCGCGGTGGAGGACCGAGCCGACGCTGGTCTCGGCAAGCTCGATCAGTCGCTTGAAGGTTTTTGTCGCAGTGACGGCGGGGAAAATCGTCTGGTAGAGCTTCACCGTGGTGAAGACCTCGTCGTCCATGCTGATGAGGCGGTGGGCTAGGGTGGTGCCGCTGCGCGGATTGGCGAAGACAAAGACCGGCCGCTCGACCTTCTGATCGCGGTACTTGGGGTACAGGATCTCATCGAACGCGCGGAAGGTAGCCGCCGTCTGGCGGAGGCCGACAAAGATCGGGGCGATCCAAGCGGTGGTCACCAGGCGGCCAACGGTCGGCTTCTTGAAAAGGACGTTTCCGATTTCGCGGACGCCCCGTTTGTTGATGTACATGGTCGGTCCCCTGCGGCTGAGTCTCGCGCTTGCCCTGACCCAGCTAGTCTAGGGTCGGCCCACGTAATTGCTGGGGAAACCGGGCGAACGGTGCTCCGGTCCAGTTGAACGGTCTAGGCTTCCCCGTGAGTGGGGCCCCTATTCGTCGGTCACGCAACCTTCGGACGCGGACTTCACATTTTTGATGTACTTGTAGAGTGTCCCGCGCGTGGCCTTGAGCTCGGGCGCTTTCCATTCGGCGCGTCGCCTGGCCATCTCGGCCTCGTCCACGACGAGATCGATGGATCGCGCTTCGGCATCGATGGCGATGATGTCGCCGTCGCGTACCAGGGCGATAGGGCCACCCTCCTGCGCCTCGGGCGTGATGTGTCCGATGATGAAGCCGTGCGAGCCGCCTGAGAAACGGCCGTCGGTGATCAGCGCAACGTCCTGGCCGAGCCCGGCGCCCATGATCACCGACGTCGGCGAGAGCATCTCGGGCATCCCGGGACCACCCTTGGGCCCTTCGTAGCGAATGACGACGACATTGCCCTTGCCGATCTCACCGCGTTCCATGGCCGCCAGCATGTCCTCTTCGCAGTCGAACACTTTGGCTGGGCCCTTGAAGTAGTAGCCTTCTTTGCCGGTGATCTTCGCAACCGATCCGTCCGGCGCGAGGCTGCCCCGAAGGATCGTCAGGTGGCCCGTCTTCTTGATCGGTGTGTCCCAAGGATGGATGACGTCCTGTCCTTCGGTGAGGTCAGGAAGGTCCGCGAGGTTCTCCGCAAGCGTTCTGCCGGTGACGGTGAGGCAGTCGCCGTGAAGGGCTCCGTGCGCCAGGAGATATCGAAGCACCGCTGGCGTCCCACCTACGTTGTGCAGGTCTTCCATCACGTATTGCCCGCTGGGCTTGAGGTCCGCGAGAAATGGAACGCGATCACTGACCGTTTGGAAGTCGTCGATCGTCAAGGGAACATCGACCGCGCGCGCCATTGCCACCAAGTGCAACACGGCGTTCGTCGAACCACCGAGCGCCATGATGGTCACCATCGCGTTTTCGAAGGCCTCGCGCGTCATGATATCACGCGGCTTGATGTCCTTTTCCAGCAGCAGTTTGATCGCTTCCCCCGCGCGCAGGCATTCCTCATGTTTTGCGGGATCTTCTGCCGGGGTCGACGAGCTGTAGGGCAGGGACATCCCCATCGCCTCGATTGCCGATGCCATCGTATTTGCGGTGTACATCCCGCCGCATGCACCAGCCCCTGGGCAGGCGTGCTCGATGATGTCGAGTCGCTTGCTCTCGTCGATCGATTTTGCGAGGAGCTCGCCATACGACTGAAAGGCAGACACGATATCCAGCTTCTCGCCTTCATTGCCATGTCCGGCGCGAATCGTTCCGCCGTAGATCATCAATGCCGGGCGATTCAGCCGGCCGATTGCGATCATGCAGCCCGGCATGTTCTTGTCGCATCCGGGAATCGAGATGTTCGCGTCGTACCACTGCGCGGCCATGACGGTTTCGATCGAGTCGGCGATCAAGTCGCGCGACTGCAGCGAGTAACTCATGCCGTCAGTGCCCATCGAGATTCCGTCGGACACGCCAATGGTGTTGAACCGCATCCCGACGAGACCTGCGTCGACGACCCCGCGCTTCACGACGGCGGCGAGGTCGTTGAGGTGCATGTTGCAGCTGTTGCCCTCGTACCAGACCGCCGAAATGCCGACTTCGGGCTTGTCCATGTCGGCGCGCGTCAGCCCTGTCGCGTGCAACATGGCTTGCGAGGCGCCTTGGGACGGGGGCTGCGTGATTCGGCTGCTGTACTTATTGAGTTTTCTGCTCATTGGGGCTGCGGACTCTAGCACCCCGAAACCCGGGCATTGCCACTTCGGTCATTGACTTGACTGGCCGCCGCCCGGGTCCTACGTCTGTTCAGGAAAATTTGAACAAACTGAGCTGACCGAGTGCCGACCGCCGCCGCGAAACAACAAAACCCGAATGATTCTAAGCCCTTGTGGCGTGAGGCCGAGTTGCGGGCGGCCGACGCGATGGGCCGGTTGATGGAGTTTTGGGGCTTTCGTCGGCACATGGGCCGGCTATGGACGATTCTCTACCTCTCTCCCGACCCGATGACGACCGCTGATCTCGCCGAGACCCTTCAGCTGAGCAGCAGCGCAGTGAGCCTGTCGCTCGGAGAGCTCGTCCATTGGGGCGCCGTCCGCAAGACATGGCGTCCCGGAGAGCGAAAGGACTTTTACCAAGCGGAAAGCAGTGTTTGGAAGCTTCTGCGCCGTGTCTATGAGCGGCGCGAGCTCAACCTCATTCGCGAGGCCATCGACGCCTTCGCTGACGCACAGCGGCATCTGGAGGAGGCCCGGGGAGAGCTGGGTCGCGAGGATCGGCGTCGCGTCGACTACATGCTCAAGCGACTTTCGCGCCTGAGTGCGCTATCAAAGGCCGGCGAACGACTCGTCCGGCTGCTGGTCTCTGGACGAATGATCAACCCGGCCGAACTGCAATCGGCGGAAGAAGAAAAGTGATGCGCCAGGGGAGACTCAACGGAGGCCTGCGATGTCGTTGATAGCGGCGGTTCGCTCGGATTCGTCGTCCGACGTCCTCACGAGCCTTCAGGCGGTGTGCGATTCGCAAGGGCTTGGAGACCTCTCCGCCCACTTGGCCGACCTCGGCGACTTGGTGAAGTGGGACATGGCGGCGCTCGAGGAGGGCATCCAGGGCCTTCCCGTCGGTAAGAGCGTAGTTCACAAGAGTGCTCACCATTTGCTCGAGATCGCCGGGAAGCGCCTCCGTCCGATGTGCGTGGCCTTGGCCTCGCGGCTGGGTGAGGGCCTCGACGACAAGACCCGCGAGTTCGGGGTGGCGGTGGAGCTGGTCCACTGCGCGACGCTGCTGCACGATGACGTCGTTGATGCAGGCGATCAGCGCCGTGGCGTGCCGTCGGCCCGCACGCTCTACGGAAACGCGGCTTCGATTTTCGCTGGCGACTGGTTGCTCGTCGATGCGTTGCGCCGTGTGCGCGCCGCCGACATGCCTGATGTGCTGGTTCGGTTGCTCGACATCATCGACGAGATGATCTTTGCCGAGGCCATTCAGCTCGAGAACCGTGGTCGCATCGACGCGCGGATGCGGACGTACATGCAGGTGGTCGAGGGCAAGACCGCAGCGCTATTTCGCTGGGCGATGTTCGCCGGGGCGCGTGCAGGCGGTCTCCCCCCGGACGCGTGCAAGGCGCTCGAAGAGTACGGGCTCCATCTCGGAGTCGCGTTTCAGCTGATTGATGACCACCTCGACTACGCCGGCGACGGCTCGACGATTGGGAAATCGCCGTTCACGGACCTGCGCGAAGGCAAGATGACTCACCCGGTGATCGTCGCCCTCGAGCGGGACCCCTCGCTTCGGCTAGTGCTCGAAGAGTTGGTGGCGAGCCCCGCAGACGAGGTTCCAGAAGAAGCGAAGTCGCGGCTCCTGTCCGTGCTCAATCGCACAGGCGCCCTCGAGTCGACTCGCGAGCTCGCGAGTCGCAAGGCCGACGCCGCCTGCTTGGCGCTGGGTGGCCTGCCCGAGAGCCGCGCGCGAGATGCATTGATTACGGTGGCCCGTGCCACTGTTCACCGGGAGTCCTAGCGAGCACCGAAGAAAGAAGCACTGATGTCCAAGCAACCACCATCCGTGACCAGCCGGATCCCGGGGTTCTACCGAGAGCACGTCGAAGAGCGGCTGAGAACCATAATCGACACCGGCCTGCTTTCCGAAGAGTCTGTTCGGCATTTGCAAGATGGCGGCCGGCTCACCCTCGACATCGCTGACCGCATGAGCGAAAACGTGATCGGGGTGCACGGCCTGCCCCTTGCGATCGCTCTCAACTTCCGCGTGAACAGCAACGACGTGCTCGTGCCGATGGCCGTCGAGGAGCCTTCGGTCGTGGCGGCCGCGTCGAATGCGGCACGACAGGTGCGGATGACCGGCGGATTCTTCGGTGAGGCGACAGCGCCGATCATGACCACCCAGGTTCAATTTGATGACGTGCCCGATCCGCATGAGGCGAAGGCACGCGTCGAAGCCGAGCGGGATCTCATTTTCCAAATCGCCGACGAAGCCATTCCAGGCATGGTGAAGCGCGGCGGGGGTTGCCGCGATCTCGACGTGCGCGTCCTCGACGAGAGTGACGGCGTGATGGTCGTGCACCTCTACGTCGATGTCGGCGACGCGATGGGTGCCAACGTCGTCGATGCGGTCGCCGAAGCGGTTGCCCCGAGGATTGTCGAGCTCACTGGCGGCAGCGTTGGCCTTCGCATCCTCAGCAATCTGCCCTTGCGACGCCGGGTTCAAGTGCGCTGCGATGTAAGCGTCGACGCGCTCGGCGGGCCGGACTTGGCGGACGGAATCGTCAAAGCGAGCCGCTTTGCCGAGCTCGATCCTTTCCGCGCCGTCACCCACAACAAGGGTGTGATGAACGGCGTCGACGCCGTCGCCCTAGCGATGGGGCAGGATTGGCGCTCCATCGAAGCGGGCGCGCATGCGTTTGCGTCGGTGACGGGCACTTACAAGCCGCTCGTCGTGTGGAGCCGCACCGATAGCGGTGTCCACGGGGAGCTCGACATGCCGATGGCGGTCGGAACCGTAGGCGGCTCCACGCGAGTGCATCGCGGCGTGCGCGCCGGGTTCGATCTCATGGGCGTGAAGAACGCCGGAGAGCTGGCAATCGTCATGAGTGCCGCCGGCATGGCGTCGAACCTTGCCGCGCTTCGGGCACTCGCGGGGGAGGGGATCCAGCGTGGACACATGCGGCTCCACTCGCGCAAACAAGAGGTGCAGGAGAACGCCCGGCTTCAGGCGAAGAAGCTCAAACGAGGTGGTCAGTGAGCGAACCGGTCCACCAGAGCCCGTCGCCCAACCCCGGTTCCGGGGAGATGTTCGATCATATCGCGGGCCGTTACGACCTGCTGAACAGGGTGATGTCGATGGGCATCGACCAGTCGTGGCGGCGCAAGACCGTCGCAGCGATGGCGCTCCCCGCTGAGGCTCGTGTTCTCGACCTTGCTACTGGTACGGGTGACCTCGCTCTGATGATCGCGCGTATTCACCCCGACGCGCGCGTCGTGGGGAGCGATCCTTCCAGTCGAATGTTGGAAGTCGGCGCCGACAAAGTCGCTCGCAGCGGACTCGCCGATCGGGTGCAGTTGCAAGCAGGCGACGCGCAGGCCCTTCCTTACGAAGACGACTCGTTTGACGGGTGCTGCATCGCGTTTGGGATTCGCAACGTCCCAGACCGAAGCGCCGCGCTCGCGGAGATGGCGCGAGTCACCAAGCCTGGCGGGCGCATCGCCGTGCTGGAGCTGGGCGAACCGAGCGTCGGTTGGCTCAGCCCGATCGCCCGATTTCATGTCCGCAAGGTGATTCCGAAGATCGGCGGCATGCTATCGGGCTCGCGCGAATACAAATACTTGCAGGAGTCGATTGCAGCGTTTCCATCCGCAGACGACTTCGCCAAGCAGATGCAGGCGTGCGGCTTGAACGTCCTAGACGTGAAGCCACTGACCTTTGGCGCGTGCACCTTGTTCGTCGCCGAGCCGATCGAGGCCGCGTCATGAGGTCTCAGAGCGCAGCCTTTGCATTCGAAGGAGTCCCGACGCGGGAAACCTCGAGGGCGTTCTTGGAGCAGGCCTTCCGGGCTCGCACCTCTACCAGGAACAACCTCATCGTGACGGTCCCAGCGCCGGTCGCCCGGCCCGATGCTTTGCTTCGTGCCTTTCCACACGAGGCCAGCATCTTGTGGGACCCGCCGCAGACTGACGCATGCTCCGGGCTTGGCGTCGCAAAGACGCTGTCGCCCAACGCGCCTGCTATCGGCAAATTCTTCGAGCGCACCGATCACGTGGCCGATGCAGCGAGCCCCTCGCCGCGCGTCTTTGGCGGAGCCTCTTTTGCGCCGGGCGCTGCTCAACAGATGCCCTGGGAGAGCTTCGGTGACGGTTTCTTGCTCTTGCCAACCTGGACCTATCACGTCGGCGAGCGCGCTTGGTTGTCCCTTGCCGTCTGCGAGTCGGAGAGCCCGGAGGCCGAGCGAGTCCTCGACGTTTTCGACACGATCTGGGAGAGCCTCGAACGCCCGATCGGCGTGATTCCACCGCCCGTTTCGGTGCGACGCATCGATGAAGCCGATCAGGAAACCTGGTCCCGCCAGGTCGAAGACATTCGACGCAAGATCCAAGACGGTAGCTTCGAGAAAGTCGTCGCAGCGAGGCACTGCGTCGTCGAGCTCGAGACAGGCGCGGGTTCTCTCGATGTGCTCAAACGCCTCGAAGCGAGGTTCCCGGGCTGCACGCGTTTCGCGCTGTGGCAAGGTGACGCGGCGTTCTTGGGTGCCACCCCCGAGCTTCTGGTCTCGCGCCGCGGGCTTTCAGTCTTGAGCGAGGCGCTGGCCGGCTCGACCGAGCATGGGGATGGCGCCCGAATGATGGCGAGCTCCAAGGAGCGCGAGGAGCATCAGCTGGTGGTCCAAGCGATTCTCAAGGCGCTCGAGCCGTTCTGCGATTCACTTCGTTCCGCTCCGGAACCGAGCGTACGTGAGCTTCCGAACGTGTTGCACATGCAGACGCCGATCGAAGGTCATCTTCGCGATTCGACGCATATCTTGTCGCTCGTTCAGGCGTTGCACCCAACGCCCGCGGTCGGCGGTGTGCCCACGAACGAAGCGATTCAATGGATCGTCGAGCACGAGGCGCTGGCGCGTGGTTGGTACAGCGCGCCGGTCGGATGGACCGATGCCGCCGGGGATGGCGAGTTCGTCGTCGCACTGCGCTCAGGTCTGCTACGGGACGGGAAGGCCTGGGTCTACGCTGGCGCCGGAATCATGGCCGACTCCGATCCGGACGCGGAGTACGCGGAGACCGAGCTCAAGATGCAGGCGCTTCTAGGAGCGCTCCATGGGGACAGCCGCTGATCTACAGACCCAGTGGGCGAGGCTCGTCATCGACAGCTTCGTTCGGGCAGGTGTCGGGGACGCGATCATCAGTCCAGGTTCGCGTTCGACACCGTTCGTGATCGCCGCCCTCGAACACGAGGGACTCGAATGTGTGAGCGCGCTCGATGAACGATCCGGCGCGCACTACGCACTAGGTCAGGCGCGGAGCACACTTCGCCCCTCACTCCTTCTCTGCACTTCCGGCAGCGCTCCGGCGAACTACTTTCCGGCGGTCGTCGAGGCTTGCGAGGCAGGGATACCCCTCATCGTGCTTTCCGCAGATCGCCCTCCAGAGCTGCGTGGCTCCGGAGCGAACCAAACGACCGACCAGATTGGACTGTATGGGAACAAGGTTCGCTTCTTCGCGGACCTTGGAGAGCCACGGGACGATGTGCTGAGCTTGCGCGCCGCGCGACGAATCGTTGCACAAGCGGTGTCCGAGGCTTTGGGCGTCAAACCAGGCCCGGTCCACATCAACGCGCAGGCGCGCAAACCACTCGAACCCATGCCGGCGAGCGCCGAGCTCCTAGCGCGCATCGACGCGATCCTCGCCGAGCCGCTCACGCAGTTGTATCGCGCACGTCCACTCGATCCCAAGCTCGTCGAGGACGTTCCGGCTTTGGTTGTCGATTCCGTAGCCGAGGCGCTAGACGCTGCGGCGCGTCCTGTGATTCTGTGCGGTCCGGCCGACGTGCGGAACTCGATGTTCGTCGACGCGCTCAACGAGCTCGCAGAACGCTCGGGCGCGGTCGTCCTCGCGGAAGCGTCGAGCCAGTTCCGATGCTGGTCCGGATCTCGAGCGTTGGGAGCATTCGATACCATTTGGCGAACCGAGAGCGGAAGGGCGATGTGCCTTCCCGATTTCGTGCTGCAGCTCGGAGCAACGCCCACCTCCAACGGTTGGGAACAGCTTTGTGCTGCGACGGAAATTCGCCGCATCGTCGTGCATCCCTGGGAGTGGGCCGATCCCAGCTCGAACGCTGAAGCGATCGTGCAGGCTGATATCGGCTCCTTTCTCACTGCGCTTTGCAAAGCCGAGTACGACCTTGCCCATCGCGATCCCGAGTTTGCGGCAGGGTTCGAGTGGGCCGAATCCGCGGTCTGGGACGAGGCATCCGCGATCCTCGACCAGGCCGGCGATGCTCTCACCCAAGCTGGCGCAGCGCGCGCGTTGTTCGATGCTTTGCCGGACCCCAGTGCGCTGGTCCTAGGCAACAGTCTGCCGATTCGCGACGTGGACACCTGGGTGCCGCCGAGCGAGAAGCTGCTCGCCGTGCATTCCCAGCGCGGTGTGAGTGGGATCGATGGAGTCGTATCCGGCGCTGCCGGCGTGGCCTCCTGGGTGGAACGAGCCACGACGCTTCTGATAGGTGACGTCAGTTTCCTCCACGATATCAACGGGCTGCAGTTGGCATCGCGGCTGATCGGTCCGGTGGTCGTCGTGGTGGTCAACAATGGGGGTGGCCGGATCTTCGAGCAGTTGCCGATTGCGCGGGACGGCAACGAGCATTGGCTGCCGTTTTTCACGACGCCGCACGAGGCCGACCTCGAGAGTGCGGCAGCGATCTATGAATGCGAGTTTCACAGCGCAGATACGGTGACAGGCTTCCGGCAGGCGCTCGAAGTCGCGTATGCGCGGGAAGGATGCACCGTCATCGAGGCCGTCGTCCCTTCGCAGAGCGCGCTGGAGCAGAGTCGCGCGCTCACCAGCCGGGTCGAGCGGGCGCTTCGCCGCGAGGCTTCTTGATGTGGATACTGCTGCACGGCTTCACCGGAGCGCCCCGAAGCTGGAACCGTGTGCTTGACCATGCCCAGCTCGATCCACGCCCGCTCATCCCGGCCTTGCTGGGCCATGAGCGCAACTGGCGGAGTAGGGATGTCGAATCGTTCGAGCAGGAGGTCACTCGGCTCGTCTCGGTCGCCTCGAGTGCCGAGAAGCCGCGCTTGCTGTGCGGCTACTCGATGGGCGCGCGGGTCGCGCTCGGCCTGCTCGCCCGGCGTCCGCGCCTTTTCGATGGGGCGCTGTTGATCGGCGTGCATCCAGGGTTGACCGAGGAGGCCGCCCGCGCAGAGCGTCGCGCGATCGACGCAAGTCGCGCGCGATCGCTCCGAGAGAAAGGTCTCGAAACGTTCGTTGGGGCTTGGGAAGAACAACCCTTGTTCGCGAGCCAGCGAGAGCTCTCGCAAGAGGTACTGGCCGAACAGCGGGACATTCGCCTCGCTCAGGATGCGGAGGGTCTTGCACGCGCGTTAGATGTGCTCGGATTGGCGGAGATGCAGGACTATCGTGCAGCGATGGCATCTTTGCAGATTCCGATCACGCTGATGACGGGTTCGCACGACTCCAAGTTTTCCGGCATCGCAAGGGCCCTCGCGAGGGAGAACGCTCACGTCGATGCAAAACTGGTCGACGGCGTGGGGCACAACCTCGTTCTCGAGGCCCCAGCCGCCGTCGCCGCTGAGTTGAGGAGCCTCGAGGAGAGGGCGCGCGGATGACCGAGGTGCCCCCGGGTTCGATCCGCGCGTGGATCCTTGCCGCCCGTCCAGCGACCCTGACGGCCGCGTTCGCGCCGGTGGCGGTAGGTACGGCGTGCGCCTGGCGCGTCAGTGGTTTTCGATGGGATGCGGCGCTTGCCGCGCTACTCGGCGCCTTTCTCATTCAGATCGCGACGAACTTCGCGAATGACATGTTTGACTTCCAAAAAGGAGCAGACACCGAAGAGCGTCTTGGGCCGACGCGTGCGGCGCAGGCGGGCCTTCTCACGGTGCGGCAGCTCCGACGCGGGATCATCGTCGCGTTCGCGCTCGCGCTTGGGACCGGAATCTACCTCACGTCGATCGCCGGCCCAGCCGTGATCGTGATCGGTCTCGCCTCTATGGCCGCGGGCCTCGCATACACCGGCGGCCCTTTTCCGCTCGCGTACAACGGCCTCGGTGACGTGTTCGTGATGGCGTTCTTCGGCTTCGTAGCGGTGTGCGGGACGGCGTTTGTTCAAGCGCTGTCGGTGCCAGACATCGCCTGGGTCGCGTCGATTCCAATTGGCGCCTTGGCAACCGCGATCCTCGTCGTGAACAACGTGCGCGACTTCGAAGGGGATGCCCGTGCCGGAAAAACGACGCTGGTCGTTCGATTCGGAAGAGCAGGGGGGGTCGTGGAGTACGGCATCCTGCTGCTCGCCGCGTATGCGACGCCAGTCGTCCTGCTTCTTCTCGGCTGGACCAGCGCTTGGGTATGCCTTCCTTTGCTCACGATCCTCTGGGCCATCCGCTTGTTTCGCTCTGTCGCGAGTGACCGTGGAATCGCGCTCAACCAGACGCTCGCCTGGACGGCCAAGCTCCTCTCCCTCTACGGCATTCTCTTTGCCATCGGGATCGCGTTGTGACGGAGCTCCATGCGCAGATCGACGTGCTCGAAGGTGAGCTGACAGAATCGCTCGCAGGCGCGGCTGCAGGTCTCTCCAAACGAACGTTCGCAGTCCTTCAGCTCGAGCGCGGCGACGGCACGACCGGGCTCGGCGAAGCCTCTCCGCTTCCGGGCTACTCACCCGATTCCATTGCGGAGGTTTGTGACGAGCTTCAACGCCTCGCGGAGGCGCCGGTTGCTGCGAATCCGCTCGCGAGCCCGCTCGAGCTCCTCTTGGACGTATTTGCCGCCCATCCACTGACGCATCCGGCCGCTCGCTTCGCGCTCGAAACGGCGTTGCTCGACTGGCTCGCTCAAACGCGCAACGAGCCGGTGCATCGGATCTTGGGCGGCGACGCGGAAAGGCAACCAATTCCAATCGTGGATCTGGTGATGGAACCCCTTCCAGCCTCGTGGCCGGCATGTGCCGATGCGCTCCTTGCAGACGGTGCCACACATCTGAAGCTCAAGGTCGGGACCGATTTCGCAGCCGAGCTGACGGCTCTCGAAGCCATTCGGCGCGCCCATCGGACCCTCCCTCTCCGCCTCGATGCCAATCGCCGGATCCCACTCGAAGTACTGCGTCGGCACGTCGAGGCCTTGGAAGCTCTCGAGCTAGAGCTGCTCGAGGAGCCCGTTGCGCCCGAAGAATGGCCCGCGGCACTGGACCTGCCCTTGCCCTATGCGCTCGACGAATCACTGCGCGACGAGGAGCTTTCGCAACGGCTGCTCGAGAGCGGCAGTATCCGTGCTGTCGTGCTCAAGCCCACGGTCCTCGGGGGTTTGAGGGCGGCGTTTGAGATCGCCGAGCGTGCCGCGGCGCATGGCGCGCAGTACCTCGTGTCGCACACCTTCGATGGACCGATCGCGAGAGCGGTCACCGCCGAGCTCGCGCTGGTGCTGCAAACCGAGCTTGCCGCTGGTCTCGGCTCACATCCGGCGCTTGCGCTCTGGCCGCCCCACCGGATCGCTGCGATCCGCGACCGGCAAATCGTGCCCCACGATGCGCCAGGCTTGGGGCTACACTTCGACGAGTACACGGATGCGTGAGCTGAGCATTCTGACGGCCGCGAATGAAGCGCCGTCGCGCGACTGCTTGATCGCCGACGGCCGAGTCTGGTCCTACGCGGACGTCGCTGCACGCGTCCACACCGCACTCGCGTCCCTGCGAGCCCAGGGCATCAAGCCCGGGGCTCGTGTCGCTCTCAGCCCGATCGCGGACGTCAATTCGATCTGTTGCTTGTTTGCGCTCTTCGAGCTGGGATGCCCAGCGGTATTGCTCCACCCGCGCCTCAGCGATCGAGAACGCGCCGTCATTCTCGGGGAGGCGCGACCGGCGCATGTGATCACCACGGAGATTTCCAAAACCGCCGTGGACGGCCAGCCGTCGATCCCCGTCGCGACGTCCGTCGATCAGACTCTAGCCATCGCGTACACCTCCGGCTCGAGAGGCGGACCTCGCGGCGCGCGGCTATCCCGGCGCGCGTTCCTCGCATCGGAGGTTGCCCACGCAGCAAACCTCGGATGGATTGCTGAGGATCGTTGGCTGCTGTGCATGCCGCCCGCCCACGTCGGCGGGCTTTCGATTGTGACTCGGTCCCTCATCGCGAGAAGTTGCATCGTGTTGAGCCGAGGAGTCTTCGACCCAGCTGAGGTGACACGCCTCATGGCGCAGCATCAAGTGACGCTTCTGAGCGTGGTCCCGACGATGCTCCGCCGCTTACTGTCACTCGAGGAGCCGCTCTGGGAGCCCCGGACCGAGCTCCGCGCCGTCCTGGTCGGTGGGGCACCGTTCCCTGATGCCTTGCGTGGGCTTGCCGCGAAACGAGGGATCCCCGCCCTCGCGACCTACGGGTGCACCGAAGCCTGCTCGCAGATCACGACGCAAAGTCCGGCACGAGGCGGCCAACCAGGATCGGGCGTGCCCCTGCCGGGCATCGAAGTGCGGATCCATGGGGGCGAGATCGAGGTTCGCGGAGACGTGCTGATGGACGGATACCTAGGGGAGGACCGCAGCGGCGCCCCGTGGACGCCGGATGGATGGCTCTGCACTGGAGACTTCGGGTCGTTCTTGCCGGATGGTCAGCTCCTCGTACAGGGGCGCATCGACGACCTCATCTTGACCGGTGGGGAGAACGTCGCGCCCCAGGAAGTCGAGGCGTGGCTAGAAAGCGTTCCCGGCATTGCGTCCGCTTGCGTCTTCTCGCTACCGCATGACGACTGGGGGGAGGAAGTGGTTGCCGCCCTCGTGACCGACTCCACGCGATACAGCGCGGACACCCTTCGTGATCAGTTGGCGAACGATCTCGCGCCGCACAAGCGCCCTAAGCGAATCTGCATGCTCGACGCGCTTCCACTCAATCGATCGGGGAAGGTCGATCGGGCCGCGGTCGAGGTGGCGTGCGGGGGCCAACTGCGCCCGATTTAGCCTCTGTGGGCGAAGCGAGTTTCTGCTAGGGTTCGGCCTTCGAAGGGGGAGACCAGCATGTCAGATCAGATCAACGCCTCACACATTCTACTCATGTATGCCGGCTCGGAGCGTTCCTCCGCGACGCGCAGCAAAGAGGAAGCCGAATCCCAGATCGCCGGTATCGAGCAGCAGCTTCAAGGTGGGGCAGAATTCGCGGCTTTGGCGCGCGAGCATTCCGATTGCGGCTCGGCTCAGGCGGGTGGCGATTTGGGTGGCTTCGGCCGCGGCCAAATGGTCAAGGGGTTCGAGGATGCCGCCTTCGCGCTCGACGTTGGCGACACCAGCGGAGTCATCGAGACGCCCTTCGGCTTTCACGTCATCAAGCGGACTGGCTGAGAAACTCTCGCACGATGGGCCCGTAGCCCTCGCGGAAGGTCGGGTACTGGAACTGGTATCCCGTCTCCCGGAGCCGCGCGTTCCGGCAGCGTTTGTTGAGCCGCTCGGCGTGGTTCTCGGAGAGTGCCGGGCGCGGTGCGGCGACGCCTAGCTCGGCACTCATCCAGTTCACGACGTCTGCCGTCGTGGCCGGTTCGTCGTCCGAGCCCAGGTAGAGGTCTTCTGGAGCTCCGACGCGCATCAGATGGTGGAGCGCCCCTGCACAGTCCTCGACATGGATGCGATTCGTCCAACTGGCAGTCGGCGTGGCTTCCTCGTCCCGGACCTTACGCACGAGCCGTGTTCTTCCCGGCCCGTAGATGCCCGACAGTCGCACGTTGATCCCTGTCTCCGGGGCCTCTCGAACGATCGCTTCGGCCTCGAGCAGAATGCGCCCGTTGAACCGGGATGGCTCGGTGGCCGAGTGCTCGTCCACCCATTCGCCGTTGCTCTGCCCGTACACCGCGGTGCTCGACGTGAAGAAGACTCGCCGCAGCGGGCAGTTCGCATCCCGCAGCGCGCTCAACAGATCACGCAGCCCGTCGACGTAGACCGATCGATAGTGTTCTTCGTCTCGCCGGTCGGCGCTGGCCGTGTAGAACACGTAGTCGAAGGCGGCGGGCGGCGCGTCGAGACTCTCCGGGTCCGTCAAGTCGATGCGCCACGGCTGGACGCCTTTCGCGAGGGCGTCGATTCGGCGGCGCACTCCCCAGACCTCGCACCCGTCGGCGAGCAGTCGGCTCGCAAGTGCGTTTCCTACGTCGCCGCAACCGGCGATCAATACTTTCTCAGACATGTTTCAACCGCAAAGGCGGTTGCCGCCCTTGCCCTTGGCTGAATATGCGAAATCGTCGGCCCGTTTCAAGACGACTTCGACCGTATCCCCGGGGCGGGCGATGCTCAGCCCTGCGCTGGCGGTCACCGCGTTCGCCGGGTCGAACTTCATGCCGACCTCGCGGATTGCCGTGACGAAACGGTTTCCTGCGACCCGTCCCTCCTCCTGATTCGTGTCCGGAAGGACGATGACGAATTCGTCGCCGCCATAGCGGCCCACAACGTCGACCTCGCGGGTCGATCTTCGGAGCGCGTCCGCCACGCTTTGAAGCATTTGGTCCCCTTCGAGGTGGCCATGGTTGTCATTGACCCGTTTGAACTGGTCCAGGTCGATCATGACAACCGCCATGGGCCGTCCACGATTCAACCAGGCTAGGCCCTGTTCGATGTGGCTCAGGATGTGCCGGCGGTTCCAAAGCTTGGTCAACGGGTCCTGCCGGGAGAGCTCCCCGAGACGTTCGTTGGCGACTACGAGTTGGTTCTCGCGTTGATTGATCTTCTGGATCAGCGTGGCGACGATCGCAGTGCAGAACATCAGAAGGACGGTGACCATGAAGGCTTGCAAGAACCCTTCGAGCGCGTCGGGCCGATTTGCCTGAAGCCAGGCCGGTCCGTCTGGCGCGAACGGAAGCGCTCCACGGACCTCCATGATGACGACCGACGAGTACATCGCCGCGCCGATGCTCGAGAGCAGGACCCCCATTCTGGGCGTCACCACAAGTGAGTTGACGATGCCGGCAACGAAGTAGAGCGCCACGATCACGGTGCGAGATGAGCCGATCCGCTGGACGATGAACGTCAGCAGCGCCATATCGAGGATACCGCCTAAGAATGGACGCCAGGGACCTGCGATATCGCGCCAGATCAGAAACTGCTCCACGATCGCGACACCGGCATACGCGATGAACACCCAGCGATGCGCGGTCATCGGGGGATACAGGAGCGGTACGAGCCAAATTCCGCAAGCCGCCAACAAGAAGCGAACCCACGCGGTACCAAAGGCCAGTCTGTCGGTATTCATCGGCAGCGCACCAGTCTAAGCATCTTACCTTAACCCATCAGGATTATATCATAATCAGCTGCCCGATGCCCCGTACCAGAGGGGAACTCTGCAAGCCTTCTACGGGCGCAGGCCCCTCTTTTGGGTCAATACGGCAGTCCCTCTGAGCGAGGTTTGGACGGCATGAGCGACAAGGCAACGACACAGCGGCTGACGAAGCTAATCGAGGAACGGATCGTCTTCTTCGACGGTGCGATGGGCACGATGATCCAGCGCGCGGGCCTCACGGAGGCGGACTTCCGGGGCGACCGGTTTCGCGATCATCCGGGGAGCCTGCAAGGCAACAACGATCTGCTCGTTCTCACGCGGCCGGACGTGATCCGTGGGATCCACGAGGAGTACCTAGACGCCGGCGCGGACATCATCGAAACCAACACGTTCAACGCGAACGCGTTCTCCCAAGCGGACTACGACCTGCAGGAAGTGGTGTACGATCTCAACGTTGCCGCGGCGCGCCTTGCTAAAGAGGCAACCGCCAGTCGCGCCGACAAGCCGTGCTTCGTTGCCGGCGCAATCGGCCCGCTCAACAAGACCCTGAGCCTCAGTCCGGACGTCGATGATCCAGGCTTCCGAGCGCTCACGTTCGACCAAGCGCGCGAAGCATATGCGGAGCAAGTGCGCGGCTTGATCGATGGTGGCTCGGACCTCCTGCTCGTCGAAACGATCTTCGATACACTCAATGCCAAGGCTGCGCTCTGTGCGATCGACGACGTCTTTGCCGAAAAGGGCGTCCGTCTTCCCATCGTGATTTCGGTCACCATCGTAGATAAGAGCGGCCGCACCTTGTCCGGCCAGACCGTCGAGGCGTTCTACGTCTCGATCGAGCATGCTCGGCCGCTGGCAGTGGGGATCAATTGCTCGCTGGGGGCGCAGGAGATGCGCCCGTTCCTGAACGAGCTTGCCGGTATCGCTGATTGCCACGTGCATTGTTATCCCAACGCAGGTCTGCCCAACGCGTTCGGAGGCTACGATCAAACTCCGCAAGAGATGGCCGAGCTCCTACGCGGCTTCGCCGCGGACGGGATGATCAACATCATTGGTGGTTGCTGCGGTACGACGCCGGACCACATCCGGGCCATCGCCGAGGCCGTCCGGGACGTGCCGCCGCGCCCGAAACCCGAGCGTGAAGCGCACTATCCGCGATTCAGCGGGCTCGAGCCGTTGGTAGTTCGCCCAGAGACCAATTTCCTCATGGTTGGCGAGCGGACCAACGTGACCGGCTCGGCCAAATTCCGGCAGCTGATCACCGGAGGCGACTACCCGGAAGCGGTCTCTGTGGCCCTTCAGCAGGTACGTAACGGCGCAAACATCATCGACATCAACATGGACGAAGGCATGCTCGACTCCGAGCAAGCGATGACCAGGTTTTTGAATCTCATAGGCGCCGAACCCGAGATTTCGCGTGTGCCGATCATGATCGACAGCTCCAAATGGAGCGTTCTCGAAGCCGGTCTGAAGTGCGTTCAGGGCAAATCCCTCGTCAATTCCATCAGCTTGAAAGAGGGCGAGGCCGAGTTCCTCGAGAAGGCTCGTCGAGTGCGCCGCTACGGTGCTGGCGCCGTAGTGATGGCTTTCGACGAAGAAGGACAGGCCGACACCATCGAGCGGAAGGTCGAGATCTGCGCTCGTGCATACCGGATCCTCGTCGAAGAGGCAGGGTTCGCGCCTACCGACATCGTCTTCGACCCCAACGTATTCGCAGTAGCTACCGGGATCGAGGAGCACAATGAGTACGCGATCTACTTCATCGAGGCGACGCGGCAGATCAAGGAGCGTTGTCCGGGAGCGTTGATCAGCGGCGGGGTGAGCAACCTGAGCTTCTCGTTTCGGGGCAACAATCGGGTGCGCGAAGCCATGCATTCGGCGTTCCTCTACCACGCAATCGCTGCGGGCATGGACATGGGGATTGTCAACGCCGGCCAACTCGAGGTCTACGCAGAGGTCCCGAAAGAGCTCCTCGAGCATGTCGAAGACGTCCTCTTCAACCGCCGCGCTGACGCGACCGAGCGCCTCGTCACGCTGGCGGAGACGGTGAAAGGCAAGGGGAAGAGGCAAAAGCACGACCTCAGCTGGCGCGAGGCCCCGGTCGAATCACGTCTGTCGTACGCCCTGGTCAACGGAGTCGTGGACTTCGTCATCGAAGACACGGAGGAAGCCCGTCTGAAATATGCGCGTCCGCTCGATGTCATCGAAGGACCGCTGATGAACGGCATGGCGGTCGTCGGCGACCTCTTCGGTGACGGCAAAATGTTCCTTCCGCAGGTGGTGAAAAGCGCGCGAGTCATGAAGAAGTCCGTCGCACATCTCGAGCCTTTCATGGAAGACGAGAAGGCCGAGGGCAGCGTTCAGGCTAAGGTGCTGCTCGCCACGGTGAAGGGCGACGTGCACGATATCGGAAAGAATATCGTCGGCGTCGTGCTCGGCTGCAACAACTACGGGGTCGTCGACCTGGGCGTCATGGTGCCGGCCGACAAGATCCTCGATGCTGCCGTAGCCGAGGGCTGCGACATCGTGGGGCTGAGCGGGCTCATCACACCGTCGCTCGACGAGATGGTCTACGTGGCTTCTGAGATGCAGCGACGCGGGATGAACCTTCCCCTCTTGATCGGTGGCGCGACCACTAGCCGGGCGCACACCGCCGTCAAGATCGCGCCTTCCTACGACCACAGCACCGTGCACGTCCTAGACGCGTCGCGCGTCGTCAATGTCGTGTCCGATCTGTTGAGCCCTGAACGCAGAATGGTGCTCGATGCGAAGAATCGAAGCGAGCAAGAGAAGTCCCGGAAGCTGTTCGAGCATCGGCAGAACCGGGAGCTGATTTCGCTCGGGATCGCGCGCGAGAACGGGGCACAGATCGAATGGGAAAGCGAAGACGTGCCGACGCCGGCTTTCCAGGGGCGGCGAGTCATCGATGACGTCAGCCTCGAAGAGATCGCACACTATATCGATTGGACATTCTTCTTCTCGGCCTGGGAGCTCAAAGGGAAGTTTCCAAAGATCCTGGAGCACGAGCATCACGGCGCTGCTGCGCGAGAGCTCTACGATCACGGCCGCGCGCTGCTCGACCGCATCATCTCCGAGAAGCTCCTCACTCCCCGTGGCGTGTACGGATTTTGGCCAGCGAACCGAGACGGCGACGACATCGTCGTCTGGGGCGACGAAGCGCGCAGCCGTGAAAAGGTGCGTTTTCACATGTTGCGCCAACAGGCGACGAAGCCCAACGAGCAACCCTACTTCTGTCTTTCGGATTTCGTGGCGCCTGCGAGCAGCGGCCTGCGAGATCACATCGGGGCATTCGCGGTGACCACGGGCCTCGGTGTCGACGAGCTTGCCCGACACTTCGAGCAAGACCACGACGACTACAATGCCATCATGGTCAAGTCGCTCGCGGACCGTTTGGCAGAAGCATTTGCCGAGCTGATGCACGAGCGCGCCCGCCGGGAGTGGGGTTATGAGCCCGAAGACGGGTTGAGCAACGAAGAGCTCATCGCGGAGAAGTACCACGGCATCCGGCCAGCCTTTGGCTACCCGGCATGTCCCGATCACACGGAGAAGGGAACCTTGTGGGACTTGCTCGGTGCCAACGAGGTCGGAATCTCCCTGACGGAGCACTTCGCGATGAACCCGGCCTCGAGCGTCAGCGGCATCTATTTAGGTCATCCGAAGTCCCGCTACTTCGCCGTGGGTCCAATCGACCGCGATCAGGTCGAGGACTATGCGCGCCGAAAGAAGATGACCGTTGCCGACGCCGAGCGCTGGCTACAACCGAACCTCGGCTACCCACGAGGCGGTTGATGCAGAGGCCCCGGCTTCGAGACCTGCTTCCCGTCAGCGTCCGCACCTTCGATCCAGACGAGGTGACCACCAGGAGTCACCGCGAGACGGATCCGCGAGGGGTAGGCTTGGCCCCGCAGGACGTCGAAGCGATCTGGGATGCCGTCGTGAGTTTCTACAAGGTGGGACTCCACCCGGCCATCGCGCTGTGCATTCGGCGAAGGGGCGAGATCATTCTCGATCGCGCGATCGGTCACGCCCGCGGGAACAGTCCTCAAGACCCTGAGGGCACGCCTTTGGTGAAGGCGACGCCCAACACGCTGTACAACTTCTTCTCTGGCTCAAAGAGCGTTACCGCGATGCTGATTCACCTCTTACAGGAAGAGGACCAGCTCCACGTCGATGAGCCAGTCGCCACGTTCATTCCAGAGTTCGCGAAACGCCGGAAGCACAACATCACCATTCGCGACCTCCTCACTCACCGCGCCGGGATTCCAACGACGCCGGAAGAAGCGATCGACCTCGACATGTTGTCGCAACCGGCGGAGATTACTCGGGCCGTCTGCGATCTGGAGCCAACTCATCGACCGGGCAGTGTGCAGGCCTACCAGGCGGTCACGAGCGGGTTCATTCTGGCGGAGATCATCCAGCGCGTGACGGGCGAGAGCATCAGGGACTTTCTGACCGCCAAAGTCCGCGATCCGCTCCGGATGGAGCACTTCAACTATGGCGTGGCCCCAGAGCAGCTCGACCAGGTCGCGGTCGATGCATTCACCGGACCCACACCAACATGGCCATACAAGAATCTCGTGAAGGTCGCGTTCGGCGCGTCGATGCGCGAGCTCGTCGAATTGAGCAACGATTCGCGTTTCCGGACGGGGGTGGTGCCCTCTGGCAACATCATCGCAACGCCCGAAGAAATTTCACGATTTTTCGAAACGCTCCTGTGCGGCGGGACCTACGAGGACACCCGTGTCTTCGAACAGCGAACGATTGCCAGAGCGATCGAACCTCAGGTGACGGGCCAAGTCGATCGCGTCTTGATGATGCCGATTCCGCTTTCGATGGGCTTCATGCTGGGAGGACGGACGTTTGGTTTCTACGGGCCTCGTACGGCCAACGCGTATGGTCATCTCGGTTTCACCAACGTCCTCGGTTGGGCCGACCCCGACCGCGACATCAGCGTAGCGCTCATGAACACGGGCAAGCCGCTCCTGTCGGCCAGAATGATTGCCTGGTTGAACGTGACGCGTGTCATCGGGACGCGGATTGCACCGGATCGGTCGTAGGCCATGGAAGAGCAGAGCGTCGCCGTTCAGTACTTCCTGCCGTTCACCGTCGCGATGATCATGTTAGCGATGGGTCTCGGCCTGCGGGTCGATGATTTTCGCCGCATCTTCGACAAGCCCCGCGCGGTCGTGATTGGGCTCGGCGCGCAGCTGGTCCTGCTTCCGGTCCTGGGATTTGCCGTCGCCTTTGGTTTTGGCCTGCGTCCGGAGCTGGCGGTGGGTCTGGTGCTGCTCAGCGCATGTCCGGGCGGCGCGCACAGCAACCTCTATGCGAGCTTTGCGCGCGCGGATGTGGCGCTTTCCGTCACACTGACGGCCGTTTCGGGGCTCGTCACGATCGTGACGATTCCGCCGCTCGTGCGCTTGGCGACGACGCTCTTCGCAACCGGCGGCGAGGTCCCAGAGCTTCCCATCGTCGACACGACCCTGCGGATCTTCGTCGTCATGGCGATCCCTGTCGCGCTCGGCATGCTGATTCACGTTCGAAGCGAACGATGGGCGCGCCGACTCGCGAAGGTCGTGAAGCCGGTGGCGATCGTTCTCCTCGCGCTGATCGTCGTCGGCTCGATCGCGCGTCAGTCCGAGAACATGGCCGAGTTTGCCAAGCAAGCCGGCGCCCCGGTCTTGGTGCTCAACCTCGTCGCGATGTGGATAGGCTACGGGATGGCGGCGGGGGGGCGGCTTCCGCGACCGCAGCGGCGCACCATCACCCTCGAAGTTGGCATTCAGAACGGTGCGCTCGCATTTGCCCTTGCTGCCGGCCTGCTCGATAGCGTGGCAGTAGCGATTCCCGCGATCCTCTACAGCATCCTCGTGTACTTCACGGGCGCCGTGGTCATCGCCGACGGTCGCTTGAGGCCCTGACTGTGCCTTTGCGGGAGACGCCTCTGTGCTAGAGTCCACCCGATGAAATTCAGCGCTTCGATCGCCATGGCGCCGCCCGAGCACTACATCCCAGTCGCTCAGGAGGCGGAGAAACTCGGCTATCATGCCATCGTGCTGCCCGACTCGATCTTCTTTTCGGAGGAGGTCAGCAAACCGTACCCGTACACCAAAGATGGCAGTCGCATGTGGGACGGAGAGACGCCGTGGATCGAGCCGATCGTGGGCGCGACTGCCATGGCGGCCGCAACCGAAACGATCTTCTTGTACACGAGTGTCGTGAAGTTGCCGGTGCGCCATCCGGTGTTGGTCGCGAAGCAGGTGGCCTCGCTGGCGGCGCTTTCGAACAACCGCTTCGGGTTCGGCTGTGGGCTTGGATGGCTCCCCGAAGAGTTCAAGTGGTGCGGCACCGAATTTGAGACGCGCGGCAAGCGCATGAACGAGTGCCTCGAGATCCTGCGTCTCATTTGGGGCGGAGGGATGGTCGAGTACCACGGCGAGCACTACGACTTCGGCAAGATTCAAATGAGCCCCGCGCCAAGCAAGCCGATTCCGATCTACATCGGTGGCCACACTCAGCCCGGCCTCCGGCGCGCCGCGAAGTACGGCGACGGCTGGTCCTCGGCAATGCTTCCGTCGAAGAAGCTTCTCGACTTGATTGGCCAAATCGAGGCATTTCGCAAGGAGTACGGGCGCGATCACCTGCCTATGGAGTACCAGGCGGTGGTCACCGATGTCTGGGACGCTGACGGCTATAAGCGCCTCGAAGATGCGGGCGTCACCGACATCATCACCGTTCCGTGGCTCATGTACGGGACCCCCATGGTGGGGGGCACCTTGCAAGGCCGCATCGACGGCTTGAATCGGTTCGCAGACACCGTTATCGCCAAGATGCAATGAGCTCCGCGTCGCCGATTTTGGAGCAAGCCAGCGTCGAGCCAGTAGCCGACGAGGACGCCTACAAGCTGAGCGAGCTCGACACGGCTGGCCTTTGCGCCGCAGCGCGCGTACGCCGAGATCGCGCGTGGGGCCAGACGCTCACCTTTTCTCCGAAGGTGTTCCTGCCGATCACGAACCTGTGTCGCAACCGGTGCGACTATTGTTCGTTCCGACGCTCCCCGGGCGATCCGGGCGAGTGGACGATGAGCCCACAGGAGATTCGCGCGTGGCTCCATCGCGCACGCGAGCAAGGTTGCATCGAGGCGTTGTTCTGTTTGGGCGACACGCCGGAGACGGGTTTTCGCGAGTACCGCGCACTGCTGCGTTCGTGGGGACACGAGCGGACGGTGGACTATCTCCGGTGGGCGGCCGAAGAAGCGCTGGCAGCTGGCCTTCTGCCACACACCAATGCCGGCATCCTTTCGCGCGAAGACATGGTCGCGTTGCGCCCCGTCAACGTCAGCCTCGGCTTGATGCTCGAGAACGTGAGCGACCGGCTCTGCGAAAAGGGTATGCCGCATCATCGCGCACCCGATAAGCGGCCGGCCAAGCGCATTCAAATGACCCGCGAGGCCGGCGAGCTGCAGATCCCGTTCACCTCGGGGCTATTGATCGGCATTGGGGAGACGCTCGAAGAGCGGGTAGACACGATCCTCACGATTCGGCGCCTGCAGCGGCAGTACGGTCACATCGGGGAAGTCATCGTTCAGAACTTCCGCTCCCATCCGGACACGCCGATGGGCTTCGCAACCGAGCCGACGCCCGACGAGCTCGCGGCGACCATCGCACTGGCCCGGCTCATCCTAGACGACGGCGTGAGCGTCCAGGCGCCTCCGAACCTCAATCCCGCGTCGACCGCCACTCTCATCCGGGCTGGTATCAACGATTTCGGGGGTATTTCTCCGGTTAGCCCCGACTACATCAACCCGCAGCATCCCTGGCCGTTCCTCGCGCGCCTTCGGGAAGCCTGCGAGGCCGAAGGCTTTCGACTCGAACCGCGACTCCCGGTATATCCCTCTCATCTCGATGCGCCGGGTTTCGTCGACGCATCTTTGCGCCCCCGGATCGACCAGCTTCAGATGGAGCTCGCCACGCCATGAGGACTGTTCTCGAAACCTGTCTCCAGGGAGTATCGCCCGACATCCGTGCGATATTGGAGCGAAGTCTCGACGGCCGAGAGCTGAGCATCGACGATGGCATCGCATTGAACGAGGCGCGGGGGACGGACCTTCACGCCTTGTGTCTCGTCGCCGACGAGCTACGCCGCCAGCAGGTGGGAGACAGGGTCACCTACGTCGTCAACCGCAACATCAACTTCACGAACGTCTGCATCAAGAACTGCAAGTTCTGCGCATTCGCTCGAACCGTGCGGTCTGAGCAGGGCTATTTCCTTCCCTCCGAAGAGGTCGCGCGCCGCGTGAGGCAGGCGTGGGAGATGGGCGCCACAGAGGTATGCCTGCAAGCGGGCCTCTCTCCGAATATCGACGGAGACAGCTACATCGACCTATGCCGTCTCGTGAAGGAAACCGCGCCCGAAATTCACATTCACGCTTTTTCGCCAGAAGAGGTGAAGTTCGGTGCTTCCCTGAAGCGTGTTTCGTACCGTGAGTACTTGGCCGAGCTCAAAGACGCGGGCTTGGGGACGCTTCCCGGCACCTCAGCCGAGATTCTCGACGACCGTCTGCGGAAAACCATTTCGCCCACCAGAATTACCAGCAGCGAATGGTTGGACGTGGTGACGTCCGCCCACCGGCTCGGGATTCAGACGACGTCGACCATGATGTTTGGGCACGTCGAATCGGTGGAGGACCGCATGCGGCACATGGATCTGCTTCGACGGGTCCAGCGAGAGACGGGCGGTTTCACCGAGTTCGTTCCTCTCTCGTTCGTCCACGAGGAGGCGCCCCTGTTTGCCACGAGCGAAGTGCCAGGCGTGCGCCCGGGGCCGACCGGTGACGATGTGTTGCGCCTGTACGCGACCGCTCGCCTCATGCTGGGCCGGGACATTGCCAACCTTCAAGCGTCCTGGGTGAAGGAAGGCCTCCGGACCTCGCAGTTGTTGCTGGGCTGTGGCGTCAACGACCTCGGCGGGACCTTGATGAACGAGAGCATCTCGACTGCGGCGGGCGCGCGCCATGGGCAGCTCATGACTCCGGCGACCTTGCGCCGGGTCATCCGGGATGCGGGTAGAGTTCCCGTAGAGCGCAACACCACCTACGGCGTGATTCGCGAGTTTGGGGATGCATCGGATCAGGATCCGACCGAGCCGCTCGACACGGTGGAGAATCCCGATGAGGTGTTTGGTTCCTACGACGCGCTGACTCGCGACCCGCGGTTCCACTACGAGCCACGCGGCCTGCGCGTGGTGAGCTAGCCATGAGCAAGCTCGCGGAGCGATACGGACCTTGGGCTGTCGTCACCGGAGCTTCCGCAGGAATCGGGGCGGAGTTTGCTCTGCGAATCGCAGAGCTGGGCATCAACGTCGTTTTGATCGCCCGGCGTCGCAATCGTCTCGAAGAGCTCGCTTCGACGATTGAGGACATGTATCGGGTTCAGGCGCGCGTGGCGCCAGTAGATCTCGCCTCACGAGACGTGGTCCAGGTCCTGCAGCCGGTGCTTGCCGACATCGACGTGGGGCTCCTCGTCAACTGTGCGGGCTACGGGTCGAGCGGCCCTTTCCTCGACATGGACCCGAGCGTCCAAGAGGCGATGATCAACGTCAACTGCCGGGCATCCATTCTCCTCACCCACGAGATCGTGCAGGGCATGCGGGAGCGGGGCAGGGGCGGCGTCATCTTCGTGTCATCAATCAATGGGTTCTGCGCCTCCCGCGGGATGGCCAACTACAACGCGACCAAGGCCTACGACCTTCTCTTCGCGGAGGGCCTTGCCGGGGAGCTCAGGCCTTATGGCGTCGACGTGCAGGCGCTCTGTCCAGGGGCCACCCTCACCGAATTTCAGCGAGTGGCAGGCCTCGACGCGCGCAACTTCGGCCCGCTCGCGCGTCTGATGTTCGCAACCCCTGCGTCGGTTGTCCGGACGAGCTTGAGAGCTCTCGGTGGCCGCGTGACGGTCATTCCAGGGATCCTCAACAAGTTGGCGGTCTTGATGATGAGGCTCATGCCACGGCGTGTGTCCACCTGGCTCTTCGGCTCGATGGTGAACCGGTTCGCCGCGGGTGACTAGCGTCGGCGCAGGCGCTCGAGGTCGTGAGGACGGTCGACGTCGAAGGCGATTCCGCTGCTGAGTTGAACCCTGACTGTCAGTCCAAGCTCGCGCGCGCGTCTGTGGTGACGGTGAAGGCTGTCTTCGTGGCCGAGGCAGCTCGGGAG
>Ga0316187_10000464_pt1 | contig 31586 bp, 39 predicted proteins | sample CroRivburrow1_MG_FD_204927 | JGI IMG/M metagenome (GOLD analysis project Ga0316187, IMG submission 204927) | Coastal sediment microbial communities from Maine, United States - Cross River worm burrow 1 | ecosystem: Environmental > Aquatic > Marine > Coastal > Sediment | place: USA: Maine... | reverse complement strand
TTTTAAACTGGCGGAGAGAGAGGGATTCGAACCCTCGGTACACTTACGCGCACACACGCTTTCCAGGCGTGCTCCTTCAACCACTCAGACATCTCTCCAGTCAATCCCTCCGACCAAAGCCGAAGGCGGCGCATAGTACGGTTTGACCCCAACTCAGGCAAGCGGTGAGGAATCAGCGGCTGTATACGCCGCCGCGCAGGTGCCCGGCCAGGTCGGTGATACGCTCTTGCAGGTGCATGGCGCCACTATCCTCTGGCAATCCACACAGGCCTGTTTCGACGATGAGTAGGCCGTGCGGAGCAAGCCGATCACCTGCTTCCTCAACCAGTCGGCGCAGGAAACTCAAGCCATCCTGCTCGTCGCTGAGTGCGTGGCGCGGCTCGTATTCCAGCTCCGGCTCCAGGCCTTCCATCTCATGCTGTGCCACATAGGGCGGATTCGAGATAATGACATCGAAATTCCCTTGCCTGTCTTTGAGTGCAGCAAAGATATCACCCTGAGAAAAGCTAAGCCGGTCAGCAACGCCATGTCGTTCGGCATTGCCTTGCGCGACTTTAAGAGCAGCTGCGGAGATATCGGTGGCGCATATTGTTGCCTGCGCATATTCGCAGGCCAGGGTGATGGCAATGCAGCCGGAGCCTGTGCCAATATCACAGAAGGAGTAGGGCGCTATATGATCTGGAAAATGCGCCAGCACCGCCTCAATCAGATGCTCGGTTTCGGGCCGGGGAATCAATACATCCGGGGTAACATGGAAGGGGCGCGACCAGAATTCCTTTTCACCGGTGATATAAGCTACCGGCTCACGCTGCAAGCGCCGCTTCAGCAGTTGTTGGAAGATATTGGTATTGGCTTCATCCAGTTCATCATCGGCGTGTGCGATAAGCCAGCTGCGGCTTTTTCCAAGCGCGTGGCCAAGCAGCAGGTCGGCATCCAGTTTTGGTGTTGCACAGGCACGGGATCGAAGTGCTTCGCTGGCCTGCGCCAGCAGGCTACGCGGGGTCATCCTGCGTGCGCGGAGAGCAGTTCGGCCTGATAGTGGGCAGTCAAGGCATCGATCAACTCATCCATCTCGCCCCCCATAATCTGGTCCAGTTTGTACAGGGTGAGGTTGATGCGATGATCGGTGATTCGACCCTGCGGGAAGTTATAGGTGCGGATGCGTTCGGAGCGGTCGCCGCTGCCGACCATGCCGCGGCGCATATCGGCACGTTCGTCATGCGCCTCCTGCTGAGCAGCATCGAACAATCTGGCCTGCAATACCTTCATGGCCTTGGCCTTATTTTTGTGCTGGCTCTTTTCATCCTGACAGATCACCACCAAGCCGCTCGGAATATGCGTGATACGCACGGCTGAATCGGTGGTGTTTACACTCTGGCCGCCAGGGCCTGAAGCCCGGAATACATCAACGCGAAGCTCATCGTTATTAATTTGCACATCCACTTCATCGGCCTCGGGTAAAATGGCCACGGTGCAGGCGCTGGTGTGGATACGGCCGCCAGCTTCGGTTTCCGGAACACGTTGTACGCGGTGCACCCCGGATTCAAACTTGAACTGGGAAAAGACGTCATTACCGCTGATCATGGCCACCACTTCCTTGTAGCCCCCGATACCGGTTTCGTTGGAGGAAAGGATTTCCACGCGATAGCCCTTGCGTTCGGCAAAGCGGCAATACATGCGGAAAAGGTTGGCGGCAAAAAGCGCTGCCTCGTCGCCGCCTGTGCCGGCACGCACCTCAATAATCGCATTACGCATATCGTTCGGGTCTTTGGGTAGCAGAAGTACCTTAATCTGGTCGTTTAGTTCATCCGCTTCGGCACGTAGGCATTCAAGATCGGACTGCGCCATGTCGCGGAATTCCGTATCACAATCGGGGTCGGCCAGCATCTCTGTGTTATCAGTGATTTGCTGTTCCACCTTTTTCAAACGCACGACGATGTTGGCGACAGGCTCAATTTCGGAGAACTCGCGAGACAAGCGGGCAAATTCCTTGGGGTCTGAGGTGGTGTTTGGGTCGGACAGTCTGGCGGTTAACTCATCTTTGCGATGCAGGATGTCATCGAGTCTTGTGTTCATCAGTTTCCTTTGCGGGAATGTCCTTCAGCGCAGATGCCTGACGCGGCTCCAGATCGAACAGCTTGCGCGCCGCACCCATAAACAGATCGCCTTCGATATCCTCGGGCAGGGTCTTAAGGGCCTGAAGGGTGGGGTGCATAAAACGTTTCATCAGCGCCCGGCTGAGACGCTCGACGGCTTCGGCATCGTCAGGACTCAGGTGCTTGAGGTAGCGTGCTTTCTCCAACTCGTCACGGCGCAGGTTGTCCATGCGTTCCTGCAGGTTGCGGATCAGGGGTACAGACTCGAGCGATTTTAGCCAAGAGAGGAAGTCCTGTGATTCCTCGTCGAGCAGGGTCCAGGCAGATTCTGCTTCCTGCTCGCGGTGTTCGCGGTTGCCCTGCACAACCTGCTGCAGGTCATCGATATCGTAGAGGTAAACCCCATCGATATCGTTAATGCGTGGGTCAATGTCGCGCGGCACGGCGATATCAACCAGAAACATCGGCTGTCCACCACGTTTTTCAACGGCGGCGCGAACAGAGTCCGGCAGCAATACATAGGTATTGGCGCCGGTACTGGAGATGATGATATCTGCGGCATCAAGGTATTGATCAAGCTCATCCAAAGTCAGGGCATGGCCGTTAAATTCGCGGGCCAAGTTTTTAGCGCGCTCCAGCGTACGATTGGCAACCAGTATACGTTTGATGCCATTGCCTTGCAGATGGCGTGCAGCAAGTTCAGCCATTTCGCCAGCGCCGATGAGCATCACGGTTTTGCCAGCCAGATCGCCGAAGATGCGTTGTGCCAGTTCCACAGCACAGGCCGAGATGTTAACCGACTGCTTACCGATTTCCGTCTCTGTCCGCGCTCGTTTGGCTGCTGCGAAAGTGGCCTGATACAGGCGATGCAGAATATGGCCGGCGGTACCGGCGGTCAGAGCGTGTTCATAGGCTGATTTAACCTGGCCGAGAATCTGCGGCTCGCCCAGCACCAATGAATCAAGGCCGGATGCGACGCCGAACAGGTGTTTAACGGCAGCCTCCGAGGTGTGCGAATATAGAAATTCGATGATCTCTTCCAGCGGCATGCCGGAGGCTTCTGCGAACCACTGGTGAACCAGCGCAATGCTGGCGTCGGGGTCATGCGTAACCAAGGTGAATTCAACACGGTTGCATGTGGAAAGGACGGCCGCTTCGCGAATCGGCTTGTGCGCCACCATATGCTGCAGCAGGGCTGGAATATCAGCTTCGTTCACAGCAGCACGCTCTCGTAGCTCAACCGGAGCTGTGCGATGATTCAATCCGACATGACAGATACGCATGGCGCGGAAGCCTAGCCCTTATCTCCCAAGGGGTATAGTCCACCATCCTCCTGCATTTCCAGTGTGCAGGGCTGAGTATTACCACCCCCTACAGGAGCAAACAGTTTGGCTTCGATGCGGCCCTTGGTGTCGGTATTGATGATAAGCCTTGGCAGGGCGGGGATGGCAGTTTGGACGGATTCAGGCAATAGATCGGGTTGCATGACCAACTGAGGAGCCTGATGCGAACTGTAGGTGGCAATAAGCTGGATGCCTCGCTCCTGCCATGCCAGTACTCTATTGCAGATCGTTTCGCTTGAGATGCTGTTGTTTAGGGCAAGTGCTGATTCAACACTTTGGCCATGCCCGCCGAGGAGTCCATATACGGGCTGCGGCGCACGATCGAGCGCCTGACGCAACAATTGTTGCACTGCATGGCGACGGACGGAAAGGTTACTGTGTGGGAGACTTGCTTTGCTCATGCCCGAACGATGGTGACAAATGTGATATGGGTCAATGTTCATGATGGGTAAGACATCCATGATTGCGGCGCCGAGAATCAGGGAAAACCAAGTGCTACTGCGCCCTGCATGCCAGTTTAAAGTTGACAGTAGTATAAGCGATGTTTAGTAAGTGGCGTGGGTTTTGAGGACGGCAAAAATAGTTTAGGATTGGGCGATGGGAGTGGAATTGAACAACAGAAGTTTTTCACTGATGCTAGTGCCAGAGGATGGCCGTATTCGCAACCTGCGGATCAGTCGTGCCATGCTTGTGCTGGGCTCTTTTGTCCTGTTTTGTTTTCTATCCGTTAGTGTTTGGGGTGGCTGGCAGTTTTATCAGGGTGAGTTAAAAGAAAGGCAGATCGCCACCTTACAGAATCAGCTTCAGATGGCGCAGAGTCGTTTTGCCGAACAGACGGGCGAATTGCAGTCACGCATTGATGCAGATCGCAGACAAATGGCGGTTTATGCCCGTAATGTTGGCGCCATTCAGGCCCGTCTTGCACGTCTGGATGCCCTAGGCTCCAAGCTTGTCGACAAGGCTTCCCTAGATAGCGCAGAATTTAATTTCGGTCTGCAACCTGCTTTCGGTGGTCCGCGGCTGGCCTCTTCAGATGTTGCGTTGGATAGGCTTGATTTATCCATCGACCGTCTCGATGCGCGCTTGGCCGATCTTGATGTGCAGCTTGCTGCTGTGGATTTTCTGATGGAGCAGAAACGTGAAGAAAAGGCTGCTAGACCACATGCCTGGCCCAGCGAGCATGGCTGGCTGAGCTCAAATTACGGTTACCGTGCCGATCCGTTCACCGGTGAAAAGGCAAGGCATAATGGTGTGGATATCGCCAATCGCTTTGGTGCGCCGGTTCTGTCCGCCAGTCGCGGCATCGTTACATTTGCTGGCAAGATGACGGATTTCGGTCATATGGTTGAGGTGGATCACGGTTACGGTTACATCACGCGTTACGGCCATATGTCGTCCGTCAAGGTGCATGTGGGCGATGAAGTGGCCGATGGTCAGATCATTGGTCGTATCGGCTCCTCCGGACGCTCAACAGGCCCGCATCTGCATTATGAGGTGCACCGCTTCGGCCATCATCTAAATCCGGGCAAGTTTCTGCCCAGAGGTTAAAAAAAGACTGCGTTATCACAGTCTTTTTTTATCAATCCAATAATCTAAACGACACAGGCCCGCCTAATGGCGGGCCTGTGTCGTTTAGGCCTGACAACCTTTAAGGTGTAGCTTAGTTATCAGCGGCGCGAGCGGCGGCGATGGCAGCGATATTGACGATATCGTCAACACTGGCACCGGTCGGCAATACGTGCGCCTGTTTGGGCAGACCGAGCAAGATGGGTCCAATCGCTGTACCATTTCCTAGATCGCGCACCAATTTGTAGGCAATATTGCCAGCTTGCATGGTCGGGAAAACCAGCACATTGGCTGGTTCTTTCAAGTGGTTGAACGGGTAGTGGTCGAGCAACTCCTGCCTGATGGCAGTATCGGCCTGCATTTCTCCATCCACGACAAGGTCAGGGTGATCTTTGTGCAGTATCCGGACTGCTTCGGCCACCTTGCGTGATTCATCATGTGGCGCACTGCCGAAGTTGGAGAAAGACAGCATGCCCACGCGCGGTTTAAAGCCTAGCGATGCGGCTGTTTGTGATGCCAGTACAGCCAGTTCAGCCAGTTGCTCGGCATCCATTTCCACATTAACGGTGGTGTCGCAGAAGAAATAGGCACCTTTCTCCATGATCATCATGTACAGACCATAGACATGATATTGCCGCCCACTCTCGTTGTGTCCCAGAACCTGCAGCACCGGGCGCAATACCGTCGGGTAATGTGCCGTGCGTCCGGAAAGTAGGCCATCGGCAAAGCCCTGTTTGACCATCATGGCGGCCAGCACATTGGTATCATGTAAGGCCAGCACAGCATCATGATGCAGCACGCCACGACGTTTACGGTCGAAGTAGTAAGCATCCACGAGGCTGGAAAAGCGCGAGCCCTGCTCGTTCGGATCAAGGATGTCGAATTCCTCATCCTCCAGGCCGAGCTCCTTGATGTTTGCTTCGATAATGCCTTTGCGGCCAATAAGAATCGGCTTGGCAATGCCTTGTTCGCGCATAATAGAAGCGGCGCGAATGACTGTTTCGTCCTCGCCTTCGGGCAGAGCCATGCTTAGAGGATGAGCCCGTGCCTTGTCCATAATCAGGCGCATAAACAGGCGTGAGTGATCGACCCGAGCCGCCAGTTGCTGTTTGTATGCGGACATATCGGCCAGCGGCTTCTGCGCCACACCGCTGTCGGCTGCTGCCTTGGCCACAGCTGCGGGAACCACTTCAATCAGGCGAGGATCGAAGGGTTTTGGCAGGATGTATTCCGGCCCGAAAGACAGTCGTTTGCTGCCGTAGGCCTTGAGCACCACATCCGGCACTTCCTGACGGGCCAGTTCAGCCAGCGCAAGTACGGCAGCAACCTTCATTTCCTCGTTAAAGGTAGTGGCGCGAGCATCAAGTGCTCCGCGAAACAGGAAGGGGAATCCCAAGACATTATTCACCTGATTAGGATGGTCCGAACGGCCGGTAGCCATAATCAGATCTTTGCGTGTGGCCACGGCCAGATCATAGGCGATTTCAGGGTCAGGATTAGACATGGCGAAAACAATCGGCCGATCAGCCATGGAAAGCAGCATCTCTGGGGTCACGCAGTTTCCACTGGACAGGCCGACAAACACATCGGCGCCGACCATTGCTTCTTCAAGGGTGCGTTCCGGTCGCTCAGTGGCAAAGTAGGCCTTGTGCGCCGGCAGGTCTTCCTCACGGTCCTTGGAGATCACGCCCTTGCGGTCAAGCAACAGGAAGTTCTCGTGTGTTGCTCCCAATTCCTCCAGCAGCTTCATGCAGGCAAATCCAGCAGCACCAGCTCCGAGGCAGACGATTTTGACATCCTCAATCTTCTTTTCCTGTAATATCAGTGCATTGATCATGCCGGCGGCCGTAATCACCGCTGTGCCATGCTGATCGTCATGCAGCACAGGAATGTTCATGCGTTTCTTCAGTTCCTGCTCGATAATGAAGCATTCCGGTGCTTTGATGTCTTCCAGATTGATGCCACCAAATGTTGGCTCCATCCGGGCAACTGTTTCCACGAAGGCCATCGGATCCATCTCGTCGATTTCAATATCGAACACATCGATATCGGCGAAACGTTTGAACAGAACAGCTTTACCTTCCATCACAGGTTTGCCGGCCAGCGCGCCGATATTGCCCAGGCCCAGAACGGCAGTGCCGTTGGTAATCACGCCGACCAGATTGCCGCGCGATGTATATTCATAAGCCAGTTCGGGATGCTCCTCAATCTCAAGACAGGGAATAGCCACACCCGGTGTGTAGGCCAGCGAAAGGTCGCGCTGGGTGATACACGGTTTGGTGGATTTGATGCTGATTTTCCCGGGCGTGGGTTCGCTATGGTAGCGCAGGGTATCCTCGCGCAACTTATCCTTGGGCATGGGGCTCTCCGATGGTTGTTATGGTCTTTACAATGAGTGAACAGTGCGCATCCTACCTCGTATGAACGTTTTTGAGCAGGGGTCAGCATGAAGGTCGCTATTGCCGGAGCCGGAGCGGTAGGCTGTCACTATGGCAGCCTGTTGCAGCAGGCTGGTCATGAGCTGTGTTATTTGGCGCGTGGTGAACACTTGGCTGCCATGCGCCGTGATGGCTTGCTGCATATCAGTAATGGTGTGGAAACCCGGCTTGCCGTGCAGGCAACAGATAATGCCGCGCAGCTGCGTGATGCCGAAGTGGTCTTGCTGGCCGGCAAGATGACGGATTTTCCGGAATTGCTTGCAGTACTGGTCGGTCATGTGTCGGTTGATGCATTACTGGTAACGCTGCAAAACGGCGTGGCGGCACCCGAAATGGTGCAACAGGCATTCCCGCAGCACGCCACTGCTGCAGGCACAGCTTTTATCGGGGTACGTGTCGAGCGACCAGGAGTGATCGTTCATTCGGCAGCGGGCGGCATCCGACTGGGCCATTGGCAAGCTGGACCGGGTGAGGTTCTGTTGCAGCCTCTTGTTGATGCCTTGCACGGGGCCGGAGTGCCGGTACGCGAAGAGGTAAATGCACGGCTTTTGCTGTGGCGTAAGCTATTGTGGAATATTGGTTTCAATGCTCTGACTGCGATCACCCGCCGCTTTGCCCGGGATGTAGCGTCCGGTGACGACTCATGCCGCTTGGTACGCAGCGCGATGCTGGAGGCAGTGCGAGTGGCGCAGGCGGAGGGGGTTTCGCTTGGCGATGAAGATATCGACAAGCATGTGCAGATCACGCTGGAGATGGGGCCTGTAAAAACCAGTATGTGGCAGGATATTGAGCGAAATCGCCCGACCGAGGTGGATTTTCTTAACGGCTTTGTGGCGCGGCGAGGCGCAGCTTTGGGTGTAGCAACACCGGTGAACGATATGCTGACCGTGCTTGTACATACCATCGAATGCGCTGACTGAGCGTGGCGAGAGCCGTTGCGGGTATTCGTTACCGGATAAGTTGTTTCAGGATGAGTTGTTTCAAGATATGACCGGGCTGTGATATAAACCGGGGATGAAAACCTTCTCCCAATGGCGTCCCCATCCTTGGCATGGTCTGGAGAGCGGTGACGAACCTCCGCGTAGTGTCCATGCCTATATCGAAATCAGTCCTTTCGATATGGTGAAGTTCGAGGTGGACAAACCATCCGGCTATCTGCGCGTTGATCGCTCAGTACGATCTTCCTCGCAACATCCCACCTTGTACGGGTTTATTCCACGCACATTGTGTGGCGAACGCGTTGGCGACCTGATGCCTGATGCCGAGCGCGGGGATGGCGACCCGCTGGATATATGTGTGATCAGCGAACGGCCCATTTCGCGAGTCGAGATTCTGGTCAATGCCCGTGTGATTGGTGGTCTGCCGATGTGCGATCATCATGAGGCGGACGATAAAATTATTGCGGTGATTGAGGATGATCCACTGTGGTCAAATATATCGGATATTTCCGAGCTCCCTGTGGCCATCATTGATCGTTTGATGCACTACTTCCTGACTTACAAGTATGAACCCGACAAAAAGAATAATGTTTCTATCGGCACCCCGTACGGTTATCCGCATGCAGCAAAGGTTATTCACGCAGCGCTGGACGATTATCAGGATGCCTTTGGAGCCGAGCTAAGTTGAAGATTCAGGGCCAGCCTGTGCATTCTGTTGACCGGTGCAAGGCCCTCTGTTAGAAAGCGCCGCCCTGTCGCTAGCTTGATTCACAGCAGGGTTCTTGGCAGGAAATAATGGGGCGATTAGCTCAGCGGGAGAGCACTGCCTTCACACGGCAGGGGTCGCTGGTTCAATCCCAGCATCGCCCACCATTTACTAAAAGATAAAACGTATAGATGCGGCGGCCTTTCGGGGCCGTTTCGTGTTTGTATGTGTTGATTTGAGGCCCTATTTTTCAAGAAGTAATTGTAGGGCTATGAATTTCCCATTACTACCAACACTCTTTGAAAGAATAGCATCGCCCAATGCATGGGCGGCTTTTTCATGGGCTAATAGAATGACTGGTTTGCCGATTAATATATCGATTTCGGTATTGGCTTCGTTGATGCCGATATAGTGGGAGGATCCCCCATCGTATTCCGGCTGAATGTTCAAACGGATTGGAGCAACCGTTGAAGGTGGCTTCAGTGTGGCAGCGGTGGTTCCCAGATCAGGTAATACTTCCACATTCCCCGAGGCGCTTACCTGTGCTTGCTTAGTGATTCTAAGCCAAGGCTTTAACATAAGCCTCAACTGTTTGTCATATTGCCTGCTGATTTGGCATGCCATGCCGGTAATGATGGGATGAAGTGCCAGGTCGGGAGTGTCGGCCACGCCGTGCTGTTCCAGCCATTTGCGGATTTGCGCACGAACCGGACGAATGCCGCCAGTCTCAACGCGTGCCTCACCGTTGGAAGGAAGCCAGGTCTGTTTGCTTGCCATAAGCTGCCGTTTTTCTGAGCCGGGATTTGCGATGAGCTTCCACCCCCCAGACAGCTGTTGTCCGTCTGCAGCCCACAAGCGGGCTTGAGCTGTTGATACGGTCAGGATTTGCACATTCAATACCAAGCCGGAAGTAGGCACGTCGAATTGCTGCAACAGGGCACGAATTTTCTCGATGTTTTTGCTCTTATCAACAGCAATGAGCAATGAGCGTGATGGCAAGGCAGATAATCGACCTTCCGTTGAGAGCTGGGTTTGTGCCAGGCCTTTCGCTTCTTCAAGAGGGATGTGCCTGATCTGGAAGGATGCTGTTTCGGCAGCACAAAGTGGGTCGGAAAGGAACACAACAGCCAACAGGGCAAGAAACAGAAGCCGGACAGCATGGCTTTGGGGATATTGATACAGCATGCTGTCTGATGCCGCCGTCATTATGCCTATGCTTCCTCTGTAGCTTGCTTAACTTTGGAATCGACTATTTCTTCACGAAGAACCCTCACATCGTTCGGAACCTCGATGCCGATGCGAATCTGAGAGCCCTTCACCGACAGAATGGTGACACGCATATTATGTCCGATGGTGATTGTCTCTCCGGCACCGCGAGTAAGAATAAGCATGGGTCAGGCGGCTTGTTGTGACAGGCCGGGCTGCGGCATCCAGTGGAAATGTAAATCAAGCTCGGGGTTTGCCTGAATACATTGAATGCCGAGAAACGTATCCGGATTGATGGCCACAGGAGCCCGTAAATTTGCCGATACCCATTTCGGATCACTGAATGGATTGAGTACCAGAAACCAAATAATATTGTCGCCATCCGGGCTTTGCAGACAAGCAATCTGTTCGGATGTTAATTCCGGATGCTTGCCAAGCCGTTTTTCATCCCATGGGGTGACCAGAAAGGCAGCTTCTACCCGGTTCGTGGACTGCAGGCAGACGATATCCCCGTGGCCTGAGTTGAGAACGACATAGTTGTCTGCATCCGGAAAACCCACCATGCCTTGAGGGAAGTGGAATGTGTTGGTCTGTTCGACCTCTACGATGGCTTTCCATGCCTGCTCTTTATGCGTCATTTACTGCTCCCTGTAACCATGCCAACGTATCGCCTTCGGTTGCGGCGCAGTTTTCCTGCTGAATTTTCTCATATATTTCCAGACGGTGAACGGGAATCGATGTCGGAGCCTCAATACCCAGATGTGCACGCGTATTCGGTTCCACCTTCGTGACAACGATTCGTATATCATCGCCGATGCAAATGGCTTGTCCAACCGTTCTGCGTAATACAATCATTTCAGATAGTGAACCAGACTCAGGCTGCTGAGACGGGAGACCTCTGCATAGGCTGCCTGCAGGGCGGTTTGTGACTGTGAGAGCTGGGTTGCCACCTTGGCAATATCCACAGACTCATGCGCGTTGAGGCGTGCCTCCACTTGTGAACGCATATCGAAAAAGGTTTGTTCCCTAAGCCCAACAGAGCGCATTCTACCACCCACCTCACCCGTTAACTCTGCCATGGCATTGCCCGCTGCAGTGAGGGTGTTCACGCTATTCTGAATGCCGGTAGCATCATTGGCATTCAGGGCGGTCTTCAAAGTCTGGATTGATGAGAAGACTTGCGTGAAAGCAGTGTGATCGGCGCGCACATTGGTGGTCATCGTTTCTGTGGAAGTAATGGCAACCACTCTGTCCTGTGTATTACCCTGATAGACAGCATTGCCTCCGCCATCCAGCGTGATGGCCGTAGAAGATGTAGCTGTACCGGCAAATAGAGGTGAGCCGTCAAAACTTTGGTTGGATAGCGCCAGAAGCTGTTCCTGCAATCTGGAAACCTCAATGGCTGCCGTATTGCGTTCGCCAGCCGATAGCGTTGCATTTGCCTGTTGAACGGCCAGCACCTGTGCGCGCTGGATAATGGGCAGCATTTGTGAAAGGGCATTCTGGCTGCTGCCGAGGCGAAGCTTGGCCACGCTGATTGCCTGCAGGCCGGAATCGATGCCTTTTTGCACATGACGGATATCCAGCGATGTTTTGTAGCCCAGTCCATCCTGGCTTGGGCGGGTGAAACGGCGTCCGGAACTGATCTGTTCGGTACTGTCGGCCTGAGTTTGCAGCTGATTGCGTATACCGGCCAGCAGCGTGTCATACATCTGTTGCGAGGTTACTCTCATCGGATCAGCCCCATCAGGGAATCAAGCATTTGATTACTGGTCTGGATGATCTTGGCTGCCGCTTCATAAGCACGCTGGAATTGCATCATATTTACCAGTTCCTCATCCATATTAACCCCCGAGATAGACGCTCGTTGCGACGCTAGTGAGCTGCCTTCGGCTTGCCGGTAGGAGACTTGCTGGTTGGCTGCCGCGACATCCAGGCCATAGGTACTCGCTAGATTCGATGCACGCTGTACAGAGCTGGCAGCGACGCTTCCATCAATGCTTCCGGCCTTGTCACGTAGTCCCAGAATAGCCAGTGCCACGCTGTTGCCGGCAGGGGCGATGGTGGAAGTCGTGGCATCGGCAGCGCCTGTGGCAATGCGACCGGCATCATTCAAAATGGCAGCATCGACGCTGAAATCAGCTGCCGTACTACCGTTGAAAAAGGCATTGATTTCGTAAGCGGCCAGGAAGTTGCTTGTGTCATTAGTAAAGGCGATGCGATTGGCACCACCGTTGACAACAAGTTGCCCGCTGGCGTTGACGCTGGCTGTTACACCAGCAACGGCCGTGATATCGGTAGCAATCTGGTTCAGTGTGGTGGTGCCGGCAGTAATATTTATCGCCGTTCCTCCCGGATTTGTAAGCGGCGGCCCATCCAGAACATGCAGTGTGAAGCTGCCGTTTACTATCTTCGAAGCAAACGGGATGGTGGCATCGGTATTCACGGCTGCCGCGGCATTGCTGCTTGCCTGCACAGAGGTATATTGCGTGACGGCAGTCGAGCCGGTGCCTCCGGAGTGGAGTTGATTCACGGTAAAGGTGAGGTTTGCCGCCAGGCTGTCCAGGGTCTGCACATAGTTAGCCATCTGGTTATCGCGCAGGGAAATCAGGCCGCCGAGTTTGCCACCTTGTTCCAAACCTTGAGCCGGCATGCCGGTATCGGTAAATTCAATATTGCTGAATGATGAGCCAACGGCAGGCCCAAGCCTTAATTGGCGAACCGTGTCATTCTGGACGAGTAGGTCGCCACCAGGTGTCTGCAGGATTAATCCGCCATTATTGGTGTTTACCTTTTGCAGGGGAATTAATTTTGACAGTTCCATCACGGCCAAATCTCGTTGATCACGAAGGTCATTGGCATTGTTGGATAATTGGCCGGTAGACTCATTGACAAGTATATGCTTATTGAGGCCGCCAATCTGAGTAAGAAGGTTGTTGACCTGAGTGATCAGCGGACTGATTTCCTGGTTTGCTGCTAATTGCCCGTCGACCAACTGCTGCCGCATACCGGAAACCCTTAGCACTATATCCTGCGCACGTGATTGCACATTTAGACTGCTGAGCGGATCCTCCGGTGTATTGGCCAGCTGTTGCTGTGCCATAAAGAAATCATCCAGTGTGGTGGTCAGTCCCGGAACATCCAGATTGCCAAAGGTCGCCCCAACGTTGGCCAGGCCTTGTTGCAAGGTTTGGGCAAGTGAGGTGAGGCTGTTATTCGCCATCTGGGATTGGGCCAGAATAGGGTCGAGCGAACGACTGACGTTGGCAACATTGACGCCAGTGCCAAAATCTCTGCCGGCAAGGCGTTCAGGTACAGAACTGGCCAATTGGGCAGTCTGTCGTGAGTAGCCGGGCGTATTCACATTGGCAATGTTCTGGGAAACGACGTCAATCGCCTTCTGTTGGGCCAGCAGGCTGCTTGTGGCGATATTCAGGGCTCTGAGGATCATAAAGCCCCGCCTGGTCCGTAGGTTGTTTTTGTCGTCTGCAAGCCGATATGTTGCAGTACGCCCGATGTCACATCATAGGCTGCACGCAGGCGGAGACGGCTGTCTTCACTTGACTGGTTCAAGTTTGTCAGGCGTTGGTACAATTCGCGCCGTAGTGACTGCAGCTTGGGTGCACCATCCTGTAAATAGACATCAATGAAGGTTTCCAGACTTAGGTCGTCAGGAACGCCATATTGACGAACGATACCGCGGCACTTTTCCTCCAGATTCTGCAATTCCTGATGGCAGGCATGTCGGATATCTGTCAGCTCTATCAAGGCTGCTGTATCAAACTGACGCACAGCCTGTTGCTCGCCCAGCACCACTGCTTCGAGTTTTTGGCAAGTGGTATCCATGCGTTGCAGAAGCTCAAACAAGGCATGTGTAGGGGATGCTTGCGCTACCATGGCCGTTCCGCCAGAGCGTTGGTGATGATATGGATGGCCAGCTTTCTTTCATCCATCTGGAAAGCACCTTGTTCCAGAGCGTCCCGAATGGCTTCGATTCGATCAAGCCGAACCTCGGGCATGTCAGCCAAAAGTAATTTGGCTTTTTCGCGCAAAGCTGCCGAATCCGCGACGCGAACCTGCTCCCCTGAGGATGCAGGTTTACCTTTGCTGGCGCTTTTTTTACCAGTCTTACTTGAAGAACCGGCCCCGGCAGGGCCGATGACCCTGTCAATCCTCACCATGCTTTCCTCCTCGAACATGATCATGCACGTCTAGTTTATTATCGCCATTGGGGGCTTCTGCTTTAATGTGATGTAATTGCTCCAGCTGACGGTACATATTGCTGGCAATGCCCAGGTTGGAGCGCTGGCTTCCTGCCTCGGTCACCACATTGTCGAACATGGAGTTGTACATGTCGTCGGCGAAACCGGAAGGTAATAATTCCGATTTCGGCACGGTCTTACGCATCGCGCTCATCATTTGTTTAAGAAGCACAGCTTCAAATTTAATGCATGTTTCCCACAGCTTAGGATCCCGGACCTGTGGTTCTTTGGAGGCCGAAGCGGTCTGTGTCGAAGCATCCGCTTGGGTGAGGCCGGAAAGGATGACTCCATTCATTATACCGTTCATATCACCCTCAACTCGGCATGCAGGGCGCCTGCGGCCTTGATCGCCTGCAATACAGCAATGAGGTCACTCGGTGTGGCGCCGACGGCATTCAATGCTTTGACAAGTTCGCTTAATGAAACCTGCTTGGGCAGGACAACCAGCTGTGCTTCAGCATGAGTGACCTCCACATCCGTTCTCTCGACCGTTGTGGTCTGTCCACCGGCAAATGCATTGGGCTGCGAAACCTGCGGGCTTTCTGTCACCGATACGCTGATACTTCCATGTGCAACCGCCACCGTGTCGATTTGAACATCCTGGCCCATGACAATAGTGCCTGTGCGCTCATCCAAAACTACCACGGCAGCATGATCCACAGAAACATTGATCTGCTCCAGTTGGGCGATGAGATCGACGCTGTTGCCTTCCGGATTCCACACCTTGATGGTGCCGGCATCGGTGGCTTGGGCCATATCGCTGCCAAAATACGCATTGATAGTGTCACGCATGTGCATGGCGGTGCTGAAATCAGGGTGGCGTAGGGTCAGAACGACCTGTTCCTGATTGTTTTTCAACATGGTTGGTGCTGCCTTCTCGATATGTGCACCATTGGGAATGCGCGCGACGGTGGGGTGGCCCTTGGTCGTGGTGGATCCGTTGCCACTGGCGGAGAAACCGCCTCCAGAAAGAGCGCCCTGAGCGACTGCATATACCTGACCGTTGCCGCCAAGCAGAGGGGAGAGCAGCAGCGTTCCGCCAAACAGGCTTTTGGCATCGCCAAGGCTGGAAACAGTCACGTCCAATTCCTGCCCGGGTCGGGCAAAGGGAGGCAACTCCGCCGTGATCATCACTGCAGCAATATTTTTTGGCTTCACGGTGGAAATGTTCGGGCGAACATTAATGCCGAAGCGCTCCAGCATGGCGGTAATACTATTGATGGTAAATGGTGATGAGTTGGATGTATCTCCGGTTGCATTGAGGCCGACAACAAGGCCGTAGCCGACCAGAGCATTACTACGCACCCCCTCAATATCAGCCAGATTCTTGATTCGCTCGGCCTGAGCCGTGCTTGCGCATAAGCTCGTTAGGATGAATACAACAGCGCAATAGGCCATCGTCTTGAACAATGACTGTCCGACAGATTGGATTGTACTTCTGCTTCGCAACATGCTGTTTCTCCTCTCAGTATTCCCTGTGCGTGAGCTTATGTGCATCAGAATGGCCATATCTTGTCGAGTGTCTGGGCAGCCCAACCCTCATGCGCAACTGTGGCCAGTTCGCCACCGCTGCCGTAACTCACACTTGCTTGCGCCACCTTGGAAGAAGTAATGGTGTTGTCCGCCGTTACATCCACCGGACGGATGACTCCGGTAAGTACCAGTGCCTGTGGCTGATGGTTGATGGTCACCTGTCTCCTGCCGACAACTTGCATGTTGCCATTAGGGTAAACCTTGGTGATGACTGCCGTAATGCTGGCGGTAAGGGTGTCTGAATTATTGGTTGAACCGCTGCCAGCAAATGTTTTTGCATCGGATACATCTATGCCGGCCTGAGCGTCGAACTCGCCATTGCCTTTAGGCACTGTATTGAAAAATCCTAGGCCGGAAGTGAGGCTTGTCTTGCGGGTGGAACTTTTGTTCTTCTGGGTGCCGAGATTGCGCGTGGCCGACGCCGCTTCCTGCACAAGAATCGTCACCAGGTCGCCCACCTTATGTGCTTTGGGATCCGTGAATATCTGTGTGTCGTTTCCCGCCCATAATGAACCGGTCGTTGTCGGATCAGATATCGGCATCTGAAGTGCGGCATCCACTGATTCCTTGTGTGTGTCGGTCATGACGGATTTTGCAGATGGCATGCAGCTGGGAAGGACAATAATAAGTAGCGATAAAAGCCATTTTGTATTCATTATCCCCGGCCTCCTGCGATGACACGGACGGTGCTTGCATCAACGACGATGGCCTGAAGCACCTTTCTGCTTTTGATATTTTCCACCCGTACCCGGTCGCCCAGTTCGGCAGATTTCAGCATCTTTCCCTTAGCTTGCACCTTGAGCCCACCGAGGCTGACTATCATGGTTACATGGTCACCGCGACTGAGTAATTTCGGTCGTTTGACATAGGAAGAGAAAATGGCCTGCCCTGCCTTGATAGGGCGCGTCAGTCTTGTGCCAATAACGCCGTCTGAGGTGTTCCACCAGGAACCCAGATGGCCTGCGATATTGATTCGTTTTTGAGCGAGTTCGCTTTTTGTAAGTATGCTGCGTGCTGGCAGGTCAACTTTTGCAACCACTGCCTTTGTCCACCAGCGGAGCTTGACCGGCACATACCATATACGCTTATTTTTCCCTTTGCCCTGTTCGGCAATTAATGAGATGCGGCCTGGGTGATTTTTCAAGTTCGGCATGGTCCAGCTAACAGGCCCGCTCGTGTTGGGCCATCTCACCACTTTAATGAGCTCTGCTCTGGCCCCTTGGGAGTATACGCCACTGGCAAAAAAGGAATGCATGGATTTCTCCATCTCTGTTTCTGCATCTGCGTATCCACTCGTGGATACGAGAAGAAGAACTGCGAGAAGGGCACGATACCACATGTTAATTACCGGCGGATGTTATTGGCCGTCTGCAGCATTTCATCGCCTGCCTGAACGGCTTTCGAGTTCATTTCATATGCGCGTTGGCCAGCAATGAGATTGACCATTTCTTCCACGATATTGACATTCGACATTTCAAGCATGCCTTGGCCGATGCTGCCAAGGCCGTTCACGCCTGGGTTGCCAGTGATTGCTTCACCCGAAGCATTGCTAGCATGGAATAGCGAGTGTCCCAAATGGGTGAGTCCTGCTGGATTGCTGAAATCAGCAAGCTGAATCTGCCCGAGGACGCTGGAAGTGCCGCCAGGCTGCTGTGCTGAGACAGTGCCATCGTTACTGATGTTGATAGCCATAGCATCGGAGGGAATCGTGATAGCCGGTTGTAAGACATTGCCATCGGCTGTGACGAGTTGCCCCTGGCTGTCCAAGCTGAAGGCACCTGCCCGGGTATATGCCAGGTCACCATTTGGCATCTGAATCTGGAAAAAACCACGCCCTTCGATAGCCATGTCTAGCGGGTTACTGGTATCCTTAAAGCTACCTTCAAGAAAAATGCTTTCTACGCCGGAAGTGCGAACGCCAAGGCCTATCTGGGTGCCAGTCGGCAGCTGGGTGCCGGCAGAGCTAGCCTCAGCACCTGCCGATTTAACTTGCTGATACATCAAGTCCTGAAAGTTGGCGCGACCACGCTTAAAGCCAGTCGTATTAACATTGGCAAGGTTATTGGCAATCACATCGACATTCAGTGCCTGCGCTGCCATACCTGTTGCTGCTGTCCATAGAGCTCGAATCATTTTATTCTCCCTTAGCCTTGAATGCGTCCAACTTTGTCACTCAGTTGGGCTGCTTGTTGGTTAAATTGTTCAACGACTTTCATGGTTGCCTGATAGCTTCGCATGGTGTCGATCATCTCCGTCATGGCTAGAATGGCATTGACGTTTGAGCCTTGCAGCGAACCTTGGTGCACGGTGATGTCCGGCGAGGCCGACTCGGTGTTGCTAATGGGTGTCTTCATCAGTGTCTCACCGATTTTTTCGACTTTTGAGCCATCCAGGATTGTCACGATTCCAAATTGGGAGACTTTACTTCCGTCAACAGACAAGCCACCCGACGTGTCTGCTGAAATCTGGCCTGGCTGCAACTGGATAGCGTTACCACTAACATCGAGCACCGAATGCCCGCTCTGGGTCAGCAGGCTGCCGTTAGCATTCAATTTGAAATTCCCGGCCCGGGTGTAGGCCTCAGAACCGTCAGGAAGGGCGACACGGAAAAAGCCGCCTCCCTGAATGGCGAAATCAAGAACATTCCCGGTGGTTTTGATGCTGCCTTCCTGCATGTCGACGAATTGATTGCCAAATTTGGAAAAAGAGGGGGCATTTTCAGTTTGGCCTTCTATTTTATTTGCCAGCTGCGTCGTAAAGGATGAGCGGTCGGCCAAAAAGCCAGCCGTGTTCACATTGGCCAGGTTGTGGGCGATATCGTTCAATTTACGTTGCGCCATCTGACCTGATGAACCTGCGATGTAAATACCTAGTGACATATCATCTCCTCAAACTTATACAAACACACGCATGATTCATGCCAAACAAGGGGTATGCGTATGCATCTGTTTTTTTTGGTGTTTTCCGATCCGTGCATAGCTCATTAGCTTGCATCGGGAAGATTCTTCCTCTGCATAAGGGAATGTTTTTCCGCCATCCGCTGGTCGGTGCTGTATAGAAAGGAGAGTAATTCAGCTACGAGCTGGTAAGCAGCCTCGGGGATTTCCTGACCAGCCGGTATACGTGCGAGAAGTTGGGCAAGATTATCATCCTGATGAATATGGATGTCTTCAGCCTTTGCTACAGCCATAATTCTCTTTGCTATTTCACCGTAACCGGCAGCAAGTACTTTCGGGGCATCATCAAGCTCCGGCTTAAAGCTTAATGCGACGGCCACCTCGCGTTCAATCATGCCTGAATATTCTCTGCAAGTGCCGACAGATCGTCCGGCAGCCCTGGAAGAAGCTCTCCACCAAGGTTGGTGTAGCTTGCCTGCTTGTCGTGCAGCCATGCATCGAAGTTTGCGCGCAGAGGGGATATTAACTCTGGATTGGCTGCAAACATTCGCAGCCACCAGTCATGTTCATTGCCTCCCTCAAGCGTGAATACCACAGGGCCCAGATGTTTCAGATCGAGGCGCCCCTGAATGTAAAACTTTTCCGGGTCAGACGATTTATTTAATATCACATGGGGGTTGCCTGTATCACGATCTCTTAAAAACAAATTCTGTCCGTCTTTCGACACATCGGCTGCAAAAGGAAGGGTGTCTGTTTCCATTTTGTTCCAACTATGTTCCTGGTTTTGCTTGGCGGGGGCTTGCTCTGTGCGGTTGTTTGCAGCTTTTTGCAGCATTTGGGCAAGCATTCTTACAGCCTGAGCATCGCTCAGTAGTCGAAACTGGGCCGGCATCTCTTGATTAATCAGTAACAACCATACATTCCCCATTGTCGTTGTGGGTGGAACCTCTGCGCGTAGTCGGTAGCCACCCAATAACATATGCGCAACGCCGGGCGATTCAGCAGGGGTGAGTTTTGCAGATAACAGGCTTCCGTTTGTCCATGGAAGACGCTGATTGGCATTTGAAGCGGCCCCTTCTGGCAGATTGAGAAGCTGCGCTGCGGTGACCGGAAACATTAGTGAGCCCTGTTGGCGTGGAGTTTCAGCATCAACTTTACCTGACTCAATGGCAAACCAAGGTGTTTGGAAATATCCTCAATGGGTTTGCCTTCACGTTGCATGTTCAGCATATCGGCAATGTTGCTATCTTCCCGGGAAGCAGACTTTTTTTGTACACGATCAGGGCCCGCCCTGTGAATCTGTTGGCCTTGAGTGTCTGTAGATTGATGGATCAGTTCCATCGCCTGCTGCAGGTGATGCGTGGCCTCATGCAATTGCTGGGCGCTGTCTGCCAGCATGGATTCCACCAGAGCCTGGCGCTTTGCATTGCGTCCCCAAACGAACCATAGGCCGGCAATGGCAAGGAGCATGATACCGTCGAGCAGCATGGGGAGGTATTGGCTTAAAGAATCTGCTGATTCAGGCATAGCGATCTACTCCCTGATGGCTTTCGCTGGATGACGGGGTATGACTGTCATGTTGATCCGAGGTGTCTAAAGGGCTCGGGGCTTGCTCGTGTTGCTGTTCATCTTTTGATTTCTTCTGCTGCTGCTTCTTTGCATTGCGCTGATTGATTTGGACGATCGAATTAGTAGCCCCGATGGGAGGTATATCGCTGGTCTTACTCATCAGGAATATCCAGATCCAAGAGTCCTCGCAAGCGTAATACCATCTGACTGTGCAGTTGCGAGACGCGCGATTCGGTTAGCCCGAGAACCAGCGCCACTTCCTTCATATTCAGTTCTTCGTGGTAATATAAAGACAGCAAAACCTTTTCCCGAGTCGGTAAGCCTACAATGGCTTCAGCCAGATGATCGGCAAACTCGAGCATGGCCATTTGACGTTCAGGTACGTCCTCCGGGTTATCAGCAATCGATTCTATCAAATCTAACGCATCTTCATCTTTGTCTATGGATGGAAGATCGTTGAAATACACCACCGATACGCTCTTCACCTGATCTAGGCGGTCGCGGTATTCCTTGAGATTGAGGCCAAGGTAAGCCGCCACTTCTTCTTCTTCTGCTGGTCGACCATATTGTTGTTGCAGGATGGTTAGAGCCTGCTGCAATCCCTTGGATGCATCGCGCATGCTTCTGGGAAACCAGTCAAAGGCGCGCAGATAATCAATCATGGCACCGCGAACGCGGAATGAAATGAAGGTCTTGAATTGGATTCCCTTGCTCTCGTCGAAGCGGCCTGCTCCTTCGAGTAGTCCGAGTACACCCGAGTCAATCAGGTCATCCAATTCTATGGATTTTGGCACCCGTCGGATTAGTTGACCTGCGTGATATCGAATCAAGGGCAGGTGGTCCTCCAGCAGTTTCTCAGGGTTTAGCGAGATCGTTGCCTCGCTGTATCCTGCATATGGATTATTCATGATTAATGGCGACCTGATTGGGTGTCGTTATCGGGCATCAGTAAATCATTGAGTACTGCTAAAATAGACCCCATCCAGGCGCCGCACATGGCCAAGATAAACAGTCGATAAGCAGCATCGGCTACTTGCATGTCATTGAGTAGCGCAATGAACACACCAAGCAGAAGGCCGGCAATCCCGCCACATGCAGCCGCATGGAGAGTTGGCATGCCTTAAACCGCCACGTCTGCCTGGGACGTATGGCCCAAGTCGTTGCCAAGGGTGCGTTGCCAGAAAAGCTGCATGCCGCCACCGCTGCGGACGCTTGGGGGTTGATCGAGAATGGAGTCCAGCAGTTTATTCAGGCTGTCGATTTGTGATTTATCTGCGCAGCTATGCAGAAGTTTTTGAGACTGGATCGCTGTTCTGACTTTCTTGTACTCGGGCATAAATCCTACAAAATCCAGGACTACATCGAGATAGCGGTCAGCTACAGACAACAGGCGCTTGAATGTTACCTGCGCCTGAACTTCGTCGGCTTGATTGACAGCCACCAGAAATTTCCCCACGTCACGCTGGTGGGACAGCACCTTAATCAAGGCGTAAGCATCGGTCAGGGAGGTGGGGTCTGGGGTCAGTACGATGAGTACAGATTCGGCGCAGGAGGAAAAATAAAGCACGTTTTCGCTGATACCCGCAGCTGTATCGATGAGAACCAGATCATAATTACATGTGAGAGCATTCATTTCATCCAGCAGAACGCGCTGCTGATTGGCTGAGAGGTGGGTCAGTTCGTGAAGCCCACTACCACCCGGCAGCACATCAAATCCGCTGCTGTGCGTGACAAGGATATCACTAAGTTGCGATTGGCCATCCACCACCTGCTGAATATCACCCGAGGCAGTAATACCAAGCATGACATCCACATTCGCCAAGCCAAGATCGGCATCCACAAGCAGAACACGCTTGCCCTGCTGAACAGCCCGGTCAGCAAGATGAACGGAAAGAAAAGTTTTGCCTACACCGCCTTTGCCGCTACTGACTGCGATGGCTGGAGGTGCACTTTTCTTGGCTAATTTGAATGCTTCACTCATCATTACTCCTTTGCCTCTGCATGGTCGGCAAGTAAGGCGGTCAATGCTTTGGCTGAAAGCCACCCCATTTGCTCGGGTACCTCCGGCCCATAACTGCAGTATGAAACGACGGGCCCTGTGGCGATCCAGTTAATCAGCTTGCCGGGGCGGCTGGTCTCATCCAGTTTGGTGATTGCCAACTCTGTGATGCCAAGCTCTCTGGCTTGTAACAATCCCCTGAAACCATCCGCTTCATCCATATTGGCTGGAATCACCATAAATCGTCGGCTGCAGGGAAGGTGGCGCCATAATTCGGCTTGTCTTTTCATGCCTGCCAACTTGTTGTTAGTCCAACCTTCACTGTCTACTAGCAGCAATCGTGCCGATTTTGTCTGGATCAATGCAGAAGCTATGTCTGCCTTACTTTGCAATGGAATAAGAGGCACATCGAGTGCATCGGCATAGGTCTGCAATACAGATAAACCGCCAATACGTTCGGTATCTGTGCTCATCAATGCGACACTGATGCCCTTTAAGCTGAAGTGCGCTGCAAGCTTGGCGACCAGTGTGGTTTTACCGCTTCCGCTTGGCCCGGTCATTAGTACGATTTCCTGCTTTGCCTCTGGATTGAGAGGAACTCCATTACGCAAGAAAGATGCGGCTATAGGTTTTCTCTTGCTAAAATCTTCGGCAATGTCAGTGGCGAAGTTTGGGGCAACACCAAGTTGAATCAATTTATCGAATGCCTGCTGTGCTTGGACGCCGGATAGGGTTTTGCGCAGGCTGCCAATTTCCTTTTTCTCGAAACCATCCACAACGCGTTCAAGCCTGCGTGTGGCCGAAGCTAGAATGTCATTGAGTTCTTCTGTCTTGCTGGCTCTCGGAGCCGGGGTGGGCTCGTTGATATAATCGCGGGCAGCGTGCACATGCCATATGGTATTACCACTTTCATCGATACACCTGTGGCGGTCCAGAATCACGGCTTCCGGGCCCAGTCCCTGTCGAACCAGCGATAATGCTTCGTGTAGTTTCGGCGATGAGAAGACTTTAATTTGCATCGTTTAATCCAACCCTTCCCAGAGTTTGTATATTGATGTGTGGAGGCACTTCAGTGATGGAAAGTACGGTGGCACGGGCCATGGTCTTGTTGAGCGCCCTGGCTAAGGAGGCTCGCACTTCAGGGGCGGTTAGGATGACTGTTGTATCCTGATCATGCTGTCCGATTACATCGTTCAGGCGCATGAGAAAGCGTTGCCAGCGGTTGATGTCCAGAGGAAGAGACCAGTCCGGATAATTTGACAGGCGATCGGTCATTTCCTGTTCAACTTCACCGCTGAGGGTGAACACGCATAGTTCTCCCTGCCGATCCAGATATTGCTGAACGATGTTACGGCCCAGACGCACACGAACCTTCTCCACCAATACGTCCACATTGCGCTGCTCAGGAGCGTTGTCGGCCAGGGTTTCAAGGATAATAAGCAAGTCGCGAATAGGGACCCATTCCGCCAATAGTTTTTTGAGCACATTCTGCAGCATCCCGACCGAGACCTGAGATGGGACAATCTCTTCCACTGCTTTGGCATGCTGTTCGGAGGCTTGATCAAGCATTTCGCGTACGTGTGAGCGGTCAAGGATCTCATGGGAATTTTTGCGAAGAATTTCGGTAATGTGCGTGGCGATAACGGTGGATGGCTCAACGACTGTGTAGCCTGCGAGTTCTGCCTGCTGACGTTTGTCCTGTGAAATCCACACGGCTGGCAGTCCAAAGGCGGGTTCCTGAGTGGATTCGCCTTCGACATGGACTCCGGTAACCTGACTTTCCAGAGCAAGAAGGTTGCGGGGCCTTATTTCACTGCGGCAGACTTCAGCACCGCGTATCAGGATGCGGTATTCACCCACGCCAAGTTGCAGGTTGTCCTTGATATGCACGGGCGGCAGGACATAGCCAATTTCCTGAGCGATTTGGCGGCGGACAGCCTGTAGGCGATCAAGGAGGTTGCCATCCCGTCCGGACTCCACCAGATCAATGAGACCATAACCCACCTCCAGACGGAGAGGGTCTACGACCAGCAGATCTGACAAGGGTGTTTCCTGTTGTCCTTTCAGTTCCTGCACAGGGAGGGCGGTTCCCTCTGCTTCAAGCGCTTTATTCGCAACTTCTGATTGTAAGTACCATCCGCCTATTCCAAGGCCCGCTGACAATAGGATAAAGGGAAGAAATGGTAAGCCGGGAACAAAGCTCAGGAGCAATAAGGTGCCAGATCCGATCATGAATACGCGGGGAAATTGTGTGAACTGTCTGCCCAGCTCCGAAGGCAGGGTTTCAGTGCCGCCAGCGCGTGTGATGATAATACCGGCTGCAGTTGAGATGATGAGTGCAGGGATCTGCGATACAAGACCGTCACCCACGGTCAAAAGACTGTAGACCGCTACTGCATCAGCCAGAGACATTCCCTGCTGTATGCTGCCGATGATGAGTCCTCCGAAGATATTGATGAAGGTGATGATCAGGCCGGCTACAGCATCGCCACGCACGAATTTGGCAGCACCATCCATAGCACCGTAAAACTCCGCCTCACGGGCAACCGCTTCACGTCGTTTTCGGGCCTGGCTATCGTCTAGCAATCCGGCATTCAGGTCAGCATCAATGGCCATCTGCTTGCCCGGCATGGCATCCAGGGTGAAGCGGGCTGCCACTTCGGCGATACGGGTGGAACCTTTAGTGATGACGATGAAATTAATCAATACAAGAATAAGGAAAATAACCAGCCCAACGACTGTGTTACCGCCCACAACGAACTGGCCAAAGCCTTCGATGACATGACCTGCAGCAGCAGGGCCTTCCTGACCGTGCAACAGAATGAGGCGGGTGGTGGCTACATTCAGCGCCAGACGGAACAGGGTGGTAAGCAATAGTAGAGAAGGGAAGATGGAGAAATCCAGCGGTTTGGTGACATAGATTGAGTTCAGCAGGATGAGAAGACCAATCGTGATATTGAGCGCCAGCAGCACATCCATGATGGCGGTTGGCAAAGGAACGATCATGATCATCAAAACTATAAGTACGCCGACAGCCAGCAGGACATCTGTTTGTCCGGAGAGACGTTTGAAAGCCATGGCTGCGACTGCTTGCATCTTCGTTTATGTCCTCCTCATGATCTGTGCACCTGCGGTATTTAGAAGCACTTACAGTCTGGCTTCGGAATGCGACGTGCCTTTCATGCGGTAGATTTCTGCCAAGATAATGGCCACGGCTTCATACAAATGTCCGGGAATCTCATCACCTACCTTGGCACTCTTAAACAAGGTTCGGGCCAAACCTTTGTTTTCCCGAATCGGGATGCTGTTTTCGCGGGCGATTTCTCTGATTTTTTCTGCGATCTTGCCCTTGCCTTTGGCTAGAACTTTGGGGGCATTCGGGCTGCCAAGCTTGTAAGACAATGCGATGGCAATATGGGTCGGGTTGGTAATCACCACATCGGCATTGGGTACGTCGGCCATCATGCGCGATCTGGCTTGCTCCATTTGAATCTGGCGGATTCTGCTCTTGATTAACGGGTCTCCTTCAGTTTCTTTATGCTCATCACGGATTTCCTTTTGTGCCATGCGGAGCGATTTGGCATGTTCCCAGCGTTGGTAAAATACGTCGGTAGCGGCGATAAAGAAGAAAATGAAGGCAACGAGACCTGCAATCTTGATACTGCCGTCTACGGCAAGGTTGCCTATCGCTCCTGCATCTTTGCCCACCATACTCAAGGCATTGGGAAGCAAATCGGATATGACGATCCAGCACGCCAAAGTAATGACACAAAGCTTCAACAAAGATTTGACGAATTCGGACAGGGCCCGGGTTGAAAACATTCGCTTCAATCCTTTCATCGGGCTTATCTTTTCCAACTTGGGTTTTAATGTTTCGAATGAAAATACCGGGCCGGTGACGAGAAAGGTGATCAGCACACCCAAGAATAAAATAGGAAGGACGATAGGCAGTATGATTGCAGCCATATCAGCCAAAATGCGAATTAACAAGTTTTGTACGCCCTGAGGATCGGCCTGCAATAGAACCTGGCCGGAAAAAAAATCCCGCATCAGGTTGGTGATTCGGCTGACGGCAAAAGCGCCTGCTCCTGTGATGCCCAATGATGCCAGCATTAAAAAAGCCAGTGCCGTCGATGGTTCCTTGCTAATCGGTACCTGGCCTTTCTTTCTGGAATCCTCTTCCCGTTTCGGGGTGGCTTCCTCTGTTTGTTGACTTTTATCCTGGTCGTCAGCCATTTATGTGCCTGCCATCGTGCGCAGAAGATTCGGCATCTGCCAGCTTAAGCCAATGAAACTATCCTGCATCAGCATAACGATTGCAGGGACAGCCAGGGCAAAGGACAGGAAGCCGAGGGCAACGGTGAGAGGAAAGCTGACAAAAAACACCTGAATCTGTGGTACCGCTCTGGCCAGAAGGCCAAGGGCAACATACAGGAAAAATAGTAATAGCATCATCGGGGCAACCATGCGAAGGGCAAGGACAAACATGTTTGCGGCTGCATCGTTGAGTGCGTCCAGGCCATTGATGCGCCAAGGCTGTCCAATAGGCAATAGATCAAATGAATCCACAAGTGATATGATAAATGTGTTATGGGCGCCAACCGAAAGCCAAACCAACATGGCAAGAACCGTTGCGAATTGTCCCACAACAGCAATTTGGGCGCTTGAGGCCGGGTCGAAGACATTTGCGATGGCAAGGCCCATTTGGTAGCTCATGACCTGCCCGGCGAACTGGGCTGCCGAGAAGATAAGCTGTGCCAGCATGGCCAGCATGGCGGCAATAAGAACCTCTTGACCGGCGAGAATAAACAACATCTCTGGCGAGGCGGGAATCCGGGGAAGTGAGGTGTTGACCAGCGGGTAGAGAAGAATTGACAGCAGGCCGATAAGACCGACTTTGACTGGCACGGGAACAAGACGATGGCCGAGTACAGGCATCAGGATGATAAGCGCACCCACACGTAAAAACACCAACAAGAAACTAATGACTTCTTCAGGACTGAAGAGAGGAAAATCCATGTTTACAAGGTAATGCTTGGAATACTCAGGATGATTTCCCTAGTGAATTCCACCATGGTTTCTGTCAGCCATGGAGCGACAAACACAAGACATAGAAAGACCGCGATAATTTTGGGAACAAAGGTCAGGGTCATTTCCTGAATTTGAGTGACGGCTTGGAAAAGGGAGATCATGACGCCTACGGTGAGAGCGACCGCCAGCATGGGCATAGAGAGCATGAGGACCATGTACAGGGCCTGAGAGCCGAGGTGCATGACAGTATCGATAGTCATACCCTGGGGAAGCAATTCCCAGGCCAAGCTGGAACCAGATGATTTGAGATATATAACCCCTAAGACGGGGTGGCTACATGGTTGTGTTATTTCCTATTGAGGCAAGGATTTTTCTTGCTGTTTCCGCCTCAGTACTTTGAGGGCGTTGTTTGATGAGCCGCTGAAAAGTTTCTCCAGCCTCGTCCGATCGTCCCAATTCCATATATAATTGACCGAGTCGTAGCAGGCTTGCATTCCATTTCGGATTTTTCTCCGGGACATTGGCAACGTTCCGGAAGGTCTCAATTGCCTGAGCGGTATGTCCTTGCGCATGGAGGGTTTCGCCAAGCCAGAATTCTGCCTGATGGGTATATTTACTGGCCGGGTATTTTGCTAGAAAGTTATTGAACTCTCTAGCGGCGTGTTCATAACGCCCGCTTTTTAGTGCCAAATACGCATTGATATAGGTGCTTTTTATTTCTTTATTGGATGCCACAGACGCTTGGCTCGATGGAGGCGGGGTCTTGCTCGTCATTTCCTCACCAGATGCCACAGGCGCTTGGTTCGATGGAGGCGGAGTCTTGCTCGTCATTTCCTCACCAGATGCCATAGGTGCTTGGCTCGATGGAGGCGGGGTCTTGCTCGTCATTTCCTCACCAGATGCCATAGGTGCTTGGCTCGATGGAGGCGGGGTCTTTTCTTTTATAGTGTCGACAGGCTCTTTCCTTGCCTTGCTCATTTTTTGAGGCTTCGGTTTACGTGTTGCGGAGGACCGCGGGATTGTTGTTGTGGTTCTTTTCTTGGCCTTGATGTTCTTTTTCGAATCAAATAAGCGTGTTTTGCCTTGTTCGAGACTTTCCGCCTGACTCTCCTGATGTGGAATCATGCGGGCTTCGAGTTGCGCCAGTTGCTTGCTTAGGGCCTGTAATTGCTCGGCTAGTGTTGTTTGGCTGCTGCCGATCTGCATGAGTTGCGATTGAATACTTTCTTTATCCTGTTGCCATGAAGTTTCGTCCTTGTTGTTGGAGGCACAGCCAGCAATCAGCAACATGCCCAGGCCGATAACGGCTAAGGCATATTTGCCTGAATTAGGTATAGAGACGGTTTCGTCTTGATTTTTATATAAATAGGTCTGCACAGTGGCCTCATCTTGGGAATACATGTGGGAATACATGCATATCTATCGCAATTGATATGCCAATGAAGAAGTTTTCGGTAGCTAGGAAGTTTCTTTCAAGGAGCCTAGCTATCCAAAGTGAAAACTTTGCAACAGACTGGCAGTCAGCAAATGCCAACCATCCACCAGCACAAATAGGATGATTTTCAAAGGAAGGGAGATCATGACTGGTGGAAGCATCATCATACCCATACTCATCAGTACGGAAGCCACAACCAGATCGAGAACCACAAAGGGGATGTAGATGAGGAAGCCGATTTGAAAGGCTGTTTTTAACTCACTGATGACAAAAGCCGGGACGAGTGCGTGCATGGGTGTGGCTTCGGGCGAGGCAGGATTCTCAAGTTTGGCCGCCCTAAGGAACAATGCCAAATCAGCCTCGCGTGTTTGCCCCAGCATAAAAGTGCGTAAGGGAGAAACGGCTTTGTCGAAGGCAACAGACTGTGAAATTTCCTCATTCAAGTAGGGTGTAAGTGCCTTGGTGTCAATTTCTTGCCAAACCGGCATCATAATAAAAACAGTCATAAACAGGGCCAGACCAACGAGAACCTGGTTTGGCGGCGCCTGCTGGGTTCCCATGGCTTGGCGCAGAAAACCAAACACGATGAGGATACGTGTGAAAGAAGTCATCATCACCAAAATAGAAGGCGCCAGCGTTAGTACCGTGAGTCCCATGATAATCTTAAGACCGGCAAACCAGTCTTGCGGCTCATCGGAATTGCCGAGGCTGATTGAGAGTGAAGGAAGGTCCGCTGCTTGAATCACGCCTGGGAGCACAAATATAGCAATACAAAGGATATAAAGGGTACGTAAACGCATCAGGTATCCGTGGTTGGGGCTTGTTGGGTTGTTTCTTGCACGATGTTATGTGCAATCGTTGTGATGCCATTTGGCGAGAGTCCGATCAGATAATGATGTTGACCGTTCACGACTTCGACCATGCTATGTTTACTATCCAGGGCAAGTCGTTGCACAACTTTAGCTTGTCCCTTTTGCGTTTGAAAACTTGAGCCCTGAAAATAGCGCATGAGCCAGACCAGAGCAGCAAACAATGCAAGCACAGCAGCCAGCGAGGCGAGCGACTGGGCCATCATCGTCATAAAATTGTCGGTCATACTGCCAAGCCCGGCGTTCGGGAATAGCGCACATCCAAATATCGCCGGATGCGTGAGTTCCCGGTCCCTATTAGCTCTCCAGCTCTAGTCAGTTTATGAAAGAGCACGGATGCGCTCTGCCGGAGGAACCACATCAGTGATTTTTACACCCAGTTTACCATCTGCCTTCACCACTTCACCGCGGGCGAATACGGCGCCGTTGGCCAGAATATCAACCAGAGCCTCCGCCTCTTTCTGTAGCTTGAGGACCGTGCCTCTGCCCATGCGAATCACCGTATGCAGGGGGACTTTCACACGCCCTAATTCGACGCTCACTTCAAGAGGAACGTGCATAAGAGCTTCCAGGTTGGGCGGGGCGCTTTCCTGCTCCGGTGCCGCTTGGGGCTTTTCTGCTGCCTCGACCTGTTCTACTTCTTCGGTCTGTTGAATGTCATCGCTCATGTGTTTCCTCCGATATGGATTTGGTCAATTATTTCGGCTGCCAGCATGCCTTGTTGTTGTCCGGGGCTGGCGGTGAAAAGGGGGAGGTTCTCAACCCAGAGTTGGGCTGGCTCCTGCTCGGAAAGCATCATAGGGAGCATGTCCCCAGGCTTCATGCGAAGAAATTTACTGACAGTGGTGCGGCAGCGGCCAAGCTCCAGACGCATTTCAATAGGTGCTTGGTTGATGGCATCTTTTAGCTCTCTTCCCCACTCATCATCAAAAGTCCCTGTATTATCGCGCGCCTGTTTGCGCATCGTCATCAGCATTGGCTCAAGAAAAGGAAGAGGGTAGTGCAAGGAAAAATCTCCTCGAGTTTCTTCTCCCACCACGATGACATTGGTCGTGGAAAAGCATGGCACATCTTCCGCTGTCATGGCCAGGCTGATGGGGTCCATGTCAATGCGCCGCAAGGTAAATTCTATAGCGCGTATGGGTTTCCACAGATTGGTGAGTAAGGTGCAGGTCGATTCGGCAATGCGTTCGGCGATGCGTAGTTCCACTTGTGTGAGAACCGCACCTTCCTCCACGGCAACTTCACCGCTGCCACCCAGAATGGCATCGATGTATGAAACCACCAAGGCCATATCCAGTACGAACAAGATCGTGCCAAGACCGGGACTTTCCAAGGTGAAGTAAACGCGTGGGTCATCGCTATCGAGGATTTCGATATAGGGCTTTTCTACCAAGTCCTTGAAAAAGACCGGGATGTCTCGATGAAAAACGGAACCCCAGCGCTCAGTGAGTACTTCGGCAAGTCGTTCATGCATATTGCTGAACATAGGGTATTGATCAATGCCAGCAGCCTTCGTTTCGCCAATGGCGAATGCCTCTACATTCGTCGGTTGAATGAGGGGCGGCAGGGTTGCGAGAATCGCATTGGTCTGTTCTTGAGGGGCCACGGTGCTAAGCAGCGCCTGCACTTCCTCTGGGTCTAATACAGGCTTGCTCATTGGGCTACAAAGTCAGAGAAAAGCACTTTTCTTACCGG
>Ga0316187_10000463_pt1 | contig 31588 bp, 30 predicted proteins | sample CroRivburrow1_MG_FD_204927 | JGI IMG/M metagenome (GOLD analysis project Ga0316187, IMG submission 204927) | Coastal sediment microbial communities from Maine, United States - Cross River worm burrow 1 | ecosystem: Environmental > Aquatic > Marine > Coastal > Sediment | place: USA: Maine... | reverse complement strand
TTTGTCGGCGCTACCACCGAAAACCCTTCCTTCGAACTCAACAACGCGCTGTTATCGCGCACGCGCACCTACGTATTAAAACCAATACAGGCCGAGGATATCGAACAGGTGATTACGCGCGCCCTGCAGGATCGCGAGCATGGTCTCGGACAACTCGATCTGCAAATCGATGAGGATGCCAGGCGGATGCTGGCGCTGGCTGCCGATGGTGATGCGCGGCGTGCGCTCACTTATCTTGAAATTGTTAGTGACCTGGTGGAGGACGGACGTATCAATGCGGCACTGGTTGGCGAAATTGCGCAACAGGGTCCACGACGATTCGACAAGGGCGGTGATGTTTTTTACGAGCAGATCTCGGCGCTGCATAAATCGGTGCGGGGCTCCGATCCGGATGCGGCGCTCTACTGGTTTTGTCGTATGATCGACGGCGGTTGTGACCCGACCTATATCGCGCGGCGGGTGGTACGCATGGCGGTTGAGGATATCGGTATCGCCGATCCACGTGCGCTGGAGCTGTGCCTGCAGGGCTGGCAGACATTTGAACGCCTGGGTAGCCCGGAGGGTGAACTGGCGATTGCACAGGGAATCGTTTACCTGGCCTGTGCCGCCAAGAGTAACGCCGTTTACAGTGCCTACCAGCAGGCCATGGAGGATGCGCGCAGTTCGGGCAGCCTGGAAGTACCCTTGCATTTGCGCAATGCCCCGACCCGTTTCATGGCAGAGCAGGGCTACGGTGATGGTTACCGTTATGCGCATGATGAAAACGATGCCTTCGCTGCCGGCGTCGACTATTTTCCGCAAGCGCTGGCAGGGCGAGTGTATTACCACCCGGTCGCGCGTGGGCTCGAGATCAAGATCGCCGAAAAGCTGGCCCGTCTAAGGCAACTGAACTGCGATGCGCAAAGGGAAGCCGTTGAATCAAAGACCCCGAAATAACCGACAAGGCTGGCAGGGCAGGGTATGAATCTGCCATATGCCCAGGCCGCCGAACAAAATAAGGCAGCCATATTGCAGGCAATCCGGCCTTACCTGCGCGGCAAGGTACTGGAGATCGGTAGCGGCACCGGCCAGCACGCGGTGTATTTCGCCAGCCTGTTGCCGGAACTTTACTGGCAAACTTCTGATCTTGAGCCGAATCTGGACGGTATTCGCGCCTGGATAGACGATGCGGGGCTCGCTAATCTGCCGCCACCGTTGCTGCTTGACGCGATGGGCGCATGGCCCGAGAGCGAATTCGACACGATTTACACCGCCAATAGTTTCCACATCATGGATAACAACGCGGTGGCCGAGTGCATTGCGGGTTGTGGTGTCTGCCTGTCTGCCGGCGGCCATCTCATCGTCTACGGCCCCTTCAATTACGCGGGTGATTTCACCTCGGCGAGCAATGCGCGCTTCGACGCGATGTTGAAAGCCAATGATCCGGGCAGCGGTATCAAGGATTTCGAATGGCTGGATGAGCTAGCTCAATCAGCCGGTATGGCGCTTGCGATCGATATCGAAATGCCTGCCAACAATCGCAGTTTGATCTGGAAAAAACGAACTTTATAGTGCAAAGTTGGACTAAGCTTCTGGATTCAAAAACAACATAAAATCATGATGAAATATTTTACAAAGGCTCTTGTTGCCAGCCTGATATGCCTGTTTGCTATGCCTTATGCCGGCGCCAGCGAGGATTCGGTAGAAGACATGACGCGCCTGCTCAAACTGCGCCTCGGTACCGACGAGGTCGACACCCCGGTGGCGACTGGTGTCGAGGGTGTTTATCAAACTCGTTTCGGCAACAAGTTCGCCTACCTGATCGAGGGTGGGCGTTACGTGTTTATCGGTGACCTGGTCGACCTCAAGACGGCGCTCAATATGACCGAAATGAGTCGACGCGAAATGGTTGTCGATGCGCTGGCGAATTTCGCAGTTGCCAAACAGATTGTTTATCCTGCCGCCGATAAAGAACTCGCGGTGCTGAACGTGTTTACCGACACCAGTTGCGGCTACTGTCAGCAGCTGCACAAGGAAGTGAAATTCCTGCAGGAGGCCGGTATATCGGTACATTACTACCCCTATCCACGCGGCGGTAGCCGGGGGCCTGGTTATAGCGATATGCGCAAGGTCTGGTGTGCCGATGACAAACTAGCGGCGCTGAGTATTGCCAAAGGCGCGCAGGCCGGTACTTTGCAATCGACTTCGGATTGCGAATTGGCCCAGGCTGTCGACGAAGGATTTATACTGGGTAACCAGATTGGCGTTACCGGAACACCCTCGCTTTTTACCAGCGATGGCACCCGCTTCAACGGCTACGTCCCCTACCGCGAATTGATCCCACAGTTGATAAAACAGTAAGGTTTCCAATTAAAATCGTACAAAATTCGTATCGCCAGTGTCGAGCATGCATTTGTGCGCGTCGAATAAATTTACTGTGTTAACATTCCGTTTATTTTCAACAATGAGATCAGCCTGAATGCCTGATACGCAATCACCGACCGAGCCGACAACCGATGAAGTAGTCGAGGATCAGCCTGGCGACAGCGAACCCGAGGCCGTGGAGTACGGTGGCCCGAAGGGCAGGGATCCCACTCGCTACGGTGACTGGGAGAAAAACGGTCGCTGCATCGATTTCTGATAAATGCCGCCTTCGGCTCCTGGCGCAACCGCTAACCTGGGAATAGACGATGTCCAATCACAATCAACCTGTTTCACCACATCTGCAAATTTATCGTTTGCCGCTCACCGCGATACTGTCGATTACTCACCGCCTCACCGGGGTTTTCCTGGCGTTTGGCTGCATGCTGCTGGTGTGGTTGCTGGCGGCTGCCGCACAGGGTGCCGAGTCATACGAAGCGTTGGCACCACATTTTCAAGCCTGGTATGGGCAGATTTTCATGCTCGGCTTCCTCTTTTCCCTGTACCTGCATTTCTGTAACGGCATTCGCCATTTGTTCTGGGATGTCGGCTACGGCTTTGAACTCGAGACAGTCGATCTGACCGCGAAGCTGGCGATTGTGATGACGCTGGTGCTCACCTTTGTAACCTGGCTGGTCGGGGGGGCTGGTTGATCATGCGCGATTTGAGATCTCCTTTATCCCGGGTCAAGGGATTGGGTTCGGCGCGAGAGGGCACCGGCCATTTCTGGCATCAACGCCTTACCGCGTTATTATTGATCCCACTGGCACTGTGGATCGGTTTCTGTATAGCGGCCTTGCCGGCTGACTACGCCACCCTGGCTGCCTGGGTGAGACAGCCGTTGGTGACGGTCGCGCTGGTGTTGCTGATCATCGCCGTGTTTTACCATGCGCAACTCGGTCTGCAGATTGTCATTGAAGATTACGTTGCCTCACATGCAGGCCGCACGCTGGTTTTGTTGATATCGAACCTACTGTGTTTACTGTTCGGTACCGTCGGTGTGATTTCGGTGCTGAAAATTTCCTTTGGGGCCTGACATGTCCAACGACTATAAATTAATCGATCACAGCTACGACGTGGTCATCGTCGGCGCCGGTGGTGCCGGCTTGCGTGCCACCCTGGGCATGGCCGCGGCAGGATTGTCCACCGCCTGTATCACCAAGGTGTTTCCGACTCGTAGTCATACGGTAGCGGCACAGGGCGGCATGAGTGCCTCGCTCGGCAACATGGGCCCGGATACCTGGCAATGGCACATGTATGACACCATCAAGGGTTCCGACTGGTTAGGCGATCAGGATGCGATCGAATACATGTGCCGTGAAGCGGTTCCTGCGGTCATCGAACTCGAACACTACGGGGTGCCGTTTTCGCGTACCGAGGAAGGCAAGATTTATCAACGCCCCTTCGGTGGCATGACGACCAATTTCGGAGAAGGCACTGCGCAGCGCACCTGTGCAGCTGCAGATCGTACCGGGCACGCAATATTGCATACCCTTTACCAGCAATCGTTGAAGCATCGTGCCGAGTTTTTCATCGAGTACTTCGCCATCGATCTGATCATGGAAGACGGCGTCTGTCGCGGCGTAGTGGCCTGGGACCTGGCCACGGGTGAACTGCATCGTTTTCGCGCGCACACCGTGGTGCTGGCTACCGGCGGCTGCGGCCGCGCCTATTTTTCGGCGACTTCGGCACATACCTGTACCGGTGATGGTGGTGGTATGGTAGTGCGTGCGGGCCTGCCGTTGCAGGATATGGAATTCGTACAGTTTCATCCGACCGGCATATATGGCGCCGGTGTGCTGATTACCGAGGGTGTTCGCGGCGAGGGTGGCTATTTGACCAACTCGGAAGGCGAGCGCTTTATGGAACGCTACGCGCCCAATGCCAAGGACCTGGCCTCGCGCGATGTGGTCAGCCGCTCGATGACGATCGAAATCAATGAAGGCCGGGGCGTGGGTGCGAACAAGGATCACATCCATTTGCACCTTGAGCACCTCGGGCCCGAGGTCATCAATGAGCGCCTGCCGGGTATCTCTGAATCAGCTGAAATATTTGCCGGGGTCGACGTCACCAGGGAACCGATTCCCGTGTTACCGACCGTGCATTACAACATGGGCGGTATTCCTACTAACTATCACGGCGAGGTCGTCACCCTGAAAGACGGGGATCCGGATTCGATCGTGCCCGGATTGATGTCAATCGGCGAAGCGGCCTGTGTCTCGGTGCACGGCGCTAACCGGCTCGGTTCCAATTCATTGCTCGATATCGTGGTTTTTGGTCGCGCTGCTGCGCTACGCGCAGCGGAGAAAATAAAGCCTGGTATGGCGCACAAACCGCTGGCTGCGGATGCCTGCGATGGAATTCTGCAACGCTTCGATCGTTTGCGTAACGCTTCGGGGGCGACGCCGACGGCGAAAATCAGGGATCAGATGCAGCGCGACATGCAACAGCATGCTGCGGTGTTTCGCACCGGCGATTCGATGAGCGAGGGTGTCGAAAAGCTGAATGCAGTGTTCGCCAGTTTTGCCGATGTCGGTGTCAGCGACCGAGGACTGGTGTGGAACACTGACCTGGTTGAAACACTGGAACTTGAGAATTTGTTGTTGCAGGCACAGGCCACGATACACAGCGCGGCCAACCGAACCGAGAGTCGCGGTGGACACGCGCGCGAAGACTATCCGGAACGCGATGACGAAAACTGGATGAAGCACACGCTCTCCTGGGTTGACGACAAAGGACAGGTCAGCTTCGACTATCGTCCGGTGCACATGTACACACTCAGTGATGAGTGTGAAGTCATTCCGCCGAAGAAACGGGTTTACTGAGGAAGCAGACAAGATGGCAGAATTTACCTTACCCGCCAACTCCGTGATCAAGCCGGGCAAGTTGTTCAAGGCCGCCGCGGGCGTTACCAACATCAAACGCTTCGTGGTTTATCGCTACGATCCGGGCAGCGGAGAAAATCCGTACACCGATACTTACGAAGTCGATATGGACAGCTGCGGACCGATGGTGCTGGATGCACTGCTGAAGATCAAGGATGAAATGGATGCGACATTGTCGCTGCGGCGCTCCTGTCGCGAAGGTATCTGTGGCTCCTGCTCGATGAATATCGATGGCGGCAATACGCTGGCCTGCACCCAGTCGATTGCCTCCATCAAAGGTGACGTCAAGGTATATCCACTCCCCCATCAACCGGTGGTCAAGGACCTGGTATCCGATCTCACCAATTTTTACGCCCAGTATGCATCGGTGGAACCGTGGATGAAAACCGATACGGCAACGCCCCCAGATCGGGAGCGCCTGCAATCGCGTGAAGACCGCGAAAAACTCGACGGCCTCTACGAGTGTATCCTGTGCGCCTGTTGCTCAACCAGTTGCCCCAGTTACTGGTGGAACAGCGACCGCTACCTGGGCCCGGCGGCACTGCTAAATGCCTACCGCTGGATCGTCGACAGCCGCGACGAGGCTGCTGGCGAGCGGCTCGACGAGCTCGAAGATCCATTCAAGCTCTATCGCTGCCACACCATCATGAACTGCACCAAGGTCTGTCCGAAGGGCCTGAACCCTGCGAAAGCTATTGCTGAAACCAAGAAGTTGATGGTGCAGCGCAAGATATAATTTTGCGACGCTACCCGCCAGATGTCTGAAATGTCACGCTTGAGATGGTTGTGCCGGCGTGGCATGAAAGAACTCGATGTCGTTCTCAATCGCTACCTCGATTACGGATACCAGGCGGCCAGCGACGCTGATCAGGCCCAGTTTCGGGCCCTGTTGGAAATGCCCGATCCGGATCTGTACAATCTATTGCTCAGACGCGATGCGACATCCGATCCCGAGCGCCAACGTCTGTTGCAGGAATTACGCAGACGCTAAGGCGGTAAATTTTCCGGCAAAATATTTCGGGTCAAGCATGACAGGGAAAGTCACTTGCAGGAATACTACGAAGTCAGCCCTTCAAGAACGCAATTGATTCTGCTGCTTTCAGCCTACCTGGCTGGGGGGCTCACAATATATTTTTATCTCAGCCCTGTATTTTTCAAATGGACAGCACTGGCCGCATTAGCGATAGCTGCGTTCATCGAATCCAGGCGTTTGATTCAACACGATATTATTCGTTTAAGTATCAATTTGAGCCGCGCCTCGATCGAGATTCAACAGCACGGGCAACCATATTTCTATTGTAAATACAAGGTTTACGAGACTCGTTGGTTTGCTATTCTTAAGCTCATGGATCAACACACCGACAGGACCCTGATATTGAATTCTGATTGCTTCACCTCGATTGAGAAATACCGGCGGCTACGCTTCGATCTACGTTGCCTGGAGCGCTCCGATGCTACTTGATCTGAATCCGGTTCGAGCGGGTCGCTTCGCCAATGCGCGCAGCTTTGCCGGATTGATGGAACTCTATGAGCAAAACTACATGCGCCTGCGTAGCATTGCACCGGATCTCAAGGTCGCTGACGAAATGATATCAACGGTACCCGGGCATGAGGATCTGTACCTGTCAATTACCCAGCGCTGCCGTTACACCACCATGCTGCGCATGACGTATCAGTTTGCCGATCAGGGCAATTTGATTTTCGAACCCGACTTGCACTTAAAGGTTTACCACGATGCTCGCGTGGTTGAAGTGCAGCAATTGACCTCCCGCGCTCACGGCCCAATGTATATCGCCGAGCTAATCGATCAAAAGTGGAGAATGAACCGGTTTTTATACAAATGGCTGGGGTACTGTTTGCACCAGGGTCATTATTTTCAGCCAATGCAACATTTGAGGGTTAGTAATACTTAACATTAAATAATAAAAATAAGTTTATGATTTATATCGATATTATTATTTCAACAATCGCTGCTCGCAATTTCCCGGCCGCTCGATTCAAATACATCTTGACCTGACTCTGGTCATCGATATAATTCCTGACTAAATTAGTCGGGAATTATGGAATTTAGACATGCGCTTATCTACCAAAGGCCGTTACGCAGTAACCGCGATGATGGATATTGCATTGCACGAGAGAGTCGGGCCAGTCACCCTGGCAGATATATCTCAATGCCAGGGCATATCGCTTTCTTACCTCGAACAGTTATTCGCCAAGCTACGCAAGGGCGGTCTGGTCGAGGGCGTGCGTGGTCCGGGCGGGGGTTATCGACTGGCTCGACCGGCCGATCAGATTTCCGTCGCTGACATCATCCAGTCAGTGGACGAAAAACTGGATATGACCAAGTGCGGCGGCAAGGGTAATTGTTCGCAGGGTGAAAAATGCCTGACGCATCAACTCTGGTTCGAGTTGTCCTGCAATCTTTATCGCTTCCTGAGCGGTATCAAGCTTGATCAATACGTCAATCGCCCCGATATAAGTGAATTAGTGAAGAAACAGGACATTCAGTACGGGCGCTTTCTAAATCGTCCGCAAGCAATAGCCTGAATTGGAGAAATGAAGTGAGTAATGCCCATGAGTAACATCAAATTACCTATATACCTTGATTACAGTGCCACCACGCCTATCGATCCCCGGGTCGCGGCGAAAATGGCCGAATGTCTGACGATCGAAGGCAATTTTGGTAACCCCGCGTCGCGCAGTCACTCGTTTGGCTGGACCGCGGAAGCCGCGGTTGATCTGGCCCGTCAACAGGTTGCTGACCTGGTGAATGCCGATCATCGTGAAATCGTCTGGACCAGTGGTGCGACCGAATCGGATAATCTGGCGATCAAGGGTGCTGCGCATTTTTATCGCAAGAAAGGCAATCACATCATCACTCTCAAAACCGAGCACAAGGCGGTACTCGATACCTGCCGTCAACTCGAACGTGAAGGTTTTACCGTCACTTACCTGGATCCGCAGGAAAATGGCCTGCTGGATATGGAAGCGCTTAAAGCAGCTACCACCGATCAGACTATTCTTATTTCGATAATGCACGTCAATAACGAGATCGGTGTTATTCAGGATATCGCGGCGATCGGTGAATTCGCGCGCGCAAATCGAATCATTTTCCACGTTGATGCGGCGCAGTCTACCGGCAAGGTCGAGATAGACCTGCAGACGCTGCAAGTCGACCTGATGTCCTTCTGTGCGCACAAGACATACGGACCCAAGGGTGTTGGCGCGCTTTACGTACGTCGCAAGCCGCGCGTTCGTCTCGAGGCACAGATGCACGGTGGCGGTCATGAACGCGGAATGCGTTCCGGAACCCTGGCCACGCATCAAATTGTTGGCATGGGTGAAGCTTTCCGCATTGCTAAAGAAGAAATGGCGACTGAAAACGAACGTATTCGCATGATGCGAGATCGACTCTATAACGGTCTTAAAGATATGGAAGAAGTCTACGTCAACGGTGACCTCGAGCATCGTATTGCCGGGAACCTGAACATCAGTTTCAATTTTGTCGAAGGTGAGTCGTTAATCATGGCCCTGCGTGATCTGGCCGTGTCGTCTGGCTCGGCCTGTACCTCCGCAAGCCTTGAACCTTCCTACGTGCTGCGAGCATTGGGACGCAACGACGAGCTGGCGCATAGCTCCATCCGCTTTACCATCGGCCGCTTTACCACTGTCGAGGAAATCGATTATACGGTTGACCTGGTGCGTGCTGCGGTTGAAAAATTACGTGGTTTGTCGCCGCTTTGGGATATGTACAAGGACGGTGTTGATTTGAATTCTGTTGAATGGGTAGCGCATTAGCCGCTACGACTTAGAGGTGAAACATGGCATATAGTGAAAAAGTACTCGATCATTACGAAAATCCACGCAACGTCGGCGTCATTGACGATGACCTGTCGGTTGGAACCGGCATGGTCGGTGCGCCCGCCTGTGGCGATGTGATGAGATTGCAAATCAAGGTAAACAGCGACGGTATTATTGAAGATGCCAAGTTCAAAACCTACGGTTGTGGCTCGGCGATCGCGTCGAGTTCGCTGGTGACCGAGTGGGTCAAAGGTAAGAGCCTGGACGAAGCGGCCGGAATCAAGAATACGCATATTGCCGAAGAACTGGCATTGCCCCCGGTCAAGATCCACTGTTCGGTGCTGGCCGAGGACGCGATTGCCGCGGCCATCGACAACTATCGTAGCAAGCATCAATAAACGTGCCGAAGTGTTAATATTAAAGCCCGCAACAGCGGGCTTTTTTTATGCAGTATGGCGACAGGAAACAGGGAGCGGTAATTGGTCGTTACAGGTAATCGGGGGACATTTATTTGTATCGGGTGAAAGATTGCTGCAGGTTCATGTCGCCTGACGATATAAGTACACTATGCCCGATTACCTGTCATTTTATATTTCCGCCGTGAGGTCATGAAGCGATGAAATTTCTACCGGTTTTTTGGGCTATTGTGGGCAAGAAGTGCCTGGTGGTCGGCGCCGGGTCGATTGCCGCGCGCAAAGCCGAGCTATTGCATAAGGCTGGCGGCAAGCTGTGCGTCGTTGCGCCCGAAATCGGTGTCGCGTTAAGTGATCTCGCGTTCTTCGAGGAGATTGAGCTGTCGCAGCGCGCATTTGTCGAATCCGACCTGGATGATGCTGTCTGTGTGATTGCGGCGACCGATGACCAGGATCTCAATCGAGACATTTCCAGGCTTGCGCAAGCACGAGGAATTGCAGTCAACGTGGTGGACAATCCTGAACTGTGCAGCTTTATCATGCCGTCGATGATTGAGCGTGGCCCGATACAGATCGCGATTTCTAGCGGGGGCGTATCGCCGGTACTCGCGCGTATGTTGCGCTCCAGACTCGAGAGCACGATTCCTGGCGCCTATGGCGAACTGGCAACCCTGGCCGATGAGTTTCGCCTGACCGTCAAGCAGGCCCTGCCAAACGTGGGTGCACGCCGTCGATTCTGGGAATCGATTCTCGATGGACAGGTCGCCGAACTGGTTTTTTCCGGCAAGATGGAAGTCGCGCGCGAGCGCCTGCAACAGCAACTGCGCGATTTCGACCACGCGCAGGTTAATGGCGAGGTTTACCTGGTAGGTGCCGGACCTGGAGACCCTGATTTGCTGACGTTCAAAGCGCTGCGCCTGATGCACAGGGCGGACGTGGTGGTTTATGATCGCCTGGTATCGCAACCGATCCTGGACATGGTGCGCCGTGACGCAGAGAGGATCTACGCCGGCAAGGCCAGTGCAAATCATGCTATCCCCCAGGAAAACATAAACCAGCTGTTGGTGCGACTCGCGCGTGAGGGTAAACGGGTGTTGCGGCTCAAAGGTGGTGATCCGTTTATATTCGGGCGTGGTGGGGAGGAACTCGGTGAGCTGATCGACGAGAATATCGAGTTTCAGGTAGTGCCTGGCATTACCGCAGCATCAGGCTGCGCAAGTTACGCGGGTATTCCACTGACACATCGCGACTATTCGCAAGCCTGTATCTTCGTCACCGGACATCGGCGCAAGGGTGCCGAGGATCTGAACTGGAAAATGCTGAGTCATGCCAATCAGACCGTGGTGTTTTACATGGGTCTCGAAAACGTATCACGTATTTGCGAGTCATTGAAAGCGCACGGCCGTGCAGCGAATACACCCGCTGCCCTGGTGGAAAAGGGGACGACGGCGATGCAGCGGGTATTCGTTGGTGACCTGGATAGCCTGCCAGCTATCATAGCCGATCAACAGGTTCGTGCGCCTACCTTGATCATGGTTGGTGAAGTCGTCGCATTGCACAACAAGCTGAACTGGTACCGGCCTGGAGAGGAAATAGGACAAATTTAACAAACGCGGTCTATTTCCTGCAGTAAGCTATCACTCAACGTGTTGTTTGCCAGTCATATCGGGTGTAAATCCTATTATCGGTTTACAGGGCGTTACGGGAGACCTGCCGCCTCTGTTGAGACGAGATTGTGATGCGCAACAAACATTACAGTTTTTTAGAGTGTTAAAGTCAGGAATAACGCGGCAAGGTCAGCTAGGCTCAGTAATACCAACGTTAAATTTTCGCTGGAATTATTGACGCTACGCTCAAAAAGAAGACGTCGCTCAGGATATATTTAGTATATAAAATAAATATTTAGATGACATTCTTAAAGTAATAACTCACTAAATATCCTGGTTTAAATGGAGTAAAATGCGCGTATTTTTTACCATCCTGGGAATCAGCCTGTTGCTGAGTAACCCCTTCACCTTTGGACAAGCGCAGGAACTGCGTTTTTTTCGCATCGGGACGGGTGGAATTGCTGGGACCTATTATCCGATCGGTGGCATGATAGCCCACGCCATCAGCAATCCTCCGGGTTCCATTCCCTGTGACGCCGGTGGTAGTTGTGGTCCTCCCGGATTGATTCTAATTGCCCAATCTGCCAACGGATCAGTGGCTAACGTCAACGGCATCCAGCAGGGTAAACTGGAGTCCGGCTTCGTGCAGTCAGACATCGCCTACTGGGCTTATAGCGGTAGCGGTACTTTCGCTGGCGAGCCACCCAAACTGAAGTTGCGCGCCATTGCTAATCTTTATCCCGAGAGCATCCATATCGTGGCCCATAAAGATGCCGGGATCAGACGCGTCAAAGACCTGATCGGCAAGCGAGTCTCTATCGATGAACTCGGCTCGGGTACGCTGATTGATGCTGAACTGGTGTTGGAGGCGTACGGAATATCCAAGGACGATCTGGATATCGAATACATAAAGCCGACCAATGCGATCAAGCGCATACGCAACCGGCAACTCGATGCTTTTTTCGTGGTAGCCGGTTATCCGGCGCGGTCGATATCCGAGCTCGCGAATGACACCGAGATCGTGCTAGTCCCGATCAATGGTCCCGAGGCGGACAACCTGGTGTCGCAATATCGTTTTTTTACCCGCGATAGTATCCCCGCAAATATCTACGGGGGAATCGCAGAAGTCGAAACTGTCAGTGTAGGAGCCCAGTGGCTGGTCGCCTCTTCGGTAGACGACGAAACGGTGTACCAGATTACCCGTTCACTGTGGAGCCAGAATTCTCGCCGGTTGCTGGATAGTGGTCACGTCAAGGGTAAGCACATATCGTTGCAAACTGCGCTGGATGGTGTCGCCGTTCCTCTGCATCCCGGCTCCAGCCGCTATTATGCTGAAATGGGTATGACAAGCGAATGATAGAGTCTGTCCACGATTGTATCCAACTCGTGCTTGCCAGGACCAGAAGCCTTCGCGGACGCGGGATGTTGACCCGTCCCACAGTTTCGATATCACTGGTATTGCTGCTGCTGATTTCGACATCGGGCGTAATTTACTATGTCCAGCGAACCTTGCTGGAAATCGAAGAAGCCTTGCCGATTGCTCTGTCGAAGCAGGAACGGGATATCCGCGTACTGGTTTATGAGATGGGCCGCCTGGTCCAGGACATTGAATTTGCACGCGCCAACACCGGGCTGACCTCTTTTGGAGTCGTTCTGCGGCAAACCGATACGGTCGAACTTTTTCTCGACAAAATGAGCCGCGAATATCGGTTCAATGACATGCTGGGGATTTCCATGATTCATGCCAGGATCAACCCCGCCGTGTACGATATCAAAAACTGGTTAACCAATGGTATTTTCAATTTTGAGCCGACCTCGGCCCATACTCTGGAGCTGGTGGAAGAAAGAGCGAAGCAGGCTTATGAAGAGGCCGAGCTACTGTTGCAGGAGGTGGCGCAAACCGCAGTGGATCGCTTGACGGTGCAGGCCGGCAGAATCAAGAGTTTTCGTAGCGTCATGGTGATAACCCTGGCTGTGCTCACGCTGATGTCGATTGGCCTGGTGATACTCGGTCTGCGCCTGCAGCGCATTGTGATCGCGTTAAAGGACAGTGAAGAGCAGATTCGCTACCGGGCTAATTATGACTCGTTGACACAGCTCCCCAACCGCGCGAACTTTGTCGAACACCTGCATGAAGCGATTACCCGTGATCGACGTAATAACGGACTTACTGCATTGCTGTTTATCGATCTCGATCGTTTCAAGACGATAAACGATACCCTGGGTCACGATTATGGCGACGAACTGATCAAACAGGTGGCTGACAGAATCAGGCGGGCGACACGTGAAACCGACGTGGTATCGCGTCTTGGAGGCGATGAGTTTACGGTGATGCTGACCAACGTCTCCGACGAGATACACGCTTCGATCATCGCTAAACATATACTGGCGCGTTTGTCACAGCCTTACATGCTGGATGGGCATGAAGTCTATTCCAGCGCGAGTATTGGCATAACCCTCAGCCCGATCGATGGCAGGGATGTTAATACCCTGTTGAAAAATGCCGACATGGCCATGTACGAGGCCAAAGACCAGGGGCGTAACACCTTCCGCTTTTTCACCTCGGAGATGACGGATCGGGCAAGACAATTCCTCGAGGTCGATAAAGATATGCGGCTGGCGCTTAGTCAGGACGAACTGGAAGTCCATTACCAACCCATCTATGACACACAGAATCACAAGCTGGTCGGGGTCGAGGCCTTGTTGCGATGGCAGCATCCGCAGCGCGGCCTGGTGCTGCCGACCGACTTCATCAGGGTCGCCGAGGAAACCGGCCTGATCGAAGAAATCGGACAGTGGGTAATGCGCCGAGCCTGTAGCGAAGTCAGGGAGTGGCTAAAACATGATCTGCATCCCGAGTTTTACCTCGCGGTAAACATTTCCATGCGCCAGTTCAAAGGTGGGTTCGATAAAGCGCAGCTGCAACGTATTCTCTACGAAACCGGATTCCCCGCGGACAAGTTGTTGCTGGAAATCACCGAGACATTGTTGATGGATCACGATACCCGGACCAGCGAGGTGCTGGCCGAGTTTCGCGAGATGGGTGTACGGCTTGCGGTTGACGATTTTGGCACGGGCTACTCGGCATTGAGTTACCTGCGTGAGTTTCCGGTCAGTACACTGAAAATAGATCGTTCCTTTATTCGTGACATCACCCAGAGCAAAAGCCACCTGGGCCTGGTCCAGGCCATCATTGCGATGGCCCGGGGATTGCACTTGAAAACCATCGCCGAGGGTGTCGAGACCGCCGAACAAGGCGAGTTACTGGCAGAACTCAACTGCGACATGGTACAGGGCTATTTTTATTCCAAGGCGGTGTCTGCCAGTGAGGTCGAGAAGCTACTGTTCAGCGATCGGCCACATGTTGTGGCGGTGCGTTCAGTCTAGGAAGCCGATTGCGCCTTGAGGTAGTCGATAATCTGGCTGCGCTGTGCTAACACCAGGAACAGGCCAAGATCGTCTGTCTGCATTTCCGCCAGCGCCAACTTGACGCCGGCAAATGGTGAGTCGACCAGGTGGATGCGCTGTTCGGGGATTCCGCTTTCCAGGCAGGCCTGTTTCATGATCATACTGACCTCACCGGGATTGCGTCCACGCAGGTAGTCTGCCAACTCGGCGATCACCACATGATCCGGCTTGATCGAACAAACGCCACGCGCAATCGCCGCGATATGCTCGTCAGAGCGATCACCGGCAGATCCAAACAACGCCCATTTTTTTCTGGCCGGCATACGCCCGACGGTATCGACTATTGCGCTTACACCATGTTCGTTGTGTGCGAAATCTACAATGACCCGTGCCGAATTCCCTAACCTGAAATGGTTCATGCGCCCAGGATTGTCGCGGGCGTCACTGTGAAATCGGCGCAGGCCGGCACCGATCTGCGCCGCCGTGTATCCCATGGCTCGAGCAACGCCTATGGCACCCAGCGCATTACTAACATTATGCAATGCCGCTCCCTGCAGGGTCATGGGGACTTCATTTATGGTACAGATTTCAGTGGTGCCGCTGTCGTCAAAATAGACCAGCTTTCCCCTGTCGCAAAAACAACAGGCCTGTCGCCGGCTGATTTGTCGTTGAATTTGTAAATTTGACTTGTCCAGGCTGAACCAGCAGAGCTTACGCTGGGGCCTGCTTGCCAGAAAAGTGACGATTTCGCTATCGTCGGCATTGGCGATGAGGGTGCCATCGTCGGCCAAGGTTCTGGCCACCGCAAATTTGGTTTCGGCCAACGCAGCAAGTGTATTGACGCCGTATTGCCCCAGGTGGTCGCTGGCGATATTGGTTACCAATGCGGCGCGGACGCGGCGCACTGGCAGGCCGCGACGCAAAATGCCGCCACGCGCAACTTCGAGAAAGGCGACCTCGAGGCGGGGATCGCGCAATAACAGCCTGGCGCCCCCAGGTCCTGAATAGTCGCCATGGTCGAGCACTTCATCACCGACGCGCACGAAATCGGTTGAGGTGACGCCCGAGACCTGGCCGGCGGATCGCGCGATACCATCGAGCAGGCGCACACTGGTCGACTTGCCGTTGGTGCCCGTGATCATGGCGACCGGCAGGTTGTGTATGTGTGACCAGTCCACCGCGTCGGGTGACGGCAGCTGCTCGATGGGATAACTGCGACTGCCGTTGCCGTGGCCCAGCGAGACGGTATCATCATCGACCAGGAAGTCGATATCGTGCCGTGCAGCGGCGTTTTCGATTTCAATCAGTGCCGGGTTTCGTTCTTCAAGCATTTGCTTGCGCAGTTCCGCGAGCAGGGCACCACGGGATTCAATCGGTTGCTCGAGTAATTCACAGCTGCAGAAATACCAGGCCGTCTCCAGTGCGAGCACGGCACTGAAGAGCTGGTCGATCGGGGCTGCAAGCAGCAGGTTGTAGCCGTTTTCAAAACGCCGATGGGTGAGCTCCGGTTCGCCCCAGTCAACGTCTGCGAGCAGTTGTGTGATCTCGCGGTACCAGCAGTCCAGAACCGCTGCCATGTCCATGTCGTGAATCAGGACATCGAGGATTGCACCCGGTTTACTCCACACCAGCGAAGGGCCGGTGAGGCGCCGGCAGCTATCGACGATCAAATGCTCTGATTTTAGTTCAGGTATCTCCATGAAAGGTCACTAATCGGCATCCTCGGGTTCATGGCGCGCAAGTCGAACACCGCGTTCGTCGATAATCAGTTCTTCGTCCTGATCGAGTACATAGCGTTTGGCTTTTTCCGGCAGATATACCTTGGTGCCGGGAACCGTGGCCTTATCAACGACCGCTTCATTGTTGAAGTGAATGATCTGTTTCCAGGTGCGCGTCAGATCGTCCGCGGTGATGACCAGCAGATCACCGGCCTCGGCAGCATTAAGTGCGTAATCAACTGCCGGTTCTTCGTCTGCGATGACGGTGATGTTGGCATCATCCACGCCGAACTCCATCAGGTACTTGCGCATCAGCTGAGGAATCTCGTCGTGGCTGCGCCCACGACGGTTGTTATCCGCCTTGCAGATGAAATGCGTAAACTGCGGCAGGCAGGCCTTCACCGAGTTGCGGATGTCTTCGTCGCGGCGATCGCCGGGAACCGAAAGCACGATTGTGCGCCGGCCCGCGGGTTCCAGCCTGCCAGCCAGTACCGCCATCGCGGCAAAACTGGCCGGGTTGTGGGCGTAATCAAGAATGACCTTGAAGGGGTGTTCGTTATAGACGTTGGTGCGTCCCGGGCTCTGGAAGAACGAGGTATCGAAGGTGCGCAAGCCGTTGCGAATGTGGTCGAGGTCCTTGCCGAAACTATAAGCCATGGCCGCCGCGAACATCGCGTTTTGTACGTTATGCAGTGCCTTGCCTTCGATCGTCGCTGGTATCAGGTGGGTCCACAGCAAGGGGATGTGTGCACCGTTATCGTAGATGGTGATCATTTCGCCGTTCATACCTTTTTCGAGCACGACGGCACGACCATTGGCGCGGATGTGCTCACGCACCAGTCCGTGAGTCGAATCCATGGTCACATAGCAAATGTGCTTGGCGCGGGTGTTATCGGCCATTTTCAGGCACAACTTGTCGTCGGCATTCAGTACGGCGGTGTCGTTGGCAATGCGTACCACGGTTTCCTTGACCTGCGCCAGCTGCTCCAGGGTTTCGATACCGCCGAGGCCCATGTGGTCTGCGGTAATATTGATGCAGGCGGCGACATCGCATTCGCGATAGCCGAGCCCGGCACGCAGGATGCCACCGCGGGCCGTTTCAAGTACGGCAAAATCAATGGTCGGGTCGCGCAGAACGATCTGTGCCGATTGCGGTCCGGTCATGTCTCCCTTCACCGTAACGCGCCCGTCTACCTGGATGCCGCCGGTCGAAGTCATGCCGACGATATGACCGCAGGTTTGCATGATGTGCGCGAGCATGCGCGTGGTGGTCGTCTTGCCATTGGTGCCGGTAATCGCGGCAACCGGTATGCGGCTCGGAGTTCCCGGCGGGTACAGCATGTCGAGCACCTTGCCGGAAACGTCGCGCGACTGCCCCTCGCTCGGTGCGACGTGCATACGAAATCCGGGGCCGGCATTGACTTCGACGATGGCACCACCGACGTCTTTATAGGAAGAGGTGATGTCGTCGGTGATAAAGTCGACGCCACCGATGTCAAGCCCGATCGCGCGAATCGCGCGTACCGCCATTTCACGGTTATCCGGGTGCACTACATCGGTCAAATCGATCGAGGTGCCACCGGTGGACAGGTTGGCGGTGGCGCGCAGGAAAAAGACTTCATCCTTCTTCAGCACCGTGTTTTCATCGTAGCCGGCTTCTTCCAGCAATTCTTCAGCCTGTCCGTCAATATCGATACGAGTGAGTACTTTTTCGTGGCCGATGCCGCGGCGTGGATCGGAATTGACGATATCGACAAGCTGCGCGATGGTCGATTTACCGTCGCCGACGACATGACCCGGCACGCGCTTGGCGACGGCGACCAGCTCATTGTTGACTACCAGCATGCGATGATCGAATCCGCTAATGAAACTCTCGGCAATCACGTGACGCGAACGACTTTGCGCCTTGGCAATATGATAAGCCTCGCGCACTTCCTCCTCGCTGTTCAGATTAATACAGACACCACGCCCGTGGTTGGCGTCCAGCGGCTTGATGACCACCGGATAACCCATGCGCTTAACCGCACTCACCGCGTCGTCTTCGCTGGCGAACATGGTTTGCTTGGGAACCGGCAAGCCCATATCACGCAACACGCTATGCGTGCCTTCCTTGTCGCTGGCAAGCGAAGTGGCAATGGTACCCGTGTCGCTGGTGACCGTCGCCTGAATACGTTTTTGATACTTGCCGTGGCCGAACTGCACCAGGCTGTATTCGTTCAGGCGTAACCAGGGTATGTTGCGTGCGACCGCTGCATCGACCAGCGACTGCGTGCTTGGCCCAAACTCGCGTTGTTGCGCACGCCTTACAAAGGCTTCGAGTTCTTGCTCAAAGTTGAATTCGGGATCGATGGGAAACTCGATTTGCTGTTGCAGCGGATCCGGTAACAAATGCATTAACAGGCGCAACGCCAGATTTCCAGCCTCGATGCCCGCATCGCGCTGTTTGTAGGCATAAATCATGTTGTACATGCCCGGCTCCCCCGTGGTTCGAGTTTTGCCGAAGCTGACGCCGGAGCCGGCAATGTTTTGAATTTCGATCGCCACATGTTCCATGATGTGCCCCATCCAGGTGCCATCGTCTTCGGTCAGACGGCGGATGAAACCGCCCGGTTCCCCATAGGAACAGCCGTGTTCGGCCAGGCTCGGCAAGGCCTGTTGCAGGCCATCAGTAAACTCCCGACCACATTTCACCGAAGGCCATTCCACCAGGAGGCCGATATCGAGCACCATGCGAATGACCGGAAAATTTGCGTAAATGTTTGGGCCTACATAGACATTGGTTGCGGTAATTTTCATTTAATGCCTCGCTTTTTCGGTGGATAGGGTTTGCGCTCGTGTATGTCGAAATGGCAGCCCCGGGAAAGGATGTGCAATTTCAGATCGAGGAGACTGAGTGATTCGTTTTTCTTGGCGCGATCCATCGATGAATAACTCAGGTTCTCCGGATCGATAATTGTGACCGAACCGCTACCCTCGACTTCGAATACCTGGTCGGGTCCGATAAAGATGGCAGTATCTTCGTCGATGCCGACTCCCATCATAAAAGGGTTATAGGAAACGGCGGTGAGCAATCGACCCAGGCGATCGCGCTGGCTGAAGTGTTGATCGATGATGACCGCGTTGGTAAGACCCAGGCCCGGCGCCAGGTTGACGCCATCGGCCTGCGGTGAAAGCCCCATGGAACCACCGGCAATCATGTGCTCCGGCATGATGGCGGCACCGGCCGAGGTGCCGGCCACGTGAACACCGGCGGCATTGAGCCGACGTACCTTCTGTGCCACCAGGGTGCCGCCGAGTATCGTCGACAGGCGCAGTTGATTGCCACCGGTTATAAAGATACCGGTGGCTTTGTCGAGTTGCTCGATGTACTCGGCACGATCGGCATCGGAACGTTCGCTTATCGGCAGGGAAACGGCATCCTTGACCCCGATCCTGGCAAATATGTCGATGTAACGATCGCCGGTGTCGGGTAGATTTGAGGCGGTTGGAATGATAACGATGCGGGCGCGGCGACCGCCACACAGGCGCACGAAACGCCTCAGTACCCGCATCGAGCCGGTGCGTTCTTCGGCGCCACCGATAGGAATGACGTAACCGCGAAGTTGATCGCCATTTTTTGGAGAAGGACTCATAAAACTCTCTGTGAGGTTACGGTTCGAACAGACCGCTTACCAATTGCTTGTTATTTTTTACCTGCCAGACGCCCCGGGCCATGACGGAATCGACGCGGTTGGCCTGGTCCAGTACCACCAGATCGGCATCGAAACCAGTCGCGATCCGGCCTTTATTAACCAGTTTGAGCAGTTGAGCGACGTTGCTGGTCATCAAGGGTAACACCGTCTGCTCGGGCAGACCACGATCGAGCAGGGATTTGATACAGTGCGCCATAGCCGAGCAGCTGGCAAAGCCCATCCTCAGTAATTCGCCCTGTTCATTGAAGTGTGGCAGGCAACCACCTCCATCAGAACTGATGGTTAATTTACTCGGGTCACAACCCTTATCGAAGTAGCGCTCGACGGCATCCTCGGCCGACCAGCCCTCGTCGCCCGAATCTGAAGGGAACGCGGTCAGATCGACATTGCAGCCCTGCGCGGTTAGTTCGCAGGCCTCTTCGAACAGAGGTTTGTTTCGATTGACGTGGGTGGGATTAAATACGCGCGCCGGTATTTCGCTGCAAGCGAGACTGTCGCGTATCAATTCCAGGCCGCGTTTGCCGTCGCCGAGATGAAAATGAACAATCCCGGCCTTTCCGGTCATCAAACCGGCGACGTGTGCTTCGCTTGCCAGGCGTAGAATCTCATCGAGAGTAGGCTGGCTGGAGCGATGGTCGCTGATGGCAACCTCGCCAACGCCGATAACAGGTTCCAGATTGACAATGTCACCGCGCACCGATCCGGTTAAGGTCGCGACCGGGATGTGATAGCCACCGGTATAGCACCAGGCGGACAAGCCTTCTTCGCGCAAGCCCATGACCTGGCTGAGCAGATTTTGCGGTGAACGGGTCAAATCGTCGGTGCCGAGCAATCCGATCACCGAGGTAACGCCCGCGCTGGTAATCTGGCTCAGCGCCAGCGGCGGTACGCGTGTTGACGGGCCGGCTTCGCCACCACCGCCGGTAAGATGCGTGTGCGCATCGATCAGGCCCGGGACCAGGCGCGCACCACTGAGGTCGGTTTCATTGATCTCAAGCGCATCGTCCAGCCGAGGCAGCTGTTCACCGATAAAGACGATCTTGCCGGCACAAACCAGCAGATGGCGAATACCCAGCGGCGCCGGGCTAAACAGGTTAGCGTTGGTAATCAGTTCGAACATGGGCTCGGGAACCTGCGCACAGGCACTGGGAATGAAGCGCAGTATTCTAACAAGCCCGCTGAAAATACCCCAGAGATTTCATTTCAGCCGTGGCCAATCATCTATAGCTGCCACGCCTTGAGGCGCGTATCGAGCCAGGCCGACCCGGCGCGCGCGTAGTGCGGCTCAGTCGAGGTCCTTGAGTAGCGAATCGCGGGTCGCGCCAACGAGCGCAAGATCGTAGGTATAAACCGGGTGCTGCACACCGATATGCCAGTCGGCGCCGGCTTTCAGCTCTGCGGCCAATGCCTCCGTCAGTTCAAAACGCATGAAGTGCACTGCCGAAGTCTTGGTCGCGGTGGAACGCCCCAGGTCTTCATCGGCAATCGACCAGATCTTGTCGTGCTCGGCGATCTGCATCCACAGCAGATCCTCGATCCCAACCATCTTTTCGAGCTGTGCGGCACGTATTATGGGATCTGCGTATTCGATCATGAAGGTAGCTTTGAAATTACAGCCATCGGGAATCAACGGGTTATAGGCTTCGAGTTCCTCGTTGATGCCATCGGCTTCGAACACCTTCTCGATGCGCAGCATTTCCTGGATCTGGTACAGCAGGGTTAAGCGATCTTCGAAATAAAGCGTGGTGTTAGGGCCAAGCGCGACCTGGCGGTTTTTCTTGTGCGCCAGCACCTGCTGACGAAAACTGTCACGTTTCTCGGCGTACTGCTCGAGGCTCATCAGATCGCCGCGGGTTATCAGGCGCGTATTGGGTTGGGTATTGGGACCTGTCATCGTTGACTCCATCGTTCAGACTCCGTAAGCCTGGCGCAACAGGCTGATCGGGTGTTGGGTTTTACTGCCGTCGTTGAGGCCTGCCGAGATATGCTGCCCGGCCATGGGGCAATCGCTGGCATAGGCATCGGGCTCAGCCTTGCGTACGCGGTTGACCACCGGCTTGCAGATTTTCATCGAGGTATCGTGGAACTCCTGCTTGATGGCATACGTGCCATCGTGACCGGAGCAACGCTCGATGACCTCGATTTCGGTTTCTGGAATCAACGCCAGGATATCACGCGTCTTCAGACCGATTCGCTGTACCCGCTGGTGGCAGGCAACGTGGTAGGCGATCTTGCCGATAGTACCGCTGAAATCAAGATTCATCAGTCCGGCCTTGTGGCGCAGGGCAAGATACTCGAAGGGATCGAAGAAGGCTTGCCGGACTTTTTCAACGTCTGCGTCTGCGGGGAACATCAATGGCAATTCCTGTTTGAATTGCAGCGTGCAGGATGGTACCGGAGAGATAATATCCCAGCCATCGTCCACCAGCCCGGCCAGCAACGGGATGTTGTGGTTTTTCAATTTCTCGACCGAGTCCAAATCTCCCAGCTCAAGCTTGGGCATGCCACAACAAACGGTGTTCTTCACAATCATGGTCTGGATTTGATTGTGTTCGAACACCGCCAGCAAATCCTCACCGATCAACGGTTCATTGTATTGACCATAGCAGGTGGCAAAGATCGCCACCTTGCCGCTGGTGCGCTCGGTTGCAGTAATTTCGATATCGGCTGGCTGGTGTTGCGCACTGCGTCTGCTCAGGGTATTGCTGTGGTACTCGGGCAGGCGCGCCTCGGCATGAATCTCCAGCGCAGATTCCAGCAGTGCACGAGTGTGTTCGTTTCTGTTGACAGCATTGACGACGTTGACAACGATCGGAATGCTGGCGAGCTTGCCGATGGCGTCGGTCGAAGTGATAATCTTGTCGCGCAGCTTGCTGCGCCCCTGTTTGTATCCGAGTGCTTTGGCGCGCAGCATCAGGTGCGGGAAGTCAACGTTCCATTCGTGCGGTGGGACATATGGACACTTGGTCAGATAGCAGAGATCGCACAGGTAACAGTGATCTACGACCTTCCAGTAGTCCTTACGCTCTACACCGTCGACTTCCATGGTTGTAGACTCGTCCACCAGGTCAAACAGCGTCGGGAACGAGTTGCACAGGCTGACGCAACGCCGACAGCCGTGACAGATGTCAAAAACGCGTTCGAGTTCGTCAAATATCGCAGTTTCGTTATAAAAATCCGGCTCATTTTGACCGAGCGGATGGCGCGTGGGCGCATCGAGACTGCCTTCACGGGATGCAGTGGACATGTGTATTGCCGGTGTTGATTGCCGGACCCGAGGGTCCGGCAATCAGGTTGAGTTAAACGTCGAGGTTGTCGAGCGCCTTCTGGAACCGGTTTGCGTGTGAGCGCTCGGCTTTCGCCAGCGTTTCAAACCAGTCCGCGATCTCATCAAAGCTCTCATCACGAGCAGTTTTCGCCATGCCCGGATACATGTCGGTGTATTCGTGGGTTTCACCGGCAATTGAAGCCTTGAGGTTCAGCTCGGTACTGCCGATCGGCAGTCCCGTCGCCGGATCACCGACTTCTTCGAGGTATTCGAGGTGACCGTGTGCGTGACCGGTTTCACCTTCTGCAGTGGAGCGGAATACCGCTGATACGTCGTTGAAACCTTCAACGTCTGCCTTGGCGGCAAAATACAGGTAACGGCGATTAGCCTGGGACTCGCCAGCGAATGCGTCTTTCAGATTTTGCTCGGTTTTCGATCCTTTAAGGGACATGATGCCTCCAGTTGTTGACAGGGTTGTCTTGTTCGAGGGGCGTATGGTAGCAAGACCGGAGCATAAATGAAGTTAATTTTATTTATATTATTGATTGGGATTTGCTATTTATGACTTAAAACATAATGCCTCTTGCCGGCGGTCGAAAAATTTCCGAGCGGTTAGTTTTGGGACAAATGCCCATAGTGCTGGAGTCGGTGTCTGGTCGGGTCCTGCAGGTAAAGATCGCGATTGCGCTCGGACTCGAAATAGATGACCAGGCTATCATCGTCGACATTTGCGATGACATAGGGCATATCGACCAGTTGGGTCAGTGATTTACCGGTAATCGGGTCAATAGTTTCAATGCGATACATCTTCAATACCCCCGTGTTGAATTGCATGAACCTCCTATATATAGATGCTTAACGCCGATAATTGAAGCGGAATCGGATGTTTTGAATGAGTTAATTTTTTTTCGCAAACGAATCAAAAGATTACCCTGTGTTGCTGAGAATACGGTTAAAATGCGCGAATTAAGCCACTGAAACAAGGACTTTTATGAAAAAGTATGACGTCTATGGGATCGGTAATGCGCTGGTCGATATCGAATATCACGCGACCCCGCAGCGGCTCGCCGAGCTGGACATCGAAAAGGGTGTGATGACGCTCATCGACGAGCAGCGTCAGAACAGCCTGGTGGCTCAGCTGAAAGATTCGCACGAAAGCATGACCTGTGGTGGTTCGGCTGCCAACAGCATCATTGCGCTGGCCCAAATGGGCGCTAAAACCCATTTCGACGGCCGGGTCTCCCACGACATGACGGGGCAGATATTCGCGCGTGATCTGCATGACTCCGGCGTTCATTCAAGTCTCGACAGCAAAATCCTGCCAAACGGTATCACCGGAAAATGCCTGGTGTTTGTCACCCCGGACGCCGATCGCACCATGAATACTTTCCTCGGTGTCAGCGGTCAGCTCGATAGCACTGACATCGATATCGAGGCGATCAAGCATTCAAACGCGGTCTATATCGAGGGCTACCTGGCGAGCGCCGACAACGCTCGCGACAGCGCCATCGAGGTCAGGCGTATTGCCGAAAGGCGCAAAATCATGACTTGCTTGACGCTATCGGATCCGAACATGGTCAAGTTTTTTCGCGGCTCAATTGAAGCCATGATAGGCGACGGTGTCGATCTGCTATTCGCCAATGAGGATGAAGCCATGGAACTGGCAGCTAGCGATAATCTCGCCGACGCGGTGAGCCTGTTCAAGAAGCTTGCTGGCAAGTTCGCAATCACCCGCGGCAGTCAAGGGGCATTGCTGTTCGATGGCATCTCGGAGATTGAGATCAAACCCCGCCCAGTCGAGGCGATCGATACCCTCGGCGCGGGCGACATGTTTGCCGGCGCGATGTTGTACGGCTTGTCGCAGGGCATGAATTTCCAACGTGCGGGCGATTTGGCATCGCTGGCATCGGCGAAGATTGTTACCCAGTTCGGTCCGCGTCTGCGTGCTGAACAGACGCAGGAATTGCTGTCCTCATTTCACCGGGACAATGCATAAATCATGCAGCTTTGCGCAGATTGATAAATTTTCCAGCTAAGCTCTGGCAATTAATCGCACGATAGTTAAGAATACCCGGCCCTTTACACCGGCAACAGCGGCCCACAAGACCTAATGACTATGCACCAGACCAAAGACCTACGCATCACTGGCACCCAGGAAATTCAGACGCCTGAAGCGTTGATGCAGGAATTGCCGCTGTCTGAACAGGCAGCAAACACGGTGACCGAAGGTCGCCAGCAAATCTACGATGTGCTGGATGGCAAGGACGATCGCCTGGTGGTAATAATCGGTCCCTGTTCAATACACGACACCAGCGCCGCGCTGGAATACGCCGATCGGCTGAAAAAAATAAAGGATGAGCTCGAGCAGGAACTGGTGATCGTGATGCGCGTCTATTTCGAGAAACCGCGCACCACCGTAGGCTGGAAAGGCTTGATCAACGATCCCGACCTGGATGGCAGCTTCCATATCAACAAGGGAGTGCGCAAGGCGCGCGAACTGTTGCTCGGACTTGCCGAAAAAGGCATCCCCGCCGGGCACGAATACCTCGACCTGATCAGTCCGCAGTACATATCTGATCTGGTTTGCTGGGGCGCGATCGGTGCACGCACCACGGAGAGCCAGGGTCATCGTGAACTGGCTTCAGGGCTTTCCTGCCCGGTTGGCTTCAAAAACGGCACCGATGGAGGCGTGCAGGTAGCGCTTGATGCAATGCGAGCGGCGCAGGGATCGCACCATTTCATTTCGATTACACTACAAGGACACTCAGCTATTTTCACTACTGCGGGTAATAATTATACCCATGTCATCCTGCGCGGTGGCAACGATCGGCCCAACTATGATCGCGTCAGTGTTGCAGGAGTTACCGACAGCCTCGAGCGCGCCGGTCTCAACTCGCGCCTGATGATCGATACCAGCCATGCCAATAGCCAGAAAAAATTTCACAAGCAGGTCGAGGTCTGTCGCGACATTATTCACCAGATCAAAACTGGCCAGGACAACATCTTCGGGCTGATGATCGAATCGAATCTGGTCGAAGGGCGCCAGGATTACCAGCAAGGTGAAGCGTTGACCTACGGCCAGAGCATTACTGATGCCTGTATCGGCTGGGAAGATTCGGAAATGTTGCTGCGTGAACTCGCCGATGCGGTCAGGGCCAAGCGCACAACTGTTTAAGCCCGGTTGATCCAGCGGCAGCACGATGCCACGTAAACCAGCCCGTAAAACTTCCGCGAAAAGACCAGCTGCAGTCAGGCGGGCAGCTCGGCGCCCCGGTAAACCAGGGCCCAGCGCCGCCGGGCGCAGAAAATGGCGCTATGCTGGTGCGCTGATCATTTCGCTGTTGCTGTTGTTCGCTGCTTATCTCGTCTACCTCAACCAGATCATCGATTCGCGTTTCGAGGGTGGCGCCTGGGCGTTACCTTCGCGCGTTTACGCGCGCGCCCTGGAACTCTACCCGGGGCTTAAACTGACGCGCGAGCAATTGACCTATGAACTGGAGCTGGCCAGTTATCCGCGCGTCGACCGGCAACCAATGCCCGGGGAATATCGTCAGCTGGGTGCCTCGCTGGAATTTAATAGCCGGCCTTTCGAGTTTGCCGATCAGCCGCAGGCGGCACGCCTGGTGCAGGTATTCTTTGAAGCGGGGCAGGTGGCTGGACTCGTCGATTCGCAAAACGGCAATGATCTGTCCGTATTTCGGCTGCCACCGCTCATCCTCGGCAGTTATTACCCGCAAAGTGGAGAAGATCGACTGTTACTTGCCGAAGATGAAGTCCCCGAGCGCCTGCTGGCTACGCTGATAGCAGTCGAAGATCGTGCTTTCTTTACGCATTCAGGTGTCAGTCCAATGGCGATTCTGCGTGCACTGTGGGCCAATCTGAAAGCGGGTAAGACGGTCCAGGGTGGCAGTACCCTGACGCAGCAACTGGCCAAGAACCTGTTTCTGACGCCGCAGAAGTCCTTGTTGCGCAAAATCAATGAGGCGTTCCTGGCGCTGCTGCTGGAGCTGCGCTTTAGTAAACAGGCGATTGTCACTGCCTACATTAACGAGGTCTTCCTGTTGCAGCAAAATCGCATTGCGATTCATGGTTTCGCACGTGCCAGTCGCATGCTTTTCGGGCGCGCCGTCGATCGACTTGAAGTGCAGCACCTGGCGTTGCTGGTCGGTATGGTCAAGGGGCCGTCGCGCTACAATCCCCAGACCGCTCCAGAGCTTGCCCTCGAGCGTCGTAACCTTGTTTTGAAGATCATGTTCGAGCGGGACTTGATCGATCAGCAGGCGTTTGACCGGGCGCGTGCCGCGCCACTGGGTGTGGCCGGTCAGCTACCGAGTGTTAATCCATTTCCAGCTTATCTGGACCTGGTCAAACACCAGCTGCAGCTGAGTTATTCCGGTGCCGAACTCGCCCGCCGCGGGTTGCGCATATTCACCGCATTTGACCCCTTGCTGCAACAGAACCTCGAGCTTGGCCTGGCGCGTGGCCTGGCCCGTTTCAAGCAACCCGAGTTACAGGCCGCCGTGGTGATCGCTGACTATCTGAACGGGGATATCCAGGCGCTGGTAGGTGATCGGGTAACTGATTATCCCGGTTTCAACCGCGCGCTGATGGCGCAGCGACCGATCGGCTCATTGATCAAGCCGTTGTTACTCTACAGCCTGTTGCAGGGAGAATTGACGCTGGCCAGTGAGGTTCGCGATGAGCCGGTTCGCATCCAGCAATCAAATGGCGAAGTCTGGGAACCGCGCAATTACGATCGCAAACTACACGGCACAATGAGTCTTTACGAGGCGTTTATCCATTCCTACAACCTGCCGTTTATCTGGCTCGGGGTCAATGCAGGCGGCCTCGAGGCATTGACGCAAAACCTGGCCAGGATTCACTTGCTGAAACACGAAGTGGTATTTCCGTCGATACTGCTCGGCACCACCGAGATGTCCGCCTACGAGGTGGCGCAAATGTTTCAGGTCATTGCCAATGACGGTTTCTTTACGCCATTAACGACGATACGCAGCGTCACCGATCAGCACAACCAGGCGCTGTCGCGCATTCCACTGGAGTCCTTCAAGCTGTTTGACCAGGCGACCATGATCCAGGTGCAGCGCGCCATGGTGGGCGTGAGCGAGATGGGTACCGCGCGTTATCTGGCACAACGTTTTGGCGAGCGCAGTCTGGCTGGCAAGACGGGTACCACCGATGACGCGCGCGATTCCTGGTTTGTCGGTTTTTCGGATCGCCTGTTGAGCGTGGTTTGGCTTGGGCGAGACGATAATACGCCGATTCGACTGACAGGATCGTCGGGCGCGCTGCGGGTGTGGGCGGACATCATGGAATTGCAGGGCTTTGAGCCCTTCAAGCTGTCGCGGGATGAAAGTCTTGCCTGGCGTTATATCGATCCGCAAACTGGCGGAATCAGCCAACAAGGCTGTGCAAATAGTGTATTGTTACCGATTCCCAGAGATCGAATTCCGAAACGCCATTCGCGATGCCAGTAACCAAACCCGTACCCAGCTTCCAGCGCCTGACGATCCTTCTGCTGTTATTGTCCAGCAGCGCCTGCCAACTCAACGAACAGCCCACTGACAATCGCTACCAGCGAGTGCTTGAAACCACCGTGCCTGGCAGCCCGCCACCCTCAGGACCGGTTGTCCAGTTGCAAAACCAGGCGCTCGCCGCAATCAACGAGGACCAGTACCAGCTGGCTATCGATTACCTGCAGCGGGCCATCAAGATTCAGCCGCGCGATGCCTGGAGCTGGCACTATCTGGCCGACATCTACTGGCGCCAGGGCCAATACGACCGCTGTCTTGCGATGATCGATCGCTCATCCGGGTACGTCGTCGATGATGCCCGGCTCACCGACGCCAATGCCGCGCTGCGGGCGCAGTGCCAGTAGCGCATGGCGAAGTTGGCGAACGAGATTGACGTGGCGGCCGTACTCGGCCCCGATGGTGTGATCGGCGAGTTCGTCAGCGACTTCGAATCACGCGCCAGTCAACTCGCCATGGCGGAACTGATCGCCGAGGCCGTCGCGCTTGGCGAATCGCGAGTCATCGAAGCCAGCACCGGTATCGGCAAGTCCTTCGCCTACCTGGTGCCCGCGTTCCTGAGTAACTTGCGTGTAGTGATATCTACCGGGACCCGCAATTTGCAGGACCAGCTGTTTCAAAAGGATATACCTTTAATCCGCAAGGCCATTGTCAGTGCCAGGAAAGTCGCCTTGTTGAAGGGGCGCAGTAATTACTGTTGTCCGCATCGGTTGAATATGTACCGTCGCCAGGATCGCTTCAAGAGCCGCGACATGGCGTCTATCTTCAGCGCGCTTGCGGCCTGGGCTGCGAGCAGTGACAGCGGTGACATTGGCGAGTTTGCCGATATTCCGGAAAACGACAGCCTGTGGTACTACGCGACCTCGAATGCGGACAATTGTCTCGGTAGCGAGTGCCCGGAAATCGATCGTTGCTTTGTGTTAAAGGCGCGCAAAAAGGCGATGGATGCGGATATCGTGGTAATTAACCATCACCTCTATTTTTCCGACCTCGCACTGAAACAGGACGGTTTTGGCGAATTGTTACCGGACGCGGACGTGTTGATATTTGACGAGGCGCATCAGCTGCCTGACATCGCAGGTAATTTTTACGGTGAACAGATTACCCTGCGCCAGATCGACATGTTGTGTCGCGAAATTATCGATGCTGAACTTAGCGAAGCGGCTGAGTCACGCTCACTGCAAACACACAGCGACCGCCTCGGCAGGTGCGCTGCCGATTTCCGCCTGGTGCTGCAAACTTTTTCGCCCAAGGGGGAATGGGAGCGCATCCAGCACGCGCCCGCGGTGCAACAGGCCGTGGCGGCACTGCGTGAGTCCATGCAGGAACTGGCGGATCAGCTCGAAACCATGATTGGGCGCGGCAAAGAACTGGCGCTGTGTCATCGGCGCCTGCAGGGCCTGATAGCTGCACTGACAAATTATTTCGAGGCCGACGATAACCAGGTGAGCTGGTATGAATTGAGCGAACGTAGCTTTCGACTGGTGCGCTCGCCGCTGGAAGTGGCGCAGCCGTTTCGTGAACAGTTGAAACTGGCTGATTTCAGCTCGGTATTTTTTACCTCCGCGACGCTGAGTTCACAGCAATCATTTCGCTATTTCAGCGAGCGCCTGGGGCTTGGGGATATCGAGTGCGCGAGCTTTGATAGCCCGTTCGATTACGCGCAACAGGCGCTACTCTATCTGCCGCAAAATCTGCCGGAACCCGCCGATGAACGCTATGCGATGCTGTTCGGTGAACTCTGCCGCGAGATGGTTGAAGCCTGTTCGGGGCACTGCTTTATCCTGTTTACCAGTTACCGCATGCTGAGCTGGACGGCGGAGTATCTGCGCGCGCACTGCAACTACGCATTGCTGGTACAGGGCGAGTTGCAGCGAAACGAGCTGTTGCAGCAGTTCGTGCGCATTGAAAACCCGGTGTTGCTCGGCACCAGCAGCTTCTGGGAGGGCGTTGACGTCAAGGGTGACCAGTTGCGCTGCGTCATTATCGACAAGCTGCCGTTCAAGTCACCACAGGATCCCGTGTATCGCAGGCGCATACAGCGGGTTAACAAGAATGGCGGCAATGCCTTTTTCGAAGTGCAGATTCCCGAAGCGACGATCAGCCTGCGGCAGGGGGTAGGGCGCCTGATTCGCGATGCTGGTGATCGTGGCATCGTAGTACTGTGCGATAACCGCCTCAATACCAAGGGGTATGGCCGTGGCATGCTCGACAGTTTGCCGCCGATGCGCCGCAGCATCGACCTCCACGAAGTGACCTCGTTTGCGCGACAGTTGGGGATAACCGAAGTCCCGGGTTAAAAGCCCTGGTTTTCGCTAAACAGGCGATAATCCGTGTTGATCATTTTGTAAGATTTCACAGCTTCCTGTCCGTGGGTTTGGCGAACTGGTCCCGACCCGATCTTCGATTCGGCTTCATTGATCCGCATCAATATTTGTTAAATGAATTTAAATAGAATTAAGCCATACCCTATCTGGAGGTATGTCATGAACATTTTGAACTTGGCAATAATCGGCGCCCTGTTGATGACCGTTGGTTTGATTGGTACAGGTTTATGGTCAATGGCCCATGGTGGCGAATTTGATCGGAAACACTCAACGCAGATAATGTTTGCCAGGGTAGGTATGCAGGGAATTGCATTCGTGCTCCTGTTATTGGCTATCTATATTGCAAACTGATTGTTATTGAAAATAAGTATCAACAGGGCACACGGTACCTGTAAATTCGCTCTGGAAACCAACCTCCGTTGCAGGATTGGGAAACCGCGCTGGTTACCGTCCCTGCTTCATTGCTGGCGTAAGACCACAAGGTAACTTGATAGCCAGTATCCAATCGCGCGAGTGGAAA
>Ga0316187_10000462_pt1 | contig 31592 bp, 26 predicted proteins | sample CroRivburrow1_MG_FD_204927 | JGI IMG/M metagenome (GOLD analysis project Ga0316187, IMG submission 204927) | Coastal sediment microbial communities from Maine, United States - Cross River worm burrow 1 | ecosystem: Environmental > Aquatic > Marine > Coastal > Sediment | place: USA: Maine... | reverse complement strand
GAGTGTGCCCTCGATGTGCAGATGTAACTCGGTCTTGGGCAATCCCCTAATGAAGTTGTGCAAGGAACCTCCCGCCGGTCGGCAGTAGTGCTAGAGATTTCCGGACAAACTAGTACGAGTCTCAGTATTCAGTACCGCGCCAGACGCCATCGACTACTGATTACTGGATACTGAGTACTGGATGCCTCAAATGAGAGGGCCGCCCCAACAAACGGGACGGCCCTCAAATACCTAACCCGAAGGCCCGGTCGCTACATCACTTGGTGATCTTGATAACCCGCCCAGCACCAACCGTGCGGCCACCCTCACGAATCGCGAACCGCAACCCCTCATCCATCGCAATCGGAGAAATCAACACCACCGACATCTCAGTGTTATCACCCGGCATCACCATCTCAATACCATCAGGCAAAGAAACCGCACCAGTCACATCAGTAGTCCGGAAATAGAACTGCGGCCGATACCCATCAAAAAACGGGTTATGGCGACCACCCTCCTCCTTCGTCAACACATACACCTGAGCCTCAAAATCAGTATGCGGCGTAATCGAACCAGGCTTAGCCACCACCTGACCCCGCTCCACCTCATCCTTACCAACACCCCTAAGCAACAAACCAACGTTATCGCCAGCCTGACCCTCATCAAGCAACTTACGGAACATCTCAACACCAGTCACCGTCGTCGACTGCAAATCACGAATCCCAACAATCTCGACCGGCTCACCAACCTTGATAATCCCAGTCTCAATCCGACCCGTAACCACAGTCCCCCGACCAGTAATCGAAAAGACATCCTCAATCGCCATCATGAACGCCTTATCAGTCTCCCGAACCGGCTGCTCAATGTACTCATCAACCGCCGCCATCAACTCCACAACCTGAGCCGCCGCAGCCTCATCACCCTCCAAAGCCTTCAAAGCCGAACCCCGCACCACCGGGACCTCATCACCAGGAAACTCATACTCAGTAAGAAGATCCCGAACCTCGAGCTCAACCAGATCCAAAAGCTCCTCATCATCAACCAAATCAACCTTATTCAAAAACACCGCAATCTTCGGAACCCCCACCTGCCGCGCCAACAACACATGCTCGCGAGTCTGCGGCATCGGACCATCATCAGCCCCCACCACCAAAATCGCCCCATCAATCTGAGCCGCACCCGTAATCATATTCTTGATGTAATCAGCATGACCCGGCATATCCACATGCGCATAATGACGATTCCCCGTCTCATACTCCACATGAGCAATAGCAATCGTGATACCACGCTCACGCTCCTCAGGAGCCTTATCAATCTCATCAAACGCCGTAAACGCCGTACCCCCACCACTACCAGACTCAGACAACACCTTCGTAATCGCAGCAGTCAACGTCGTCTTCCCATGATCAATATGACCCATAGTCCCAACATTCACATGCGGCTTAGTCCGCTCAAACTTCGCCTTAGCCATAACCTCAGGCTTCTCCTTATATATATGGTGTTTTCGAGTGCTTACTCACCGCGGACTTTGGCCACGATTTCTTCTGCCACCGATTGCGGTACTTGCTGATACGAGTGGAATTGCATTGTGTAGTTCGCCCGACCTTGTGTGCGTGACCGCAGGTCACCCACGTAGCCGAACATCTCCGCCAGCGGTACCAGGGCCTTGACGACCCGGGATTGCCCGCGCTGCTCCATCGATTCCACCTGCCCGCGCCGCGATGAGAGGTCGGCGATGACGTCACCCATGTAATCCTCAGGGGTGACGACTTCGACTTCCATCATCGGTTCGAGCAGCTTGATTCCAGCCTTCTTGGCGGCATCTTGCAGCGCCATCGAGCCGGCTATACGAAATGCCATCTCGCTCGAGTCCACCGCGTGCGATGAACCGTCGGTGAGATGGGCTTCGATATCGACCAACGGGTACCCGGCGAGCACGCCGGAAACCATTGCGTCGTTCATGCCTTTGGCGACGGCCGGGATGTATTCCCGCGGCACGTTGCCGCCTCGGACCTTGTCGACAAAGACAAAACCTGTGCCCGGGTCGCCCGGGAAGAGACTGACCTTGACCTCGGCGAACATACCGGAACCGCCGGTCTGCCGCTTCAGCTTGGTCACGGCGCCTTCGATCGCCTTCTTGACGGTCTCGCGGTAGGCCACCTGAGGGCGGCCGACGTTGGCTTCAACGCTGAACTCTCGGAGGAGGCGGTCGACGAGCACCTCGAGGTGGAGTTCACCCATGCCGGAGATGATCGTCTGTCCGGTCTCTTCGTCGCCCCGCACCTCGAACGTTGGGTCCTCTTCAGACAGACGCGCCAAACCGTTGCCGAGCTTGTCCTGGTCGCTCTTTGTCTTCGGCTCGATGGCGACCGAGATCACGGGCGCCGGGAACGTCATCGACTCGAGCTGAATCGGGGCGTTGGCGGCCGACAACGTGTCGCCGGTCCTGGTGTTCTTGAGGCCCACCGCGGCGACGATATCGCCGGTCATGATATCGGTGATGTCTTCCTGGTTGTCGGCGTGCATCCGCAACAGGCGGCCGAACCGTTCTTTCTTGCCGTTCGTCGTGTTGACCACGGCGTCGCCCTTGGAAGCCTGGCCGCTGTACACACGGAAGTAGGTGAGCTTGCCGACGTACGGGTCGCTCATGATCTTGAAGGCGAGCGCGCTGAAGTCCGAAGTGTCCGACGGAGTGCGCGACAGATGAGTGGACTCATCGCCCGGCTTGAAACCGCGAGTCGCCGGCAGGTCGGCCGGGCTCGGCAGGTAGGCGACCACGGCGTCGAGCAGCGGCTGCACACCCTTGTTCTTGAGCGCGGTCCCCAACAGCACCGGCACGAAGTCGCGATTGATGGTGCCCATGCGGATCACCTGACGGATCTCGTGCGGGCTCAGGTCGTGATCGAGAAGGTACTTCTCCATGAGCGCATCGTCTTCGGCGGCCACAACGTCGAGCATCTTGTGGTGCCACTCTTCGGCCATCTCGCGGTACTCGTCCGGGATGTCGACGACCTCGCGCTCTTTGCCGTCTTCGTCGTGCCACACGATGGCGTTCATTTCGACCAGATCGATGACTCCGCCGAACGCCGATTCTGCCCCCATCGGGATCTGCACGGCAACCGGATTGCCGCCGAGCCGTTCGATGATCGAGTTCATCGAGCCAAAGAAGTCGGCACCGATCCGGTCCATCTTGTTGATGAAGCAGATTCGGGGAACGCCATACTTGTCGGCCTGGCGCCACACGGTCTCGGACTGCGGTTCAACACCGCTGACGGCATCAAACACCGCAACGGCGCCGTCGAGGACGCGCAGCGAGCGCTCCACCTCGACAGTGAAGTCGACGTGGCCCGGCGTGTCGATGATGTTGATGGTGTGACCGTCCCAGTCGCAGGTCGTAGCGGCCGAGGTGATTGTGATCCCCCGCTCCTGCTCCTGCTCCATCCAGTCCATCACCGCGCCGCCCTCATGGACCTCACCCATCTTGTGAGTGCGGCCGGTGTAGAAGAGGACGCGCTCGGTCACAGTCGTCTTGCCCGCGTCGATGTGGGCCATGATGCCGATGTTGCGTACGGTCTCGAGCTTGATGCTCCGTGCCATTGCCTTGCGTCTCTCTAGGTGACTACCAGCGGTAGTGGGCGAAAGCCTTGTTGGATTCCGCCATCTTGTGGACATCCTCGCGGCGCTTCACAGCCAGACCAGTGCGGTTGGCCGCGTCGAGAATCTCGTTGGCCAGGCGTTCGGCCATGGTCGGCTCCTTGCGGCGGCGGGCGAACTCGACGAGCCAGCGCACACCAAGAGTCTGCTGACGGCGGGGCCGTACCTCTACGGGTACCTGATACGAGGAGCCGCCGACGCGCCGAGAACGGACTTCGACGGACGGACGGATGTTGTCGACCGCGCGCTTCAGGGTCTGGATCGGCTCACCGCCGGTGCGGCGCTCAACGATATCGAGCGCGCCGTACACGATGCGGTGGGCGGCGCCCTTCTTGCCCTTCAACAGGACCTTGTTGATGATCTGCGACACGAGGATGCTCTGATAGATCGGGTCGGGCTCGACGTTGCGTACTTCTGCTGGTGCTCTTCGCATGCGCTAACCCTTCTTGACACCGTAGAGGGAACGGGCCTGCTTGCGGCCATCAACGCCGGCGGCGTCGAGCGCTCCGCGGATGACCTTGTAACGAACACCGGGCAGGTCACGCACGCGACCGCCCCTGACGAGAACGATGCTGTGCTCCTGGAGGTTGTGACCCTCGCCGGGGATGTACGCCGTGATCTCCATGCCCGAGCTGAGCCGCACACGGCACACCTTGCGCAGCGCCGAGTTCGGCTTCTTGGGCGTGACCGTATACACACGGGTGCACACACCGCGGCGCTGCGGCGAGCCTGCCAACGCCAACGTCTTTGATTTCTTCACCTTCGGCTTGCGCCCTTGGCGGACGAGCTGCTGAACGGTCGGCACTATGTGTCCTCGTTTCTCATGCCTGACATTTTCTTGTTGATGCGCCGACACCCGTTCCGGGGAGGCGTCATGACTGTTTCTAACAAACGAAAATCGAGGTGCTGCCCGCGAGCAGAAACCCCGATCCCGTATTGGGTTGCTCCGTCCACAACAGTCCCGCATAAGCAGAACCTCAAGGTAAACAGGAACCCGGTGGGAAAACCGTTACCGGGAGTATAGGCGGGGTGGAAGGGGTCGCAAACGGTCAGACGGGTTCGGCCTAGCTGCCGGGAGCCTGCGTAACGTGGACTGAGGTGCTCAGCGCTCCCCCCGGCGCCAGCGGGTCCAGCGTGGCAACGCAGCCCAGCGGAGCCCCACCCCAAGAAACCACCGTCGCTGTCCTCGCCGCCGCTCATGGCGCCACTAGGTACGACTCCTTTCCGAGAGTCGGAGGACCGAGGACATGCCCGAAGCAGAGGTGCCCGACCTCAGTGTGTCGGAAGGCTCGATGTCAACGCCGCGGTCAGAGCGGAAACGGCGGCGGTGGGTCGTTCTCCACTTCGGGCTGTGGACGCAGCTCGGGCTCGTATCGGTCCTGCTCAACTCGTGTCTGGGTGCCGGGGTCGTTGCGCAATCCGATGAAGCCGATCAGCACGACATACATGGCGAACAACGTCTGGCCGGAGTTGATCAGCCAGATGGCGGCGCCGCCGGTGAAGATGACGGAAATGACTTTGGCGATGTTCGCTCCCCGTTCCGGCCAGAAGATCTGGAGGGCGCTCGTCATCATCTGGCCGCCATCGAGGGGGCGGATGGGAATCCAGTTGAGAATCCCCCACACCAGGGCGGCGAAGATGAACCCGTCGGTAATCAGGCCCAGCGTTTGGTTCGTGATGAGATCGGAGCGCGCCGCGAACAAGAAGGGCAAGGAGCCGGCGATGGCAAGGGCCGAACCCGAGGCCGCAATCAGGAAACGCCGTCCAGCGCTCAAATCGATCGGGGGCTTGTAAGTCGTCACGCCTCCGAGCACGAATATGGAAATCGCGACGTCGGCGGCACCGAACTTACGGGAGGTAAGGGCGTGGCCGGTCTCATGGAGCAGCACCCCGCCGAAGATCCCGATTCCCAGCAGCGCGGCTTCTTGCAGATCGCCGGTCCACCGGTAGGTGAAGTACAGGAGAAAGGCGAACGAGAAATGAACGGAGACAGGGATCGGGCCCATTTGGAAGCGCAGCACGCTGGGCAGGTTACCGGTATCGCCGGGTCAAGACGCGCGGACCGTCACCGCCGAGTCACTCGGGTGTGACGTAGGCCGCTGTCAGGCCGCCGTCGACTACGAAGTCGCTCCCGGTGACGTAGGACGATTCATCAGACGCCAGGAAGAGGGCGGCCTGAGCCATCTCGGCGGCCTCTCCGAATCGGCCCATCGGCACATGAACCAGGCGGCGCTCCTTCTTCTCGTCGGTGTCGAGAAAGCTCATCAGCAGCTCGGTGCGCAGCGGACCGGGACACAGAGCATTGACGCGAATATTCTCCCGGGCGTGAACGACGGCCAGCTCGCGGGTGAGAGCGAGTACCGCCCCTTTGGAGGCGGTGTACGCGATCTGGGGAGTAGCGGCTCCCATGATGGCGACGAATGAAGCCGTGTTGATTATCGATCCACCACCCGACTCCCGGATCGCGGGAACCTCGTACTTGCAGCCCAGAAAAACGCCGAGCGCGTTGATCCGCATGGTGAGATCCCAGATGTGCTCGTCGGTCTCGACCGCATCGCCGTCTTCGGGGTGCATGATCCCGGCGTTGTTGAATGCGACGTGAAGGCCGCCGAAAGCGTCGACGGTGGCGGCCACCATTGCCTCAACCTCGGCGGCGACCGCGACATCTGCAGTGACGGCGATCGCTTTGCCGCCGCCCGCCACGATCGAGGCCGCAGTTGCTGCGTTGTCTTCTTCCACTAGATCTGCGCATGCCACCTTGGCCCCATTGGCGGCGAACAGCAGCGCCGTTTCCCTGCCGATCCCAGAAGCGGCGCCGGTCACCAGCGCCACTTTGCCTTCCAGTCGCATCAGTCAGATCCTTTCGAAATAGCGGGCGCGTTCCCAATCAGCCACCGACCGGGCCGCGGTCTCGATCTCGACCCGGGCTGCGTGCACGTAGTGGTCGACCACGTCATCGCCGAAGGCCGTCCGGGCGAACTCGCTCGAATCGAGCTGCGCCGTGGCCGCCTCGAGCGATAGCGGAAGTTCCGGTATGTCGGACGCCATGTAGACGTCTCCGACGAACATCTCCGGTGGCTCGATCTGCTGCTCGATCCCGGCCATGCCGGCAGCCAGCGAGGCGGCGAACGCCATGTAGGGATTGGCGTCGGCGCCGGGGATGCGGCACTCGATACGCAAGCTGGGCCCGCTGCCCACAACTCGAAAGCCCGCAGTACGGTTGTCCCGGGCCCACGCAACCCGCGTTGGAGCCCAGGAGCCAACTCTGAACCTCTTGTACGAGTTGAAGGTTGGCGCATAGAAAGCCATGACGTCGGCGACATATCGCATCCAGCCACCGAGAAACCAACGAAACTCATCCGAGACGGCGAATCCGCCGAGGTCGGCGTCTCCGGCAAACGTGTTCTCGCCGTCCCGCCACAAGCTCAGGTGCAGATGGCAGCTGCTGCCGGCCTCATCCGTGTGCGGTTTGGCCATAAACGTCACGCTGACCCCCTCAGCATCTGCGGTTTCCTTGAGGCACTGCTTGAAGACGACATGGCGGTCGGCCATCGTCATCACATCGCTGTAACGAACGTTCAACTCGTGCTGGCCGCGCCCGAACTCTCCTTTCGAGTTCTCCACCGGAACCCCCGAATAGCGCAGATTGCGTCTGGCCAGCCCGACAAACGGTTCGACCCGGGCCCCCTGCAGCACGTGGTAGTCCTCGATATACCACCCGGCATGATCGAGGTTGGTGTAGCCCTTGTCGTGGGCCTGGCGATACGAGTCGGCGTAGAGGAAGAACTCCAGTTCGCTGGCCGCCATTACGTCGAAGCCGGCCGCCGCCGCCCGATCCACCTGGCGAGAAAGCACACTGCGCGGCGCCACTGCAACCAGCTGATGAGCGGCGTCATCAACTACATCGCAGAGGACAAAGGCGGTGCGGGTAGTCCAGGCCGCCAGCCGCAGAGTTCCCATGTCGGGCACCAGATGAAAATCGCCGTACCCCAACTCCCAGTTGGCGTACTCATACCCCTCAACCGGCTCCATCTCCATATCGACGGTCAATAGGTAGTCACAAGCGTGGGTCCCATCGTCGACACCACTGTCGAGGAAGAACCCGGCGTCGAACCGTTTCCCCAGCAAACGGCCGTAGTGGTCGGTGAATCCAACGACCACAGTATCGACGTCATCGGCTTCGTACCGAGAGCGGAGCTCATCGACGCTGAGCATGCCTTCAATGGTCACACGACTCCCCTCACGCACAATCCCTGGCGAGGTCCAATTTGCCACCTCGGGGCCCTGGTCAATCATCCACGCAAACCCTAGACCCTCGGTGCCGTCGACGGCACAATGCCAGGCGTCCCGAGGATCGATGGCCGGCAACAGCACCTGGCATGCGAGCCAGGGCGAAGCGATAATCTCGTGAAGCGGGCCGGACTTGACGAGGGCAGAAGAGGGCAAAGTGTTAAGAGCATTCGATCACCGCCGTTCCATGATGTGGGTAGTGGCGCTCGCAACACGAGGACCAGCGTGCCCAGGCAATGCGAGACCTGGCTGAACTGGAAGAACAGATGACGGCCGGGGAGATCGATGCCGACGCGGCTCTACAACTCAGAGAAACCTACTCAGCTGAGGCGGAACGAGCGCAGGTTGAACTCACGGCCTTCACTGAGTCCGAAGGCCGCCGCGCCTTGTTGCGGCCGCGCAGCCTGGCGGGAGCCGCGGTTCTGCTCGCTGCCATCGCGGTGGCGGCAGACGCGATCACTCACATAGTGAGTGATGGGAGTAGCTCAACAGCTGGAGGCATAGTTGCCGACGCCCTGACTGGTATCGATCTAGATGAGATCTCCGACGAGGATCTGGAGGCCCAGGTCGCCGAGAATCCAGACCTCGACGAGGACAACCCACTGGCACTCGCGATACTCGCCGTCATTCGTCTCGACGGCCTGAATGATGCGGCAGGCGCCCGAGACGCCCTCGATCAGCTCTCGGCCAACCCGAACCTCCCCGACGAACTACGCAGCTCTGTCGAAGAGATGCGACCACGCACCGAAGCCGGTTCATAGAGCGAACCCGAACGCGTCTGAGGGGCAGGTCGGTGCCCGCCCCTCAGCGCAGTTGTGATTGGCTCCCTAGGAGTCGTCGCCCTCGGGGGCCTCCTCGTCGGTGGTACCCAGGCTGGCGAGCCACTCGGCCGGATTGGCCGGCAACGCATCTTCGGCAGACTCCACGGGACCTTCGCCGAACAGACCGAGCGCCGACATAACTGTGGCATCCGGCAGCGACGGCTGGATCTCCTGGTACGAGTTGGACCCGGTACCGGCCGGGATCAGCTTTCCGATGATCACGTTCTCCTTGAGGCCACGCATGAAGTCGGACTTGGACTGCAACGAAGCCTCGGTCAGCACCCGGGTCGTCTCCTGGAAGGACGCTGCCGAAAGCCAGGACTCCGTGGCCAGCGAGGCCTTGGTGATTCCCATCAGTTCGGGACGACCTTCGGCCGGCGCCTTGCCGTCTTCGACGAGCTGGCTGTTGACCTCACGGAACTCCTGAACGTCCACCAGCTCGGCCGGCAGGAACGAGGTGTCACCAGACGCGACCACACGCACCTTGCGCAACATCTGGCGCACGATCAGTTCGATGTGCTTGTCGTGGATGTCCACACCCTGGGAGCGATAGACCTCCTGGACCTGGTCGACCAGGTAGCGCTGGCATGCCCGCACTCCCTGGATCTCGAGCACTTCCTTGGGGTCCAACGGGCCCTCAGTGAGCTGACTGCCCGGAGTGATTACGTCGCCGTCGGCAACCCGGAGACGGGATCGCCGCAGCAGCGGGTACTCCGTCTCGCGATCCTTGTCGGCAACGAGAACCCGACGGCCCTCTTCGTCGTCGAGGATCTTCACCGCGCCACCGTGCTCGGCGAGGATCGCCTTGCCCTTAGGGGTGCGAGCCTCGAATAGCTCAACGACGCGAGGCAGACCATGAGTGATGTCCTCACCAGCGACACCGCCGGTATGGAAGGTACGCATCGTCAGCTGGGTACCCGGCTCACCGATCGACTGGGCGGCCATTATGCCGACAGCCTCGCCCGGCTCGACCATCCGCCCGGTGGCCAGCGACAGGCCGTATGAGGCTTGGCTGATTCCGTAGCGGGACTGGTCGGTGAGCGGCGAGCGGACTCGCACCTCGGTGACCTCTGACTCGGCGGACAGGGCTCGTAAAGCGACCCGATCGATCAACTCGCCGGCGCGTAGCTTCACACCCTTCTCGGTCTCGACAAGGCTGCGCCCGACCTTCACATCCTCGGCGAGCATGCGGCCGTAGATGCGGTTGCGCAGATTGCGCAACGGGGCACCGCTCTCATCGCGGATCGCGATGACGAGCCCGACATCATCGGCATCCTCGATCTGGATGATGATCTCCTGCGAGACATCGACGAGTCGACGGGTCAGGTAGCCAGAGTCGGCCGTACGCAGCGCCGTATCGGCGAGGCCTTTGCGAGCCCCGTGCGTCGAGATGAAATACTCGAGCACCGACAGCCCCTCACGGAAGTTCGCCTTGATCGGCTGCGGGATGATGTCGCCCTTCGGGTTGGCCACCAGTCCACGCATGCCGGCGATCTGCCGAAGCTGCATCATGTTTCCCCGAGCGCCGGAACGCACCATCATGTCGATGGGGTTGAAGCGCTCAGCCTCGAGCGTCTCCTGCATGGCGTCCTTGACCTCGTCCGTCGCTTCAGTCCAGATCTCGATGAGCTCCTGGCGGCGCTCGTCGGCGGTGATGACACCCTTCTGGTAGAGCGACTCGACCTTGGCAGCACGCTCCTCGTACTTGTCGAGAATCTCCTGCTTGCGCGGCGGAGTCTTGACGTCCTCGAGACCGATCGTCAGACCGGCCCGGGTCGCAAAGTGGAATCCGAGCGACTTGATCGAGTCGAGGGTACGGGCGACATCCGGCTTGTCGTACCGGTCGATGATCTCTTCGATTATCGACCGCACGTCGGCCTTGAACACCGGATGGTTCACATACGGGAACGTCGCCGGGAAGGCTGAGTTCATGATGGCGCGGCCCACTGTCGTCTCGAACAGTACCGCGCCGTCAACCGGCTCGTCGGTGGTCAAGTGGCCGAGAGCTCCCTTGAGATCCTCGTGCATCTCCGGGTCGCCCGCCAGATCGCCGACACGCAAATGAATCGGAGCGTGCAGCCCGATATCACCATGGTCGTATGCCATCTGGGCCTCTTCGACCGTGCCGAAGTAGCGGCCGGAGCCCTTCTCGCCGGCCTCGTACTCCGAGAGGTAGTACATGCCGATGACCATGTCCTGCGACGGTGTGACGATCGGGCGGCCCGACGCCGGCGACAAGACATTGTTGCTCGACAGCATCAGGATCCGGGCCTCAGCCTGCGCTTCGGCGGACAGCGGCAGGTGAACTGCCATCTGGTCACCGTCGAAATCGGCGTTGAAAGCCTCGCACACCAGCGGATGGATCTGGATCGCCTTGCCCTCGATGAGAACAGGCTCGAAGGCCTGAATGCCGAGACGGTGGAGCGTGGGCGCCCGGTTGAGGAACACCGGGTGCTCCTGGATGACGTCCGAAAGGACGTCCCACACCTGGGCGCGGCGCCGCTCGACCATACGCTTGGCCGCCTTGATGTTCTGCGCCAGGTCGAGGTCGACGAGCCGCTTCATCACGAATGGCTTGAACAGCTCGAGAGCCATGATCTTCGGCAGGCCGCACTGGTGCAGCTGCAGCTGCGGGCCCACAACAATCACAGACCGGCCTGAATAGTCGACGCGCTTGCCGAGCAGGTTCTGGCGGAACCGTCCCTGCTTGCCCTTCAACATGTCGGATAGCGACTTGAGAGGCCGGTTGCCCGGCCCGGTAACAGCGCGGCCGCGGCGGCCGTTGTCGAACAAGGCGTCGACGGCTTCCTGGAGCATCCGCTTCTCGTTGTTGACGATGATCTCGGGCGCCCCGAGGTCGAGCAGTCGCTTGAGCCGGTTGTTCCGGTTGATTACCCGGCGATACAGGTCGTTGAGGTCGGATGTCGCGAAGCGCCCACCATCGAGCTGCACCATCGGGCGCAGGTCCGGCGGAATGACCGGCACTGCTTCGAGAATCATGTCCTTGGGATCGTTCTTACCCTCCGAGAAGGGCGACACGACCTTGAGCCGCTTCATAGCGCGCTGCCGGCGCTGCTGCGAGTTGGCGTCGAGGTCGCCTCGCAAGAATTCCATCTCCGCGTCGAGATCGAGGCGAGAGATCAGCTCCTTGATCGACTCGGCTCCCATGCCACCGGTGTAATAGTCGCCGTAACGGTCGACGATCTCACGCCACAGCTGCTCACTCTCGATGAGCTGCTTCGGCTTCATAGTCTTCAGCGTCGTGAACGCCTCACGCAGAAGCTCCTCTTCGACCATGGAGCGCTCCTCGCGATCCTTGATCTCGCGCTCAACCTCACGGCGACGGGCGGAGACTTCCTGCGTCTTGGCGCCGGCTTCCTCCATCTGCTTGAGCTCTTCTTCGAGGCGCTCCAGGCGGGCATCGCGCCACTCTTCGAACTCAGCCCGGATGAGCTCCGCCTCGCGCTGCACGGCTTCATCGAGCTCGGGAATGTCCTTATCCCGCTTCTCCTCGTCCACAGACGTGATGAGGTAGGCCGCGAAGTAGATGACCTTCTCGAGATCCTTCGGAGACATGTCGAGCAGATAGCCAAGACGCGACGGCACGCCCTTGAAGAACCAGATGTGCGTGACGGGAGCGGCCAGCTCGATGTGACCCATCCGCTCACGGCGCACTTTGGCGCGGGTTACCTCAACGCCACACCGTTCACAAACGATGCCGCGAAAACGGACGCGCTTGTACTTGCCGCAATAGCACTCCCAGTCCCGCGTGGGACCAAAGATGCGTTCGTCGAAAAGGCCATCCTTCTCCGGCTTCAACGTCCGGTAGTTAATGGTCTCGGGCTTCTTGACCTCTCCATACGACCAGGAGCGAATCTGGTCTGCGCTGGCAAGGCTGATCTTCAGTTCATCGAAAAGTTGCGCCACTGGGCCTCAGCTCCCGCTTCTCTCGGACACGTGCGTACATGTAAACATTTGACTATTCCTCTTCTACCGTCGCGCTACGGAAGTGCCGGCTCGACGCGCTCCGGGCGAGAGATGTCGATGCCGAGGGAAGCGGCAGTGCGGAACACGTCCTCCTCCAGCTCCTTCAGCTCAACTTCCTCACCAGCGGACAACATCTCGACATTCAGGCAGAGGCTTTGCATCTCCTTCACGAGCACCTTGAAGGACTCGGGGATACCGGGCTCGGGAATGTTCTCCCCCTTGACGATCGCCTCGTACACCTTCACCCGCCCGCGCACATCGTCGGACTTGATGGTCAGCAGCTCCTGGAGCGCATAGGCAGCGCCATACGCTTCGAGAGCCCAGACCTCCATCTCGCCGAAGCGCTGTCCACCGAACTGCGCCTTTCCGCCGAGGGGCTGCTGGGTGATCATCGAATACGGTCCGGTCGACCGGGCGTGGATCTTGTCGTCCACGAGGTGGACCAGTTTCAAGATGTATATGTATCCGACGGTGATCGGCGAATCGAACGGCAAGCCGTTGCGACCGTCGTAGAGGATCGCCTTGCCGTCGTCGTTGATGAGCCGCTGCCCATCACGATTCGGCTTGGACACCTCGAGGAGCTTAAGGATTTCGGTCTCCCTGGCGCCGTCGAACACCGGCGTAGCCACCGTCTGCCAGGGCTCAGCGCCCACCGCAGCCGGGCTCTCGAGGTCGTCGAAGGCTTCCCAGCCGCGGGCGGCGGCCCAGCCGAGATGCGTCTCGAGAATCTGGCCGAGGTTCATTCGGGAAGGCACACCGAGCGGCGACAAGACGATGTCGACCGGGGTGCCGTCCTCGAGGAAAGGCATGTCCTCTTCGGGCAGGATCTTGGCGATGACGCCCTTGTTGCCGTGGCGTCCGGCCAGCTTGTCGCCTTCCGAGATCTTGCGCATCGAAGCCACGTAGACCCGGACGAGCTCGTTCATACCGGGCGGCAGGTCGAACCCATCTTCGCGACGGAACTCTTTGACGGCGATTGCCTTGCCCGACTCGCCGTGGGGCACCTTGAGGGACACATCACGGACTTCACGCGCCTTCTCACCGAAAATCGCTCGCAGCAGCCGCTCCTCGGGCGTCAGCTCGGTCTCTCCCTTCGGAGTGACCTTGCCGACCAGGTAGTCGCCGGGGCCGACTTCGGCACCGATGCGCACAATTCCGCGCTCGTCGAGATCGTGGAGAACCTCTTCAGCGACGTTGGGAATGTCGCGCGTGATCTCCTCTGTACCCAGTTTTGTGTCGCGAGCCTCGATCTCGTGTTCTTCGATGTGGATCGAGGTGAGGATGTCATGCTTGACGAGCCGCTCCGAAATGATGATGGCATCCTCGAAGTTGTGGCCTTCCCACGGCATGAACGCCACGAGAAGGTTGCGCCCCAGTGCCAGCTCGCCGAGATCTGTCGACGGGCCGTCTGCAACGACCTGGCCGGCCTTGACCTTGTCGCCCTCACGAACGATGGGCTTCTGATTGATCGAGGTTCCCTGATTGGATCGCTCGAACTTGCGCAGCTCGAACGTGTGCTTCTTGTTGTCACTCGAAGCCTTCACAACGATCTGGTCTCCGGTGACCTCAACAACCTCGCCGGCGACCGGGGTGACGATGACGTCTCCAGAGTCGGTGGCGGCCCTGGCTTCAACACCCGTACCGACGAGCGGTGCATCGGCGTTGAGGAGGGGAACCGCCTGGCGCTGCATGTTGGATCCCATGAGCGCCCGGTTGGCATCATCGTGCTCGAGGAACGGAATCAGCGAAGTCGAAACCGACACCACCTGCTTCGGCGACACATCCATGTAGTCGACCTCTTGGGCCGTCACATAGTCGACCTCGCCGCCGGTCTTACGCACCAGGACGCGGTCGTTGACGAACGAGCCATCCTCGTTGAGCAGGGCGTTGGCCTGGGCGATGACATGCGACTCCTCTTCGGAAGCCGTCAGGAAGTCGACGCGCGCCGACACCTTGCCCTTGACGACACGCCGGTAGGGGGTCTCGATGAAACCGTAGCGATTGACCTTGGCGAAGCTCGCCAGCGAGCCGATCAAACCGATGTTCGGGCCCTCCGGAGTCTCGATCGGGCACATCCGTCCATAGTGCGAGGGGTGAACGTCTCGTACCTCGAACCCGGCCCGCTCGCGAGAGAGGCCACCCGGGCCGAGCGCCGACAGGCGGCGGCGGTGGGTGAGGCCCGCCAGCGGGTTGGGCTGGTCCATGAACTGGCTGAGTTGGCTGGTTCCGAAGAACTCCTTGATGGAGGCCACGACAGGCCTGATGTTGATCAAGCTCTGCGGCGTGATCGACTCGGGATCCTGTGTTGTCATCCGCTCACGCACCACGCGCTCGAGGCGGCTCAGCCCGACTCGGATCTGGTTCTGGATCAACTCACCGACTGTACGCACCCGCCGATTGGCGAAGTTGTCGATGTCGTCGATGCGATAGCCGTCGGTGTTCTCGTGGAGCGCGACGAGGTACTTGATCGTCTCGAGCATGTCGTCGTGGCTGAGCAGCCCATGCTCTTCGATGCTGTACTCATCGAGGTCCATAGCCTTGCGGCTGAACTTCTGGTCGAGCTTGTAGCGTCCGACCCGAGTGAGGTCGTACCTCTTGGCGTTGTAGAAGAGGGTGTTGATGAGGCCGCGGGCCGACTCAACGGTCGTCAGCTCGCCGGGCCGCAGCTTGCGGTAGAGGTCGAGCAGTGCCTCGTCCTTGGTGTCGGTTGGATCCTTCTCCAGGGTGTTGGCGATCAGCTGGGAACCATCGAAGAGCGCCAGGATCTCCTCGTCCGTTTCGCCGAGGCCGAGGGCGCGGAGGAAGGTCGTCACGTACTGGCGACGCTTGCGGTCGACGCGGACGCCGACCGTGTCTTTCTTGTCGGTGTCGAACTCGAGCCAGGCACCGCGGCCGGGAATGACCTTGGAGCTGAAGACGTCTTTGTCCGATGTCTTGTCGAGGGTCTGATCGAAGTAGACGCCGGGAGAGCGCACGAGCTGGCTGACCACAACGCGCTCGGTGCCGTTGATGATGAAGGTGCCGTTCGGCGTCATCATCGGGAAGTCACCGAGGAAGACCTGCTGCTCCTTGATCTCGCCGGTCTCGCGGTTGAGGAAGCGAGCCGTCACGAAGAGCGGCTTCGAGTAGTTGGCGTCCTGCTCCTTGGCCTCTTCGATGCTCAGCGGCGGATCGCCGAATCGGTGCTCGGTGAGCTCGAGGGCAAGATTCCCAGTGAAATCTTCAATCGGAGAAACTTCTCCGAAGATCTGCTTCAGACCATGCTCGAGAAACCAGGAGAATGAATCGTGTTGAACGGCTAGAAGATCGGGAAGATCCTGTACTTCGGGGATCTTTGCGAATGACAACCGATTCGCGCGCGCACGTGCCAAGGCGACTCCTCTTGTTTAGAAACTCCGTCGACGGTCCGACAACTAAACCGTTGGGGGAGCTAGGTGGTGGGCAGGTCTGACGAGTTGTGGGTGGGACACTTTTTCTGACTTCACAGCACAGAAAGGCCAGGATAGCACACTGCTACCCCGGCTCTGCCAACAGAGTCGTGCAAAGTTCTTTCAACTGTTGGCGCGACGATACAACGGGTCGCCGCGCGGGTCAAGGTATTGCGATGGCAAGGCGGGCGCGGGACTCCCCGATCAGGGGTGACTAGTGCGGTGGGTTCCATTGTGACTAGTCGCCTAAATGGCGCTCAGAAACAGTCGCTAAGTAGCCGACATTCTCTATATGGGTCAACAGTGGCGTGGACCCTGGCGTGCATGCAAGTAAGTGGTGTTGGAAGAGTGTGGCGTGGCCCGACTCAAGGCTAGATCCCATAGACGATGGGACCGGTCCCTAGGTGTGCTCTTCGGGGAGGTTGTCCTGTTACTCGCACTCGGGTTGGTGTTCTCCGTGGCCCACGGCAGCCGCCGGATCACTACCAGTGCGCGGTCGCTCCACGACGCTGCTGAGGTCCTGCGCTCAGCGACCATTGTGCGAGCCCAACTAGCCGTGGCGGGGCACATGGTCACCGTTGATGAACGCGTCGGTTCCAACTCGAGCGAAGCCATAGCGTTGTCCATCTCTGAAACGCGTCACGCCCTCAACGACATCACCACAGGTCTCGAGCACCTCAACACTGAAGCCTTCACCACCCCCAACACCGAGACCATCACCACGGGGTTTGTCACCGCCGCGCAAACCATCGTCACCCTCATAGAAAACAACGCCGACCCAGTCACCCACCAAACCACCCAACTCGGCGACCACTTCACCCAAATGAATCGCCCTGGGAGGGTTGGAGACTCCTGAGTTTGGAAGCGAGTATGGAGTTGTGGATTATCAGGGTGATGGGCCGAGGCCCTTCACCCTCCTCGCCCTCCACCTCCTCATCCTCACCCACAACCCAGCAACCGCCACACAACAAACCGCCACCTGGCAAGACAACTTCACCACCGCCACTGCAGATCGAGAAAGTGCCCCCTGACCTGCTTCCAGGGGCCTTTCGGCCCTACCTCGGAACGCCGGTTCATTGTGTCCTAGGTGAAGCGGCTTAAACGAAGTGGAGGGGTCCCACTCATGAGGAAGGCAGTTCCTCGAATTCGAGGTAGAGCGAATGACGCTACCCGCCGCCAGATTCGCTCCCGGCGCCCCTCGATGGTTTCACCCGACGCGGAGGCGCCACGCTGACGCTCCACAGGAGAGGTTGCGAATGAAGAGACTGATTGCCGGCATTGCGATTGTCGGAGGCATGGGAGCCCTGATGGTCATGGCGGGAGCCGTCCGGCAGGCAGACGTCGCCACTGCCCAAGCCGGGTCCGAGGGAGCAACCGTTTTCGCCGCCAACTGCGCGAGCTGCCACCAGGCCGACGGCTCCGGTATCCCGGGCGCTTTCCCCCCACTTGCAGGCAACCCCAATGCCGCTGATGGCGCATATGTCGAGCAAGTTATTCGCGACGGTCGCCGCGGACCAATCGACGTGTTGGGCACGACCTACAACAGCGTGATGCCACCGATCCCGCTCAGCGACTCCGACACTGCCGCGGTGGTCGCCCATGTTCAATCGCTGGCAAGCGCCCCCGGAACACCCACCACGACCGCAGCGCCCGGCTCCTCACCGACGGACCGTGAACGTGGCGAAAAGCTTTTCGCGGGATCGATGGGTTTCGAGAATCGCGGCCCGGCTTGTCACGCCTGCCACACTGCCGGGTCGCTGGGCCTGGGCGGCGGCAGCGGCCTTGGCCCGGACCTCACGGACGTGGCCTCCCGCCTCGGCGGCGAGGCCGGCCTCAGCGCCTGGCTCTCCAATCCTGGATCGGCCACGATGCAGCCACTCTTCGCCGACAAGCAACTGACCAATACCGAGACGGCCGACCTGGCCTCCTATCTGGCCAGCATCCAGGGCGAGTCACCGGCCGGAGGCTTCGACAAGCTGCTCCTCGGTGGCGTCGTCGGCCTGGCCATTCTCCTCCTGTTCATGAGTCAGGTGATCCGGAGGCCTCGAGAAACATATACGGACCGGCTGAGGAGTCAATCATGAGTGACAAGTGGAGCATCGAGATTGTCGATCCTGCCGCCCGCCGTTGGGAAGAGTTTTATCGCAACCGTTTCCAGCATGACAAGCGGGTCCGCACCACCCACGGCGTGAACTGCACCGGAAGCTGCTCCTGGGAAGTGTTCGTCAAGGACGGCATCGTCACTTGGGAGCTCCAGGCCACCGACTATCCAGAGCTCGAAGAGGGCCTTCCCCCGTACGAGCCCCGGGGCTGCCAGCGTGGAATCAGCTACTCGTGGTATCTCTACAGCCCCATCAGGATCAAATACCCGTACATTCGTGGCGTCCTGCTCGACATGTACCGCCAGGCCAAGAAGGAGAACCTCGACGACCCGCTGGCGGCATGGGCATCAATCCAGAACGCCCCGGAATGGCGGGAGAAGTATCAGGCCGCCCGGGGCAAGGGCGGCTTCCGCCGGATCAAGTGGGACGAGGCCCTCGAGATTGCCGCGGCTTCGACACTGCACACCATCAAGACTCACGGCCCCGACAGAGTCGCCGGTTTCTCGCCGATTCCGGCCATGTCGCAAATCAGCTACGCCGCGGGAAGTCGCTTCATGGCGCTCATCGGAGGCGCGATCCTCAGCTTCTACGACTGGTACTGCGATCTGCCCCCGGCCTCCCCCGAAATCTGGGGTGAGCAGACCGACGTGCCCGAATCGGCGGACTGGTACAACAGCCGCTTCATCGCGGTTATGGGTTCAAACCTGAACATGACCCGCACACCGGACACTCACTTCATCGCTGAGGTGCGCCATGCCGGAGCCAAGCTGGTCGTATTCAGCCCCGACTTCTCGATGGTGGCCAAGTACGCAGACTGGTGGATCCCTTCGAACCCGGGCCAGGACACCGCGTTCTGGCTGGCGGTAGACCACGTGCTGTTGACGGAGTTCTACCGCGACCGACGAGTCGAGTACTTCGACGAGTACACAAAGCAGTACACCGACCTGCCCTTCCTCGTCGAGATCGATCGCGAGGGGCCCGGCCAGTACGTCAGAGCCAACCGCGTCAGCCGCTACGGCAACGTGGAGAACGGCGACTGGAAGCTCCTCATGTGGGACGACGACGCCGACGACGTCCGGATGCCGAACGGCACCATCGGCTATCGCTGGGCCGAGCAGGAGAAGGGCAAGTGGAACCTCGAGCTGACCGATGAGGTCATGGGCCAGAAGATCAAGCCACGGGTGACGTTCGTAGATGAACACGACGGCGTCGCCCTGGTCGATTTCGACGACTTCGGCGGCGATGGCACCGTCGCGCGCGGCGTGCCGATCCGCCACCTCGAGACGTCCGAGGGATCGATAACGGTAACGACGGTATTCGACCTGATGATGGCCCGTTTCGGCGTCGACCGCGGCCTCGGTGGCTCGGTGGCTGCGGACTACGACGACGAGGACGTGGCGTACACCCCGGCGTGGCAGGAGAAGTACACGGGCATCCATCGCGATGACGTGGTGCGCTTCGCCCGCGAATGGGGCAAGAACGGTGAGCTCACCAAGGGCAAGAACACCGTGATCATCGGCGCCGGCGCCAACCACTGGTACCACAACAACCTGTTGTACCGCTCCGCAATCGTGGGCCTGATGCTCACCGGATCGGTCGGCGTCAACGGCGGCGGCCTGGCCCACTACGTCGGCCAGGAGAAGGTGGTCAATCAGGCTTCCTGGGGAGCGATCGCATTCGGCCTCGACTGGGGCATGGCGCCGCGGCACCAGAACACCCCCTCGTGGCACTACGTCCACTCCGATCAGTGGAGGTATGAGAAGGGATACCGCGAATACGACTCGCTGCCGGAAGGATCCACACTCAACGACCACACCATCGACCAGGAAGCGCGGGCAGTGCGCAGCGGCTGGCTTCCTTTCACCCCGCATTTCACGCAGAACCCAATCGACGTGGCGGCCAACGCTCGCGGCCAGGGAGCCGACGACGCCGAAGCGGTCCGTCGAGTAGTTGCAGGCCTGAAGGAAGGAGAGATCGAGTTCGCGATCGACGACCCCGATGCTCCTCAGAACTGGCCCCGCACGTGGTTCATCTGGCGAGGCAATGCGATCGGCACATCAGCTAAGGGCCATGAGTTCTTCATGCGTCACTATCTGGGGACCCACTCCACTGCCATCGCTGCCGAGCCAGATGACCACGAAATCAAAGAGATCGAGGTTCGCCCCGACGCCCCGATCGGCAAAATGGACCTCGTTGTCGACCTCAACTTCCGCATGGACACGTCTGCGCTGTACTCGGACATCGTGCTGCCCGCGGCGACCTGGTACGAAAAGGACGACCTCAACACCACCGACATGCACACCTTCATCAACCCGATGCAGGCTGCGGTGCCGCCGGCGTGGGAGTCGAAATCGGATTGGCAGATCTTCCAGGCACTCGCCGAAAAGGTCAGCGAGTTGGCCAAGAAGAGCGGCATCGGCGAGGTCGAGGATGTCGTCATGCTGCCGCTGACACATGACACGCCCGACGAATTGGCCCAGACCGCTCCCGGAAACTGGTGGGATGGCGAGGTCGAAGCCGTCCCAGGCAAGACCATGCCCAAGTTCCGCATTATCAAGCGGGACTACACCAAGATCGCCGAGCGGATGACATCACTCGGACCGGGCGTCCGGGCCAACGGTGTCGGCCAGCACGGTCTACGCATCGACGTCGCCGACTTCTATGACGAACTGGCGCGCAAGCAGCCGTCATCGACGTCGAGCGGCAACGGCGTCGTGATGCCATCGCTCAAGGTCGATCGTGAGGTCTGCGAAGCAATCCTGGCCCTGGACCCCGCTGCCAACGGTGAGCTGGCGTATCGCGCCTTCGAGGCTGAAGAAGCCAAGACGGGTCGTACGCTGCGCTACCTGGGTGACGCGCAACGGGACACCCGGATCAATTTCTCCGACATCGTCGCCCAACCCCGCCGGGTGCTCACCACACCGACGTGGAGCGGGATCGTGACGAAGGGCCGGGCCTACAACCCGTTCACTCTGAACGTGGAGCACCTCATACCGTGGCGAACGCTCACCGGTCGACAGCACTTCTATCTCGACCACGAGCAGTACCTGGCCTGGGGTGAGCACCTTCCGGTGTACAAGCCCCGCCCCGACCACACGATGCTCTCAGAGCACGAGCAGTCCATGGCGGAAGGCCAGCATGGCCGCCTGTTCAACTACATCACGCCCCATGGGAAGTGGTCGATTCACTCGACCTACTCGGACAACCATCGGATGTTGACCCTGTCGCGAGGTGGCTACACGATCTGGCTCAACGACAAGGATGCGATCGAACTCGGGATCGCCGACAACGATTGGATCGAACTGTTCAACGACAATGGTGTGTTCGTGCAGCGCTGTACGACGTCGGCCCGCATCCCGCCCGGCACGGTGTTCGTCTACCACGCCACCGAGCGCACGATCGGGATTCCCATCTCGCCGCGGCGCAAGACGCGTGCCGGCATGAACAACTCGTTGACTCGCACCAGGCTCAAACCGGTCCTGATGAGCGGCGGCTATGCCCAGTTCACATATGCCTTCAACTATTGGGGGCCGACCGGGGTGAATCGAGATACTTTCGTCTATGTCAGTCGTATTGAGCAACCGGAGTATTGAAAGGAGGTAGCCCATGAGAGTCAGAGCTCAAATGAGCATGCTGTTCCATCTTGACAAGTGCATCGGTTGCCACACGTGCTCCGTCGCCTGCAAGAACCTGTGGACCGACCGTAAGGGTGCGGAATACATGTGGTGGAACAACGTCGAGACCCGCCCCGGCACGGGGTACCCATTCGGTTGGGAGGATCAGGAGCACTATGACGGCGGCTGGAAGAGGGACGACAAGGGTCGCCTCAGCCTGAAGATCCACAATCAGGCAACCGGCCTGGCCCGGCTCTTCTTCAACCCGGCGCTCCCCCAGATGGACGACTACTACGAGCCGTTCACCTTCCGCTATGCCGACCTGATCAACAGCCCGGGCGGCACACAACAACCGACCGCTCGCCCGATTTCGATGGTCACCGGCGACAACATGGAGATCGAGGCCGGCCCCAACTGGGACGACGACCTGGGCGGCTCCGGGATATACGCCCGCAATGACCCGAGCCTGCAGGACCTCGACCCAGAGGTGCGCGCCCAGATGGAAGAAATCGAACGAGTCGTCTTCAACTACCTGCCGCGCATCTGCAACCACTGCCTGAACCCGGCGTGCGTAGCGGCCTGCCCGTCGGGTGCCATCTACAAGCGATCCGAGGACGGCGTTGTGCTGGTCCACGAGGACAAGTGCCGGGCCTGGCGGATGTGTGTCTCCGCTTGTCCCTACAAGAAGGTCTACTACAACTGGGGAACCGGCAAGTCCGAGAAGTGCATCCTGTGTTTTCCTCGGCTGGAGACCGGACAGGCGCCGGCGTGCGCCCACTCGTGCGTTGGTCGGATCCGCTACATGGGTGTACTCCTCTACGACGCGGACCGCATCGAGGACATCGCCGCGGTGCCCGACGATGAGCTGATCGATACACAGCTCAATGCGCTGCTCGACCCCAATGACCCTGAGGTCGTCGCGGCGGCTCGCGAAGCCGGCATCGGCGATGACTGGATCGAATCGGCGCGCCGATCACCGGCGTGGAAGTTCGTCAAGGAGTGGGGCTTGGCCCTGCCTCTCCACGCCGAGTACCGCACCGTGGCGATGATGTACTACATCCCGCCGCTGTCGCCGATCATGAGCACCATCGAGAACAACCTCGCCAGGCTCGACATCAACGGCACCGGCCGCGACTTCGAGCTGTTCGACGAGGTCGACAAGGCCCGGCTCCCCGTCAAGTACCTGGCCAACCTGTTCTCCGTTGGCGACGAGGATCGGATTCGGACTGTGCTGCGCAAGATGCTCGCCGTGCGACTCTTCAAACGCCGCCAGAGTGTCGAAGGCGAGATCGACGAAGCCACGCTTGCGGTCTTGAAGGCGGCGGGTACCACACCGGAAGAGGTAGAGGCCATCTATCGGCTCACCACCCTCCCGACCATGGAGGAGCGCTTTGTGCTGCCGCCCTACCACCGTGAGATGGCGATCGATGAGCTGGTCGACCCGCTCAAGCACAAGGGCCAGGCCGGCGTCGGTTACCTGCAGCCTCCGAAGAGGGGGGCATGATGGGAGACGCAACGATCGTCGCCGGCGGCTTCATCTACCCCGACTCCGCGAGCCTCGGCTCGTTGGATGATTCGGTGAAGGAGATGTCGGGGTCGCCGGCTCGCCGCGAGATGCAGCGCTTCGTCAAAGAGATCAGCAAGCTCGACCTACATCGATGGGAGGAGCTCCACACCGAAACGTTGGACCTGTCCCCCAAGTTCGTGCCGTACGTCGGTCATGTTGTTTGGGGCGAGAACTACCGGCGCGGAGCGTTCATGGCGGACCTGCAACGCGAGTTCGCCCTTGCCGGGGTCGACAGGTTGGGCGAGTTGCCCGATCATCTCGAGCCGGTGCTTCGCTACCTCGACACGACCGACCACCCGCTCCCCGACCTCGTTGACGTCTTGCCGGGTGCAGTGACGACAATGATCAAGGATCTCAAGAAGGAGGATCGCAAGAACCCGTACCTCTATCTCCTTGGCGCTGCCCAAACCGTGCTGGGAGAACGTGTTCAGGAGGCGGCAGCAGCCAGGAGGGCCAACACATGACCGACAATGACCTCCTGTTTGTCGTAGTCCCGTACGCAGCGATCGCCCTGCTGATCGTCGTGACCATCCTGCGCTGGCGCTTCGCCCCGTTCACGGTCTCATCCATGTCGTCTCAGCTGCTCGAGAGCAGAAGACTGTTCTGGGGGTCGATCTCCTTTCACTGGGGAATCTCCCTGATTCTGACGGGCCACTTTCTGGCACTCCTCGTGCCACGAGGGTTCGAGATCTTCCACGGGGTTCGCTTCCAGACTCTGCTCCTCGAGATCACCGGATTAGCTCTCGGGCTCTGGACGCTCTTCGGGATCATCGTGCTGATCGTGCGCCGCATCCAGGTGCCGCGGATCAAGGCGGTGACGACGCCCATGGACGCCGTCGTGCTGGGGCTGCTGTTCCTCCAGATCATCACCGGTCTGTGGATCGCGATCGGCTACCGCTGGGGTTCGTTCTGGGGCGTTTCTGTATTCGTGCCCTACGTGAGATCGCTGCTCACGCTGTCTCCGCAGCCTGAGCTGGTGGCAGCTCTGCCATGGGTGTTGAAGACTCACGTGCTGAGCTTCTTCGTCTTCATCGCAGTATTCCCGTTCACGCGGCTGGTGCACATCGTCACTCTGCCACTGGGCTACCTGACCCGGCCCCGCCAGAAAGTCGTTCGCACCATCCCCGTGAATCGGCCCTACGAACCCGTCGGCGACGACCTGGGGAGAAGCAGCCAAAGCTGACCGAAGCGGCCGCGCACGTGTCCCCCCGGAGGGGGGAAGGTCCCTCAAGGCGCCCGCCAGGGCGCCGCAGAGGTAGGGGGGCGCGCCGTCTGAGGTGATTCCCGGTGCAAGGGTTCTGTTGCCCGGCAGGAGGTGGCGCCTGTAGCCGGGAGTCACCCTGATCTGGCGCCCCCATCGGCGTCCTGGCGGCGCCACTTCCCCCGCCGGTGGGAGCCACAAGGTTGGCTCGCCCTGGCGCCGTTTTGTACGACCGGCCCTGGTCGTCACAAACGCAGGATGGGCGCCCGAAGGGCGCCCATCCTGCAACTCGCTCGAAGCAGGCTTCGAGCGAAACCGAACTACTTGAGCTCGGCTGAGCCTCCGGCGGCTTCCAGCTCTGCCTTCGCCTTCTCGGCTGTCTCCTTGTCGACACCCTCGAGCACGGGGCCCGGGGCATCATCCACGACGGCCTTGGCTTCTTTCAGACCCAGGCTGGTCAGGCCACGAACGGCCTTGATCACCTGAATCTTCTGATCGCCGGCGGCAGTCAGAATCACGTCGAACTCATCCTGCTCTTCTTCGACGGCGGCGGCGCCACCGCCGTCGGCGGCAGCAACCATCGCCATCGGGGCCGCAGCAGTGACGTCGAACTCTTCCTCAAACGCCTTCTTGAACTCACTGAGCTCGAGAATCGTCATTTCTTTGAAAACGCCGAGGAGATCCTCGGTCGTCAGCTTGGCCTTAGCCATGTCTATTCCTCCTCGGCCTCATCGGCTGGGTCTTCATCAGTTGTATCTTCCGCCGCATCGTCGGCATCTGTGGCCTGGGACTCTGTGTCACCGTCGGCGGCTGCCGCGGCAGCCTCAACCGCAACGTCCTCTGGCTCAGCATCCGCAGCCTCAGCTTCAGCGCTGGCCTCCGGCACGTCCTCAACGACAGCCTCAGCCTCAACGTCCGGCTCTGGCTCAACGTCCGCAGCCTCAGCTTCAGCGCTGGCCTCCGGCACGTCCGCAACGACAGCCTCCGCCTCAACGTCCGGCTCTGGCTCAACGTCCGCAGCCTCAGCTTCAGCGCTGGCCTCCGGCACGTCCTCAACGACAGCCTCCGCCTCAGCAACGTCAGTTTCGTCGGCGTCGGCTGTTTCGGCGGGCGCCTGCTCTGCGGGGGCTTCCGTATCGCCGTCGGCGGCTTCGTCGACAGCTTCAACCGCGACGGCTTCGACTGCTTCAGCTACCTCGGCAACCTCTCCGGATGCCTCACGCTTCTCGACCAGTGCCTGAACGACCCCGACAACGTCACGTTGCACAGCCTGCAAGAGGCTGGCGACGTTGCCCATCGGGGCAGCGAATAGGCCGGCGAGCCTGGCGAGTAGGACCTCACGCGGCTCGATGTCGGCCAGTTCGCTGACGCGTTCTGGCGACAGGTATTCAAGGCCGAGAAGCCCGCCCTTCACCTTGAAGACGTCGTGAGCCTTGGCGAAGTCCTTGAGGACCTTCGCGGCGGCCACGGCATCTCCATCGGCGATGGTGAGTCCCGTGGGGCCAAGAAGATGTTCGTCGAGAGTGTCGATCTCGAGCTCCGCGGCGGCCAGGCGGGTCAAGGTCATCTTCACGACCTTGAACTCGGCACCGTTCGCCTTGAGCTCACGCCGCAGCGTCTGCTGCTGCGACACCGACAAACCGGCATACTCGGCGAGGAATACGGCTTGAGCGTTGGTTATCCGCTCTTTGATGTCGGCCACTGCCTGGACCTTTTCTGGTCTTGGCATGTTTCCTCCTTGCTTACATTCGCACCTTGGCGCTAAACGCAACAGGCTCCCGGCGTGACCAGGAGCCCTTCATGAGGAAGAGCGACCTACGCTGGCGCCGCTATGCGGACTTATGGCTAGTCGCCACCTGCGGTCTTGGGCCGAGAAATCTGTTTCGGCTACAAACCAAGTTTGTGCAGCGGGAACAGTAACAGGATTTCGCCCCCCATAATCCAACAGCGCCCGGACCAAAGTCCGAGCGCTGTCGAAAAACGGGGACTCCCGGACCGGGAAAGCAGATTCGCTCTTTTTAGATTCGGGCAGACGGCGGGCCAGGAAGCCATCTACACGTACCGATCAGGTTAGGTCGGGGTAGGGGCCGACCCATTAGCACCTTTACGGCTGAAACCTGCTTTCGGAACGGTGGTGGATCGTCCCTGCCACCGGTCCAAGAGTTTTCCCCGTGTTGACGTCAATTCAACATCATCACCGGCGCGATGTCCAGCGGGTTTGCCCAGGGAGCAGTCGAGCTGCAGCTTAAGCACAACAGCCGCAACGGATTCAGGGGAAGTGCGACTTTTCGCGAAATCCCGCGAAACCGTCGTTCTCCGTCCCTCAAGGTTAAGAGAGGGTTAACGCAGCTCTTTGACGAGAAGCTCGATCTCGCCCGGGTCTATGCGCAAACCCGGGCCCATCGTTGATGACACGGCAACCTTGCGAATGTACCTTCCCTTGGCGACCGCAGGCTTGGCCCGCATGATCTCATCAGAAAGGGCACCCAGATTCTCGACAAGTTGCTCGGCTTCGAACGATACGCGACCTACGGGCACATGAACATTGCCGTACCGATCGTTGCGGTACTCCACCTTGCCCGCCTTGAATTCGCTCACGGCCTTGCCAACATCCTGAGTCACCGTGCCGCTCTTGGGATTGGGCATCAATCCACGCGGCCCCAACACTGGACCGAGCTTGCCAACCACGGGCATCATGCTTGGAGTAGCTATTGCCAAATCGAAGTTGAGCGAACCCCCGGCGGCGATCTGATCAGCGAGATCCTGGCCGCCGACGATATCAGCCCCCGCCTCCTCGGCTTCTTTGGCTTGTTCACCGTCGGCAAAAACCGCGATCCGGACGGTCTTGCCGGTGCCATGAGGCAAGCTCACAGTACCCCGAACCAGCTGATCTGCCTTGCGGGCATCGATGCCGAGCGTGAAGACGACGTCGATGCTCTCGTCGAACTTGGCAAACGCCAATCGACGCACCATGCCGAGCGCCTCTGCCGGTTCGTACAGCCGTTCCTTATCGACCTCGGTGGCTACACGAGCCGTGTTCTTGGTCTTAGCCATTGCCTGCCTCCTCGTGGTTCATCGGCCGTCTGGCCTCCCACATCTCGAGTATCCAGTTGCTCAGCCGACCACTTCGAGGCCCATAGACCGCGCCGTGCCGGCAATAATGTTGATCGCCGCATCGATGTCATTGGCGTTGAGGTCAACCATCTTCGTCTCGGCAATCTCACGCAGTTGATTCCGCGTCACGGTCCCGACTTTCTCGACATGGGGCACGGCGGACCCCTTCTCGATACGGGCAGCCTGGCGCAGCAACACTGCGGCCGGCGGCGTCTTCGTGACGAAGCTGAAGGTCTGATCCTCGTAGATCGTGATCTCGACGGGAACGATCGTGCCCACCTGGCTGGAAGTCTGATCGTTGTACTGCTTGACGAAGTCCATGATGTTGACGCCATGCGGGCCAAGGGCCGTGCCCACGGGCGGGGCCGGGCTCGCCTGGCCGGCGGGGATTTGCAGTTTTAGGACGGTCGCGACTCTCTTGCGGCCCATCAGAACCTCACTTGATAATTGTTAGTACTTGAGAATCTGGTCGAAGTTCAGCTCGACCGGGGTCTCCCGGCCGAAGATGTCGACCAGAACACGAACCTTTGATTGGTCCACGTTGATGTCTTCGATAATCCCGTTGAAATCCGCGAAGGGGCCCTCGACGACGCGGACTGTCTCACCGACATCCCAGGCCACCTTGAGCTTGGGTTCCTTCTTCTCCTCCTCGTCCTTACGGACGCCGAGGATCCTCTCCACTTCGCGGCGAGAGAGCGGGGTCGGCTTGCTGGCATTCCCCACAAAACCCGTCACACCGGGCGTATTGCGCACCGCGTACCAGGAGTCATCGTCCATGTAGAGGCGGACCAGGATGTAGCCGGGGAACTTCTTCCGCATGACGTTGACCTTGCGGCCTGCTTTGAACTCGACGACCTCTTCCATGGGAATGACTGCGTCGAAAACCTTGTCCTCCAAGTGCATCGACTTGATGCGCGTCTCGAGATTGGCCTTGACCTTGTTCTCGTAGCCGCTGTAGGAGTGAATGACGTACCACGATCCAGGCAGGTCAAATGGGCTCGCTGGTGGCGCTTGCGGGGCAGTCGGCTCCTCGGCCGCGACTTCTTCCATCTCGGGGACGTCGTTGGTCGTCGTCATCATCCAGCCCCAAACACGGTGAGCACCAGGCGCTTCATTCCCACGTCCATACCGAAGACCATTCCCGTGACGACGATCGTCACGATGAAAACGACGGCGCTGAATGTTGCCGTTTCCTGGCGGCTCGGCCACGCGACTTTCTTCAGCTCCTGACGAACCTCGTGGAGAAACTGGCGGAACGGAACCCTATCCTTCTTCTGACGCTGAGGCACAGCGGCCCTGCGTTTTTTGGCGCGCTCTTCTTCCTTCTGTTGAAGACGACGCATCTCTCGGTTCACGAGGTACTCCTCATAAGCACAAGTGGCCTGGACAATTTCCCTGCAACAACGGCCGCTAGGCCAGCAGGGGCGGTGGGACTCGAACCCACAACCTCCGGTTTTGGAGACCGGCGCTCTGCCAATTCGAGCTACACCCCTCCGGATGGCGTTCGAACCCGGCTGGAGTATATGGGCCGGCAGCTGAAAGTCTAAATCTCTCTGGGCGCTACCGGGCCGCTCACGCCGCAGCGCGCGTTCGAAGCCACACTGTAAACACGACGGTGCTGACGGCTGCCGCCGCGGCACCGGCGATCGTGGCCGCCAAGCGAACATTGTGGCGCGGCCGGGCCGCCAATGCCAGTCTGACCGAAATCGCACGCTCCACACTGGGCATTACAGACACCGGGGCAACGTCTCTCCGCTGGGCCAGGCGACCCAATTCGCGGTGCAGCCGACGATATCGTGCCTGGTCGGCCTGGCAGCGAAGACACGACGCAATGTGTGTTGCCAGGGGCCCCGGCAGGGCGGAAACCCGAGCTGCGACCGGGCCAAGTCCTTTTGCCGTGCTACACATGAGATCAACGGATCGGCCAACGGCAGCTTTCATTCGTCGCTCCCGAGCTCATCCCACAGGAGCGAGTACAACTGTTTGCGGCCGCGGTGGAGACGCACCTTGGCCGCTGTTGTAGTTATGCCCAGGTGATCGGCGATTTCGGAATGGGGCCAGTCGTAGACGTCCTTGAGGACGACTACGGCCCGGATCGGAGCCGAGAGTTGGGCCAGTGCAATCAACAGCCGCGGGCCCATCGCCGATGCCGCAGCAAGGTCTTGCGGACTGCGATCCATTGCCGCGGGTTCCTGGTAGATGTCGTCCAGAGGTGACGCACGGCGTCGTTGCTGGGACCGCCGCAAGGACCACGCGGTGTTAACGACAATACGGTGTAACCACGTCGAGAACCTGGCGTCACCTCGAAACCGTGGCAGGGCGCGCCACGCCCGAATGAATGCCTCTTGGGAGACATCCGCGGCGAGTTCTCTGTCCCCGACGAGCCTATTGGCCAATGTGAAGACCTCATTCTGATGCAGTCGCACGAGATCCGAAAAGGCTGCTCGATCACCTGAACGAGCCCTCTCCAGGAGAGCTTCGCCATCGAATCTGGCCTCACCAAGCATCATCGCGTTACTCCACCCTGACCGTGGCGTGGCCGGTTACCAGATCGAAGCCGTCGGCGACGACCGCCAGATCGACGCGCTCGATGCCATCTGCCGTTTCGCCGTTGATCACCCCGCGAACAGCCGCGGCTACTGCGGGTCGCATCGCTGCTCGAAACCGGAGCCGCAACTCGACAAGCGGATCGGGCCGCGACGATGTCGCCGTGGCCAACTGCGCCATCCAAGCCCCCATCAGGAGTCCGTGGACCACGATGCCGTCGAGACCGGCGCCGCGGGCCGCTTCGTGGTCATAGTGGATCGGGTTGAAATCTCCGCTGGCGCCGGCATAGCGAACCAGGTCAATGCGACTCGCCGACTTGACCAGCGACGGCAGGAGGCTTCCGGCCCCGGCATGCTGGATTCGCGACGGCGTTTCATTGGGACCCCGCAAGGGCGCTGGCGGCTCGCCATGGTCCACACCCGGTTCGGCCGCCGGTTCCTCGCCCAAGAGGAACGTCGAAGTCGAATCGAGCAACCGTCCGTCCGATGTCTCCGCCGCAACCTCAAATGTGACGAATGTGGAGGCTCCCCGGCTGCGCACCTTGGACACGCTCCCCGCCAGCGTCAGATCGGTATCCAAGTGGAGTGGGCGGTGCCAGATGAAACGCTGATCGACATGGACCAGCACCCTGGTATGAGCGCGAACATCGTCGCGGTCCAAGAACAGTGGGGCCGCCATGAACAGCAAAGCACCGGCGTAGGACGGTGGAGCCACATCGACCCATCGATCGGCATCGTCTCCGGTGGCCGCCACATACTCTGCGACCTTCTCGGGCGCGATCCGCGCCCGGACCGGTTCGAGTTGGAGGCCGGCTAGCGCGTCGAGGGTCACAGTGGGACGCAGGTTAGATGCCTGACCGCGCGGTTCGCTAGAGGTGGCCGTCGCGTACTGCAGGAGCAGCCACCGCTTCCGATCGCAGAATCGCTAGCGAGTCTCTTTGTGAGGCTGATGCTGCCGGCACCACCGGCAGTACTTCTTGAGCTCGATGCGCTCGCGAGTGTTCGTCTTGTTCTTGGTCGTCACGTAGTTGCGCCGTTTGCACGAATCGCAGGCAAGCGTGATCGGAGGTCTCTTGTCGGAAGCCATGGAGTTTCCCTGTAGTAGGTGCGCTGAAGAAGGGATGATAGCGGTCCCGGAACGCACCGAGTACTCAGTCACTGCTCAGTACCGCGCCAGACGCCATCGACTACTGATTACTGGATACTGAGTACTGGATGCCTCAAATGAGAGGGCCGCCCCAACAAACGGGACGGCCCTCAAATACCTAACCCGAAGGCCCGGTCGCTAC